>Ga0326726_10002342_pt1 | contig 17437 bp, 17 predicted proteins | sample MHFenrmetagenome_2_FD_207603 | JGI IMG/M metagenome (GOLD analysis project Ga0326726, IMG submission 207603) | Lab enriched peat soil microbial communities from Michigan Hollow, Ithaca, NY, United States - MHF15MN | ecosystem: Environmental > Terrestrial > Soil > Wetlands > Peat | place: USA... | reverse complement strand
CGATCCGACCCACGAACAGGCAGATGAGTACCGTGCTCTTGCACAGAAGATTCATGACAACAAGATGTTCGTCATCCCCAAGCCGCTTGAAATCGAAGAGCTTGAAGCGCTTCTCATTGAATTTGGTATCGCTAACTAAAAAATACGGAGTACACACACATGTTAATGATCAGAACAATCGTCAGACCGGAAAAGGTACATCAGGTCATGCAGGGGTTGCTTGATGCAGGTTTCCCGGCCGTAACAAAAATCTCGGTTGTCGGACGAGGAAAGCAACGCGGACTTCGTGTCGGTGATGTTGTCTATGATGAAATCCCCAAAGAGATGCTGATTGTGGTGGTTCCGGATAATGACAAGGATTTCGTGATACGAGCCATCATTGAAAATGCAAAGTCAAGCGGTGAAGGAAAATTCGGCGACGGCAAAATCTTTATTTCAAGTGTCGAAGAGGTCTATACCATCAGCAGCGGCGAAAAAGAGACCGAACCGTTGCTCGCAACAAAGGAGGCCTGATGAAAGAGATTATTTCAGTAATCCGGATCAACAAGGTAAACGAAACCAAGAAGGCGCTGATCGAAGCAGGTATTCCAGCATTCACAGCCACAGGAAGGGTAATGGGTCGGGGAAAAGGCCAGGTTCATTTTGACATTCTCAAAGGCGCCGAGGCTGGACACCCGGAAGCAATAGCACAGCTCGGCGGGGCGCCGAGGCTGGTTGCAAAAAGAATCCTGACCGTTGTTGTTCCTGATGAGTTGTGCAGCATGGCAATTGAGACCATCATCAAGACCAACCAGACCGGCAATCCCGGTGACGGAAAAATCTTTGTGACGCCGATTATCGAAACCATCAGAGTAAGAACCGGTGAAGCAGGCGACGAAGCGCTGAATTAATGCAGAACATTTAACAGGTGTAAAAGGAGAGAGTTACATGGAGGCGAACACACATTTTCCGGATCCTTCCCAGGTAAGGGAGGAACTGATACAAAAATATCCGGCCAAGGTCGCAAAAAAGCGGGCAAAGTCGATTATTGTTAACGATCCTCAAATCATTCCGGAAGTACAGGCCAACGTCCGTACCGTTCCGGGAATCATCACACAGCGCGGCTGCTCCTATGCCGGTTGTAAAGGCGTGGTACTCGGACCTACCCGTGATATCGTCAACATTGTTCACGGTCCAATCGGGTGCAGTTTTTATGCATGGATGACCCGCCGTAACCAGACCAGACCGGAGACACTCGAGGATGCTAACTTCATCCCCTACTGTTTTTCAACTGACATGCAGGAGGAGAATATTGTTTTTGGTGGTGAAAAAAAGCTGAAACAGGCTATCCAGGAGGCTTACGACCTCTTTCATCCTAAATCCATCGCTATTTTTTCAACCTGTCCGGTTGGTCTGATCGGTGATGACGTTCATGCAGCTTCGAGAGAGATGAAGGAAAAACTCGGCGATTGCAACGTCTTCGGCTTCAGTTGTGAAGGGTACCGTGGTGTGAGCCAGTCTGCCGGCCACCACATCGCCAACAATGGTGTCTTCAAGCATATGGTCGGACGCAACAACACGCCTTCGGAAGGCAAGTTCAAGCTCAACCTGCTCGGAGAGTACAACATCGGCGGCGACGCCTTTGAAATCGAGCGCATCTTCGAGAAGTGCGGCATTACGCTCGTAGCTTCCTTCAGCGGCAACTCGACGGTCGATCAGATTGAAAACGCCCATACGGCTGACCTGAACGTCATCCTCTGTCACCGCTCGATCAACTACATGGGCGACATGATGGAGACCAAATATGGAATTCCATGGATGAAGGTCAACTTTGTCGGCGCTGAATCTTCCGCCAAGTCGTTGCGTAAAATTGCTGAATACTTCGGCGACGAAGGGTTGAAAGCACGTATCGAAGAGGTCATAGCCGAAGAGATGCCGAAGGTGAAGGCGATCATCGATGAGATCCTGCCGAGAACGACAGGAAAGACCGCCATGCTCTTTGTTGGAGGCTCCCGCGCCCACCACTATCAGGATCTCTTCAATGAGCTCGGCATGACAACGGTGGCAGCCGGTTATGAGTTCGCTCACCGCGATGACTATGAGGGACGTAACGTTCTGTCCTCCATCAAGATCGATGCCGATAGCAAAAACATAGAGGAGCTTAAGGTTTTGCCTGATCCGGAACTCTACAATCCGAGAAAAACCGAAGCGGAACTCGCAGCGCTTAAGGAAAAAGGCCTTGAGATCAATGGCTACGAAGGGATGATGAAGCAGATGACGAAAAAGTCCCTGGTTGTGGATGACCTCAGTCACTACGAGTCTGAAAAGCTGATCGAGATCTACAAGCCCGATATTTTCTGCGCAGGCATCAAAGAGAAATATGTGGTACAGAAAATGGGTGTTCCGTTGAAGCAGCTTCACAGCTACGACTACGGCGGACCATATACAGGCTTTGAGGGTGCAGTGAACTTCTACAAGGATATCGACCGCATGGTGAACAACCCGGTATGGAAGCTTATCAAGGCCCCATGGGAAAAAGCCGGAAACGGTGCAGCGCTCGAAGCCACTTACGTTACACAGTAATCAGGAAAACGGAGATTATTCCATTATGCTACTAAGACATACGACAAAAGAGGTTAAAGAGCGTGAAGGGTTGACCATCAACCCGGCAAAAACCTGCCAGCCGATCGGTGCGATGTATGCCGCACTCGGTGTTCACGGCTGTCTGCCTCACAGCCACGGCTCTCAGGGGTGCTGCTCCTATCATCGCAGCACCCTCACCCGCCACTATAAAGAGCCTGTAATGGCGGCTACCAGTTCTTTTACCGAAGGTGCATCGGTATTCGGAGGCCAGGCAAACCTGCTGGCTGCAATCGAAACCATCTTTTCGGTCTATGATCCCGATATCATTGCGGTGCACTCAACATGTTTGAGTGAAACCATTGGTGATGACTTGCAGCAGATCACCAGAAAAGCAAGGGATGATGGCAAAATCCCGGAAGGCAAGCATGTCATTTTCGCAAGCACACCAAGCTTTATCGGTTCACACGTTACCGGTTATGCAAACATGGTGACCGGCATAGCTGAACAGTTTGCGGTTTCAACCGGCAGCAAGAAGAACCAGATCAACATTATTGCCGGATGGATGGAGCCTTCGGACATGCGCGAAATCAAGCGTCTGTCAAAAGAGCTCGGCGTAAACATTGTGCTCTTCCCGGACACCTCTGACGTGCTTGATGCACCGCAGACCGGAACCCATGTCTTCTACCCGAAAGGCGGCACAACTATTGCGGAGCTTCAGAGCACCGGCGACAGCCTCTCTTCGCTTGCCCTCGGCAGCATCAGCGCTGAACCGGCGGCCATTGCCCTGGAGAAGAAGTTCAAGGTTCCGTTTGAAACGCTTGACATGCCGATAGGCCTGAGAGCAACAGACCGCTTCATCATGGCGCTCAGTAAGGCTGGAAATGTAACTGTACCTGATGAGATCACTGCTGACAGAGGACGTCTTGTCGATGTCATTGCCGATATGGAGCAGTACCTCTACGGCAAAAGAGTTGCCCTCTTCGGCGATCCTGACCAGATCATTCCGCTGACCGAGTTCCTGCTCGACCTGAACATGAAACCGGTTCATATTGTCAGCGGCACACCCGGACAGCGTTTCGAAAAACAGATGCGCCAGATTCTTGATGAGCGTTCACCGGAAACAAAATTCAAGAATGGTATTGGTGCAGATATGTTCCTTTTGCATCAGTGGATGAAGAATGAACCGGTAGACCTGCTGATCGGCAACACCTACGGCAAGTACATGGCCCGTGATGAAGATGTACCGTTCATCCGCTTCGGATTTCCGATTCTCGACCGTGTCGGCCACAGCTACTTCCCGAGTGTCGGGTACAGCGGCGGCTTGCGTCTGGTAGAGAAGATCCTGACTGCCATTCTGGATCGCCAGGATCGTGACGCGCTTGAGGAGAAGTTTGAGCTGGTCATGTAACAAAAAGTAAGATCAAGGACATACTATATCTCCCGTCCCGACAGCCGTCGGGATGGGAGGTGTCCTGACAGAGGACAACATTTTTATCAGGGGTAGCGGCTATGGATCATATTGGTATTCTTGAGGGAAGAGAGAAGCAGATCTTCGAAAAAAAGACGGGTATTGAGCCTTCCGACATAGCTTGTGAGACCTCCAGTCTTTCAGGATCGGTAAGCCAGCGTGCTTGCGTCTTCTGCGGCTCCCGTGTAGTACTCTATCCTGTGGCCGATGCCATTCATATTGTACACGGTCCGATAGGGTGTGCCGCATATACCTGGGATATCAGGGGGGCAGTGTCATCAGGTCCAGAACTGCACCGGTTGAGTTTTTCCACCGATCTGCAGGAGATGGACGTCATCTACGGTGGCGAAAAAAAGCTCTATTTATCTCTCATCGAACTGATTGAGCAGTATAAACCGAAGGCCGCCTTTATCTATTCAACCTGCATTGTCGGCCTTATCGGTGACGATATCGACGCCGTATGCAAAAAAGTTGCTGCAGAAACAGGAATTCCGGTTCTGCCGGTTCATTCCGAAGGGTTCAAGGGAACCAAAAAAGACGGCTACAAAGCCGCATGTTTTGCACTGATGAAGCTGATCGGTACCGGTTCGACAGAAGGAATCAGCAAACAGAGCATCAACATTCTCGGCGAATTCAACCTTGCCGGAGAAGCCTGGATCATCAGGAAGTATTATGAGCGGATGGGTATAGAGGTTGTCTCCACCCTGACCGGTGACGGGCGGATCGATGCTGTAAAGCGCGCACACGGCGCATCACTCAACGTTGTGCAGTGTTCGGGCTCCATGACCTCTTTAGCCAAGGATATGGAAGAAAAGTACGGTATCCCCTATATCAGGGTCTCCTACTTCGGTATTGAGGATATGTCAAAATCGCTCTACGATGTAGCGCTCCATTTTCCTGATCACCCGGAGATTATGGAAGCAGCAAAGCAGGTCGTCAGCGAAGAGGTAAAAAAACTTTACCCCGAACTGCAGAAATTCAAAAAAGCACTGACCGGCAAGAAAGCAGCCATTTATGTCGGCGGAGCATTCAAAACATTCTCACTTATCAAGGCCCTGCGTTCAATCGGCATGTCGGTAGTACTTGCCGGATCACAGACGGGCAATAAAGATGATTACCGGCGGCTCAAGGAGATGTGCGATGAGGGAACGGTTATTGTTGATGACTCAAATCCCGTTGAGCTCTCGAAATTCATCCTGGAAAAAGAGGCTGATCTGCTTATAGGAGGAGTCAAGGAACGTCCGATCGCCTTCAAACTCGGCATCGGGTTCTGCGATCACAACCATGAAAGAAAAATTCCTCTCGCCGGATTTGTCGGGATGTACAATTTTGCACTGGAGGTCTATCAATCGGTCATGAGTCCGGTATGGCAGTTCGCTCCACGAAAAGGAGGTAACCGTTGAAACACGCAAAAACAGCAACTCAGAACGCCTGCAAGCTCTGCAACCCGCTTGGAGCATGCCTGGCCTTCCGCGGAATAGAAAACTGCGTGCCGTTCCTCCATGGCTCACAAGGGTGCGCGACCTACATTCGCCGTTACCTGATCAGCCACTACAAGGAACCGATCGATATTGCTTCGTCGAACTTCCACGAAGAGAGTGCGGTATTCGGCGGAAGTCACAACCTGCAGGTCGGACTGAAAAACGTCACCGCGCAGTACAAACCCGAAGTCATCGGCATTGCGACTACCTGCCTGAGCGAAACGATCGGCGATGATGTACCCATGATTCTGCGGGAGTATAAAAAGACCTACAGAAACGGCACCCCTATGCCGATCATGATTCATGCCTCAACGCCAAGCTATCAGGGCAGCCACATTGACGGGTTTCATGCAGCTGTGAGGGCAACCGTAGAGACATTGGCAGAGAAAGGTGAACGGCAGAAACTGGTCAACATCTTCCCGAACATGGTTTCGCCGGCAGATCTTCGCTATCTCAAGGAGATTCTCAGTGATTTCAGGCTGCCATTTATGCTCCTGCCTGACTATTCGCAGACAATGGACGGCGGCCCCTGGGGCGAGTATCACCGCATTCCGCCCGGCGGCACTCCGGCAAGTGCTATCGTTGCTGCAGGAAGTGCAGAGGCCAGCATCGAGTTCGGCTCAACCCTGGCGGCATCGAAATCGGCGGCAGGATATCTTGAAGAAGCTTTCGGCGTACCGCGCCACCAGCTCTCATTGCCTATCGGCATCAAAGAGAGCGACAAGTTTTTCGATCTGCTCGAAACCTTGACAGAGCAGCCCCGGCCGGAAAAATATGAGGATGAACGCCGCCGTCTGGTTGATGCCTATGCTGACGGTCACAAATATGTATTTGAGAAAAAAGTGATCATCTACGGAGAGGAAGACCTGGTGGTAGCCATGACCGCATTTCTTCGCGAAATCGGCATGATGCCGGTACTCTGCGCCTCAGGTGGAAAAAGCGGGCAGCTTAAACAGAGGCTCACTGAGCTTATTCCCGACCTGGAGGAACAAGGTATCAAGGTGCGTGAAGGTGTTGACTTTGTCGATATCGAGGAAGAGGCCAAAGTGCTGAAGCCGGATTTTCTGATCGGTAACAGTAAAGGCTATACCATGTCACGAAAAAACAATATCCCGCTGCTCAGAATCGGGTTCCCGATTCATGACAGGTTTGGCGGACAGAGAGCTCATCATATCGGCTACAGAGGAACCCAGGAACTCTTTGACCGGATTGTCAACACCGTTATCGAACAGCGGCAGAATGCTTCATCAATCGGCTATACTTATATGTAAAAGGGAGGAAACCATGACACTGAAAATCGCAAACCACCCCTGTTTCAACGATGCGTCGCGCCACAAGTTCGGCCGTATCCACCTCCCTATTGCACCGAAATGCAATATCCAGTGCAACTACTGCAATCGTAAATTCGATTGCATGAACGAAAACCGCCCCGGCGTCACGAGCAAAATACTGTCGCCCCAGCAGGCTATGCACTATCTCGATCAGGCTATGATTCTCTCTCCGAACATTGCCGTTGTCGGCATTGCCGGTCCCGGAGATCCATTCGCCAATCCGGCGGAGACCATGGAAACCCTTCGACTGGTAAGGGCAAAATATCCTGAGATGCTGCTCTGTGTGGCAACCAACGGACTCGACCTGCTTCCATATATTGATGAACTAGCCGAGCTTCAGGTCAGCCATGTCACCATCACCATCAATGCCATCGATCCTGAAATCGGATCGGAAATCTATGCATGGGTGCGCTATCAAAAGAAAATGTACCGTGATATCGATGCAGCAAGAGTGCTTATCGGAAACCAGCTTGAAGCTCTAAAACGGCTCAAAGCAGCGGGAGTCACGGCAAAAGTGAACTCGATCATCATTCCGGGTATTAACGATACCCACGTGATCGAAGTCGCCCGGAAAGTTGCTGAACTGGGTGCAGATATTCTGAACTGCATGCCCTACTACAGCACGACAGAGACTGTTTTTGAAAATATTCCGGAACCGACTCTTGATATGGTCGCAGAAATCCAGAAAGCCACCAGCGAATATCTGCCGCAGATGAAACACTGCGCAAGGTGCCGTGCTGATGCAGTCGGAATTATCGGTGAAATCAACAGCGATGAGATGATGGAAAAACTGGCGGAAGCCGCAGCATTGCCAAAAAATCCGACAGACGTTCGCCCATTCATCGCCGTCAGCAGTCTGGAGGGTGTACTGATCAACCAGCACCTTGGTGAAGCCGAGCGTTTTCTGATATACGCTATGGATTATGACAAAAATGAATGTGTTCTGGTCGATTCAAGAACAGCCCCGCCAACCGGCGGCGGCCAGCAGCGCTGGGAAGAACTTGCCGGTATTCTAAAAGACTGCAGGGCACTGCTCGTCAATGGAGCGGGCGGTTCGCCAACCAAGGTTCTGAATGCTCACGGCATAGAGGTCATGGTGCTGGAGGGAATCATCGAAGAGGCTGTCTACGGAGTATTCGGCGGCCAGGATCTGAAGCATCTCATGAAAAGCAGCCAGATCCACGCCTGCGGATCAAGCTGCAGCGGAACCGGTGGAGGGTGCGGGTAATAACAAAAGATCAGTCGGATCAGTCAGATCTGACTGATCCGACTGATCTTAAAAAACAACAAAACACAACAATCATGGACAAACCAAAACATCACATTCTTGTCTGCGCAAGTTTCCGCGCACAGGGCACACCCCAGGGTATCTGCCACAAAAAAGAGTCGCTCAGCCTTATCCCCTATATTGAAAGCGAACTCTCCGATCGCGGTATGTCGGACGTTGCCGTATCGGCTACCGGCTGCCTCAACCTCTGCGAAAAAGGGCCGGTACTTGTTGTCTACCCGGAAAATTTCTGGTATGGCGAAATTGACAGCGAAGAGAAAATCGACGAGATTCTTGATGCTCTGGAAGAGGGTGAGGCCTGCGAAGATCATCTGATAAACTGAATTGTTTTTTGTTTCGTGCTCTCATTTTGCTGGTAAAGAGAGCACGAGACTTTTTTTTAATATTCGTTATGTATTATAATACATAACGCACAACACGAATTGAAGCGGCTTTTATGGTTGAGGGGTACATGCTTCCTCCTTACATGAAAATCGGCTGAATGCCCGGCAATTTGATCGGGCTGATGTTTTATTAAACATCGTTATATACATAATGTAATAACGATAAACGTAATATATGATGAACAAAACACTCCTTCTGGCTCTACTGCTTGCGACTCCTGAAATTGCTTCAGCCGCAACAGCGCCTTTGGATTCAACTGCAACCGGTAAAACGGTTTATACAGCCGGAGAAATAACGGTTACAGGGAAAAAAAGAAACCGTAACGAGAGCATTACAGGCGGAGACATGGAGACGCTTAGCAAAAAAAATATAACGCAGGCAGTCAACGTGCTGCCAGGAATAATAAAAGGGAGTGTTGGCGCCAGAAACGAGGGGATGATCTTTGTCAGAGGTTTTGATATGCGTCAGGTACCGCTCTATCTGGACGGCATACCTCTCTATGTCCCCTTTGACGGTTATATCGACCCGAACCGTTTTACAACATTTGATCTATCCGAAATCACAGTTTCAAAAGGATATACCTCTGTTTTGTTCGGTCCTAATACCTTTGGCGGAGCCATTAACATGGTAAGCCGCAAGCCGGAAAAACAACTCGAGGGAACCCTGCGGGGAGGAATCGCAACAGGTAATGAGCGTATTGCGTCAAAATACGCATCGCTGAATATAGGCTCCAATCAGGGGAGCTGGTATGCCCAAAGCACTCTGTCTACCATCAACAGCAGCTTCTGGCCTCTTTCGGGTTCATTTACAAAAACAAAATATGAAGATGGCGGCGCAAGAGACAACTCCGCGACAAGCGATTTCAAAGGTTCGGTAAAAGTCGGATATACACCGAACAGCAATGACGAATATGCAATAACGATTGATGCGCAACATGCGGTCAAAGGAATTCCTGTCTATACAGGATCAAACCCTGCACAGCCCGTACGGTTCTGGAAATTTTCCGACTGGGACAAGTCGAGCATCTACATGATCGGCCGCAAGGCTTTGGGAGAGAAGAGCTATCTGAAAACAAGGACATATTTTGACAATTACTACAACGCACTGAAAAGTTATGATGATGCGACCTATACCACGCAGAAAACAGGCAAGGCATTTTCCAGTCGTTATGATGACAAAACATTCGGAGGATCGATTGAATCAGGTGCTGAAATTTTCCGGGGAAACACCCTGAAAGCCGCTCTGCATGACAAATACGATATGCATAATGAAATCGGAAATGTCGGCGAACTACCGAAAGAATATGAAGACAACACCATCTCTTTAGCTTTGGAAAATACCTGGACAGCGTCAAAAAAGTTTTCCGTGATTGCGGGACTACGCGAGGATATCCGCAAAACAAAAAAAGCCGAGGATCTGGTAAACAAAGTGATTACCTCTTTTCCGCTTGAGGATAACCGGGCAGCAAACTACCAGCTTGCTGCGGTCGGGCGACTTGACGAGCATCAGGAAATAACGACTTATGTTGCCAGAACAACCCGGCTTCCAACGCTTAAAGACCGCTACTCCTACAAGCTTGGCAATGCACAGCCAAACCCGTGGCTGAAACCTGAACAGAGCTGGAACTACGGTCTTGATTACAGCATAAAACCTCTCGACCACCTGAAAATACAAGCATCCCTTTATCAGAGCAAGCTCAGCGATGTCATTCAGCAGGTCGACAATGTTGCCTATATCAACAACAAGTGGGTCTACCAGTCCCGCAACACCGGAAATGCGACGTATACCGGCCTGGAGTGCTCGGCCGACTGGCAGGCCGCTTCATGGCTCAAGACCTTTACCGCTTACAGCTATATCAATCGGAAAAACGACACAAACCCGGCTCTGCACTTTACCGATGTGCCGCATCACAAATTCACCGGGTATCTCCAGTTTTTTTTGAATCGCAAAACCTGGGCGATGCTTGAAACCGAATACAATTCAGAGCGCTACAGTACCAGCGACGGTAAGTTCAAGGCCCGGGCATATGGGCTGCTGAACCTGCGGATAAATGCCGCTCTGAATCAATCACTGTCGCTTCAGGCCGCTGTTGAAAATATTTTCGATCGCAACTATGAGATCATGGAAGGGTATCCGGAAAGTGGACGGAGCGGCGTGCTTTCAATGGCCTGCACTTTTTAACCAACGACGAGTTTTTTTTAATGCTGTATAACTCTTGACACCTAAAGAAGAAACACTATGAGAAACAAACCAGTATCGCTCAATTGCGCTTTGCTCTGTATCCTTGCGCTTCCTTTTTCCCCCTTTGATGCCGGGGCAAAATCAGTCAGCAAAGAGTCAGAAACGGTAACCATATCCGGTCTGGTTGAAAAACCGCTTACCATTACGATCCCGTCTGTAAAGCTGATGAAGGTTGAGGAAAGAAAAAACGGCGCCATCGTCTGTGATTCAGGTGAAACCCGTCAATCACTGAAAACCTTCAAGGGTGTACTCCTGCGTGACATTCTTGATTTGGCGAAAGTTACCATAACCAACCCTCGCGAGCGCGGTGAGTATGCTGTTCTGGTGCGTTCAAAAGACAGCTACAATGTTCTTTATTCTTATGATGAGCTTTACTACGGAAAGGCAGGAGACGATACCCTGCTTGTTTTCGAAGAGAACGGGAAGCCTGTTGATAAAGAGGGGCCCTTTATTCTTTTCTGTACCAGCGACAAGGTAACCGGCCCGCGCCTTGTGAAATGGGTCAACAGAATTGAAATCTCAAAAATAAATACAGAGCAACAGACTCAATCCTGCAAGTAACTTTTTATTCCTTTTACAATAACCTTTTAACATTTCATTTTCTCCACCAGCACCTGTTCTTTCTTTGATTACACCTGCCCGGCGTTTCTCCGACGCCGGGTTTTTATACACATAAAACAACCGCAATGAATAAAAACAATGATTCTTGCAATTATGAGGAGATCCATCCTCACTATTCCCTTGCTTACGATAACCTTACAGGCAGGAGCCGGAGAAATGAACCAGTCAGTTGCAGCAAGTCTTAAGGAAGTCATCAACGAGCTGAGCTCCAGTTACAGTGCGAAAAATCCGGGAAGCGTATTGTGCATGGTTCAATAAGCAACAATGCTGTTTGTAGTCCCCAAGCACTCTATCCACGTGTGAGTCGCTTCAGTCATGCTTCTGTTTTCAAAAAAAGCTGCGAGCTGCTTTGTCTGGCGGCCACGCATACATCTGCCGCATGCAACATATAGCGAGTATGGCCGGATACCTTCATAAAACGAACTTCTGTGCCGTTCAAAAGGATAAAACTTTCGGAAAACAGTTGTATAATAATACGTTGATATGATGCGCCATAAAGTTTGATATGAATTTACTGTAATACAAAGCTCATGAGCAGCAGGATGAAATTCCGCAAGGATGAGGTTGGCCTCGAGGGCTCCATCTGGTTTCAGAAAGCAGAGAACAAATTTCTCGGCGGAGACAGAATTGCCCTGCTGGAAAAAATCGATGAGCTTGGTTCGATCAACAGTGCGGCCAAGGCAGTCGGCATCAGCTATAAAACCGCATGGCATCTTGTCAATTTGGTGAATAACCTCTCCGAAAAGCCTCTGGTCGACCGGATGACCGGCGGGAAAGGCGGTGGGGGGACCGTTCTGACCAGAGAGGGACGAAAAGTGATCGAACAGTTCAGGGTTGTTCAGGAAGAACACCGTAAGTTTCTCCAGAATCTCGAGGGACGCCTTGGTGACAGCAGTAATCTTTATCAATTCTTAAGAAGAATATCAATGAAAATCAGTGCTCGCAACGTTTTTTCCGGCACCATCGAAAAAATTACAAGAGGAGCGGTAAACGCCGAAGTCATTCTTCTGATAAGCGGAGAAACCCGCATTACATCAATAATCACCAACGGTGCCGTTGACAACCTTGGTCTGAAGGAGGGCATGAATGCCTATGCCATCATCAAATCAAGTTCGATCATTATCGCCCAGGAGCTGCACGATGCCAAACTGAGTACCCGCAACGTCATGCCCGGTATCATCAGCAAGCTGATTGACGGGCCTGTCAGCACAGAGGTGGATGTAGAAATCGGAGGCGGCAATGTAATCTCCGCCATCATCACCCATGGAAGTTCTGAAAAACTCTCACTCAAAGAGGGTGATCATGCCTGTGTACTTTTCAAGGCATCCAGTGTGATCCTCGGTGTAAACTGAACCGGGATATTAAAGCCGCAAAGAGGTGGTTTTTTTAACTGATATATCGAAAAAATCACCTCTTTGTTTGGAAATTGCCGGAAAAATGATTAACAATTGTTAATACGCAATCAATAATAGACGAATCATGAAATCAATGTCCTCATCAATAATCTGTATGACAAGCTGCTGCTGTTGCGGAAAGCAGAAACTGTCTGATACAGGAACAGAGCCGAGGAGATTGTAGCCCCATACATGATTTCATGCAATGCGCACACTCTTTCAAAAGCCGGTCCTGAATGTCAGTACCGGCTTTTGCTATTTATATCCGAAAATAAACAACCGATAACCTTGAAACAGTAAAGAACCATGGCCTCTTCAACAGTGTCAACCGTATGCACGGGCATACCATTTCCCATAGTCAGGCTGAACCGTGCAGTACTGCTCATCGGTATCACCATTGCTATTGCCATTCAGCAGCCGGTCATCACTACAGTGCTCTTTTTAATCATTCTTGGCTCAGTCGTATTTGGACGAAAAGGGAGCCTCATTTTCATTATCGGATCACGCCTTTTTGCAAAGCAAAACAAGAGTGCTGCAACTGAAGATCCCAGACTTATGCGGTTCAACAACTCAATTGCCGCTCTGCTCCTTGGAGGCGCTCAAATCGCTTTTCTGCTTGGTTCACATCTGACAGGCTGGATTCTTTCCGGTTTCGTCGCTGTAGCGGCAGCAGTTGCACTGGGCGGATTCTGCTTCGGCTGTTTCCTCTTTTATCAGTTCAATCTGCAGCGTTTCAAACTTCTCGGTAAAACAGCGGAAGAATCAGAAGCATAGTGAATCTTTGATGCGTGTCAGAAGCAATCCGGATACATGAATCCGGCATAGTTTTCACGGCGACGTAGGTGAGAGGTTCAAACCAAGGTCTCTAAAAACCAGTGTAATCGCAAGTTCGAATCTTGCCGTCGCCGCAGTTCGGTGAATATCAAAAAGAGTAACAATAAATAAAACCAATGAGGAGTATCAAATGAGTTCAGAAAACTACCGTTTCGAAACGCTTGCCCTGCATGCCGGCCAGTCTGTCGATGCAACCCAGTCAAGAGGTGTCCCTGTCTACCGTACCAGTTCCTATCTCTTCAAAAGCACTGAGCATGCCGCTAACCTGTTTGCCCTGAAAGAGCTGGGAAACATATACACCCGGTTGATGAACCCGACAACAGATATCCTTGAGCAGCGGGTTACACAACTTGAAGGTGGTGCAGCATCCGTTGCCCTTGCATCAGGTACTGCTGCGATTTTCAATACCATCATCACCCTGGCAGAAGCCGGCGATGAAATCGTTTCGGCAAACAATCTTTACGGCGGAACCTATACCCAGTTCGATGCCATTCTCCCGAAACTGGGTATTACCGTTAAATTTGTAGATCCGAAAGACCCTGCCAATTTCGAACGCGCAATTACCGAAAAAACAAGGGCACTCTATATTGAAACCATCGGCAACCCGGTCCTGGACTACAGCGATGTGAAAGCAATCGCCGAGGTGGCTCACCGCAACGGTCTTCCGCTGATTGTCGATGCAACCTTCACTACCCCCTTTCATCTCAAAACCATTGACCTCGGGGCAGACATTGTGATTAACTCCCTTACCAAATGGCTTGGCGGTCATGGTGCCGGTATCGGCGGCATCGTCACCGATGCGGGACGCTTCAACTGGAAAGCCGGACGCCATCCGCTCTTTACTGAACCCGACAAGAACTATCACGGGCTGCGCTGGGCCATAGACCTTCCGGAACCTCTTGCACCAATCGCATTCGCCTTGAGAGTTCGCACTGTGCCGCTCAGAAATCTCGGTGCAAGTATTTCGCCCGACAATTCATGGATATTTCTTCAGGGTATCGAAACCCTGCCTGTTAGAATGGTACGTCACTCTGAAAATGCGCTCAAAGTCGCAGAGCACCTTGCAGGGCACCCGGAAGTTGCATGGATCCGTTACCCCGGACTCAAAAACGATCCATCCTACCCGCTTGCTTCACGAGACCTTAAAAACGGTTTCGGCGGCGTAGTGGTGTTCGGTGTAAAAGGAGGCTATGAAGCTGCCGTGAAAATCATTGACACCATCAAGCTCTTCTCTCATCTTGCCAATGTCGGCGATGCCAAAAGCCTTATCCTGCACCCGGCCAGCACCTCACACAGCCAGCTGACGGAAAAACAGCAGCTCGAGAGCGGTCTTTCTCCCGACCTGATCCGCCTCTCCATAGGCCTTGAACATCCTGATGATCTGATCGAAGCTCTCGACGAAGCGCTTCAGACTGAGGAAACTCACAAAACGGGCTGGCTGTCAAAGCTGATCAAGAAATAATGGCACCTCTATTAATTGTCGTGAGAAGTCCGAGAACAAGGCGGATGGAGCGCAGAAACCGGAGTGTACACGTAGTACATGAGGATTTCGAGCACCACCCAACGCAGTTATCGGACTTCGGAATAAATAAATAGAGGTGCCCATAAGTCCTTTTCCATTTTTTTAACATAATAAAACCATGGTGAACAAGCATCTCACAGTAAAGATCCCTGAAGGTCTCCATTTTCGGGCCGCTGCTAAAATCCTCAAAATTGCCAGGGAACAGCGCTGCTCCGTTTTACTTGAGAAAAAAAACGGGGAATCTGCCGATGCGGCCTCTTTGCTTGAGATGCTCACCCTTTGCGCCATTTCCGGCACCCGGCTCAAGGTAACAGCCGATGGCAGAAATGGAAGCAAAGCTCTTGCAATGATTGAAGAAGTTTTCGAAAACGGGGCAGGCATCTGAAAATGAATAGACACAAACGGAACATCTCTCTTGTAGTCGCTGATACACAGTTTTTAACGAATGAAGCACTTCGTTCGATACTATCACCATTGTATGATGCCGTCTACAGTGTATCCACCAAGGCCGGATTGCTGCAATATCTGCAGAAGGAGACGATATCACTCGTCATAACGGATTATACGCTGTTCGATTTTGATTCGATCAACGATCTCGGCGATATCAGAAAACAATATCCGGAGATTGGAATCATCGTATTGACAAACGCGATAACCCATGTTAAAATAAAGGAACTGAACGATACCGGCATTAAAAACATTGTACTGAAAACCGATGACAGCGATGAGCTTTTTCATGCCATCGAAGCCGCCCTGAAAGGGAAAAAATATTATTCCGGCGATGTTCTCGATATTCTGCTGAAAAAGGACGGGCCACTGGAAGATGCGACCCTTCTGACGACATCAGAAATTGAAATTGTCCGACTGATTGCCGGAGGCTTGTCCACAAAAGAAATTGCGGTCAAAAAACATATCAGTTTCCATACCGTCATGACACACAGAAAAAACATTTTCAGGAAACTCAATGTATCAAGCAGTCCGGAACTCATGATGTATGCCATTAAAGCCGGCTTGATAGACAACATTGAATACCACATCTGATATACCATATTTGCGGTATACAAGATACCCGCTATCAGGGATTTACATTACGGGGCTAATTATTCATCTTTAAAACATTCACAAACGCTTAAACTATCAACAACCATGGGACGTATTGCAAAAAAACTGACTGATCTTATCGGTAACACTCCTCTGCTTGAGCTTGGCAATTTCGGTCGTGAGCATGATGCCGAAGCATCGATCATTGCCAAACTTGAATACTTTAATCCCGGCGGAAGCGTCAAGGACCGTATCGGTTTTTCAATGATCGAAGATGCTGAAACAAAGGGTTTGCTCAATAAAGATACCGTCATCATAGAGCCGACAAGCGGCAATACCGGCATTGCACTTGCTTTCATTGCTGCGGCCAAAGGGTATCGTCTGATACTCACCATGCCTGAAACCATGAGTATTGAACGCCGTAATTTGCTCAAAGCGCTCGGTGCCGAACTGGTGCTGACACCCGGACCGGAAGGCATGCCCGGCGCTATCAGAAAAGCTGAAGCGCTTCACGCCGAATATGCCAATTCCTTCCTTCCCCAGCAGTTCAAGAACCCTGCAAATCCTGATATCCACCGCAGAACCACTGCCGAGGAGATCTGGAATGATACCGATGGAACGGTTGATATTTTTGTCAGCGGCGTAGGTACCGGAGGTACCATTACCGGTGTCGGAGAGGTGCTCAAGCAGCGGAACCCTGACGTGAAAATTGTGGCTGTTGAACCGTTCGACTCTCCGGTCATCTCCGGCGGAAAACCGGGACCACACAAAATACAGGGCATTGGTGCAGGCTTTATTCCTGATATCCTGAACACCGGCATTATTGACGAGATCATCCTGGTGAAAAATGAGGATGCCCTGCGCACCGGCCGCAACCTGGCCCGGACCGAGGGACTCATTGTCGGTATCTCATCGGGAGCTGCCGCTTACGCCGCACTGCAGCTTGCCCAGCGTGACGAGAACAAGGGGAAGAAAATTGTTGTAATCCTGCCGGATACCGGTGAGCGGTACCTTTCAACCCTGCTCTACCAGTTTGAGCCTGAGCAGGTCAATATCTGAATGAAACGACGAATGGGCATCGCTTTAACTGCTTGCAAAAACCGATGATCTCGGAAAAGCAGATTTAAGGTGATGCCCTTCAGTGCTTTATAAACAGCGAACACGCATAGCACCGGAAAAGCATCCGGTTCCGGGGAGAAGTTAAACATGGATATCAGAAGCGAAAGTGTCATTGAAGAGACCATTCTGCTTTTATCTGGCACAGGCAGTG
>Ga0326726_10002341_pt1 | contig 17446 bp, 18 predicted proteins | sample MHFenrmetagenome_2_FD_207603 | JGI IMG/M metagenome (GOLD analysis project Ga0326726, IMG submission 207603) | Lab enriched peat soil microbial communities from Michigan Hollow, Ithaca, NY, United States - MHF15MN | ecosystem: Environmental > Terrestrial > Soil > Wetlands > Peat | place: USA... | reverse complement strand
GATCGAGTCCCCTCGCCCCCCGAAGGGGAAAACGCATCGAGGCGGCTGACTCGATAGACTCGCCGCTTCGGTCATGACCGACGCCAAGATCGAGAACGTCAGCGACACGGCGCGATGGGTCGCCCTGTACCGGGCCATGGAGTCCGAGCGCCCCGACGCCCACTTTCGGGACCCGCACGCGCGGCGCCTGGCCGGCGAACGGGGCGAGCAGATCGCGCGCACCCTGCCCGGCTTCCAGTCGGGCCTCTGGCCGATGGTCGTGCGCACCTGCGTCTTCGACGAGCTCATCCTGCGGGCGATCGAGCGCGACGGGGTCGACACGGTCGTCAACCTCGCCGCGGGACTCGACGCGCGGCCCTGGCGCATGAAGCTTCCGGCCGCGCTCACGTGGATCGACGTGGACCTGCCGGCGATCCTCGCCTACAAGACGAATGCGCTCGCCGGGGAAAAACCGGCCTGCGGCTTCGAGGCCGTCGCCGCGGACCTGACCGAGGCTTCGGCGCGGCGGGCGCTCTTTGCGCGCATCGGCCAGGCCTCGCGCCGCGCGCTCGTTCTCTCCGAGGGGCTGCTCGCGTATCTCGCGGACGACGAGGCCACGGCGCTCGCCCGGGACCTGCACGCGGTCCCCGCCTTTCGGTGGTGGCTGATCGATCTCGTCTCGCCGAAACTGCTCGCCATGCTCAACAAGCGCTGGGGCGCGTCGCTGGAGGCGGCGCGCGCGCCGCTGCGCTTCGCTCCCCCTGAAGGCACCCGCTTCTTCGAGCCGGCGGGTTGGCGCGAAGCCGAGTTTCGCGGGACGCTCGACGAAGGGTGGCGTTTGAAGCGGCACATGCGCGGGGCCTGGCTCCTCCGGCTCCTCGGCCGGCTCGCCGGGCCCGAGAAGCGCGAGGAATTCCGCCGGATGGGCGGAATCGTCCTTCTCGAGCGGATCGACTAGGCGCGCGCCGCGGCCCGGGCTACGCCCTCGAGCAGCCGCTCCACCTCGTCGTCGGACGTGTACGCGGCGCATCCGGCGCGGATGAGGCCGTCCTCGGCGTGCCCGAGGCGCTGCACGACCGTCCAGGCGTAGAAGTCGCCGCTCGAGAGAAAGAGCGCGTCGCGAGCCAGGTCCTCGGCGACCGCGTCGGCCGTGCGCCCCTTCACCGTGAAGGACACGGTCTGCGTCCGCGGCCCTCCGGGCGGGAGTCCGTATCGGGTGACGCCCCGGATCTGGCCGAGCCCATCCCACAGCCGGGCGAAGAGACGGTCGCCGCGCGCGTGGAGCTCGGCGTAGGCCGCCGCGAGCGCGGCCCGCCGACCGGCCGCCGCGCCTCCCGCGAGCGATGCGAGAAAGTCCACGGCCGCGGCGGCTCCGACGATGGCCTCGTGCGAGAGCGTGCCCGTCTCGAGACGCTCGGGCGCCCAGTCGGGCGCGGGCTCGAGCTTCGGCACGTCGAGCGATTCGATCAGACCCTGCCGTCCCCACAGGACCCCGAGGTGCGGCCCGTAGAACTTGTAGGGCGAGCACGCGAGATAGTCGCAGCCGATTTCGGCGACGTCCACGAGGAGGTGCGGCGCGTAATGCACGGCATCGACGAACGCCAGGGCTCCCGCGGCGTGGGCAAGCTCCGTGACCTTCCGCACGTCGTTGACCGTCCCGAGCGCGTTGGACGCCGCGCCGACGGCGACGAGCTTCGTGCGCGTCGAGATCGAGCGGTCGAAGTCCGCCCAGTTGAGGTCGCCGGTTTCGGGCCGCATCCGAACCGTCCGGACCGTCACGCCCCGCTCCCTGGCGAGGGCCTTCCAGGGATCCACGTTGGCGTGATGGTCGAGCTCGGTGACGACGACCTCGTCGCCCGGACCCCATCCGCGGCCCAGGGCGCGCGAGAGGTGATAGGTCAGGGTCGTCATGTTCTGTCCGAAGGCGATCTCCGACGGACGGCCGTTCAGGAACTCCGCGAGCGCCTCGCGCGCGGCCTCGAGAGCGGCGTCCGTCTCGATCGAGGACGGGTACTTCCAGTGGGTGTTGGCGTTGTGGTTGACGAGGTAGTCGGACATCGCCTCGACCACGGCGCGCGGCACCTGGGTGCCGCCCGGACCGTCGAAGTACGCGACGGGCCGGCCCTCGTGAATCCGCTCGAGCGCCGGGAACGCGCTTCGAATCGTCTTCAGATCGAGCACGGCATCGAGCGCCGAAGTCTGCATGGCGGCGGTCAGAATATCAGGCTAATCTTCGCCGCATGACGCGCCTCGGCACCGACGACGCGACCGCCCTGGCGCGGCGCCTCTACGGCCTCGCCGGCGCGGCCCGAGAGCTGCCGAGCGAGCGCGACCAGAACTTCGAGCTCGCGACCGAGCGCGGCGCCTTCGTCCTGAAAATCGCCGGAGCCGCGGAGCAGCCGGAGGTCCTCGACCTGCAGAACCGGGCCCTCGAGTGGCTCGCCGCGGGCGCCCCGGATCTGTCCACGCCCCGCGTCGTACCGGCTTCGGACGGCCGCCTGACCGCCGAGGCCGGCGGCCGCTTCGTGCGGCTGCTCACGTACCTGCCGGGCACGATCCTCGCGCAGGCGCGGCCGCAGTCCCCCGCCGTCCTCGGCGCCGTCGGCCGGTTTCTCGGCCGGCTCGACCGGGCTCTCGAGGGCTTCCGGCATCCGGCGGCGCGGGATCGTGACCTGCTGTGGAATCCGGACCGCGCGCTCGACGTCATCGCGTCCCACGAGACCGCCATCGAAGACCCGGGGCGCAGGGCGCTCGTCGGGCACTTCGTGGCCGAGCACCGGGACGGCGTCGCTCCCCTTCTCAAATCTCTTTCCCGCGGCGTCATCCACAACGACGCCAACGACTACAACGTGCTCCTCGGGCCTTCGACGCCCGGTGAGCGCGCCGTCTCGGGAATCCTCGACTTCGGAGACATGGTCGAGTCGTGGACCGTGTGCGAGCCGGCCGTGGCCATCGCCTATGCCATGTTCGGAAAAGCCGACCCGCTGGCGGCGGCCTGCCAGGTTGCCGCGGGCTACCACTCGGCCCGACCCCTGACCGAGCCGGAGATCGAGGCCCTCTGGAGCTTCGTCGCGATCCGGCTCTGCACGAGCGTGTGCCTCTCGGCCCGCCGCCGGACGACGGAGCCCGACAATGCCTACCTCCTGGTCAGCGAGGCCTCCGCCTGGAGGGTGCTCGCGGCGATGCGCGAGATCCCGCCACGGCTGGCGCATTACCGGCTGCGCGCGGCGTGCGGTTTGACGCCCTGCCCGCAGACGCCGGCGATCGAGGCCTGGCTCGGCGCCCACCGCGCCGAGATCGGGCCGGTCGTCGAGTCGGACCTCTCGAAGGCGGTCGTTTTCGACCTGTCGGTCGGGAGTCCAGTTTTCGGATCGGCCGCGGACGCGACGGACACGGCGGCGATGACGGCGAAGCTCTTCGGTGCGTTGCGTTCCCGGGGCGCGGAGCTCGGCATCGGCCGCTACGACGAAGCGCGGTTGCTCTATGTCAGCGACGCCTTCGCGGGCTCCGGGGGCGAGCACCCCGAGCGCCGGACCGTGCACCTGGCATTGGACCTCTTCATGGAGCCGGGCGCACCGGTGCGGGCGCCGCTCGACGGGCGCGTCCACAGCGTTGCCGACAACGCGGCGCGCCTCGACTACGGCCCGACCGTCATCCTCGAGCACGCGCCAGCGGGCGCGCCCGTCTTTTACACGCTCTACGGCCACCTCGGGCGGGCCTCGGTCGCGCATCTTTCACCAGGATCCCCCGTCCGGCGCGGGGAGCGGATCGCCACGATCGGCCCGGCGCCGGAGAACGGCGACTGGCCGCCTCACACGCACTTCCAGATCATCGCCGACATGCTCGGCAAGAGCGGAGACTTCCCGGGAGTGGCCGCCGCGAGCGAGCGCGAGACCTGGCTCTCGCTTTGCCCCGACCCGAACCTCATCCTCGGCGGCTCGACGCGATTCCGCGCCGCCGCCGGGGGCCCCGCCCTCCTCGCCGCCGAGCGCCGTCGAAGGCTGGGACCGTCGCTCTCGCTCTCCTACCGCGAGCCGCTCGAGATCGTGCGCGGAGCCGGCGCCCATCTCTACGATGAGACCGGCCGCGAATACCTCGACATGGTCAACAACGTCGCCCATGTCGGGCACTGCCACCCCCGCGTCGCGCGCGCCGGGGCGCGCCAGATGACGGTTCTGAACACCAACACGCGGTACCTCCACCCCTCCATCCTGCGCCTGGCGGCGCGCCTGGGCGAGTCGCTGCCCGGGCGCCTCTCGGTGTGCTTCTTCGTCTGCTCGGGATCCGAGGCCAACGAGCTCGCTCTGAGAATGGCGCGAGCGGCGACGGGCGGACGCGACGTGATCGTCGTGGACGGCGCCTACCACGGGAACACGCAGACGCTGGTTGACGTGAGCCCGTACAAGCACGGCGGGCCGGGCGGCGGCGGCGCGCCGGAGTGGGTGCACGCGGTGCCCATGCCGGACGATTACCGCGGCCTCTACCGGCGCGAGGACCCCGACCGGGGCGCGAAGTTCGCCGCCCACGTCGGCGAGGCGGCCGGCCGCGTCACCCTCTCCGGCCGGAAACCCGCGGCGTTTCTCTGCGAGAGCATCCTCTCCTGCGGCGGCCAGGTCGAGCTGCCGCCCGGCTACCTCGCGGCGGCGTACGGCCACGCGCGCGCGGCCGGAGCCCTCTGCATCGCCGACGAGGTCCAGGTCGGCTTCGGCCGGGTCGGATCTCACTTCTGGGCATTCGAGACACAGGGCGTCGTCCCCGACATCGTCACGATGGGAAAGCCCATCGGCAACGGGCATCCCCTCGGCGCCGTCGTCACGACGCCCGAGATCGCCGCCGCCTTCGCCAACGGCATGGAGTACTTCAATACGTTCGGCGGGAACCCCGTTTCCTGCGAGATCGGCCTGGCCGTCCTCGACGTCCTGCGCGACGAGCGCCTGCAGGAGCGGGCGCGCCGCGTGGGCGGGCGCCTGAAGGCGGGCCTCGAGCTGCTCGCCGAGCGCCACGAAATCATCGGCGACATGCGCGGGCTCGGGCTCTTTCTCGGAATCGAGCTCGTCCTCGACCGCAGGAGCCGCGCGCCCGCCCCCCGCGAGGCGTCCTACGTCGTCGAGCGGATGAAGGACCACGGTATCCTGCTCTCGACCGACGGCCCCGATCACAACGTCATCAAGATGAAACCCCCGCTCGTCTTCTCCGAGTCCGACGCGGACCGCGCCCTCGAGGCCTACGACCGCGTGCTTTCGGAAGACTTCGTGAGGTGCCGATGAACCCCTTCCGCCGGACCCTGTCGCTCGTCGCCGTCGCCGCGGGACTCGCCTGCGCGGCCCTCGCCGCGCCGCCCGCACCCCTCAAGACCGAGAACGTCGTCGTGATCGTGACCGACGGCCTGCGCTGGCAGGAAGTCTTTCGCGGCGCGGAGACCGCGCTCGTCAGCGAGAAGCCGGGCGGCGTCGAGGACGTGGCGGCCACGAAGGCGGCCTACTGGCGCGAGACCTCGAGGCAGCGGCGCGAGACGCTGCTTCCCTTTCTCTGGTCCGTCGTCGCGAAGGACGGCCAGATCTACGGCAACGTGGACGCCGGCAGCTCCGCTCAGGTCGTCAACGGCTACAAGTTCTCCTACCCCGGCTACAACGAGATCATCACGGGCGCGGGCGACCCCCGCATCGACAAGAACGAATACGGCCCCAATCCGAACGTCTCGGTCTTCGAGTGGCTCAACGGTCTGCCGGAATTCCAGGGGCGCGTCGCCGTGATCGCCGGGTGGGACGCCTTCCCACGGATCTTCAACCGGGAGCGCAGCCACCTGCCCATGCGCACCGGATGGGACACGCCGTTTCCGGACAAGGCCACGCCCCCCCAGGCGCTCCTGAACACGCTCTACCGGACGACGACGCACGAGTTCTCGGACATGCCGTGGGACGCCTTCCTGCAGCAGACGCTGCTCGACTACGTCGAGGCCAACCGGCCGCGGGTCCTCTTCGTCGGCTACGGGGAGACCGACGAGTGGGCGCACAACGGCCGCTACGACCTGGTCCTCGAGTCGGCGCACCACGTGGACGCCTTCATCCGGGAGCTCTGGACGGCGATGCAGGCGATCCCGCAGTACCGGGACAAGACCACGTTGCTCATCACGACGGACCACGGCCGCGGCGACGGGCCCGAGAACTGGAAGCACCACGACTGGAACGTGGAGGGCGCCGAGAACATGTGGATCGCCGCGCTCGGCCCGGACACGCCGGCGCTCGGCGAGCGCAAGGCCGCCGCCCGCGTGACGCAGAGCCAGATCGCGGCGACGGTCGCGGCCCTGCTCGGAAAGGACTGGCGGTCGTTCAACCCGAAGGCCGGGGCGCCGCTCGTGGAGGCGCTGAAGCCGTGAGCCGTCAGCCGTCAGGCGTCAGTCGTCAGCCAGACTCACGACCGCCGGCCCGGGGCGCGTCTCGAAGAAACGCGACTGCTCGGTGACCTGCGGAAACGCTCGCGCGTAGCTCTCCGCCCAGCGGCGGCGAAACGCCTCGGCGTCCCGGGCGCGCGCAAGAGCCCAGACACTCCCGCCGAATCCGCCGCCGAACGCCGAGGCCGCCGCGGCGCCCAGCTCCCGGGCCGACCGCGCGAGCGCGACCGTCTCGGGAACCTGGTTGGCGAGATTGCGCTCGGCCAGCGCCTGCGAGCGGTCCACGGGCTCGCCGAGCAGGCCGACCTCGCCTTTGGCGAGCAGGTCGCCGACGGCCGGGATGAGAACGAAGGACTCTTCGACGAACTGGTCGAAGCGCGCCGCCAGGAACCCGGCCGGAAAACCGGGGGCGGGAAAGGCCCGGAGGAGTCGGCGTATGCGATCGGGCACGTCCGGCCCGTTGACGAGCGCATCGAAGAGCGACTCGTCCTGCCGGCCGGTCGAGCGGTTCCAGAGGCCGAGGATCGCCGTCACCGCCAGGGACAGCCGGTTGTAGCGCTCCCGCGCGTCGCCCGTCTTGTCCGAGGCGACCCCGCTCGACGCCACGACGAAGCTCCAGTCGCTCTCGAGCGGCATCGAGCGCTCGTGGCGCACCGGGCAGAACGCGTACTGCGCGATCTCGCCGGCGCGGCAGCAGAGGATCGCGGTCTGGTCCTGGCTTCCCCCGTGGGTGCCGACGCCCCGATCGCCCGTCAGGCCGCCGAAGCTCCTCCCGTTCTCGAGGCATCCGAGGTACCCACCGAGATCCTCGGGGCCGCGGATGCTCGCGGTCCACTCCGGCCGCCCGGCCAGGGCGTTGCGGTCCGCGATCGCGGTGAAGAGCGCCACGACGAGAGCGCTCGAGCTCGAGAGGCCGGAGGCCCGCGGAAGATCGCTCGCGAGCGCAATGTCGACGCCCTTGAGCTTCGGGAAGTTGCGCGCCATCCGGGCCGCCACGGTCCGGGCGTACACGATCCAGCCCGAGGCGGACGGGTCCAGTCCGGCCTCGAGTGGCACCTCGGCGGTCAGGCCGCGGCCCGTGTCCGCGATGCGCACGACCGCGTCGTCCCGGGACACGGCGCTGACGCAGAATCCCCGGCCCACGGCGCAGACGAGGCTTCGCCCGCCGGCGTAGTCCGTGTGCTTTCCGAGCACCTCGATGCGGCCGGGAACGAACCAGCGTCGGGCCGTCGCGGCGGCCTCCGCGGGCACGAGGGCGCGCAACGCCTCGTCCACGCCTGCGAAGAGCTCCCGTTTTCGCCGCGCCTCGGCCGGGAGAAGGCCCGCCCCGGCGAGGCGCTCTTCGATGCCCGTCATGGGCGCGCCTCGAGCCAACGCAGCCGCTCGGCGACGGCGGCGATGTCGGCGCGCGTCGAGAGATCGAGCACGCCCTCGGAGCAGCGGAACGTGGAAAAGCGCAAGCCGAGCTCCGCGATCCCGAAGCCGACGGCCTGGGGCAGCTCGAACTCGCCCCGCGCCGACCTCGGAACGCGCCGACAGGCCTCGAAAATGCCGGCCGGAAACCGCCACAGGTTCATGCTGAGGAAGACGTCGCCGCCCGCAGCCGCGAGCGCGTCCGGGCCCGGCTTCTCGACGATGCGCTCGAGGTCGCCGTGTTCCCCGATCGCAAGGACCGCGTAACGCTCCACGCGCTCGCCCGGAAAATTGCTCCGCCGAAGCAGCTCCTCGCGCTCGAAGACCGGCAGCCCCGGGCGGCCGAGCGCGAGGAGCGCGCGGTAGGCGGACACGGGATAGAGGTTGTCCGAGTTGAGCGCCAGGAAATCCTCGCCCCCGATCCATCCCTCGGCCGCGAGCAGGGCGTCGGCCGTGCCGCGCGGCTCCTGCTGAACGGCGAACGCGAGACGCACGCGCCCGGGGGGCGACGCCGCGTAGTGATCGCGAACGTCCCGGGACCCGGACGCGACGACGAGGCAGACGTCGCGGACTCCGGCGTCGGCGAGGCCGGAGAGCACGTAGTCGAGGAACGGCCGGCCGTCCACCGGGACCATCGCCTTCAGTCCCCGGTCCGCCGCCGCGGCCTGCGCATCGTCCAGGCGCGCGCCGGCGTCCGGGCGCCGCATCCGCGTCCCGAGGCCGGCCGCGAGGACGACGGCTTTCACGTTACGCCGCGGACGGGGGTCAGCTCTTCTGGAGCGCCGCGAGCGCCGCGAGGACCTCTTCGCTATGGCTGGCGGGCTTGACCTCGAGGAACACCTTCGCGACCTTGCCCGACGGGTCGATGATGTAGGTGTTGCGGGCCGACAGCTTCGCCCCGTTGTAAGTCATCACCGACGCATACTCTCCCGACACCTTCGCGTCCGGGTCGGAGAGCAGCCTGAACGTCAGACCTTCCTTGGCGCAGAAGTCCTTGTGGGAGCCCGCGCTGTCGACGCTGACGCCGAGGATGACGGCGTTCGCCTTCTCGTACTTCGCGAGGTCGCGCTGGAAGTTATGAGCCTCGACCGTGCAGCCGCTGGTGAAGTCCTTCGGATAGAAGTAGAGAACGATCCACTTGCCCTTGAAGTCCGCGAGGCTCGTGACCTTGCCCTCGTTGCTGGTCAGCGAGACGGGCGGGGCCGGCGCTCCGACGGCCGGGGGCGTATCCGTGGCAAAGACCGTCGAAACGGTCGAGAGCGAGACGGCCAGCGCGGCCGCGAGCGACAGTCTTCCGAGCTTGTTCATGGGTCCTCCCTGTGCCGGGCGTGGCGCGATGGCCCGCGCGGAGCCCGAAGCATACAGGGCCGGCGGGCGCGCCGGAAAATCCCGCCGGCGTCGCCGGGCTCAGCTCACCGGCTGGTCCTTCTCCCCCCTGGCCTGCCGCCAGGCGCGCTCGACGGCCGGGGCAACGAAGAACGCGTCGAAAGCCCGCTCGAGCGCCGGGTCGTTGCCGGCGAACTTGGCCTTCCAGTCCGCGAGGGTGACCTTTCTCCGCGTCTCTTCGAGAGTCGCCCCCGAGGCCGCCGCGCTCTTCACCTCGGTCACGAGCGCGGACAGGAGCGCCTCCACCTGGCGCAGGTACGCCCGGTCGCGCTGCACGGCGCCGTGGCCCGGGACGAGAACGTCGGCCTCCAGAGCGTCCACGCGGCCGAGCGTCGAGATCCAATCCTCGTAGTACGAGCCGATCCCGAACGGGACGGGCTGGACGAACAGGTCCCCCGTCGCGGCGATCCGCTCGCGGGGCAGAAAGACGACGACGTCGCCGCGGGTGTTGCCGAGCCCGAGCCACAGGACCTCGATCGTCCGGTCGCCCCGGTGGAGGATGAGGCGGTCGTCGAAGGTCAGATCCGGCGGCGTGTTGTGGATCGCGGCGAGCTCGGGCGCCAGGCCGCGGTCGAGGGCCGCGAGCTCTCCGGCCCGCCGGCGCCGGCCGTCGTCGAGCGGCTTGCCCTCGTCGTCCTTGCCCGTGGCGGCCCACCGCTCGTAGCGCGCCGCCCCGTCCTCGAGCGACGCGATGTACTTCGCCCTGGCGCCATACGTCCCTCCGAAGATGTCCTCGCGGGTGTCGCGGTGGGCGATGAACTCGACGCCGGGCCAGAGCTCGCGGTAGACCTCGTTGCCGCCGTGGTGGTCGTCGTGCCAGTGCGTGTTGACGACGTAGCGCACGGGCCGGTCGGTCAGCTTCTTCAACTCGGCGGCCATGACGCGGCCGGTCGACGGCACCATTCCCGTGTCCACGACGAGGACGTCGCGGTCGTTCACGACGAAGAGGGCGTTGCTCTCGATCAGGTTCTGCGCCGGGTCTTTCCAGACGAACGCATACACGCCCTCGGCCAGTTTCAGGACGTCGTAGGGCTTCTTGGGCAGCCCCGCGGGCTCGGCCGGGGCGGCCGCCAGCGCCAGGACGGCGGAACACAGGAGAGCGCCATGCCGGTTTCGCATTGGAGAACGCTACGCCCCCGGGCCGGTCGCGACACGTGCAATGGGACCAGAGCTTCCCCGGAAGGGACGAATCGCTCTCAGGGCGCGGCGCCCGAGTCCCGGACCGCGATCACGACATCCTGGTAGTAGGGCCCGTCGCGCTCCTGCCACTTGCCCGGATGAACACCGGTGACGCCGAGGCCCGCGGCCGCGCACGCCGCGAGGAGCCACTCCGTTTCGATCGCGACGGCGCTCTCCGGCACGGACGCGTCGCGCAGCAACCCGTGCTCGGTCGGAAACGGAAACGGCGGGTCCGTCACGCCGGCCGCGGCGGGCCCGCGCACGCGGTCGTCGAGGAGGTAGAACGACGCGAAGAGCCGGCCGCCCTGCCGCAGGGTCCGCGCGATCTGCCCGAGGTAGTGGGAGACGGCGCCCGGAAGCAGGTGCGTGAAGAGGGACGTCGCGATGGCGAGGTCGAAGGACGCGTCGGCCCAGGGGAAGACGAAGTCCTCCGCCGCAACGGCTCCCTCCGGGTTGTAGAAGGACGTGTGCACGTCGGCGTGGCGAAACTGAAAGCGGGCGGGATCGAGGCGCAGCCCCTCGACGCACCAGTCGACGTATGCGCGCACGACGTCGAAGCCGGCATAGGAGCCCCGGCCCGCGAGCTTTCCGGCAAGGGGCCAGGCGATCCGGCCGAGGCCGCAACCGACGTCGAGAACGCGGTCCGACGCCGCGAGGCCCGCGTACCGCTCGAGGAGGGACACCGTCAGCTCTCCGGCCGCGAGATAGTCGCCGGGGCCGACGCCGCCGAGCAGGCTCTCCGGGGGGATCGGCGCCGTGCCCATTCGGCTAGCGCGGCCGGTCGAGGCCCGTCGCCCTGCGGAATCGGCCGCCGAGCTCGTAGTCGAAGAGCTCGTCGAAGCCCTGCGGGTCCCGGTCGCCGTAGCCGCGCAGGCGCACGCGCAGCGTCTTCGCCGTGAGCCACCGCACGGCTTCGAGATACACGTGGTGATTCCCGGTGCGCTCGGGCAGGGGCCCGAGCGACCTCGCGAGCTCCGCGTCGAGGTTCGTCTCGCCGGGCTTCTCGGAAAAGAACACCAGCACCGTCCACGTGTCGCTGCCCCGCCGATCCGTGACGGCAAGGGCATTGCCGTCGGGCGCCCAGAGCACGGCCGCGCTGCGGCCGAAGAACATCAGGTGCCGCGCCGCCCCGGATTTCTCGACGCGCAGTCGCAGCTCGTGCTGCCCGCCATCGACGGCCTTCGCGTCCGGGGCGACGTACACGACCGTGAAGCGGCCGGTCGGGTCCTTCGCCTCGGCGGCGCCCGGAAAGGCCACGGGGTCCGACGCCCTGACCGACGCCGCGGCCCAGAGAAGGAGCGCGAAAACTCTCACGCGCCGCCTCGGACCGCGTAACGCACGCCCTCGCCGCGCCCCTGCGCCTCGAGAAACCGCGGCAGGTCGGCGAGCGTTCCGCGCGCCGTGACGAGCGGCCGCGGATCGACCTCGCCCGAGCCGAGCGCCTCGAGGGCGGCGCGGGCCTCCGCGGGCGTGTAGTGGAAGGAGCCGGACAGCGTGATCTCCGCGTAGTGGATCCGGGCGGCGTCGAAACCGACGCGCGTTCCCGGCGCGCAGCCCCCGAAGAGCAGGACCTGGCCTCCGGGCCGCACGAGCCCGGGCAGGCGCTCCCATACCTGCGGGTCTCCGGTGCAGTCCACGGCGATGTCCGGCGCGCCGCCACCGCTCGAGACGAAGGCGCCCGGCCTTTCGCGGGTCAGGTCCACGAAGCGCGCTCCAAAACGAGCCGCGAGCTTCTCCCGTTCGGGGCGGCGGCCCGCCAGGACGACCTCGAGACCCCGCCGCGAAGCCACCGCGGCCCACAGCAGCGCCAGCGCGCCGGCGCCGTAGACGAGCAGCGCCCCGGAAGGCTCCCGCAGCCGGCTCCAGCCGTGCAGGACCGACGCGACGGGATCGAGGAAGGCGGCCGCCTCGTCGTCGAGACCGTCCGGAACGCGGTGCAGGTTCGCGGCGACGACGCCGGCAGGCACCCGCACGTACTCGGCAAAGGCTCCCCACAGACGGTCCGCGTGGCCGCAGACGCACAGGTTCGCGCGCCCGGCGGCGCAGTCCGGACACCGGCCGCAGGGCCCCGAGATCCCGGGCACGGCGCGATCGCCCACGGCCCATCCCGAGACGCCGTCGCCCACGGCGGCGACCTCGCCGCAGATCTCGTGGCCCATCGTGACCGGCAGGGTGATCCGCGGATGCCCGCGCTTGAGAAGCTTCACGTCCGTCCCGCACGTCAGCGCCGCCGACAGACGCAGAACGATCTCGCCCGGGCCGGGAGAGGGAAGCGGAAGATCCTGCTCTTCGAATCGCCCGATGGCAGTCTGGACGAACGCCTTCACGACTTTCGCGCGCCGATGAAGCGCGCGAGGGCGGGCAGGACTCCTCCGCCGCCTGGCAACGCCTCGGCGGCCGCGACCGCCTCGGCCACGTTCTCGGCCAGCAGCGCGCGCGAGCGCTCGACGCCCCACACCACCGGAAACGTCGCCTTGCCCGCGGCCGCGTCCTTGTTCGAGGCCTTGCCGAGAGTCGCGGCGTCGGACTCGACGTCGAGCAGGTCGTCCTTGATCTGGAAGGCGAGGCCGATCCGGCTGCCGTAGAGATCGATCCGCGCGAGCGTCGCCCCGTCGGCCCCCGCGAGGATCGCGCCGGCGTAGAGCGACGCGCGCATGAGGCGCCCCGTCTTGTTTTCGTGAATGCGCGTCAGCAGCGCGGCCGTCGGCGCCGTCTCCTGCTCGGCCTCGATGTCCGCCATCTGGCCGCCGATCATTCCCCGCGTTCCGATCGCGTCGACGACCGTCTCGAGGACGCGCACCTTCGCCGCGGCGTGGCGATCGCCCTTCGGGTACGCGGCGAAGGTGCCGAGGCCGTGCGTCAGGAGCGCGTCGCCCGCGAGGATCGCCGTGGCCTCTCCGAACACGACGTGACACGTCGGAACCCCCCGCCGCAGGTCGTCGTTGTCGAGGGCCGGCAGGTCGTCGTGGATCAGCGAGTACGTGTGGATCATCTCGAGGCCGCAGGCGGGCTCGAGGACGTCGAGGGCCGGGGCGCCGAGCACCTCCGCCGCCGCGAGACAGAGGATCGGCCGCAGGCGTTTGCCGCCCGCGAACACGGAGTGCCGGATGGCGCGGTGCAGGATGGACGGCCAGGCGTCTTCGGGCGGCAGGAGCCGGTCGAGGGCCCGGTCCACGTCCTGGCGCCTGGCTGCGAGATAGTCCGCGACGCCTCGCGACGCCGCCTCAGCCCCGGTCGTCATCGTCGTCCTCCGCGGAGCGGTCCGGGTCGAAGGGGGCGGTCTTCCACTCTCCCGCGGCTTCCTTGAGCACGATCTCGACCGATTTCTCGACCTCGCCGAGCTTCCCGTCGCAGAAACGCGCGAGCTCCATCCCTTCCTGGAAGAGCGCGAACTGCTGCTCGAGGCCGCGATCCTCCCCTTCGAGCTCCGCCACGATGGCTTCCAGACGCGCCATCGCCTCCTCGAAGCTCCGATCCTTTTTCGGACGGCCCGTCACGACTCCTCCTCCCGGCCGGCGAAGAGCGGCCCGGCGCCCTGCAGCCGGCCTCCCTCGCGGACCACGGCGCCGAGCTCTCCCTCGTGCAGCCGAACCCGGATGCGTTCTCCCAGGGCTACCTGCGACGCGGCCGTGATCGGCGCCTTCGATCCCGCGCGGTAGGCCACGGCGTAACCGCGGGCGAGCACCGCGAGCGGAGACAGGATACCGAGCTTGCGCGCGGCTTCCTGCAGCCGGGCGCGCCGCCTCTCGAGCCGCCGCTCCATCTTCTCCCCGAGCATCGACCGCAGGTTCCCGACGCGGTCCCTCCGGCGCGGAAGCTCCGCCAGGCGGGCGAAGTCCTCGAGCAGCCGCCGGGCCGCGGAAACCCGCGCGGCGTACTCGGCCGGCCGGCGCTTCAACTCCATCAGCAGCGTGTCGCGGCCCTGGGACACCGTCTCTCTCCACTGCGCGACCCGCCGGGGAAAGCCGGTCAGAGCGTCCGAGCGGCCGGACGCCACGAGGCGCGACCGCTCCAGGGCGAGGCGCCCGCGCATGGCCCGCAGGAGCTGCGATCGGCCGCTCGACAGCCGGCGCACGATCTCGTCCTTGCGCTCGACGACGAGCTCCGCCGCCGCGGACGGCGTCGGGGCCCGCAGGTCGGCCACCAGGTCCGCGATCGTGACGTCGGTCTCGTGGCCCACGCCCGAGATCGTCGGGATCCCCGAGGCCGCCAGCGCCCGCGCGACCCGCTCGTCGTTGAACGGAGCGAGGTCTTCGGGGGATCCGCCGCCCCGCGCGAGGATCAGCACGTCGAAGGCGGCGCGCCGGTTCAGGTGCGCGACGGCGCCCGCGATCTCGGCCGCGGCGAGCTCGCCCTGGACCCGGACCGGGTACACCGTGACCGCGAGGCCCTCGAAGCGGCGGGACAGGACGTTCAGGATGTCGCGCAGGACGGCTCCCGCGGGCGACGTCACCACGGCGATGCGGCGCGGCAGCTTCGGGATCGGGCGCTTGCGCGCCGGTTCGAAGAGGCCCTCGGCCTCGAGGCGGGCCTTCAACTGCTCGAAAGCGAGCTGCAGGGCCCCCCGGCCCACGGGCTCGACCGCGAACGCCTTGATCTGGAACTTGCCCGTCGGCGCATAGAGGTCGAGCGACCCGCGCACGACGACCTCGAGGCCCGGCTCCATGCGGAAGGGCACGCGCTTCAAGTCCGAGGCGAAGATGATGGCCGGCAGCGTCGAGGTCCGATCCTTCAGGACGAAATAGCCGTGCCCGCCGCGCTCGTCGAAGCGGCCGATCTCGCCCACGACGGAGACGTCGCGCCAGGTCGTCCTGAGCACCGAGGACACCTCCGCCAGCAGCTCGGAGACCGTGTACGGCCGCGGCGGCGCGGTCGCGGGAACGGGGCGCGGAAACATCAGCGCGATTCTAGCCCGGACTCTTCACGCTCGAGCCCGCGCGCCGCCGCCCGCGAAAACGGCACGGCGAAGACGAGCAGCGTCGCCATTTCGACCTCCGTGTCGCCGAAGTTGTACTCGAAGAGCCCCGCCACGGTGATGGCCGATCCCGCGAGCAGCGCCCCCGCCCACAGCGCCGTCCGGGCGGGGCCGTCTCCCCGCCGGACGAGAACGATCGCCCGGGCGAGAAACATCCCGACGATCGCCAGGTACGCGGCCGCCGCGAACAGGCCGTTGGCCGCGGCGAGCTGGATCACGTTGTTGTGGAGGTGCGGCACGTCCCAGCGCGGCGCGTCCGCATCCCGGTACAGCGGGTAATACGGCTGCACCATGTCGTTGCCCAGGCCGAAGAGCGGGTTTTCGCGCACCATCCGCGCGCCCGCGCGAGCCATCGCGATCCGGTCCCGGTTGGTCGGATCCGAGAGGTCCGCGGTCGAGCGGATCCGCTCTCGGATCCCGGCCGGGGCGACGAAGTAGATGGCGACCAGCGCGGCCGCGATCCAGGCGAGTGAGACCGGGCGCCGCACCGCCGCGTACAGCAGGAGCGCCGCCACGAGCCCGACGTACGCGTTGCGCGTGAACGTCAGCAGGACGGCGGTGAGCGGCAGGACGCACAGGAGCCCGAGGGCCCTCGCCCTGCCCCGCCCCTCGAGCGCGAGGCCGAGCAGGAGGCAGCCGGCGATCAGCGCGATCCCGGAGAAGGTCATGTAGTGGGAGAGCGTGGCGCGAATCCGGCTCTGGAGGTCGTCGCCGCCGTGGAAGAACTGCCAGACCCCGTAGACCGAGAGCACGGACGCGCTGGCTGCAACCGACAGGAAGACGGCGCGCGCGCGGCCGGCGGAGTCGACGAGGTCCATCGCGGCCGGGACGAGGAGAAAAAGACCGAGGCCGCCGAGGTGGCGCGCGCTCGCCGCCGGGTCGCGGGAGAAGACGGCGGAGAGGGCCGTGAGCAGGGCGAGCACGAGAAAGAGAAAGACGAAGGCCGATCGGAAGCCCTCGGGCCGGCGCCGCTCCCGCCGGAGGTCCAGGATCCATGCGACGAGCAGCAAACCCGACGCGATGTACGCCGGCGCGATGAACGGCGTCAGGAACCCGAAGAGACAGAGCAGCGAAAACGCAACGCGGGATGGGGGATCCGAGATGCGAGAGGCGGGATCTCGTTTCCCGAATCCCGGATCTCGCATCATGGGAGGCGTTCTAGCGCCCCGTTGCCTCCGACCCGGGCAGGGCCTCGTCGATCAGCATGACCGGGATGTCGGAGACGATCGGGTACACGAGATCCGCCTGGCGCGAGTAGAGGCCCTGCGTGACCACGGGCTCCTCATCGCGAAACTTCTCGCGGTACTTGTCGGCGAGCGCCTTCCGGGTCGCGTCCTTCAACTCGACGAGCTCGAGCGGACCCTTCGTCTTCGGACACACCAGAATCGCCAGCAGCTCCGGGTCGACGGCCATCGGTTACCTCGCTGCCGCGGAGTATACCGATTGCCCGGGCGCTACAGGCTGTCGAGGATTTCCTTCGGGTGCGACTTCGGCGAGACCTTCGGGTACGCCTGGGCGATTCTCCCGTCCGGCCCGATGACGTAGGTGATCCGGCTGGCGTAGCCGGCCTTCGCGTCGTCGGCCGCCCCGTAGGCGACCCCGATCTGGCGCTTCACGTCGCACAGCAGCGGGAACGGGTATTCGAACTTCTTCGCGAAGGCCGCGTTTTCCTCGACCGTGTCGAAGGAGACCCCCAGGATCTCGGCGTTTTTCTTCTGGAATCCGGCGTAGAGGTCGCGGAACCCGCAACCCTCGACCGTTCAGCCGGGGGTGTCGGCTTTCGGATAGAACCACAGGACCACGGAGCGGCCGCGGTAGTCCGCGAGGCGACGCATCGCCCCCGTGTGGTCCTGCACGGCGAAGTCGGGGGCGTTGTCTCCGGCGCTCAGCATCTTCGGCCTCCTCAGGATGGACTTCAGAATTCCGATCATCGCGGGACGCCTTCCCAGGTTTCCTTCGCCTCATCATACGCGGGCAGTTCCACCGGCCAGCCGTTCTGCCGGAACCGATCCCATTCCCAGACCTTCGCCCACTTCAGGAAGACCCCCCAGGCCTGCAGGGCGCAGAGGACGAGCCCGTGGCGGCCGTCGAGGAAGCCCGCCTGGATCCCGTACATGCGGACG
>Ga0326726_10002340_pt1 | contig 17451 bp, 16 predicted proteins | sample MHFenrmetagenome_2_FD_207603 | JGI IMG/M metagenome (GOLD analysis project Ga0326726, IMG submission 207603) | Lab enriched peat soil microbial communities from Michigan Hollow, Ithaca, NY, United States - MHF15MN | ecosystem: Environmental > Terrestrial > Soil > Wetlands > Peat | place: USA... | reverse complement strand
GTTAATGAAGAGCATAAGGAAGAATGCGAACATGTTTTCAGAATATTTCAAGCTGAAATATTCCATCAATAAAAGGATGGGACAAAAGTATCCTTACTCCAGATATCACATATATGCCTCATATATCACAAAAAGCAAGAAAGCCTATGATTATGAGTACAGCAAGGCATACGCATTGGAAACATATAAGAGATTCGATAAGAGATTCTATGAAAGGGCCTCAAAAATATTCAGCGAGAAACATGTACACAGCCATCCATCGACCAGTAAACGCGGAGGCGCATTTTGTTATAGCATAAGCAGGGAACTGACACCATACATACTGCTCAACCATACCGATACATTGAGAGATATGTTTACGATAATACATGAATTGGGCCATGGAATACATGACCTATTTTCCAGCGAGAAGCAACAGGATATGGAAAGACATGCCTCAGTAACAATCTGTGAGACCGCTTCGATATTCAGCGAGATGCTCATGTCTGACAGGATGCTTCACGAATCGACGGATGACGAAGAGAAGAAGAGGATACTGATGCAGTTCCTTGACAATCAATGGGCATCGATAATCAGGCAGGCATATTTTGTGATCTTCGAGAAATATGCACATGAGCAGATACAGAATGGAGTCACGAAGGAAGTGCTTGATGAATATTACTATACACTGCTGAAGGAACAATTTGGAGACATGGACATTCCAGAAGTGTTCAAGCATGAATGGAACTATATACCACACATATATGAGATGCCATTCTATTGCTACTCATACGCGTGGGGCAACCTGTTCGTATTATCACTATACGATATATATAAGAAGGACGGGAAACAGTTCATTGACAAGTATATAGAATTGCTGAGTGCCGGCGGAAGTGATAGCCCGGCGAATCTCATGAAGAAACTTGGAGCCAATCCCGAAAGTGAAGAATTCTGGCAGAGAGGATTCAATATAATAAAGGAAGAAATCGAAGAATTGAAGAAGCTGACAAAATGAGATTGATTCTATAAGATTAAAATGCACATTCCTAAACGTTACGGCGAGTCAAGAATTGAGAGCTGCCCATTCTGCGGAAGACAAGCGATAATAAAGAATTCCCAAGGGATATCTGTATGCATGACCCATAAGGCGCAGAAACTTCCTGAGATGAAATGCTCATGCGGAGAAAACTTATTGATCCAAGAGGGAAAATTTGGGATATTTTTCAGCTGTCCAAATTGTGGCAATGTCAGCATCAAACGCGCCGTTGAGATGAACTCTAAAGCTGTAGAAGATTCTAGCAGAGCAATAGAGATTAAAACACCACAAAAGATTCATAGGACCATAAGGAGAAAAAGAATATTCAGGGCCAAGCATAAAATACGAAAGAAAAAGATGCCGAGCCATATAATAGTCAGGAGCGATGACCCGAGATATTTTAGATGATTACATTTATCCTATCTATTCTATCCTGAACCTATGCCCATTCTTCAAAAGGAAACATCTCTTATTCTCTTTATAGCCCATCTCTTCAGCCAGCTCTATAAATTTCTCTGCAGTGGCCACTTCGGAGTGTGATGGCAATAATAATTCCGGCTCGATTGTGTTTATCAGGTCCCTCTGGTCCTCTCTAGCACCGTGTCCAGAGACATGAATGTCTGTGAATATACGGACCTTTTTCTTCCTGAGCTCTGATTCCATCGCTTCCCTATTCCTTATGTTCGCTTCTCCAGGGATTATCTGGCAGCTGAATATCACTATATCATCCTTCTTGAATTTGAAATAGTTCTGGAATATCATACGCGCAAGTACAGACTTAGGTTCGCCCTGATGTCCAGTAACTACGAACACATAATCTTCAGGCCTTTTGCAATCTTTCAAGAATTTCTGTACCTGATGCCTATACTTTATTATCTTCGCCTGTTTCGAGAACTCTACAACCCCGCATTTCTCTCCAGCCATCACATATTTGTCCAAGCTGCGGCCCAAGAATACGACCTTCCTGTTCAACTGCTTAGAAAATTCCAGTATGGACTTTATCCTGGCTAAGTGACTAGAGAATGTCGATATGACCATCGCCTTTCCTTTACTGTTCGTGCTTATCATCACTTCACGTAATAACTCCCTGGCGACAGATTCTGAAGGAGTCTTTATAGGCTTATGTGCATACAATGAATCTATAATCATCGCCTTCACATTCTTCAGCTCATGCATCCTCCCGATATTCGACTTGTGTCCCAGCGTCGGCTGGTTATCCAGCTTAAAATCATTCGCATAGACTATCGAGCCATACTTTGTATGTATGACAACCAGTGCTGCATGCACTACTGAGTGCGTGATGCTTATGAATTCTATCTTAATATTGTTCGATACTTTGAACATGGAATTTATATCATGTGACATCAACCTATTATGGACCCTTATCTCCTTGTCCGCAATGATTGCCTTAAGCACTTCCATAGTATATGGTGTCCCATGTATCGGACACTTGAATTTCTGTGCCAAGAACGGCACGGCACCGACGTGGTCAAGATGCGCGTGACTTATGCATATAGCCTTTGTCATCGGAATCCAATCCTCCATCAGGCTGATGTCCGGAACAGCCTTTATCTCTATCAGCTTGTTCAACGACAAGTCTGCATCATCATCGTCTCCAGTATAATCTATATAATGTTGCAAGTGCAATCCCATATCTAGGACTATCACTTCATCATCTATCCTTACTGCTGTGCAGTTCTTTCCTACTTCCCTAAATCCGCCTATTGGCATAATTTCTATCATTTTATTTTTTACCTCTTAACTAAATTGTGATTAGTCAAACTTTATTTTTTACTTTTTATCATATCCTTATATAGTCATCGCGTACGAAGGCATATAAAAATATTTGTTTTTTACTGTTTTTATCCTTTTATCGTTTTAATCAAAGAACACTTAAACTTAAATTCTTAGAGAATTAATGTAATGTCTCAACTAAACTTATGATATTGGGAGTGGATGTGTATTTATAAATCTACTTATTAATGGCAAAAATGCACTGAATACCTAGAAAAAAATCTTAATCCCGATAAGTCCAAAGAATGCCTTTCAGTTAAGCCTGATGAACTACAAATATTCTCTAGTTAAACCTGATGAACTACAAATATTCTCTAGTTAAACCTGATGAACTACAAATATTCTCTAGTTAAACCTAATGAACTATAAGTGTTCTGTACCGAAGTGCTTGGCATCTTTTGTTTCTTTATTATCATATTTGCTGATTTATTCCCCAATTCCGGATCTGTCTTCAGATGATTCCTTAAATTGTTATTAGCAAATTCGTATTCAAAATTGTCTCCCATAGCTAAATCTATTTTATCACCTTGAGATGATAATTCCGAAAGCGGCAGTTCCACATCAGTAGGAACATATTTATGCCCGATACCTCTTGCCCCATTATTATTTCCAATGCCCCATGCCTTATCATTATGTCCGATACTCCATATCTCATTAAATAGGTTCTCGCCTGCTTTTTCTAAATTTATGAACTTTTTTCCGGCTCTATCTATGCTAACATAATTAGTGCCTTTCAGATTTTTAATAAATGACACATACATATTAGAGCTATCAGTTATTTGTTCTTGCGAAACATACTCATCTAACCTGTGCAAAAAATCTGCCAATACTGAAATATTATAATCTCTACAAGTAAATTTTGTATTTCCAGCACATACACATTTACCTTCTACTGAATTATGTGTGTCATTTATATCTTCCTTGACATCAAAATACAATCTTGGACCGATTATATAATCTAATTCCAAAACTCTAGAAACTAACGAACCATACGTATCATCCGAAACACTCTTTAACATTATTTCCCCTCCGCATATGGGTAAAAACCCATTTGGAGTATAATAAGGTATATATGGCTTTATAAAGGTTTTGGTCATTATTAAGAAGTAGTGAAAAAATTTATTAATAATATCTGTATCCCATTACCATGTCAGGAAAAAGTCTATCAAACAAAACAATAGTATTAGATGGATTGGTAGAAGTATCTTCTAAAGAACTCTCAGACACTGAATATAAATATAAGATGACTATCGTAGAGCCATACGATATTCCTATGCCCGTAATATTCAGCGATGAACCTCCATGGCATACGATAGCATATTTCGGAGGGCCGTGGCTGCCTATGGCCAATGTCGGCCGATTCACCAAATACGCATCAGAGATACAAAATCCGCTCAATGCATTAGAGATTCCAGAAAAGAGAGAGAACATAATCCAGGGAATATTAAAATTGACAGAGAATCCTAATGTCTTATTCAGTAATGATAGAGACACATTGAATAATGATCTAGAGATGCTGTTGAAGTTAAAGGAAAAAAGGCTGTATAAACAATGGCAGCAGAAGACAAAAACTAAGATAAGGACAATATCCACTCCAAATCCTGAATTGGATAACATATTGAAGAAATATGTCAAGAGGATAATAATGAAAGAACATGCACATCCTAAGGCACGCGGCGGCGAACTTGGCTGGAGTCCTGCAAAAATGATAAAGGCGCATATGCCATTCAATACAGTATTAAGTTGTGATATATCCCAAGCATTCCAGAGTGCAGAATCGAATTTTGTATTCGAATTCTATTATAATCTGGCGAGTAAGTATCTTCCGGAGAATATGGCTGGAGATACTGCAGGGTTTCTTACAACATTATCGACAGTTGCATACTACAGGAGCGGAAATTATGCTCTCCCTCAAGGAAGCCCTATAAGCATGGCATTATTCAACAGGATGCTTTATCCTATAGATGAGAATTCTGAAAGAATCTGCCAAGGCAACGGAATGCAATATTCCAGGTGGGTAGATGACATAATAATAACAAGTCAGAAACCACATGAAAATCATTATAGATTTACAGGAGTACTATCAGAGATATGGATGAGTAATCCGATGCCAATACATAAAGTATTTTTCCAAAACAAAGAGCCATTCTATATATTAGGACAAGAGATAAGAGGATACAATATAATCCAATCCAAAGATGATTCCGTAAAAAATGCACGTCAATCAATATCAGAGTCATACTACAGAGATTCCTTTGAGGATGCATTTGACCCTGGCGGTTACTCTGGTCAATTCTAGAAAGAAAAAATGCGAGGGACAGGATTCCATGCAACTTTTAAAAAAAGTTGCATCAAAAAACAAGGTGCTATTCTTGAATAAGAATAGCACTAATTCCCTTTACTCAATTTTTCGGGAAAAATTGCGAGGGACAGGATTCGAACCCGCGAAAGCACTAAGCTACACGCCGTTTCAATGATAGCATAAACAGCAATCATACCTGAAGCGTGCCCGTTTGACCACTCCGGCACCCTCGCATATAGTATAAGAATGTCGAACCATTTAAATAATTAATCACCAAATCGTTTTAGAAAAAACAAGCACGTTATTGATTAAAAAATCCATTATTTCTACAATACTCAACTGATTCTTCAAAAAATACTTCCACTTCCGGAAATTCTTTGAAATATTTTTGCTTATGTTTTCTTAAAAATTCTTCAGTCCATCCTTTCCAATCTTCTTTATAGTCCATTTCATGAACTTCGGCATCCAACTGTTCTATTGCTTTGGCAAATTTGGATTCATTAGTTAACCCAGATTCAAATTCATTAAATAACTCAAGATATTTTTTAGATAAAGCATTAGGAATTTTTTTAGATAATATTAATGCAGATTTCTCTTCCAACACTTTTTGATGTGATTTATCACGATTCGGACTAAGAGGAGTATCTCCTGATTCTATTTCAACAATATCATGATACATAAGTAATTCATAGACTTTTAATCTATCTAATTTATCTTCATAGAAGTTAGAAATAAAATAATCGGCAAGCATTAAAGCACTCCAAGTGTGTTCAGCGGGATTCTCTTTCCTATTTTTAACACTGTTAATTCTATCTACATTTTTTAGTTTATAAAAAATCCTAAGTTTATCCAATTCAGTCATAATAAGAAATTCTTTGTGAAAATTATAAATCTATCGTTTGCTGTCGCAACAGCTTAACCTTTTCTTTTTTAGCGCAGGTTTTTTCTTTTCGTGAAAAGAAAAAAAGTGCGGGGAGAAGGATTCGAACCCTCGAAGGCACTAAGCCAACAGATATCTCCATGCTCATTAGCGAACATTAGATAAGCCTCGCCTTTAGAGTGTGCTTGAGTCTGCCCCTTTTGACCACTCTGGAATCCCCGCGAATACTCTATAGAACTATTTGACCATTTATAAAATTATTCAAAAGAAGCGTCTACTGGAGTGACCGCAACTTCTTCTCTATATTCGCCAATGACTCTTCAAGCTTCTCCATTTCTGTACGGTCCTGTTTTATCTCTGCTGGTTTCCTGAACGTTGGAGACCTTATGTTTACTGGCTTGTTTTTGTCTTCGCTTGCGATTCCCTCTAAGAATCTTGTATGATATTTTGGCAGCATCTCGTTGAATTTCTTGTTAAGATATATCAATTCCTTGATGGAGACCTTTAATGTCTTCATCTCTTCAATTTTCTTCTGCCGTATCAGTGCAATCTTTTGGTTGCTTCTTAGGCAGTATAGTATCTTTCTTGAGCACTCCAGCAACTGTCTCCTATATTCCATTGGATTCTTCAGATAGACAAAATATTTCTCATGCTCTTCAGGTAAATCTAGTATCTTTGGTTTTTTCATTCTCGTCCTGATAACCTTTTCTGATTCCTCTTGAGGTTTTGCATTCTGTAGTATTACAGGTTTCTGTGTCTTCTTACCGGTAGCCTTGATCTTCGGTATAGTAGCATCTATCGGCGTAAGCTTTACTGCCTTTGGCTTCTCCAAAGGTTTCTTCTGAACCTGGTCCTTACTCATTTTCAAAGAATGCTGAATCTATGAATGCGAGCCTTCTAGATATTTCCGAAACGTTCTTCTCCCATTCCTGCAATTCCTTATCCTCCTCAGATTTCAACTGCTTTATCTTATCCAACGTCTGTGTCGTCTCTTTCAGTTTCTGTTTCATCACATCAACTATGTTCAAGACCTCTTTATAATCATTAATCTTCACGAATACTGGCAAACTCTTTTCCATGATATCACCTATTGTACGAATATCTTCTTATCTATATTGTTCAGTTTCCTATATAAATATTCAACCTGCTCTTTTGCCGTCGATATCAACGGTTCCTCTTTCTTCAATGTCTCTTCATAATTTCCGACTTGCGAATCGAGGGCAGACAGAGTCTTGCTCACCTGATCCAGCTCTACGAACACCCTTGAATATACCTTCCCTCTTATGAACAGTTCTACTGGGCTTTGCGCATTCTTAGGCCTTTCTGGAAATGGTTCATTCGGTTCTGATATTGGCATGTCAGCGACCATTGGACCGGCCATTGGACTAGCCATTGAACTTGACGTCGAATCTGACATCGAACCTGAAGCTGAACCAGCCTCTTCAAATGTTGGGAGCCCTTGTGCAGCAAAATCTTCCGGCTGCGGCTCTTCTATAGTATCTTCAGTATAAGGATTATAATTGTCTAGATCTGGCTCCTTCCAGCCCTCATCATTTATGAACAATCCATTCAAATCTTCTGGAGTTATGCTGGTCTTTTCCTCTTCTTGTACTACTGGAGCAGGTGGCTCCACAATCTCTGATTCCGAGGCTGCATCATTATTATCAGGCAGAGCATCCAATTGAGGCAATTGTTGAGGTAACGCTTCATCATCAGATACGGGCATGCTGAAATCTAATGTTGGCATGTTCACTGATAAAGATTTTGGTCCTCCTTGCGATTGGTCGTACGTCAATGGCTGCTGTGATTGTTGTGTACCGCTCCCATCAGCCGATTCTCCGCCAATAGGAGGCAAATCTGAAGGCATATTGGCATCTATAGAAGTTGCACCTGGAGAATCAATCATAGGTATATCTGGAGCTTTTTTCTTCCAAAAATTCAATATACCCATAATACACCTCTTTTACAAAACATTATCTACCCCTGTGACAATATATTTCAGGACACTATTAAAAGTTTTCTTATTATTGTATAATGGTGAAAAAGATTTATCGAGAATAACTGCCAATGGCAGTAAATATTAGCAAAAAATTAATATGTGAAGGGATTAACATGGACATGACTGACGTTCCCATCAACGGTTTTCTTATAAAAAGACACTATAAGATGCTAAAAAACAAGCAGGTCAGATGTGTCTTATGCCCTAACAATTGTGTCATAGTTGATGGAAGGCAAGGCTTATGCCATGCTAGGATGAACATTGATGGAAAACTATACAGTATAGTATATGGCTATCCTTACGGACTGCATGTGGATCCTATTGAAAAAAAGCCATTATACCACTTCCTACCGGGCCAGAAGATATTATCATTCGGGACGTTCGGATGTAATCTATTCTGTAAAGGCTGTCAAAATTTCGATATGACGCGGGCCGATGCCCTGATGTCAATTAGGGGCATGCGGTATTATTCTCCTGATGAGATAGTCGACATGGCACTCAAGAACAATATAAGGATGATAGCTTATACATACAATGAGCCTACAATATTTTTTGAATATATGATGGATATAGCTAAAGTTGCAAAGGCAAAGGGTATAAAAAATATCATAGTAAGTAACGGATACATAAATCCTGCACCTCTAAAAGAATTGTGCAAGTATATCGATGCAGCCAACATAGACATTAAGGGTATCACGGAAGAATTTTATTCTGGATACACTTCCACTAAACTCGCGCCAGTGCTCAAGACCATCAAGACTTTACATAAAAATAAGGTATGGCTTGAACTCACCAATCTGGTCATACCTGGACTGAATGACAGTGTAGCTGACATAAGGAAACTTTGCAAATGGGTAAGAACGAATGTCGGCAAAGATGTGCCGTTGCATTTCTCAAGATTCTATCCATACTATCAGGCATCAAACATACCCCCGACATCTTCGGCAACATTGGTGAAGGCCAGAGAGATTGCAAGGGATGAAGGGATAAATTATGTATATGTCGGAAACCTGGGAGAATTGGACAATACATACTGCAGTAAATGTAATTCGCTGCTAATAGAGCGAGAGACATTCCATCCAGAAATCAGAGGGATAGAATTGAAAAAAGGCAAGAGACCTGCATGTTTGAAGTGCGGTATAAAGGTTCCGGGAATTTTTATATAATATACCGAAATCTTTCCGAAAATCATGGAACACATCCGATAATTCTTGGGCAAAGTTTATCTAGAAAATATGATTTACTAATTCTATGAAAAAATTCAGTATAACTAAAAAAAACATAAACATAAGATGGACCATCGTACAGCTGCTAATTTTAATATCTTCTTCCTTCATGTGCAGTGCGCTTGAATTCAGCGAAATAATGTTCAACCCGGACGGTTCAGATACTGGAAGGGAATGGATTGAATTAAAGACAGCGGGAGAATGCATAAATCTTTCACGGCTCAAATTATTTGAGGGTGAGACCAATCATAATATATACCCTTATAACAGGGATGTTGCCTGCGAATATGCGGTAATATGCAATGATATAAATAAATTTTTAGAAGAACATCCGAGTTTCTGGAGCAACACAACAGCAGACAATGAATCGAATAATATCACATTATATCGGAGTGTCTTCAGCCTGAGCAATACTGGTGAAGAGATCGCAATAAAAAAAGGCACAGATTTCCTTGCATACATGAACTATTCGCTCATCCTATCATATGTGCAAGTCTCCGAGGGATATTCCTTGGAGTATTATGATGATGCATGGAGGCAATCTAACAATGTCAATGGCACACCTGGAATGGATGAAAGAACATACTTATCTGTGGACGAGAATATCAGCGAAACATACAACACGACACTGAATGAAACAGCCAATGAAACATATGACACAACAATCAATGAGACATATGATATAAATATAACAGTGAATGAAACTGTCAATATCACTGTCAATTATACAAATGTCAATGATACAAACATCAATAATACAAATAATACAAATATCTCATACAACAATACGGATATCATAGAAAATAACACCGTAGAAAATGACACCGACGGATGTAGGGTATCAATTAACATCACGATAAAGAATGAATCGACAATATATGAGAATGGTGTGCAGATACGATTCTTCAACAAGCTGATGTTTGAGAATAAGCCTGAAGGACTAAACTACTCGATAGAATACTGGATAGAGGATATAAACGGAAAGATTTTCAAGAATAGAATCCTGACCGACAACCAAGGAGAGAAGACATTCACGCCCAACATTGAAGAGTCTGACAAAGTATTGATGATAAAAAACTCCATAAAGGATGCTGGACAATGCCAAATAATCATCCAGAGCAGTGAAAAGATGCTATTGATTAGATACCCTTCATTTATAGAGAAAACATGCCAAAAATCAAATGCTGAATGTAAGGCAGACAAAAAGGTTGAATCTCGATCATGTATATGCGATAATTTTTCGTATGACAACAAAAATTGCAGCCAAAAACCCATAATGAATGTGAATGTATGCAATCATACAACAAATGAAGAATCGCAGAAAATACAGAAAAAGGTAAATAACAACACTAAAGACTTAAACCTGTATGATAAACGAAGCAGCATACAAAATGTCTCATCATATGGCATACAGTCCAACAATTCTATGCTCATGAAGCCTAACGCTTCAGCGAATGGTCAAACCACAGGCATGATCATTTACGAATCCCCTAATATCAAGAATAGATTTTACGCAATTGTAGGATTCATGCTTGTGGGACTGACCTCTATAGGAAAAATAGGACATACATTATTCAAAAAAATCAGAAATAAAAATGGATGTAAACAGCAATAAATGGCAATATGTCTTTCTACGGTCCAAACGATAGATTTATAAAAAAGATAAGGTTTATCTTCTACTACTTTATGAGGTAATTTTATGAATGACAAAGAACTGAAAGGATTCATAAGCAAGGGACACATACTTTGCAGGATACTATTTGAAATGGCCGGGAATCCGAAGGAACATGTTGAGAAGACATTAAAAGAGTACATCAAAACGATAAAAGAAGACCCAGAGTATATCTTTATGGAAGATTATTATGCGCCTGTAGAGGAGAATGAGGGCGTATGGAGCACATTTTTCGAATCGAAAGTATTGGTCACAAGTCTTGAAAAACTGAACGTACTCTGCATGAATTTGGGGCCTGCGAGCGTAGAGATACTGATGCCAGAGGAGATGACCTTCAGCGACAAAAGGATCACAGAGATATATAATGATTTCATATCAAAGCTACATGAGATAGGTATAGCGATGAAGAACCTGAGCGGAGAGAACGATCTGCTAAAGGTCAATCTGAACAGGTCCATAAGAAACTGCATATCTCTGGCATTGAATGAACCAAAGACAATAACAGATATATCAGAAAAGGTCGGGATAGACGCAGAGCACCTGCAACCATTCATAGAGGCCATGATCAAAGAAAAAAGTCTGGTGAAAGATGGTGAAAAGTATCACAAAAAAGCAAAATAAGGGTTCAAAAAAAGACAAAGATCTGAGAGTAAAAAAAGAGAAGGCCAAGCCGAAAGCCAAAGATATTTCTAAGAATAAGAAAAAAGAACAGAAGACAAGAGCCATTTTGGTGAGACCAGAGACGGAGATAGAGGAATCACCGCCAAAGGAAACAGAGACCATACATTCATTAAAGGAGATGGAAGAGAAGATATTGGAGAAATTCGAGGGGCATGACCCTGAAACTCTTGAGATGAAAGAAATCAAACCGGCAAAAGAAAGAGAGCACAAAGAAAAATCTAGGCCTGAACAGTCCGACAACACTGCAAAAGTTGAGGCAATCCTGTTCGCTGTCGGAAAATATCTTGATGAGGAGATGATATCTCAACTATGCGAAATCGATAAACGCAATGTGAAGAAATCGTTAGAAGAACTGAAAAAAGATTATGATTGCAGAAGCACTGCACTGATGATCGTGCAGGAAGGAAACAACTGGAAGATAAATGTCAGAGAAAAATACCTATCACTGGTAAGAAAGATTGTGTCTGATACGGAGCTTTCAAAGTCCATAATGGAAACGCTTGCAGTAATTGCTTGGAAGACGCCAGTATTTCAGAATGAGATAGTGAAAATCAGGGGTAACAAATGCTATGATCATATAGAAGAACTTGTCAATGCAGGGTTTATCACCAAAGAAAAAAAAGGGCGGAGCTATATCTTGAAGACTACAGAGAAGTTCTACAACTATTTTGACATAGACCAAAAAAATCTCCAAGGCATAATGAATGAAGCAAAAATGCCTGTTACGCAAACAACGCTTGAAGAGGTCAATAAGTCTGAGGAGAACGGTTACAGCAGGGAAAAACTCATTCAGGCCTTAGAGACCATAGAAACGAGAAGCATAATCCATACAGAAGAGGACAAGAATGCCCAAAAAGAGTTCCTTTCACAGATACATCAGAAGATTGAGGATGCTTCAAAGAGAACAGATGAAGTTGTTGCAGACATCCCTAAGCCAATGCATCAACAAGAACAGCCCATCATAGAGGAAGTCCCGCAAGAACTTGACAGCAGCACAGTCCTTGAAAAGGATGAGGAAGATATCGTCATTGATACAGGTGTATCTAATGGCGAGCATCATTTCCAGAAGCCAGAAGAGCAACCACAGAAGCCTAAACAACTTACAAAAAAGCAATTGGAGAAGAAATTCAAGGATGACTTGCAAAGGGTAAAAGAAAAAAACGAGCAGAGCGACAATAAAAAATGATTGCTGTAGATATAGAGACATCGGGAACAGATTTTCTAAGGAATGGCATATGGCAAATTGGTGCAATAGACACCGATGATTCTGAAAGGACATTTCTAGACGAATGCAGAATAGACGATGACGATACACTTACACAAGAAGCACTAGATATATGCGGAATAACTGAAGAGCAGATTCGGAGTAAACATAAACAATCACAGAAAGAATTATTGGAGAAATTCTTCGAATGGTGCAATGGTGCTAAAGTGAAGAATTTTCTGTGTCATAATCCTCAATTCGATTTTGCATTCATAAAGATAAGGGCAGATAAATATGGTTTAGGAATGCCTGTGCATTTCAGATGTTATGATACGCACTCAATAGCCAGCCTAAGATATTCGCAATTATATGGACATTTACCTATAGAGGATGCTCGGAGTGCAATGACCCTCACTAACGTACTCTTCTTCTGCGGAATGAAGGATGAACGTGATAAGCATAACGCATTGGAAGATGCAAAACTTACAGCAGAATGCTTCTATAGGATTGTATATTGCAAAACATTTTTAAAAGAGTTCGAACAATATCAATTACCAAGATATTTAGAAGAAACATAAAAATATAAATTACTAAACCGGATGGTGAGAAATGTTAAAAGTTTCATGCCCAAGATGCAAGAAAGTGCAGAATTACCAGCCTAGGACGAGCAAGATCACGAACAAGGTGAAAGTATGCGTCTATTGTGGCTGTAGTTTCAAAGTGCATTCTAACATAAAAGACAGCAGGATCGTAGGCCAAAAGAAATAAAAAAATATATTTTTATTAGAAATTCTCGTCTATAAATCGCCAAAAATCCAACCAAAACACTTATAAATAAAGGAAATTTCTTTTCTATCATTCTGAGAGTGTGAAATAAGGAATGGTAGAGGAAAAAAGCAACAGGAATGTGAAGAGCAGCAGTGCTGATGACAAGAATATCTTATTGCAGACTGTCGAGGATGAGATGAAGAAGTCTTATCTCGATTATGCCATGTCTGTAATCATCGGGAGAGCCTTGCCTGACGTAAAGGATGGATTGAAGCCCGTCCATAGAAGAATACTGTATGCCATGAATGAGCTCAGCAACACATATAATAAGCCTTACAAAAAGTGTGCAAGGATCGTCGGAGAGGTTCTTGGTAAATATCACCCACATGGTGATGTTGCGGTATATGACTCATTGGTCAGGATGGCACAAGATTTCTCACTCAGGTATCCTTTGATCCAGGGTCAAGGGAATTTTGGCTCTATCGACGGAGACTCTGCAGCAGCAATGAGATATACTGAAGCCAGACTTGCAAAGATATCTGATGAGATGCTCCAGGATATAGATAAGGAGACTGTCGACTTTACACCGAATTTTGATGGGACATTGAAAGAGCCCGTAGTTTTACCTTCTAAATTCCCTAACCTGTTCATCAATGGAAGCAGCGGCATTGCCGTCGGAATGGCAACAAACATTCCTCCGCACAATGTCACAGAGATGTGTAATGCTGTAATCGCCACCGTAGATGATCCTGACATAAGCATCGAAGACTTATTGTATATAGTCAAAGGTCCAGATTTCCCGACAGGTGCAGAGATACTCGGAAGGAGAGGGATAATTGAGGCATACAACACCGGCAGGGGAAGCATCAGGATAAGGTCCGTCATCGATATCGAAGAGAAGAAAGACAGGCAAAAGCTTATCGTCAAAGAGATACCTTATCAGATAAACAAGGCACAGCTTGTCGAAGATATTGCAGAGCTTGTCAAGGAGAAGAAGATTCCGGACATAAGCGATCTAAGGGATGAATCGGACAGGGACGGTGTGAGGATAGTCATAGAGCTCAAGAAGGACGCCAATCCGGATATCGTCAAGAACATGCTCTACAATTATTCTAGGCTAGAAGACAGTTTTGGAATAAATATCGTAGCATTGGTCAATAACGAGCCGAAACTGCTGTCATTGAAAATGTATCTTAAATATTATGTCGAACACAGGATAGATGTTGTGAGAAAAAGATGCGTGTTCGATTTAAGAAAGGCTGAAGAAAGGGCACACATCCTTGAAGGGTTGAAGATCGCCTTGAAGAATATTGACGACATAATAATCATATTGAAGAGCAGCAGGAGCGCTGATGAGGATGCCAAAGAGGCATTGATGGACAAATATAAGCTAAGTGAGGTCCAAAGCAATGCTATATTAGAGATGAAGATCAGAAGGTTGGCAATGCTTGAGCAAGAAAAGATAAATACAGAATATGACGAGCTGAAGGTCCAGATCAAAGACTTGAAAGACATACTCAATTCTGAAACTCGGGTAAGGCATATAATAAAGGGCGAGATGACGGAGATAGTGCATACATACGGCAAGAATGATTCCCGAAAGACAAAGATTGTCGATATCAAAGAGGAGGATGCAGATTTCGTGATGGAAGACCTCATACCCGATGAGCCGGTCGTGATAACCATGTCACATTCCGGATACATCAAGAGATTACCGATAGAGACATACAAGGTACAGAACCGTGGAGGACGAGGAGTGATGGCTTCAGACGTGAAGGATGATGACTATATAGAAAAATTATTCGTCGCAAAAACCCATTCATACCTATTGATAATAACAAATATGGGACAACTTTATTGGCTGAAGGTCTATCAGATACCTGATGCTTCGAGACAATCGATGGGCAAGGCCATCGTAAACCTGCTCGAACTGGAAGCGGATGAAAAGGTCAATGCAATAATCCCTGTCAAAGAATTTGATGACAGGCACTTTTTGGTCATGGCAACAAAGTTTGGAACAATCAAGAAGACGAATCTTGCAGAATTCTCCAATCCGCGTAAGGGAGGGATTGCTGCAATAAATTTAGATGATACTATAAAAGATCAATTGGTGAATGTATTACTTACTGACGGGACTAAAAACATAATGTTAGCTACACGCCAAGGCATAGCATCACGGTTCGGCGAAGAGGATGTAAGGTCTACAGGAAGGACAAGTCAAGGTGTACGCGGAATAAAACTTGACAAAGATGATTATGTGATTGGAATGATAATAGCAGAAGATACACATAAGGTGCTGACTTTGACGGAGAATGGCTACGGAAAGAAGACAGATGTAGTAGAATACAGACGTATAAATAGGGGCGGCAAGGGCGTAAGGAATATACTATGCAGTGAAAGGAACGGGCATGTCTCTGCGATATTGTCAGTCATGGACGATGATGAGGTCATGTTCATATCGCGTAAAGGCATCCTAATCAGGACTCCATGCGACCAGATATCCACAGTCGGCCGAAGCACTCAAGGCGTGAGGCTGATGAAGCTTTCTAATGGTGATAAGGCTATAAATATGAGTAAGATTACAAAGTGATTCTTGAAATTATTTCTTCTTTGCTTTTACTATAAAAAAACACGGATAATTGTCTCCGTTAATTCTCTCAGAATCAGGAAAATGATCATGTTCTTCAAAATTCAGCATCTCAAAATATCTTAAAAATTTTGGATTAAGATATTCATTAAATGTATGACTTGGTTCTAGAGCAGTCACTTTACCTTCGAAGAAAACCGAATGAACTATTTCTTGCAAGAAATAATCCTTTCCATCCTTTTTCTTCTCTAAAAATTGTCTTAAAGGATGGACTGCTAAATATTGCAACATTCCTCCACGTTTTAGGACTCTCGTCATCTCGCTTATAACTTTTGGAACGTCAGTCGAAGTTTGAAGCACATATTTGGACACAACTAAGTCGAAGGTAGAATTATCATAAGGCAGATTTTCCATAAATCCTTGAGTTAACTCTGCGTAAGGCGCATTGGCCTCGGCCATCTTGATCATCTCTAAAGATGCATCTAGGCCTAATACTATTGCTCCAAGATCATGATATCTCTTCAGGTCTTCACCATTGCCACAGCCTATATCCAATATTTTTAAATCTTTAAAGTCTTTTCCTAGAACCCTAAAGAAACATTCATCGCTTTTAGTGTTATATCTATGATTCTCCTCTACATATTTAGATGCGAACGCATCATATTGTCCTTGGATACCTTGTTTTCCTTTCATTTTTGTCTCAAAAAGATGAAAAATAAAAATAAAAAAAATTATTCTAATACTGTACTGTCTGAAACAATTGTCATCCGGATAGAAGGATATTTGTCGACAAAATCATCGAACATATGCTGATATGTTTCTTTTATGTATATGTGCCAATCTTTCTGATCCCATTTCCGACCAGTCAAAACCACTTTGTAGTCATATGATCCGTCTCGATTCACGTCTTTTAAAGTCACTTCTTCTAGTCCAGATTCATATTTCTTTAACGACTTGTCTTCGGATAATTTGCCAACACTGAATTCGTCTATCACAGCAGGAATACTAGCGACCACAAGTGCTGCTATACCTAATTTCTTCAGGAAATCCTTACGTGACATGTTTTTTGTTATCATTTTTCATCCCCTCTCTTTTGTATTTTAAGTCTACCTGACTAACGTTTCTTATACTACTATATAGTAATACTAGTATATAAAATATTGTTGCAATAATATGTGACAGCAAAATATATATACTAGACTCACTTTTGTACTTGCATGGATGAAACAAATCTAGAGAAGTTAGGATTAAACAGGAATGAGGCAAAAGTTTATCTCGCCCTTCTATACAAAGGGCAAGCTACGGCTGCAGAGCTCGTCAAAG
>Ga0326726_10002339_pt1 | contig 17457 bp, 14 predicted proteins | sample MHFenrmetagenome_2_FD_207603 | JGI IMG/M metagenome (GOLD analysis project Ga0326726, IMG submission 207603) | Lab enriched peat soil microbial communities from Michigan Hollow, Ithaca, NY, United States - MHF15MN | ecosystem: Environmental > Terrestrial > Soil > Wetlands > Peat | place: USA... | reverse complement strand
CGTTGCACCGAGCGAGCCGTAAAGCTGCGCGCGCACGCGCGCCGTGCGTTCGAGCTGGCCGTCGTTGCGCAGCCGCACTGCGAAGAGGCGCGCCGCCCGCATCGGCCCGACGGTGTGCGAGCTCGATGGGCCGATGCCGATCTTGAAGAGGTCGAAGACGCTGACTGCCACGGTGGGTGTCTCCGGGGGCGAGCTTACCTGCCCCTCCCGCGCCGGAAACGCCGCATCGGATGTGGTGGCGAATACCGCGGCTCAGCCCTGCTCTGCCGCCGCTTCGTTCTGCGCGTGCGCCGCGATCGGGACGCACGAGCAGAACACGTGGCGGTCCCCATACACGTTGTCGATGCGCGCCACCGGCGGCCAGTACTTCTGCTGCTTGAGGCTCGCCAGCGGAAACGCCGCCCGCTCGCGCGTGTAATCGTGTTCCCAGTTCTCCGCGGTGACCATCGCCGCGGTGTGCGGCGCATTGCGCAGCACGTTGTCGTCGCGATCGACCTTTCCTTCTTCCACGGCGCGGATTTCGCCGCGGATGGCGATCATCGCCGCGATGAAGCGGTCGAGTTCGTGCTTCGACTCGGATTCGGTCGGCTCGACCATCAGCGTGCCCGGCACCGGGAAGCTCAACGTCGGCGCGTGGAAACCGTAGTCCATCAGCCGCTTGGCGACGTCTTCGGCGGAGATCCCGCTCGAATCCTTGAGGGACCGCAGGTCGAGGATGCACTCGTGCGCCACCAGACCGTTGCGGCCGGTGTAGAGCGTCGGATAGTGCGGCGCCAGCCGGCGCGCCACGTAGTTGGCGTTGAGCAGCGCTACCTGGGTCGCACGGCGCAGGCCGGCCGCACCCATCATCGTCACGTACATCCACGAGATCGGCAGGATGCCGGCCGATCCGAAGTTGGCCGCACTCACCATGCCGACCGGGCTACGCCTGCTGGACACATCGGCGAGCTTGCCCGGCAGGTACGGCGCCAGGTGCGAACGCACCGCCACCGGCCCGACGCCCGGGCCGCCACCGCCGTGCGGAATGCAGAACGTCTTGTGCAGGTTGAGGTGCGACACATCCGAGCCGAACGCACCGGGCTTGGCGAGGCCCACCAATGCGTTGAGATTGGCGCCGTCCATGTACACCTGCCCGCCGTGCGCATGCACGATCTCGCAGATCTCGCGGATCGCCTCCTCGAACACACCGTGCGTCGAGGGATACGTCACCATCAGCGCGGCGAGCTGCCTGGCGTGCGCCTGTGCCTTCGCCTTGAGGTCGACGACGTCTACGTTGCCGTTCGCATCGCAAGCGACGACGGCGACTTCCATGCCGGCCAGCTGCGCCGACGCCGGGTTGGTGCCGTGCGCCGATGCGGGAATCAGGCAGACGTTGCGCTGGCTCTCGCCGCGCGCGCGGTGGTAGGCGCGGATCGCGAGCAGGCCCGTGTATTCGCCCTGCGCACCGGAGTTCGGTTGCAGGCTCACCGCGTCGTAGCCGGTGCATTCGGCGAGCATGCGCTCGAGTTGCGTGATCAGTTCCGCGTACCCGCTGGCCTGCTCGGCCGGCGCGTACGGGTGAATGGCCGCGAACTCGGGCCAGGTCACCGGGATCATCTCGCTGGTCGCGTTGAGCTTCATCGTGCACGAACCGAGCGGGATCATCGTGCGATCGAGTGCGAGATCCTTGTCCGCCAATCCCCGCAGGTAACGCAGCAGTTCGTGTTCGGAGTGGTGCGTGTTGAACACCGGATGCGTGAGGTACTGCGATGTCCGCACCAGTGCCGCGGGGATGGCCTCGCCGGCCGCCGCGTCGAGTGCGTCGACCCGCGCGCTGACACCGAACACCGCCCAGAGCGCCTCGAGGTCGGCCCGCGTGGCGGTCTCGTCGAGCGAGATACCGACCGCGTCGGTGCCGAGGTCGCGCAGGTTGATCCGGCGCGCACGCGCCGCGGCGTGGATCTTCGCCGCGTCGAGCGTACGCCCGGCGCTTGCCCGCACGATGAGTGTGTCGAAGAACGCGGTGTTTGTGGTGAGGCCGCCGGCGCGCAGGCCCGCGGCAAGGATTGCCGTCAGCCGGTGCACGCGCTGGGCAATCCGCTTCAGGCCCTGCGGACCGTGGTAGGCCGCGTACATGCCTGCCATCACCGCAAGCAGCACCTGCGCCGTGCAGATGTTGGAGGTCGCCTTCTCGCGGCGGATGTGCTGCTCGCGCGTCTGCAGCGTGAGGCGATATGCCGGCTGCCCCTGTGCATCGACGGAGACGCCGACCAGCCGGCCCGGCATCGAGCGCTTGTAGGCATCCTTGCACGCGAGGAACGCGGCATGCGGTCCGCCGAAGCCGAACGGCACGCCGAAGCGCTGCGAATTGCCGACGACGATGTCGGCGCCCCACTCGCCCGGCGCCTTGATCAGCGTGAGCGCGAGCAGGTCGGCGGCGACCGCGACCAGGCCACCACGACCGTGCACGGCCGTGGCAAGGGCCGAGTAGTCCACGACGTCACCGGTGGTGGTCGGGTACTGCAGCAGCACGCCGAACGCGTCTGCCGCAAGCGCGGCCGCATCGTCGCCGACTTCAACGTCGATCCCGAGCGCCTCGGCACGCGTGCGCACGACGGCGAGCGTCTGCGGATGACAGCCCGCCGAGACGAAGAACCGGTTCGACTTGCTGCGGCACGAGCGCTTGGCGAGCGTCATCGCCTCGGCCGCGGCGGTCGCCTCGTCGAGCAGCGACGCGTTGCTGATCTGCATGCCGGTCAGGTCGCAGACCATCGTCTGGAAGTTGAGCAGCGCTTCCATGCGGCCCTGCGAGATCTCCGCCTGGTAGGGCGTGTACGCCGTGTACCAGGCCGGGTTCTCGAGCACGTTGCGCAGGATGACCTTCGGCGTGTGCGTGCCGTAGTAGCCCATGCCGATGAAGCTGCGGAACACCTGGTTCTTGTTCGCGAGCGCGCGGATCTTGGCGAGCGCTTCCTCTTCCGTCACCGGCGCCGGCAGCGCGAGCGGCGCGTTCAAGCGGATCGAGGCCGGCACGATCGCTTCGACCAGCGCCTCGAGCGAAGGCTGGCCGACCGCCGCCAGCATCTGCGCGATCTCTTCGTCATTGGGCCCGATGTGGCGGGCAAGGAATTCGTCGTGGTCTTCCAGTTCCTGCAGTCTCATTTTTTGCTGGGCTCGGTCGCTTCGGTGAAGGTGTCGCATGAGACGCGCTTGAAGACGAAGGTCTGCTTGCGCGCCCGGTCGGTGGTGGAAAGCTCGGCGCGCAGCGTGTCGCCGTCGCGCGCGTATTCGATTCGTTGCGGAAAGTCGTGTTGCGGGTTGGCGAATTCGACGCGACCCGCGCTGACGCCCGCGGACGCAAATCGCACGGGCGGGCGGCCGCCGGGCTGTGCCACGTAGTCGAAACCCTGCTCCGTGCGTTCGATGTGCAGGAACTCGAACGAGGAGCGGTTGCCGCGCACGGTGATGCCGAGACCCAGCATGCGGCCCGCTTGCGGCGCGGTCCATATCTCGGTGGCGCCCGCCGCGGCCGAGCCATCCTGCCCAGACCAGCAGCCGGGCAACCAGGCGGGGAGTTCCTGCGCGGCGGCCAAGCACGGCGCGAGAATCGACATGAGCGCGACAGCCAACGCCGACCCGCGTCGGCGTGTGGCGGCAGCGACGATCGGCGTCATTTCTGCGCGGCGACGTTCTGCTTGTACGCCTCGGGCGACAGCAGCGCGTCGAGCGCCGCGGCGTTATCGGGCTTCAGCCGGAACATCCAGGCGGCGTACGCGTCGGCATTGACGCCTTCGGGCGCATCCTTCAGCGCATCGTTGGCTGCCGTCACCACCCCGGCGAGCGGCGCGTAGATGTCGGAGGCGGCCTTGACCGACTCGACGACGGCGCATGCTTCTTCTGCGGCAACCTTGCGGCCGACCTCGGGCAGTTCGACGAACACCACGTCGCCCAGTGCCTCCTGTGCGAAATCCGTGATGCCGATCGTCACGGTTCCATCGGCTTCCTTGCGCACCCACTCGTGCGAGGCGGTGTACTTGAGATCGGCGGGAACGTTCATCGCGGGGGCTCCGTTGTTGGCGACGCGCGCGCGCCGCGGTTCAGATCAGCGCCTTGCCGTGGCGCACGAAGGGATACTTGACGACCTGCACCCGCGCGGGACGGCCGCGCAGGTCGACCGTCAGCTGATCGCCGAGCGCGACGGCACCGGGCACGCGTGCGAGTGCGATCGAGACCTGCAGGGTCGGCGAGAACGTGCCGCTGGTGATCTCGCCCGCGCCATACGGTGTTGTGACGGCCTGATGGGCGCGCAGCACGCCCTTGTCCAGGAGGCGCAGGCCAACCAGCTTGCGCAGCCCGCCGGCAGCCTTCGCCTTTTCGAGCGCCGCACGGCCGCTGAAGTCTCGATCGCCGCCGAGGTCGACGGTCCAGCCAAGGCCGGATTCGAGTGGCGACACCGAATCGTCCATGTCCTGCCCGTACAGATTCATGCCGGCTTCAAGGCGCAGCGTGTCGCGCGCGCCGAGGCCGCACGGCGCCACGCCGATCGCCGCGAGGTCGCGCCACAGCGCCGGCGCTTCGTCGGCCGGCACCATCACCTCGAAGCCGTCCTCGCCCGTGTAGCCGGTGCGCGCCACGAACAGATTGCCGAGATCTGCCGCGAAAAACGCGCCGAGCGATTCGGTGGCGGCACGCGTCTGCGGGCGCACCTGCCAGAACTTTGCGCGCGCGTTGGGACCTTGCACGGCGATCATCGCGAGGTCGCGGCGCGGCGTGATCGCGACGTTGAACCCGCCCGCTGCGCGCACGCGCTCGATCCAGGCGAGATCCTTCTCGGCGGTACCGGCGTTCACGACGATGCGATAACGATCGTCGGCGAAGAAGTAGATGATGAGATCATCGACGCAGCCGCCGCTTTCGTTGAGCATCGCCGTGTAGAGCGCTTTGCCCGCGCTGGTGAGCTTGTCGACGTTGTTGGCGACGAGATACCGCAGGAATGGCTTCGCGCCGGGCCCCAGCACGTCCACCGGGCACATGTGCGAGACGTCGAACAAACCGGCATCGCGCCGCACCGCGTGGTGCTCTTCGATCTGCGACCCGTAGTTGACCGGCATTTCCCATCCGCCGAAGTCGACCAGGCGTGCGCCGGCCGCGACATGGGTCTCGAAAAGCGGCGTTCTCTTGAGCATCGGCAGGTCCCGGACAAAGTGCGGGCACCGGCCCACGGCCAGTGCGCGCCCCTCTGTCCTTCTGCCTGAGAGTTTGGGTCCGGGCTTTCGACCAGGACCGCTGCCCCTTCGGCGCCGGACGGTGAAGGTCCGGTCTCTCCAGAGTCGCTCGCGCGCGTTGGTTCTTTGAACCTGAGCGATTACGGGCGTTACGCCTTCGGCGGTGACCGTTGGCGGGTCACGCTCTCCCAGCGCGCGCTACGAGCGAGCCCGCACGATACACGAGGAAAACGGCCGCGCACGATCCGGCCGCGCGTCCATTTCGCAGGACAGGGCAGGCAAATCACTTCTTTTTCTTTGCTTTCTCCGCCGTGCGCGTGCCGGCGATGTAGTGACCATCGGTCGTGCGGGTGATGACCTGCTGCAGGTCCTTGCGGGCCGCGGTCCAGGTCACCAGGCAGGGCTGGCCGACGGAAGCGGGCGCGACGTCGCCGGCCGAACCTTGCCTGGCGCTGACGTCGTAGTAGAGCGTGAGCGTGCCGGTCTTCTCGTCGTAGCGCTCACCCTTCTTGCCGGAGAGCGCGGCCTGGGTCGCGGTTGCCGCCGTGTTGGGCAACGCGACGATGAAGATCGACTCGCGCTTGAAGTCGGTGGCGCTTGCGTCGTACGGCGCCGGCGTCGCACGCGATGCTGCGACCACGTTGCGCCAGCGCGTTGCGTCGAGCACCGCGACGACCGATGGCGGCGCGACGGTGAACGGGCACGCCTCGAAGAAATCGGCGCGCGGCAACGGCTTGCCCTTGCTGTTCTGCGCCGGCGCAGCGGCCGCCAGCAACGCGAGCCCGGCCATCATGGCCGTCCGGATCGTTGCACGCGCACCGCGCATCTTCCGCTCCTAGACGCGAACGCAGTCGACGTAGTACGCCACGCCACCGTTGCGGCGGTCCTTCACCAGCCCGTGGATGTCGGTTTCGAACCCCGGGAACATCGCGTTGAAATCGCGTGCGAACTTCAGATAGTTGACGATCTTGCGGTTGATGCGCTCGCCCGGGATGAGCAGCGGAATGCCCGGCGGATACGGCGTCAGGAGCACCGCCGAAACGCGGCCGTCGATCGAATCGATCGGCACGCGGTCGACCTCCCAGTGCGTCATCTTGGCGTAGGCGGCGGCCGGGCTCATCACCGGCTCCATCTCGGACAGATACATCTCGGTGGTGAGCCGCGCCACGTCGTTCGCACGATAAACCGCGTGGATGCGGTCGCACAGTTCGCGCAGGCCCATCCTCTCGTACTGCGGGTGCGCCTTCACGAAGACCGGCATGACGCGCCAGAGCGGTTCGTTCTTGTCGTAGTCGTCCTTGAACTGCTGCAACTCGGTCACCATCGTGTTCCACCGGCCCTTGGTGATGCCGATCGTGAACATGATGAAGAACGAGTAGAGCCCGGTCTTCTCGACGATGATGCCGTGCTCGGCGAGGTACTTCGTGACGATCGCCGCCGGGATGCCCGGATCGGCAAAAAGACCATCGACGTCCAGCCCCGGGGTGATCACGGTGGCCTTGATCGGGTCGAGCATGTTGAAGCCCGGCGCGAGGTTCTCGAACCCGTGCCAGCGGTCGTTCGGCTCGAGCACCCAGTCCTCGCGGGTGCCGATGCCTTCCGGCGCGAGCGTCTCGGGGCCCCAGACCTTGAACCACCACGAGGCACCGAATTCCTCGTCGACCTTGCGCATCGCGCGGCGGAAGTCGAGCGCCTCGGCGATCGATTCCTCGACAAGCGCGGTGCCGCCCGGCGGCTCCATCATCGCCGCGGCCACGTCACAGCTCGCGATGATCGCGTACTGCGGCGAGGTGGAGACGTGCATGTGATATGCCTCGTTGAACTGGAAGCTGTCGAGCACTTCCGTCTCGGAGTCCTGCACCAGGATCTGCGACGCCTGCGACAGCCCTGCCAGCATCTTGTGGGTCGACTGGGTGGCGAACAGCATCGACGTCTTGGTGCGCGCGCGCTTCCCGGTGCCGCCGATCGCGTGCATGTCCCGGTAGAACTCGTGGAACGCCGCGTGCGGCAGCCACGCCTCGTCGAAGTGCAGCGTGTCGATCGGCCCATCGAGCAATTCCTTGATCTGCTCGACGTTGTAGAGAATGCCGTCGTACGTGCTCTGGGTGATCGTCAGCACGCGCGGCTTCATCGGATTGCCGGCCACCAGCGGATGGCTGCGCACCTTGTGCATGATCGACTCGGGGCGGAATTCCTCGAGCGGAATCGGGCCGATGATCCCGTAGTGATTGCGGGTCGGCGTGAGGAACACCGGGATCGCGCCGGTCATGGTGATCGCGTGCAGGATCGACTTGTGGCAGTTGCGGTCGACCACGACCACGTCGCCCGGCGCCACCATGTAGTGCCAGACGATCTTGTTGGCGGTCGAGGTGCCGTTGGTGACGAAGTACAGGTGATCGCAGCCGAAGATGCGCGCGGCGTTGCGCTCGCTCGCCGCCACCGGTCCGGTGTGATCCAGCAGCTGGCCCAGCTCCTCCACCGCGTTGCAGACGTCGGCGCGCAGCAGGTTCTCGCCAAAGAACTGGTGGAACATCTGCCCGACCGGGCTCTTCAGGAACGCCACCCCGCCCGAGTGGCCCGGGCAGTGCCACGAGTACGAGCTGTCCTGCGCGTAGTGCGTCAGCGCGCGGAAGAATGGCGGTGCGAGGCTGTCGAGATAGTGGCGCGCCTCGCGCACGATATAGCGGGCCACGAACTCCGGCGTGTCCTCGAACATGTGGATGAAGCCGTGCAACTCGCGCAGGACGTCGTTCGGTAGATGGCGCGAGGTACGCGTCTCGCCGTGCAGGAAGATCGGGATGTCCGCGTTGCGCCACCGGATCTCCTGGACGAAGCTCTTCAGGCGCGCGACCGCCGCGGCGCCGCCGACGCCCGCCGTCTCCTCGGTGGCAAATTCCTCGTCGTCGATCGACAGGATGAACGCCGACGCACGGCTCTGCTGCTGGGCGAAACTCGAGAGATCGCCGTAACTCGTGACGCCGAGCACCTCGACGCCTTCGCTCTCGATCGCCTTGGCGAGCGCGCGGATGCCCAGGCCGCTCGTGTTCTCGGAGCGGAAGTCTTCGTCGATGATGACGATTGGAAACCGGAAACGCGTCAACATGCCTGCCATATGCCGCCCTAGAGAAGGCGCGGATTATGCAGGGTTGCCGGCGAAGAAGGGGCGCGTCCGCCCGTGGAAGCGCGCGAATGTGAAACCGCGCGACTGCGTGCGCGTGCGCCTCTAGCTAGCGTGTGCGCATCGCCAGGACGACCTGGTTGCGCAGTGAGCGCACCAGATTGAGTTCCTCCGGGGTGAGGCCGCGCGGATCGACCAGCGGCCGGTCGGCATAGAAGAAGCCGACCGCGCGCCCGCTCAGTGCCACGGGCATCAAGAGGAAGCTCCTGGCCATGGGAAAGTCGCGTGCAAACCAGATCGGCAGCGCCGCGCGGATCTTTTCCGTGGAGACGTCCGCGATGTGCAGATCGGTCGCGTGCGCGAGCGCGGCGACGAAGAGATGCCCGGAGCCGGTGCCGGGAAACGAAAACATCGGGCGCGGGTTGCCGAAACTCGCGCGGGTGCGGAACACGCCGCTTGCCGCATCACGCATGACGAGCGCGGTGCGCGCGTACCCGAGGCCCGAATGAATCGTCTCGAGCACGATGCGGATCACGCCGTTGAGATCCGCGCCGCGCGCGAGGCTTTCCGACGCGTCGGCGAGGCCGGCGAGCAGCATCTCCTGCGTGTTGCCGGGGCGGCCGAGCGCATCGCGCTGTGCACTGGGCTCGACGGCCGCCGCGGTAAGTTGGCTCTCCTGGGGCAGCGCCTCCAGCAGCCGCGCGAGCGGCGAATCGGCCGGCGACAGGCCGCAGGCCGCCTCGAACTCGCGCGTGCGCTCGCTCGCGGCGTGCACCATCCGTTCGAGTTGGGCACGGTCGGGCGCGAATGCCGGGGTAAACCGCTCGAGAGCCTGCGCAAGCGCCGCCTCGGCGTTCGGCTCGGCCAGGGCCGCGGCGACGGCATCGGCAAACTGAGCCCCAACCCGGACGCGCTCGGCGGTCGTGCGTGGGGCTTCGATGCGCGGCGGCAGCGCCGCCACCGCCGCGGTGATCCGGTCGGGCAGGCTCCAGTCGCGCAGCATCTGCTCCGTGAGGTCCTCGAAGCTGCGGCCGAGTTCACGGCGCGCCGCCGTCGATTCGCTGACCCGCTCGATCTCGGCGCGCTGGCGCACGTTGGCAAGACGCTCCGGTGCAAACACCGCCACCAGCAGGCGGCCGACGTTGCGAAACATCGCGGCGATGCCGGCCTCTTCCGCTTCTTCGGCGTCGGTCGACGCGAGCAGTTCACGCGCCAGGCAACCGGCGAGCAACGCCTGGTGGAACTCGCCGCGCACGCGCGCCGGGTCCGCCCCGGCGAGCACGCCATCGAGCAGCACAAGAGACATCGTCACGTTGCGCACCTGGTTGAAGCCGAGCAGCACGATGGCGCGCGTGACCGTCGTCACGGGTCGCGGCCCGGTGCGATAGGTGATCGTGTTGGCGAGGCGCAGCAGCCGTTGCGTCAGCGAAACGTCAGCGAGGATCGCGTTGGCGAGTTCCTGGGTCGCTTCCGTGTCGCTTTCCAGCAGGCGCGCCAGCTTGCCGAGCGCATGGCCGACCGAAGGCAGGCCGCCGTGCTCGCGCAGGGCGGCGAACAGCGGTTCGAGCGGATCAACCTTGCTTTTGGCGTTTGCGTCGGCGTCGGGCATACAGGCGGCGGCCGTGCGCGGCTGCACGGCTGGACGCCTTACTGTAGGTAGAGCGCCGCGGCGGGATCGAACGAGAAGCGCGGGTTGGGCACGCCTGTTAGGGGATGCCGCAAGCGCCGCGGACTCAGGTCCGTGGCAGCGTCACGCCCCGTTGGCCCTGGTACTTCCCGCCGCGGTCGCGGTAGCTGGTTTCGCAGACCTCGTCGCTCTCGATGAAGATCACCTGGGCGCACCCCTCGCGCGCGTAGATCTTGGCGGGCAGCGGCGTGGTATTGGAGAACTCGAGTGTGACGTGGCCTTCCCACTCCGGTTCGAGCGGCGTCACGTTGACGATGATGCCGCACCGTGCGTACGTGCTCTTGCCGAGGCAGATCGTGAGCACGCTGCGCGGGATGCGGAAGTACTCGACGGTGCGCGCCAGCGCGAACGAGTTCGGCGGGATGATGCAGACGTCGCTCTTCAGGTCGACGAACGAGTTCGGGTCGAACGCCTTCGGGTCGACGATCGTCGAATTGATGTTGGTGAAGATCTTGAATTCGTCGGCGCAGCGGATGTCATAACCGTAGCTCGACGTCCCGTAGCTCACGATGCGCTTGCCGTCGCGCTCGCGCACCTGGCCCGGCTCGAACGGCTCGATCATGCCCTGCGCCGCCATGCGGCGGATCCACTTGTCGTTCTTGATGCTCATGTCCGTTCCGTCTCGTTGGCCGCGCGCTTGCACGGTATCGATTGAGGCCATCGCTCGCGGCGCGGCATTGTACGGACGCCGGCGCCGGCCGATCTGCGGCGCGCAACCGCTCCAATGCGGGCGCAGGCACGGCACAGGCGATCGCCCCGCGACCGATTAGACTCCGCGCCCATGCGTTCCAACTGGGTACCCGCGACGCTGGGTGATCGACTGCAGGACGTCGACACACCGGCGCTCATCATCGATCTCGACCGCTTCGAAGCCAATCTCGAACGCCTGCGCGAAACCGCGCTGGGCTACAACATCCGCGTGCGGCCCCACGCGAAGAGCCACAAGTGCCCGGAGATCGCCAAGCGCCAGATCGCGGCGGGGGGCGTCGGCATCTGCGTGCAGAAGCTGGGCGAGGCGGAAGTGTTCCTGGCGTCCGGCATCGACAACGTCCTCATCACCAACGAGGTCGTCGGGGAGCGCAAGCTGCATCGGCTGGCGCAGCTGGCCTGGCGTTATCCGGACGCACGCCTGGGTGTCTGTGTCGACGACCTCGGCGTGACCAAACGCCTCGGCACGCTCTGCGTCGCGCAGGAGGCCCGGCTCGATGTGTACGTCGAACTCGACGTCGGGCAGAACCGCTGCGGCGTCACCACGCCCGCCGAGGTCGTCGAGCTCGCGCGCGCGATCGTGGCTTGCCCGCGTTTCACGTTCATGGGCCTGCATGCTTACGCCGGCGGCGCGCAACACCGGCGCGGCGTGCCGGAACGACGGGCTGCCATCGAGGCCGCGGCGCGCAAGGCGAACGAAGCGCGCACCGCGTTGCGCGCCGCCGATCTGCCGTGCGAGACCATCACCGGCGGGGGAACCGGCACGTTCATCTACGAAGCGGCGAGCCAGGTCTACAGCGAGATCCAGCCGGGCTCGTACGCATTGATGGACACCGACTACCTGCGCAACGAACTCGACCCGAGCGCGCCCAGGTTCGAGTGCGCCCTCTTCGTCCTTGCCGGCGTGATGAGCCTGCGCGGCAATCGCGCCACGCTCGACGCCGGCCTCAAGGCGTATTCCACCGACTCCGGCCTGCCGACGCTGACCTTCGCGGGCTGGCGGGTCCTCAACAACCCGTCCGACGAACATACGGTGCTGCACCAGACCAGCGACGAAACGCCGATCAAACTCGGCGACAAGGCGCTCCTCATCCCGAGCCATTGCGATCCCACGGTCAACCTGCACGACTGGATCGTCGCGGTGCGCAAGGGCAGGGTCGAGGCGGTCTGGCCGATCGAGGCGCGCGGGGCCGTGTTCTAGTTCGCGATGCCCGCTGCCACCGGTGCCCTGATCATCGCGAACGTGCTGGGCTTTCTGCTCCAGCTCGCGTTCGAGCCTGCCTTGACCGAGGCATTCGCCCTCTGGATCGATCCCGACGCGCCGTTCGAGCAGATCTTCGCCGCGCCGTGGCAGCTCGTGACCTACAGCTTCCTGCACGGCAGCGGGCTGCACCTCGCGTTGAACCTGTTCGCGCTCTGGATGTTCGGCGCTGACGTGGAGCGCCTGTGGGGGGCGCGCCGGATGCTGGTTGCGTATTTCGCCGCGGTGTTGACGGGAGCCGCGGCGCAGATCATCGCGGTAACCGTGAGCGGCGATGGCGGGGGGCCAATGATCGGTGCATCGGGCGGCGTCTTCGGCGTCCTGCTCTGTTTCGGCATGCTGTTTCCGAAGCGGCGCATCCTGCTGCTCTTCCCGCCGATTCCGATGCAGGCGCGCACGTTCGTGTTCGTCTACGCGGCGATCGAGTTGTTCCTCGGTGTCACGGGCACCGCCGAGGGCGTGGCGCACTTCGCGCATCTGGGCGGGCTCGTCGGCGGATGGCTGGTCTACCGATACGGTGCGTCGCTCTCCGCCAACACCTGACGTTTTGATGACCGCGCACTGAATTTTCTTGAACCGGCCTCCTGCGGCACGGTCGTAACGGGAGCACCTCGTTTCGTGCCGGAAGGGGCCAAGATGAACACTCGCCGAACGATCCAGATCGTTTCACTCGCCGTTACCGCGGCGACCGCCTGCTGGACTGCCGCCGCGAATGCAGCGGACCCGATCAACCAGATCCTCGCGCGCAACGCGACCCAGCAGGCAAGGATCCACGACGCCCTCGCCAGCGACCGGATGGATCCGCTGCGCGCCGCGCAGGTCCAGCAGCGTGCCGCCGAGGTCTATCGCCAGCAGGCGGAGGTGGTGGCGGCCAAGCCGGACGCTCAGCAGCAGGAGGCGTTGCGCCAGGCGCAGCGTGATCTCGCGGGCGCGATTGCCTGGGCGGAAAAGCACCCCGCGCACAACAAGGCCGGTGCGATGGACCGCACGCGCCTGGAAGTGGCGAGCAAACGCGACGCCGAGCAGCAACGAATGATCGCGCGCGAATACGCCTCGGGCCGCCTCACGCCGGACCAGGTGGCGACGCTGCAGGATGCGCAGGCGAAGATCGCGGCCGCCCAGTACGACGAAGTCGCCGACGGCGCAACGACGCGCGAGGAGGCACGCGCGATCCAGGGTGCGCAGGACGTGCTGGACTACTCGATCCTGCGCGACCCGAGCGTTGCCACGATGATGTCACTGCAGCCCGACGGGCAGGAGTCGGCGCAGGCGAACGGTTAGGCGAGCGGGCGCGACAGTCGCGCGTTGCAGCCCGTCCGCGCCCTCCCCCGCACGCGGGAGAGGGAGTCCTTTGCGCTGGCCCTCGTTCGGACGCGAATGACGAGTGGATTTGCCGCTCTGCCTCCGTCGCAAGCGAGGAGGCGCGTGTCATCTGCCGAACAGCCGTTTCAGGAATGCCTTGAGAAGGCTCCAGAAACCAATCGTCGCCTGCGGCGGAACGGCCGGTGGCGGAGCCCCCGCGATCACGGGTGCCGCGCGTGCGGCGAGCTGGGCGGCAAAGGCTTCGAAGAACTTGTCGGCCATCGCGCCGGACGCGGCATCGATCAGGCGCGAGCCGACCTGCGCGAGCTTGCCACCCACCTGCGCGTTGGCGACGTAGACCAGCTTCGTCTCCCGCGCCGAGACCTCCGCCAGTTCAACCTTCGCCTCGCCACGCGCGAAACCCGCCGCGCCGCCCGACCCGTCGAACTTGAGCGTGTAGGCGCGCGGCGCGTCGATGTCAGCGAGCTGCATCTTGCCCTTGAAGCGCGACTTCACCGGCCCGATCGCCGCGGTCATCGCCACTTCGTACTGGTTCTCGCCGGTCGGGGCGATGCTCTCGCAGCCGGGCACGCAGAGCTTCAGGATCTCGACATCGTTGAGCGCATTCCAGGCCGCCTCGCGATCTGCCGCGAGAACGCGTTCTCCCTTCAGTTCCATCGTTCTTCTCCTCGTATCGGGTAATCAGTGCGCCGCCGTCTCGCGCAGGCGCTCGAAACCGCGCGCAGGCGCAACCAGTGTGCGCGCAAGTTGTTCCAGGCTTTCGATGTTGTGGACCGGCAGGAATTCGTCGACGAAGGGCAGCATGGTGCGGATGCCGCGCGCTTTCGGCTCGAACGCGTCGTAGCGCAGCAGCGGGTTGAGCCACACGAGGCGCCGGCACGACTTCGCCAGCCGCTCCGTTTGCGCAGCCAGCAGTTCGAGATCGCCGTGTTCGAGTCCGTCGGTCATCAGCAGAACGGTCGGGTTGCCGGAGAGCACCCGGCGCGCCCACTTGACGTTGAATTCCTTCAGGCAGGTTGCAATCCTCGTGCCGCCGGACCAGTCGGCGACCGCTTTCACGACCGCGGCAACGGCCAGGTCCGGGTCACGCGCCTGCAGCTGGCGCGAGATATGGGTAAGACGGGTGCCGAACACGAACGAATGCACGCGGTGATCGGCATTCGCGGCCGCGTGCAGGAAGTGCAGGAACATCCGCGAGTAGCGGCTCATCGAGCCCGAGATGTCGACGATCACCACGAGCGGCTCGGGCCGCGTGCGGCGCGCGCGACGTGGCAGCTCCGCGAAGTCGCCGCCGCGGCGCGCGGACGAGCGCAACAGCGCGCGCAGGTCGATCCGCGAGCCAAGATGGGACCGCTGGTAGCGCCGGGTCGGCAGGTGTTCGAAGAACGGCTGGAGCGACGCGAGCATGCGCTTGGCCGCCGCCCACTCCGCGGTGCTCATGGTGTCGAAGTCGGCCTTGCGGAGCTGCTCGCGGTCCGACCACGTGAGCTGCGCGTCGATCTCGATCTCCTGCTGCGGCGGAGGCGGCGGCCGAGACGCGTCGGTGCGATAGAGCGCTTCGCCGAGCCGGCGGTTCTCCGGAATCGGCGCCGCGCCGCCCAGCTTCTGGCTCACCTCGGGCAGAAGCATCCGCATCATCTGCCCCAGCAGGTCGGGATCCTTCCAGAAGATGTGGAACGCCTGGTCGAAGAGCAGGCGATGTTCAGCGCGGCCGATAAGGCATGCAAAGAGGGTCGCGTAAAGATCCTCGCGCGAGCCGATGCCCGCGACCTGCAACGCTTCGAGGCAGAGCAGGATGCGATCCGTTCCCACCGGAATTCCGGCCGCACGCAGGACGCGCGCAAAGTGCACGACGTTGTCGGTCAGATGGCCCGGCAGGTTCTCGAGCGCGGATGCGGGCAGCATGATGCGACGACATCAGCCCTTGGCGGGGCCGTCATCCTTGGGCGCAAACCACGCCGCGGCTTCCTCGGCCAGGCGCAACACCGGCGGCGCGGCGATCACGCGTTGCCCGTTGACGAACCACTCGTGATTACGCTCCACCTCGCCGAGGCGGTAGACGTAGTTCGCCATGATTCCGAACGAGCGGGCCATGCCGTGCACCGAGGTGTCGCCGAGCCAGTTCAACCGCTCCATCACGGCGCCGTTGCCGAGATGGAACCGCGCCACCGCATCGACCAGTTCGCGGCCGCGGCGCGCCTGCGTAAGGTAGTAACCGGCGAGCGGCATCAGCAGCGCCTCGTTCTGGTCGAGCCCGTCGCGTTCGTACCAGTCCGGCGCTTCGAGCCGCTCGAAAAGCGCGCGCAGCTCCGCGCCTCGCGGACCGGCGGCGAGCTTCTCGCGGTTCCCGCGCAGCCAGCCGCGAAACCCGGGAATCGGTGACAGGGTGGCAAACCGGCGGACGCGCGGCAGTTCATCGCGCAGTTCCACCGCGACCTGCTTGATCAGGAAGTTGCCGAACGAGATGCCGCGCAGCCCTTCCTGGCAGTTGGTGATCGAGTAGAACACCGCGCACGAGGCCGCTTCGTCGGGCGTGACCGGTGAGGCGACATCGAGCAGCGGTTGCACCTTGGCGCTCACCGCGCGGGTCAGCGCGACTTCGATGAAGATCAGCGGCTCGTCCGGCAGTTGCGGATGGAAGAACGCAAAGCAGCGCCGGTCGGACTGCAGGCGGCGCCGCAGGTCGTCCCAGCCCTTGATCTCGTGCACGGCCTCGTACTCGATCAGCTTTTCGAGCACGATCGCCGACGTGTGCCAGTCGATGCGGCGGAGCGTGAGAAAGCCGCGGTTGAACCACGAGCGCAGCAGATGGCGCAGGTCGTTGTCGATCGCCCGCCACTGCGGGTGATCCTCGAGTTCGAGCAGGACCGCGAGTCGCATCGCGACCAGCGCAGCGGTACCGCCCGGCGCCATGTTCAGGCGGCGGAACAGCTCCTGGCGCGCGGGCTCGACCGCCTCTTCCAAGCGCTGCAACGTTCCCGGCGTCGGATCGGCCCGGTACGCCTGGGCCGCGTCGAGCACGGCCTGCGGGTTGGGCGAGAAGTCGCGCGCCAGCGCATCGAAGAACTGGGCGCGTTCAGTGGCATCGAGCCCGGTGTAGGCCGTCAGCGCTTCACGCGCGGCCGCCGCGCCGGACACTTCGCCACGTTCGCGGATCAGCGCGCGGCAGCGGCTGATCGCCTCGCGCGCCGCGCGCGAGCGCACCGGCCTGGCCGCGCGCTCACGCGTCTTCAGTTGCGGCTTCGGCGTTGCCATGGGCCGGCGGACGGGAGCGAACTCACGCGGCCACTTCCTGGCGGATCCGTTCGACCAGGCGCGCCGCTTCGCTGCCCTGCACCTTGGCGATGTCGTCCTGGTACTTGAGCAGCACGCCCAGCGTGTTGTTGACCGTCTCGGGCTCCAGCACCACCGCGTCGAGCGCGAGCAGCGCGCGCGACCATTCGATGGTCTCGGCAACCCCCGGCAACTTGTAGAGATCGAGCTGGCGCAGCCCCTGCACGAACAGCACGATCTGCTTCGACAGCGCTTCGCGCACGCCCGGGACCTTGCGCCGGACGATCTCGAGTTCGCGCGCTGCATCCGGATAACCGACCCAGTGATAGATGCAACGGCGCTTGACCGCATCATGGATCTCGCGCGTGCGGTTGGACGTGATGATCACGACCGGCGGAACCGCCGCATGCACGGTCTTCCATTCCGGAATCGTGATCTGGAAATCGGACAGCACCTCGAGCAGGTACGCCTCGAACGGCTCGTCGGTGCGATCCAGCTCGTCGATCAGGAGCACCGGTGCGACGGCATGCGGCTGCAAGGCGCGCAGCAACGGCCGGGCGACGAGGAAACGTTCCGAGAAGAGCTCGGCCGCGATCTTGTCGCGCGCTTCGTGTGCGGCTTCCGCCAGCCGGATCTCGAGGAGCTGCTGCGCGTAGTTCCACTCGTACGCAGCCGAGTTCACGTCGAGGCCTTCGTAGCACTGCAGGCGGATCAGCTCGGCGCCGAGGCCGCTCGCCAGCACCTTGGCGATCTCGGTCTTGCCGGTGCCCGGCTCACCTTCGAGAAAAAGGGGCCGGCCGAGCTTGAGTGCGAGGAAAACTGCGGTCGCGAGCTGGCGATCCGCGATGTAGTCCTGCGATGCGAGCAGCGCCGCGGTGGCATC
>Ga0326726_10002337_pt1 | contig 17458 bp, 14 predicted proteins | sample MHFenrmetagenome_2_FD_207603 | JGI IMG/M metagenome (GOLD analysis project Ga0326726, IMG submission 207603) | Lab enriched peat soil microbial communities from Michigan Hollow, Ithaca, NY, United States - MHF15MN | ecosystem: Environmental > Terrestrial > Soil > Wetlands > Peat | place: USA... | reverse complement strand
CGCAGGGGGTCTTATAGACCGTAGCGTTGATGAAGTTCTCGCCGTCGACCATCAGGCCGACGTGACCGATATGGTCGATGTCCCGGCCGAAGAAGACCAGGTCCCCGGCCTGCTGTTTTCCCTTGGGGACCTCGAGAAGACCGCTCTTGGTCATCTGGATGTCGGCGTCGCGCAGGATGGGGATGCCGGACATCTTGTAGATGAGCTGGACGAAGCCCGAGCAATCGAGCCCGAGGGGCGACGTCCCGGCCCAAAGGTAGTTGATGCCGAGGAAGCGCTTGGCCAGCGCGATCATGTCGGCCACGGGGAGGCGCGGCCAGGTCCAGGGCGCCTCGCGGACGTCGCCGTCGCCCTTCTGGACAAAGGCCTTGGCGCCGCAGGGCAGGACGAGCTCGAGCCAGCGCTCGTCGCGGTCGGCGGCGATCTCGAGGACGGCGCTGATCGGCGCGACCTTGACCGGCTTGTGGGCCGTGACGTCCGGCTCGCGGTAGGTGTTGGCCAGCAGGCCCGAGACCACGAAGACCTTGCCGGCCGAGGCATAGGGCTTCTCGCCCGGCTTGAGCATCCTCAGGGAGGAGGCGACGACCCAGCCCTGGTAGGTGTCGGGGGTCTCGATCTGGCACCAGTCCTCGCCGGCGGCGCTCTTCTCGGCCTTCAGGACCTTGACGTTGTCGCCGAGCAGGGCCTGGCTGACGACGTCGGTCTCGACGGTGGCGCTGCGGAACATGTTCTCGGCGGTGTTGATCACGACGGCCGCCGCGGGCGCGGCCTGCTGCGCCCCGGCTAGGGCCGGAGCAGAGGAGAGGGCGATCAGGAGGATCGCCGCGAAGGTCTTCGGCATCGGGAGCCTCCTCTCAAATATCCGAAACGCCATCATAGTCCCTTTAATTCGGGGACACAATACTATTTTCCGAATTTCCAGCTATCTGGAAGATGGGGACGTTTCTGTTTTTCCAGAGTCCTCCGAAGGGAAAAGCAGAAATGTCCCCATTTTCCCGTCCCCCCGATTCCGCTATAATCGACGGGAGAGGAGAGGACATGCAACGCAAAGATTTTCTCAAGCTCGGACTCGCGGCCGCGGCGGGCTCGCTCGTTCCTTTCCGGTCGGGCTTGGCCCAAGCCCTGACCGGCGGCGGGAGCAAGACGAAGCTCTCCGTCAAGGTCATGGACCTCAAGCTGCAATACGCCTGGGGCCTCTCGCGGGGGACCTGGACGACCCGCCGGAACGCCTTCGTCAAGATCGAGCGGGACGGCGTGGCCGGCCTGGGCGAGGCCGCTCCGATCGCCCGCTACAACGAGAATGCCGAAGGCGCGGCCGCCTTCTTCGAGAAGGCCCGTCCCGTCCTCGAGCGCGACCTCTGGGGATATGCCGTCCGGTGGAACGAGCTCGAGGCCCTGGCCCCGACGGAACACGCCGCCAAGGCAGCCCTTGACATGGCCCTGCTCGACTGGGTCGGCAAGAAGCTCCAGATCCCCGTCTGGAAGCTTCTCGGCCTCAACAAGGACGGCGCCCTGAAGACGACCTACTCCATCGGCATCGACGAGGTCCCGGTCATGCAGGAGAAGATCCGCGCCTACCCGGACTTCAGCGTCTACAAGATCAAGGTCGGCACCAAGGACGACCGGAAGATCATCGAGGGCATCCGGGCCGTGACCTCGAAACCCCTCCGGGTCGACGCCAACGAAGGCTGGAAGACGAAGGAAGAGGCCCTCGAGAACATCAACTGGATGGCTGGCCTGGGCGTCGAATACGTCGAGCAGCCCATGCCGGCCGAGATGATCCAGGACTTCGCCTGGCTCAAGGAGCGCTCCAAGCTCCCGATCTATGCCGACGAGAGCCTGATGAAGGCCTCGGACATCCCGCGCATCGCCCCTTACTTCGACGGCCTCAACATCAAGCTCATGAAGTGCGGCGGGATCCAGGAGGCCGTGCGCATGGTCGCCATGGCCCGGGCGCTGGGCCTGCAGCTGATGATCGGCTGCATGGTCGAGACGTCTCTGGCCATCTCGGCCGCCGCGGCCCTCACGCCGCTCTTCGACCACGCCGACCTCGACGGCAACCTCCTCTCGGCGACGGACCCGTTCAAGGGCGTCAAGACGGTCAAGGACCAGCTCGTGCTCAACGACAAGCCGGGACTCGGCGTCGAGGGCAGCGTCTGGTGAGCGGGCGGCTCAGGGGGTCTTGCCGACCTCGATCGTGAGCTTCTGGCCGACGAAGAGGATGTCCGAAGAGAGGCCGTTGGCGGCCCTGATCTTTTCCACCGTCGTCTTGAAGGATTGGGCGATCTGGAACAGCGTGTCGCCGCCGCGGACCGTATAAACGACCTTCTCGCCGTCGGCCGCCGTGGTGACCGGGGCCGGCGGGGTCTCGACGCCGCCCGGCGAGGGGACCCGGAGGACCTGTCCGGGATAGATGAGGGTCCGGCTCTTCAGGCCGTTGAGGCGGACGAGGCCGTCGACCGAGGTCCGGTAGCGGCGCGCGATGGCCCCCAGGTTGTCGCCCGGCCGGACGGTGTAGCGGTCGGTGACGACGTCCGGGGGGATGTACTGGGGCAGCGAGGCGATGCAGGCCAGGCACTTATCGCCATAGCCGGACGGCACCCGCAGGTCATAATCATAATTGGGCGTCGAGTCGTGGCGGAGCTCCGAATTCAGGGCGACCAGCATGGCCGGGTCCAACCCCAGGTTCTGCGACAGGGTCGCCAGCTTGACCGCGGCGTTGACCTTGATCGTCTCGACCTGGAGCGGCGGGTCGGGCGTCGGCAGATCGAAGCCGTACTTGGCCGGGTCGCCGACGATGAGGAGGGTGGCGATGAACCGCGGCACATGCCGGGCCGTCTCGAAAGGCAGGTTGGGGAAGATGTCCCAGAAGCTGTCGAAGTACTCGACCTTTTGGAAGCGTAAGACCTTCTGGACCTGGGCTTCTCCGCAGTTGTAGGCCGCGATGGCCGAGGTCCAGTCGCCGAACATGTCGTGGAGCTCCACCATGTACTGGATGGCCGCCCGGGTGGCCTTGAGAGGGTCCATCCGCTCGTCGACGTACTTGTCCTGCTTCAGGCCGTAGCGGTAGCCCGTCGAGCGGATGAACTGCCACATGCCCAAGGCCCGGGCCCGGGACAAGGCCCGCGGCCGAAAGGCGCTCTCGATCAGGGGGATCCAGGACAGCTGCTCCGGCAGATGCTCCTTGCGCAGCTCCTCGAGGATCATGCCCCGGTAGAGCCCGGAGCGCCTGTAGGCGTCCTCGAAGGCCGCCCGCTCGACCGTCTGGAACGACTTGATCTCCCTCGCCACCCACTGGTTCTCGACGAGGGGGATCGAGCCGTTGACGGAGTGGGCCAAAGTTGTCCGGGAGGCCGAGATCTTCTGGATCCGCTGGGCGATCAGCAGACGCAGGTCGTGCTTTTCCTGCAGCAGAGGGGAATCGGCCGGGACGGACATCCTCAAGAGATAGCCATAGGCCTCGTCGAGCCGGGCCAGGGCGCCGTCCATGTCCTGCCCGTCGATGGCCGCCTGGGCCGCCTCAACCGAGGCGTAGGCCGCCTCGAGCAGGACCGAGGGATCTTTCTCGTTGAGGTCGGGCTTGGCGACCTGGACGGCGTCCTTGTCGTCCTGCGGGACGGGCTTGGGCGCCGTTCCGACGGGAACGACGGGATGTTCGACCTGGGGCTGGGGGGTCTCGACGGCAGCCGCTTGGACCGCAGCCGGTTGGGGGGCTGGCTTCGGCCCCGTTTTGGGGGGCTTCGAGGAGCTGCAGCCTCCGGCGAGGAGGAGCAGGGCCAGGGGCACGACGGCGATGGGCAAGGCAAAGTGCTTAAGATTCATCTCGAGGGAAAATGTACCATATCGCTCGGGGGGCCGTCAACGAAAACCGCGGCTCGAGCGGGTCAGGCCGCCTTCCGATGCCAGTTCCAGGCCGACTCGACGATGGTCTCGAGCGACGACAGCCGGGCCTTCCAGCCCAGGACCTGCTCGGCCCTGGCCTTGGAGGCCAGCAGGACGGCGACGTCGCCCTGACGCCGCGGCCCGATGTCATAGGGGACCGGCCTCCCCGTCACCTTTTCGGCCGTCCGGATGACCTCGAGGACCGAGTGGCCCGCCTCCGTGCCGAGATTGATGACGTCTCCCGGCCGCCCGGCGACGAGCGATCTCAGGGCCAGGACGTGGGCCTCGGCCAGGTCGGTGACATGGATATAGTCCCTGACGGCGGTGCCGTCCGGGGTCGGGAAGTCGCCGCCGAAGACCTGGAGGCGCGGCCGCTTGCCGAGGAGGCTGAGAAGGATGTTGGGCACCAGGTGCGTTTCCGGGTCGTGGCATTCCCCCCTGGACCCGTCGAGGGCGGCGCCCGCCGCGTTGAAGTAGCGGAGCGAGATCGCCCGCAGCCCGTGGGCCCGCTCGTAGTCGCGCAGGATGTCCTCGACCATGAGCTTGGCCCGGCCGTAGGGATTGGCCGGCCGGGTCGGATGGCTCTCGGGAATGGGCGTTTCCCGCGGCTCGCCGTAGACGGCGGCCGTCGAGGAGAAGATCAGGGCCCGGACCCCGGCCTCGAGCATCGCGTCGAGGAGGTTCAGGCTGGTCGTCAGGTTGTGGGCATAATATTTCCGGGGGTTGAGGTACGACTCGCCGACCTGGATGAGCGACGCGAAGTGGAGGACGGCGCCGATCTGGCGCTCCCGGAACACCCGGGCCAGGGCCCCCCGGTCGAGCAGGTCGGCCTGGACGAAAGGCACGGGGCCGATGAGCTCGCGGCGGCCGCTCGAGAGATTGTCCAGGACGACGACGTCGAAACCCTGGCGGACGAGCTCCTGGACCGTGTGGGAGCCGATGTAGCCGGCGCCGCCGGCGACGAGAATGGTCATGGGGTCGTCCTTTCGATGAGGCGTCGCGCCTTCTCGAGGCCGGCCGCCTTGGTCTCGAAGCCGTTGTCGAGCTGGATCTGGTAGAGCTTCTTGAGGAGCCGGCCCATCTCCGGACCTGGCGGGACGCCGAGCTTGATCAGGTCACGGCCCATGACCAGGGGCCTGATGGTCTCCCGGTTGACCCGTAGTTCCTCGAACTTCTTGAACAGCCAAAGGGCCTGGCGATCGAGCGCCCGAACGATCCGCGTCCGCCGCCCGGCCCGGTCGGCCGCGTCGAGGAGCACGACGAGCTCGATCTCGCCCTCGACCTCGGCGGCCAGGCGGTTGAACGCCTTCTTGGTGACCTGGCCGCGGTTGGCCCAGAGCTCGCCGGCCCGGTGGTGGGTCCGGATGAGCAGGGGCACCATCCGTCCGATCGGATAGCCGTTCCAGGTCTGGACCTTGAACCGGGCCAGGATCTTGCGGGCCGCGCGCTCGCTCTGGACGTCATGGCCGCATGAAGTCACGGCCATCCGGCCGCGCTTGTATTCCCACCGGGTCGTCGTGGTCTTGCCCACGTCGTGGTACAGGGCGGCCAAAAGCAGGGCCAGCCGCTTGGGGGCGGGGAGCTTCGAGGCCCGGCCCAGGGCGGACGCCTGGTCGGCACTGAGCTTGGTGTGGGCCCAAACGGTGTGATGGCCGAACTCGTCCTGCTCGGGATGGAAGACAGCGTCCTGGATGACCAGGGCCAGGGCGTGGAGCTCGGGGTACCACTGCTCGAGAACGCCGAGCCGGAACATCTCCTCGAGGCCGCGCGACGGCCGGGGCGAGTCGAGCAGCAGCCTGAACATCTCGTCGTTGACGCGCTCGACGCTCAGGCCGCCGAGATCGACGGCCCGGGCCGCCGGATAGATGGACGGATCGACCTTGAACCCCAGGACCGACGCGAAGCGGGCCACCCGGATGACCCGCAGCGGATCCTCGGGGAAGGCCGCCGGGTTGGTCAGGCGCAGGCGCCTGGCCTTGGTGTCCTTGCGTCCCTCGAACGGATCGATGAGGAGGCCGTCCTTGAGCCTCAGGGCCATGCTGTTCATCCGGAAGTCCCGGCGCTCGAGGTCCTTCTCGACCGGCAGGTCGGGGTCGGCGGCCACCACGATGTCCTTGTGGCGCTTCGTCGCGGCGGCCGCGGCCCTGTCGGTCCGCGGCAGGGCGATGTCGAAGGTCCTCCCGTGGACCGTGAACTTGATGATCCCGAAGCTCCGGCCGACCAGGTCGACGCGGCCGTGCTTGGCCAGGCGCCGGACGATGTCCTCGAGCGGGTGACGGGCGACCAGGAGATCGACCTCGGGGGAGGGACGCTCGAGGATGAGGTCGCGGACCGAGCCGCCGACGGCATAGACGTCGCCCCCGAAGAGCCGGACAAAGAGGGCCCGGTCGGGGAAGTCTAGCGCGAGCTTGGTCATGGGGCCGTCGGGAACTTCTTCAGGATCTCCTTGACCGCGTCCTTGTGGACCATGAACATCAGGGCCTTGAGCCTGACGTAATCTTCTTGATAGAAGAAATAGCCCTTGACCTTGCCCCACCAGGCGTTCTCCCAGGAGTCCTTGATCAGATACCAGTTGCCCTTGGCCGACTCTTGATAGCCGACGCAGTGGACCGCGTGGTCGTCCGTCGAGGTGTGGTTGGCGAACCGCAGCTCCCGGCTGGACTGGTCGATGTAGGCCGAGGGGATGTCGAAGGTCGGGACCATGGCCACATCGTCCCGGCCGAGGTAGCCGGGTTCGCTGAAATCGACGGCCAGGGTCGCCGTGTAGCCCTTGCGCAGGGCGCGCAAGAGCGTCATCGTGAATTCGTAGAGGGGCAGGTTGTAGGACTCGGCGCTGTGCCACCAGTTGTCGGGCACCTTGTATTCGCCGCGGCTGTAGAAGGGGAGGTAGATGAAGCTCAGGAAGGTGACATAATCGTCCGGTCTGAGGCCGAGCTCGGCCAGGTACTCGAGCGGCGTCAGGAGCTGTCCGTCGACCGTGATGCGGTCGGGCGGCCGGCCGAGGCGGCGGTCCAGGATGGCCCGGACGCCGGCGATCCCTGCGGTCTCGTCCCAGGCGTTCTTGGCGGCGAGGCCGTCGAGATAATCCTTGAACTCGGCGAACAGCCGCTCATGGTCGTGGGCGGTCCGCCCGTCGAGGAGCCCGGTGTAGTCCGTCTCCCGGACCAGCCCGTACTGCTTGATGCGGGCCAGGGCCGAGCTCGGCTCGGAACCTTCGCCAAGGAAGGAGTTCCCTTTCTCCCGGAGGAAGCGGCGGGCTTTTTCCACGTATTCCCAGTAGACCGTGTGCATCTCCGAAAGCTTGACCTCGGCTTTCCCCTGGCGCCGGAGCTCGGATTCGAGGAGCGAGGTGGCGGCGAAGGCCCAGCAGGTCCCGGTCCGGCCCTGTTGAACAGGGGGAAGATGAAAGAGCTGCGTGAACTCGAGGCGGTCCGCAGGGCGGGAGAAATCCGTCAGGTCTGCGGCGAGAAACGTCACCTCCGTGCTCTCCGGGCCCTTAGGAACGTAGACGGCCTGGTCGTGCCGGGGCTGCCCGGCCGTGGGCCGCGTCCCGGCCCCTTTCCCGCAAGTTAGGCTCAGGCCGCCGACGGCCAAGATGACGAGGGCCGTACCGCAGAGTTTGCGCCTGTCCATGATCGTCCCTCCTTCCGGAGATCCTTGCCTGGGTATAGACCCTCATTATAGGGCCGGCGCGCCCGAACTTCAACGGCCATTGGGCCGGCCGCCTTGTCACGGGCGGGGATTTCGGGTATTCTGATAGGCCGATATGCGACCTCACGCGATACCGAAACGGCCCTCTCCCCAGATGATCTGCCTGGCGGTCCTTCTGGCCGCAGGCTTCCTGGTCCAGTCGGCGCCGGCCCTGACGGCCGCGTCCCGGGACGACATCACCCTGACCCTCAAGGACAAGGTCATCAAGGACCTGAGCTCGGCCGGCCTGGTCCTGGCCTTTCACGTCGCCGTCGCCAATCCCGCCCCGTCGCCGCGGGAGCTCGTCCGCTACCGCTACAGGGTCCGGATCGACCAGAAGGAATATATCAACACGACGGTGACCCTGAGGGAACCGCTGGCCGTCCCGGGCGGGGGAGAGACTCTGATCGCCCTGCCGGTCAAGATCACCTATGACCTCCTCCGCCAGGCCATCGGGCCGGTTGAGGGCCAGGCCCTTTGCGACGTCGTCGGCGAGATGGTTTTCCTGGCCGAGAGGGCCAAAGAACAGAAGGTCCCGTTCGCGTTCAGCGGCGAGTTCCCGATCTTCCAGGACCCGGAAGTCGATCTCCTGCCGCTTGACGTCCTCGATCTGACCCCCGTCGGCGGGGCCGACGTCGTCTTCCATCCCCGCTTCAAGAACCCGAACGGCTACGATCTCATCGTTCAGAGCATCGAGTACAAGCTCTATTTTAGCGGCCACGAGGTCCTGGCCGGCGCGATCCCCGGCGACAAGAGCCTGCCGCAGAAGGGCGAGAAGACCTTCGCCCTGCCCTTCCTGGTCGATTTCTTCGAGGCCGGCGACGACGTCCGGGCCGGCTTCGCCAAGGATGAATTCCCGTGCCGCTTCGCCGGGGAGATCCAGATCGGCTCGGCCTGGGGCCTCCTCGTCATCCGCTTCGATACCGCCCAGCCGCTCAAGCTGGCCAAGAAGTCGGGGTTCTAAAAAAAAGGGCCGGCCATCCGGCCAGCCCCTCGAGTTCGGACCGACGGTTCGCGCGCTTAGAACCAGTAGCTCAACCCGACCGTGAAAGCCCAGCCGCCGAGCTCGAACGGCTCGAATCCCTCGAACAGCTCGTGGAGGTTCGCCTTGGCGTTGTGATACCTGGCCTCGGCGTCGATCGTGGCCCGGTAGCCGATCGGCACCTGGATGCCGCCCAGGGCGTGCCAGCCGATGGACGTGCCGCTCTCATGGCCGATGATCGGGACCACGGGATAGATGGAGACGTCGCCGATATCCGGGTCGGTGTAGATGTACTCGGTCGAGAAGTCGACCATGTCGCCGAACATGCGGATGTTCCAGAACACCAGGCTGGCCCCGCCTCCGATGTAAGGAACGATCCGGCCCCGCCGCCCCAAGGGCAGGAACTTGAGCGAAGCCTGCAGCGGCGTGATGGTGACGCGGAACGAATGGGTGATGTCGCTGCCCAGATAATCCGCGAAGGGGAACGCGAAATCGCCCTGGTCGAGGGTGTTCGCCACCCAATCGAGATAATAGCCGACCTGGCTCCGGTTGTAGGTGTCGACGCCGATCGACAGGTTGACGTACTTGCCGACGAAATAGTCGTAGCTGATGCCGATGATGCTGGCATTGTAATCGCGAGGTCGGAAGCTCATCTGGTCGAGCTCGATCCTCCAGAGGCTGTCCGGATGGCCGTTGAGATAGGACCCGGTCACGCCCCGGGGCAGGAAGTAGCCGACCCGGATCGAGATCGAATCCGAAAAGGCCAGGACCGGGACGAGAAGGAGCAGGCCCAGCGCGAGCACGATCGTCTTTTTCATGTCGTTCCTCCTATACACTCGGCATTATAGCAAAAACCATGCCAGGCCTGTCCAGCGTTGGGGCCCAAGGTCCAGGCAGGGAGGTGTGCCCAAAACAGGTCAGGTGTCCTCCAGACCGGGAAAACCCTGTTTGACTTTTGGATAGGCCCCGGCTACCATCGCCGTCGGGGTATCGGACTTGATCAAAACCCGTACTTTGCGGATCGACCCGGACGCGGCCGAGCTCGACCAGGCCGCCGAGATCGCCGCGTCCCTGCGCCACGGCGCGGTCGTGGCCTACCCGACCGAGACTTTTTATGCCCTGGGTGCGGCGGCCTTGACGAAAAAGGCCGTGGACCGGGTCTTCCGGCTAAAAAACAGGGAGTCCTCGAAACCTCTCTCCTTCATCGTCTCCGACATGGATATGGTGAGCGATGTCGTGTCGTCGTTGCCTTCGACGTTCGCGACCCTGGCGGCCGAATTCTGGCCGGGGCCGCTGACCCTGGTCTTGACCGCGGCGGACGGCCTTCCGGAGTCCATTCTCGGGCCGGGGCGGACGATCGCCCTCCGGATCCCGCCGCTCGGCTGGCTGAGGGACCTGGTCCGGGAACTCGGCGAGCCCCTGACCGCGACGAGCGCCAACCTGTCGGGGGAGGGGGAGCTGGCTGACCCGGACGAGGTCCGCCGTCTCTTTGACGGCCAGGTGGATCTCGTCATCGACGCCGGGCCCGCCCCCGGCGGCGCGCCCTCGACGATCGTCGACCTCACGCGAGAGAGGCCGCGCGTCCTGCGCGAGGGCCGCGTCCCGGCGGCTCGGATCGAGGCCCTTCTCCGCGGTCTTACTTGACCGTCGCCCCAACCTGGATGTCCCGGTCGAAGAAGGGGATGACTGCCTTGTTGTCCGGCGTAATGGCCGCGAGGAGCATGGCCTGCGACTCGATGCCGCGGATGACGGCCGGCTTGAGGTTGACGATGACGATGAGCTTCTTGCCGATGAGCTCCTCCGGCGCGTAGGTCTCGGCGACCCCGGCCACCATCTGCCGCTGCTCGGCGCCGAGGTCGATCTTGAGCTTGAGGATCTTGGTCGCGCCGGGCACGCGCTCGGCTTCGACGATCTGGGCGACGCGGAGGTCCATCTTCCGGAATTCGTCGTAGCTGATCTGATCCATCGTTATGACTCCCTTCATCGTCGGCTGAGGGGCCGGGGCGGCCGCGGCGGCCGGAGCGCCCGTCTCCTCGCCCAGAAAGTCCTTGAGGGCCACGCGGGGGAAGAGGGCCTGCGGCATCCCGACCCTGCGACCGGGCCCGAACCCGCCGAAATCGAGCTTGTCCCAGCGCAGCTCCGCGGGCTTGAGCGTCTCGCCGAGAAAGCCCCAGACCTTCTCGACGGACCGGGGCATGACCGGGAAGGCGAGATAGCTCGCGCCGCGAATGGCGGCGGCCGCCTGCAGCAGCACCCGGGCCAAACGGGGCCTCCGGGCTGCGTCCTTGGCCATGATCCAGGGCTCGTTGTCCGCCAGGTACTTGTTGACCTGGCCGATGTAGGCCCAGATCTCCTCCAGGGCCCGGTTGAGGGCGCAGGCGTCATAGAGCTCGCGGACGTGGTCCTTGAGCCCGGCGAAGTCGGTGCGGATCTTCGCGTCCTCGGCGGTCTCGGCCTCGGGGGCCTCGATCACGCCGCCGAAGTAATTGCCGATCATCGTCAGCGTGCGCTGGACGAGGTTGCCGAAATCGTTGGCCAGGTCGGAGTTGACCCGGTGGAGAAAGCCCTCGTGGGAGAAGTTGCCGTCCTGGCCGATGGGGATCTCCCGGAGCAGGAAGTAGCGCAGCGGGTCCGGCCCGAAGACGTTGAGCAGGACGTGCGGGTCGAGGACGTTGCCCTTGGACTTGGACATCTTGGTGTCGTCCTTGAGCCACCAGCCGTGCCCGAAGACCGTGCGCGGCAGGGGCAGGCCCGAGGCCATGAGGAAGGCCGGCCAATATACGGCGTGGAAGCGGAGGATGTCTTTTCCCACAAGGTGGACGTCGGCCGGCCAGAACTTCTCGTAACGCCCCATGTTCCAGTCGTAGCCGATGGCCGTGACGTAGTTGTGGAGCGCGTCGAACCAAACGTAGATGGTGTGCTTGGGGTCGCCCGGGACCGGGATGCCCCACTTGACCGTGGTCCGGGTGATGCTCAGGTCCCTGAGACCGCCCCGGACGAAACTCGAGACCTCGTTGAGCCGGCTCTGCGGCCGGACGAACTCGGGATGCTCTTCGTAGAGCTTCAGGAGCCGGCCCTGATAGGCGGATAGGCGGAAGAAATAGGTCTCCTCGGAGACAAGCGAGGCCTTCTTGCCGCAGTCGGGGCAGGTCTTGCAGGACTCGGAGTCGAGCGGCACATCCTCGGCGAGGAAGTTCTCGTCCGAGACGCAATACCAGCCTTTGTACTCGCCCTTGTAGATGTCCCCCTTGTCGAGCAGGACCTGGAAGAGTTTCTGGACGCCCTTCTCGTGGAAGTCCATGGACGTCCGGACGAAGAAATCGTATTGGATGTCCAGGGCCTTCCACAGGTCCTGCGCCCGCCCGACGACCGAGTCGGCCAGGGCCAGGGGAGTCATCCCTTTTTCGGCCGCGGCCTTCTCGATCTTCTGGCCGTGTTCGTCGGTGCCGGTCAGGAAAAAAACGTCCTTGCCCGTGAGCTTCTGGAAACGGGCCAGGGCGTCGGCGATGATCGTCGTGTAGGCGTGCCCGATGTGCGGCACGTCGTTGACGTAGTAGATCGGTGTGGTGACGTAGAACGTCTTTTTAGAACTCGCTGACATTTCTCGGTCCTCCCCGGATGAGCATCATGGCCTCGGCCCGCGTCGCCGGGTTCTTGCGGAAGACGCCGCGGACGGCCGAGGTCACCGTGATCGACTTGGGCTTCTTCGCCCCACGCATGGACATGCACATGTGCTCGGCCTCGATCACGACCATGACGCCCAGGGGCTCGAGGTGCTTGTCGAGCAGGTCGGCGATCTGCTTCGTCAACCGCTCCTGGACCTGGAGCCGCCTGGACAGGGCCTCCACGACCCGGGCGATCTTGCTCAACCCGACGATCCGCCCGGATTTCGGAATATAGGCCACGTGGGCCACTCCCGCGAAGGGGAGGAGATGGTGCTCGCACATCGAATAGAGGGGGATGTTCTTGACGAGGACCATTTCGTCGTGCTTCTCGTCCTCGATGACGCGAAGGTTCTTCGTCGCCTCGCGCTCGCTGCCGCCGAGGATGTCGGCCAGCATGCAGGCCACCCGGTGCGGCGTGGCCCGGATGCCGGGCCGGCGGATGTCCTCGCCGACGCCCTCGAGGACGAGCGTGACGCCCTTCTCGATCTTCTTGATATCCATGGTCGTCCTTTCGCCCCCGCGCCTAGCGTTTCTTGTGGAATTCGCAGACGGCCTGATGGGCGATCTCCTTGAGTGGCCGGCCGGTCTTGCGAGAAGCTTTGACCAGGTCGTCGTATTCGGGCTGGACGTTGACCGTCCGCCCGCCCAGGGCGGCCAGCTTGAGGCCGACGTTCTCGCCGTACACTCGGACGGTCTTGAATTCACGCTCGAGGACCCGGCGTCCCACCGGATAGTAGCGGACCCCGATCGACGTCGTTTCGCGGAACACGGCCTCGATCAGGGCGTCCATGCGGGCGGCCTCGACGAGAAGCGAAAGCTTCGTGCCCAGGCGGTTCTTCTTCATGACCACCGGGGAGAGGGTGGCATCCAGCGCGCCCTCTTCGAGGGCCCGCTCGAGGAAATGGGCCAGCAGCTGAGGCGAGGCGTCGTCGATCGTCGCCTCGACGATATAGACGCTCTTGCCGGCGTCAAAGGCCGCGTCGTCTCCGTAATAGATCCGCAGGATATTGGGGATCTCGGGGAATTCCTTGGTCCCGGCGCCGCGGCCGACCCGGTCGTAGACGAGCTCAGGGAGTCGGGCGTAGGTTCTGGCCAAGGCCGCGACGATGGCCGCACCGGTCGGCGTGACCAGCTCGGATTCGACCCAAGCCGAATAAACGGGGGCCTTTTTCAGGAGCTCGGCCACGGCGGGGGGAGGGACGGGCAGCCGCCCGTGCGAGGTCTGGACCCACCCGGAACCGACGTTGAGCGGCGAGCAATGGACCGCGCCGACGCCGAGCTCCTCGAGCAGGAAGGCGGTCCCGACGACGTCGATCAGGGCGTCGTCGGCCCCAGCTTCGTGGAGGTGGGCTTCCCCGAACTTGCGGCCGTGGACCCGGGCTTCGGCCTCGAACAGGCGCCTGAAAATGGTCAGGGCCCGGTCCTTGACGGCCGGAGCGAACCGGCTCTTGACGATGAGGCGCTCGACATCGGCGAACGTGCGCTCGATATGCCGGTGCCCTTCGATCTCGACGTCCACCTTGACGGCCGCGAAGCCGCCGCGGCGGACCTTGCGGACGCCGATCTTCACCGGCAGGCGGAGGCCGGCCATCCGCTCCCGGAACAGGCCCGGGGCGACGCCGAGGTCGAGCAGGGCGCCGAGGCACATATCCCCGCTAACCCCAGACGAGGCATCGAGATAGACGTATTTCATAGTTTTCTTAGGATAACGTTTTCAGCCGAAAAATGCAAAGACGCCCGGCCCGAGAGGCTTGACTCCGCCGCGGGGAAAAAGGTATATGGAGGCCAGGAGGATTCATGGCCGGGACCCAAACAGCCGGACCGCCGCAGGCCGCGATCGGCATCCTCGGCGGAACGGGCCTTTACGAGATCGAAGGTTTCCGGAACAAGCGCGAGGTCCGGCTGCGGACGCCATTCGGCGCTCCCTCCTGTGCCTATGTCGTCGGCGCCCTCGAAGGCCGCCGCGTAGCTTTCCTGGCCCGTCACGGCCAAGGCCACCGACTGCTCCCGGCCGAAGTCAATTACCGGGCCAACATCTTCGGTTTCAAGAAGTTAGGCGTCGAACGCCTGATCTCGGTCAACTCCGTGGGCTCGTTGCGGTTGGACATCCGGCCGCGCGACATCGCCTTCCCCGGCCAGTTCTTCGACCGCACCCGCCGCCCGAACTCGTTCTTCGGCGGCGGGATCGTCGCCCATGTCAGCTTGGCCCAGCCGGTCTGCCCGGAGCTGGCCAAGGTCCTGCACGAAACGGCGGCCGGCCTGGGGTTGAGATCGCATCTCGGCGGCACCTATGTCTGCATCGACGGCCCGGCCTTCTCGACCAAGGCCGAGTCCCTGGCCTATCGGGCCTGGGGCGGCGACGTGATCGGCATGACCGCCGCGACAGAGGCCAAGCTCTGCCGCGAGGCCGAGATCTGCTATGCCACGATGAGCCTGGCCACGGACTACGATGTCTGGCACGAGACCGAGGAGCCGGTCACGGTCGAGCTCGTTCTCCAGAACCTCGGCGCCAATATCGCCAACGCCAAGGCCATCATCCGGAAGGCTCTAAGGGTTCTCGATCACCACCGGGAAGCGGGCTGCGATTGCGGCTCGGCCCTTAAGAACACGATCGTGACCGACCCGCGGGCCATTCCCTCGGCGACCCGGCGGAAGCTCGGGCTTCTTGTCGACAAGTACCTGAGCTGAGGACGCGCAAGAACGCCATGAGCCTGGTCATCGTCGGTTCGGTCGCCTTCGACACCATCCGGACACCCTGGGGCGACCGGGAGAAGATCGTCGGCGGCTCGGGCACTTATTGCTCGCTGGCTGCCAGCTTCTTCACCCGGCCACGCGTCGTCGGGGTCGTGGGCCGTGATTTTCCCCGCAAAACCCTGGCCGAGCTGCGGTCTCACGGCGTCGATCTGGCCGGGCTCAAGATCAAGGCCGGCAAGACCTTCCATTGGGAAGGGAAGTACGAGGACGACCCGAACCGCCGGACGACCCTGCGGACCGAGCTCAACGTCTTCGCCGATTTCCGGCCCGAGATCCCGGCCGCCTATCGAGCCTCGCGCATCGTTTACTTGGCCAACCTCAATCCCGAGCACCACGCCTATGTTCTGGGCCAGTTCCGCCAGCCGGGGATCGTGGCCATGGACACGATCCGCCTCTGGATCGAGACGAAACGGGAGACCCTGCTCGAGGAGCTCGGCCGGGTCCAGATCTTCTTCGCCAACGACGAGGAGGCCCGTCTCATCACTGGCGAGACGAACCTCATCAGCGCCGGCAAGGCCCTGATCGGCCTCGGGCCGTCGCTCGTCCTGCTCAAGAAGGGCGAGCACGGCGCCCTCGTCTTCGGCCGGGATTTCGTCTTTGGGGTCCCGGCCCATCCGTGCGAGCACGTCATCGATCCGACCGGGGCGGGGGACAGCTTTGCCGGGGGCTTCCTGGGGTATCTCGACCGGACCCGGGGCCTGTCCGTCCGCGACGTCCGCCGGGCCGCCGTCTACGGCAGCGTCATGGCCTCCTTTGCCATCGAGGATTTCGGCATCGGGAGGCTCCTCGCCCTGGACTGGGACCTGATCGAGGCCAGGTTCCGGCAGTTCCGCAAGCTGACGGCCTTTTGAAAATCGTTCCGGCCCGGCCGTCCGGCGCCGGTTGGAGGGACCGCATGGCAGACATCAAGGCGCCCATGGAGCCTTTTCGCATCAAGACCGTCGAATCCCTGCATCTGACCAGCCGGCGGGAGCGCGAGTCGCTGCTCAAGCAGTCCGGCTTCAACCCCTTCGGCATTCCCGCGGAGAAGGTGACCATCGACCTCCTGACCGACTCGGGCACGTCGGCGATGAGCGACGACCAGTGGGCCGGCATCATGACCGGCGACGAGTCCTATGCCGGGGCCCGGAACTTCTACAATCTGGAGGAGTCCGTCCGCTCGATCTTCGGCTTCAGCCACGTCATCCCCACGCACCAGGGGAGGGCCGCCGAGCGCGTCTTGTTCACCTCGATCCTCAAGAAGGGCGACAGCGTCCCGAGCAACATCCATTTCGACACGACCAGGGCCAATATCGAGGTCCTCGAAGCCCGGGCCGAGGACCTGGCCGCCGCCCCCGCCTATGATCCCGACGCGGATCTGCCCTTCAAGGGCGACATGGACCTGGCCAAGCTGAAGAAGTGCATCGACAAGCGGGGGAAAGAGCGGGTGCCGCTGGTCATGCTGACGGTGACCAACAACAGCGGCGGCGGCCAACCGGTATCGCTGCGGAACATCAAGGAGACGAGCGAGGTCTGCGCGCACTACGGCATCCCGTTCTTCTTCGATGCCTGCCGCTTCGCCGAGAACGCCTGGTTCATCAAGCAGCGGGAGAAAGGCTACGCCAAGAAGAGCGTCCTCGAGATCGCCCAGGAGATGTTCTCCTACGCCGACGGCGCGACCATGAGCGGCAAGAAGGACGCCCTGGTCAATATCGGCGGCTTCGTCACCCTCGATGACGACGGCCTGGCCGAGAAGATCAAGAACAACCTCATCATCAGCGAGGGTTTCCCGACCTACGGCGGTCTGGCCGGCCGGGACCTCGAGGCCATGGCCCGCGGCCTGAAAGAGGTGCTCAACGAGGACTACCTCGAGCACCGGACCGCCCAGGTGGCCTATCTCGGCAACCTCCTCGACGCGGCCGGCGTCCCGGTCTTCAAGCCGTTCGGCGGCCACGCCGTTTATCTCCTGGCCGACCGATTCTTGCCGCACCTGCGCCGGGCCCAGTATCCCGGCTGGGCCCTGACCGTGGCCCTCTACCGCGAGCACGGCATCCGGGCGGTCGAGATCGGCGGGGTCATGTTCGGGCAGAAGACCGGCCAAGGCAAGGAGGAGAAGTTCCCCGAGCTCGAGCTCGTCCGGCTGGCCATCCCGCGGCGGGTTTACACAGCCTCGCACATGCGCTACGTCGCGGAGGCGCTGATCGATCTCTTCAAGAACCGCGACAAGGTCCGCGGGCTGCGCATCGTCCGGGAGTCGCCCTTTTTACGGCACTTCACCGCGCAGTTCGAAGAAATTTAGGCTAAGGACGCGTGCGCTAACTCGGATCCAGCTCGGGGTATTCCACTCCGTCGGGTCGGGGGTTTGGCCCAGCGCGCCAAACCCCCTCGGATCCGGGGCTCGCTCTGAGGATCGGGGACTCGTCCCCTTTGCACGCGTCCCCGATCCTCAACCGTGCCCGCTTCGCCCCTCCCACGCCCTCCTCCGGGAACACCCCTGCGCATTTCC
>Ga0326726_10002336_pt1 | contig 17460 bp, 18 predicted proteins | sample MHFenrmetagenome_2_FD_207603 | JGI IMG/M metagenome (GOLD analysis project Ga0326726, IMG submission 207603) | Lab enriched peat soil microbial communities from Michigan Hollow, Ithaca, NY, United States - MHF15MN | ecosystem: Environmental > Terrestrial > Soil > Wetlands > Peat | place: USA... | reverse complement strand
ATCCACTCAAATTGGGGCAGAGTGGCAACTGTTCAGACGACTTCCGGCTGATCGGCTGGTTGGATGAAGTTCGGTTCTGGAATGTCGCCCGGACCGCCGAGGAGATCCATGATAGCTACAATCGCTCGATGGACCCGGGCACGCCGGGCCTTGTTGGCTATTGGACATTCGACGAGTCCGTTTCGGATCAGACGGTGCGCGACCTATCGCCTACGGGCAACAGCGGAACGCTTGGGGTCAATGATCAGCCCGCACCCGACGACCCGACACGAGTTCCATCGACGGTTCCCCTGGTTTGCGCGGACGTTCCCTGTCCTTTCATGGCGTCCGATGTCAACTGCGACGGCGTCAGCGATGTCCTAGATGTGGTTCTTTCAATAAACACGGCATTTAGGGGTGCCATCATTCCCTCGCCGTGTTGCAGTCGCTGGTAAGGCGAAGCACGGACACGGTGCGCCGGCGGACTTGCTGTGCCATAGATCCATGAACGGATCATCAACGAGAAGCCCGGACGGGCGATCGGTGTGAACTGGTGACAATTCCGCGGCGGGTATGTTGACATCAAGAACCGCCCTTAGTAGCCTCCAGTCGTCCGCTTGTTGCGCTGCCACACCTGAGCACTGATTCAGACGCCGCCCCGGCCTCCGCTGAGACGGTGTTCTATTTCCTGCGATGTTGGGGGCTGGTTGAGGGCGAATCGGGACTAAACCGATCTTTCCCCAAGTGTCGGACGAATCCCTATGTGTCGCTCTACTCCACCGATTCGACCGGATAATTCTCGCACAATTAACACAGAGACGCTGTGGTCCGGCGTTCGTGGGACTTGCGGACCTCGGTGGCCGTCCCATGTTCACGGGCGTTCTGGTCAAATTGCCTCGGCCAGGCGCAGGGACGGCACCGGGGCATTGAACTCGACGGCGGAATTAACTCGGACGCAACCGATCATTGACGCAGTCCCAATCTTGCAGAGCGAGCTTGGAGTCGGACAACACGATCCCCGTCGTGTGTCTGAGCTCCTCACGCCGGGAGCCGTCATGGATCCGCCCGCGAGGCAACGCGGGGGAGTGCCGCACGGAAGCCGGCCCCGGGGTGAGGAAGAGGACATCGAGACGCCAGAGCCAACGTAGTCCCACCCCCTCCCTGTCCTGCCGTTCGGCCGCCCAACACCTCAACCTCGAAGTTCCCTCGCATCTCGATCCTTGCCCGCGCCGTCCTTTAGTCTGCGAATGCCTCGTGCAGCAGCGTTGGGGCACCGCTAGGTCGGGACGACGGAGATCTTGGCGAAAGGGGTTAATCGACAAGCCCTGAGTGAGCCAATGGCATTCGCCTGGCTCCCATGATGAGCAACCACAGCGTTAGCACCAGTTCTCCGAGCAGAGCGGGGATTGCAATCTTGTAGACTGCATCGGCGCACTGCGGCAGAAACAAACCCGTCAAACTCATCGCGACGTACGCGACCCCGTTGATGATCAGCCAGACTCCCAGGAAGCGCGGGAGGAAGCCGGAGCGGAACACCAGCATTCCGAGAGGGAATAGCCACAGACCCCAGAAAAACTCAGAGAGAACCGCGCTCTTGCCGTTCAGGTGGAGGCACAGCATCGCCAATGTGTCCCGTTGCGGCTTGTCGATGGCAGACAGGAAATCGGCGCCGCGCACGAGTTCAAGGGCGCCGAGTTGGAGCAACTGGGTCACAAACGCCTGAGGAAGCTGGATGAAGACCAGTATCACCATGAGTGAGGCGTACCGGCGGTTCACGTCTTTGAGCAATTGATAGAGTGCGAGGGCGACCAGCAGGAAGAGTACTGAGGAGATCAGGCCAACCGCAAGGTCGGTGCGGACGAGTGCTTGATGGGCGAGGATGTTGTTGGCGGTTTCGGTGGCGTTTGCCCGCACGATCAGCTTTCCCGGGACGTACATGAGACTAAACAGCCCGGCGAAGACCATCAGGAAGTACAACACTCCCGCAACCCTTGCTGTCTTGTTTGTGGCATTCATCGAATCCCTCGTGGCCCTGTTGAATGCTACGAATACGTGTCCCGCTACCAATTGTTTCGACTGGCTGCTCGGTAATGCCGGAATGGCTCTCGTGGAAGCTACACACAGATTCAAGACGCCGCCCCGGCTCCCACGCTGAGGCGGCGTTGCCATGTCCTCGGCATCTCCAGATCGGGACGACGGAGATCTGTACGAGGGTGTGCGGTCAGGCGCTGAGGCGGGCTGTTTCCAGTCGTGCTCGGTAATCAATCAACAAGCGATTACTCGTTCATCGTGACGGCATACCGAGCCATGCCTCCGATTCGGCGAAGTCGCGCCGCGCTCTCGCGTCGACAATCTCGGAGCTGTGCAGGCAACTCTTCAGATCGACCAGCATCTGCTGTGCCACCCTCTTGCCGAAGACTGCGGTTAGGACCGCAGCCCGATCTCCAGCTTTGAGGAAGGCCTCTCTCGAATCCGCTTGCCAGAAATACTTGTACGCCCCGTCGCCATAGGACGATGTGAACATCAGAACGCACAATGGATAGTTACTCCTCTTGAGGGCAGCATTGAGCGAGTCAACTAATTCGCCGTACCGCTCCTCCTTGCCCGGAATGACCCGCTCGCTAAAGAGTTGAATGTAGCCAGGTGTCGTCAGCACATATCCGGGCGTAGCTGGGATGTATGAATCTGTCTTGTGATAGCGCCAGATCTCGTTGTGGTGGAATTTCAATGCGGCATGGATCGGCGTGTCGAGAGTGTCCGTTACAGTTGAGAAGAGTCTCGAGACGCTATCGGGTATGGTGGACGGCGCATCGAAGTCCGTGAAGGAGGGCTTCGGGCGCATGCTCAGGTAGACAGCACCGGTCGTCACGATTTCGTAGACGGGTTTGCTCGGCTGCCCGTAATTGCGGAGGATCTTATGTACTCCCTGGTTCTCTGCGATGTTCAGCCGTTCAAATTCTTCCTCCTTACCCGGGAGTACTTCATCTATGTGCACGGTCCAGAGGGGAGCCATACCATTGCTGCTCGCCGATTGCGGGGATGCTACACGAGGGCACCACAATATCGCCAGCGCAACCACGACCCGAACAAACGTCAATCGTCTCAAGTTCCCTCCTCCTTCTGAACTGCCTACCGCCACCGACCGCTCATTTCGATAAGACGGATCTACCAAATCACGCGTTAACAGGGAACCGTTTCGACTCCGATCGTGGCTAACCGGATGTAGACAAAGATGATCTCTAAGTTATCCCGTACCCTGGCAGTGTTGCCTGCCCTGCCTCTCGATGTACAAAGACCTCGACGAGGAAATCAGCGTGACCGTCGCCTTCATAAAGCGCGAGATGCGCCCCTACCGGTTCTATTGGAGGAACCGGGCAGTCAAGGTCGCTCGGTTCACTGCAACTTGGAAGGCACCGATGAGTCGAAGCGCGACTTCCGGCCTTCAATCTGCAGTAGACCATTCGTTGGCTTAGGAACTAGAATTGCCCATCAGTTCACCGCTGGTAGTATGTACTTGGGGACAAAGATTTGTTGCGGCACCAGGGACACTCTGTCACTGTAGTTGCCGCAATAGAATGCGATCACCAAGTCGAGGCCCGGAATGCCCATCACGATCTGGCCGCCATTGCCGCCGGCAAAAAACGCTGTGACCGAATCTCCTTTGTACGGATAGTCCACAACCCACCAGAAGTAGCCATAGTCGCGGTCTTCCACCTTAACCAGCTTCGACGTTGCCTGCTTCGCCCAGTCGCTGCCGACAACCTGTTGTCCATTCCAACGACCGCCGTCCATCATCAGTTGCCCTACCTTCATGAAATCGCGCGGCAAAAGCCGCATGCCCCCTCCCATGTAAGCATCGCCCGTCGGCATCAGATTAATGGCGTACTGCCTAATTTGGAGTGGCTTGGCGATCAATTCATGGAAGAGATCGGGAAGCCATTGCCCCGTTGCTTTGGACAGGACGCCCCCGAGCAGGTTGGGATTACAGCTGCAATAGACCGACTTCTCACCTGGTTCGCGAATCATGTCGAGATCGAGCGTGTAGACAATCCAGTCCGGCTGCTGAGTCTGTTCTTGCATCCTGTCCTCGTTACCCGGTGAATCATCGTTGGAATCGTCGCAGTCGAGTCCGGACGACATAGTTAGAAGGTGCTCGACTGTCAGTGCTTTTTTGCGCGGATCGAAGCCCGCGGTCGTCACAGCTCCCCGCATCGTCTCATAGACTGGCGTCGAGGTCGTGATTGGAAGCCCCTTGAGGATTGCCGCACCGGTCAGTGTCGAGGTGATGGTCTTAGAAGCTGAGCGGGTGTCATGAAGTTCGTTGCGATTGAATCCGTGGAAGTACTCTTCCAGCACCAATTTCCCATGTCGCGCCATGAGCACCCCGTGGATATCTATTGTATGTAGCGACTCCATCGGCATGTCGATCAGCATCTGGATGAATTGACTGATTGTGTCAGGGGAGATCCCGACGTCCTCGAGCGCCGCGACCGGCCATCCATCGGGCTGTAGCAAGGGCGGATGATACGAGTATGGTTCCGGCTGTTTTCCTCGAGGGGAGAATCCTCCGAGTTGCGCAGCACTGGAACGGCTGAAGTCATAGGTGCCACCAAGTCCGGGCAAGTAGACCGAGAGGCACTCGCCTTCGGCATTATAGACTCCCGAGGCTACAACTGTCCCTGGGCCTGATCCCGAACTTGGCCCTACGAAACTTACATTGTTGCCGTCCAGCACAAGGTGATCGACGTTCATGAGGCGACCGGCGTTGCGTTGAGGATTGCGGAAGTAGGCTGTGAGAGTACTGTCCTCTCTGTACTGGATCACCATGTAAGAGGTCATCGCGTCATCCAGTGGCCGGACCTCACCCTGCCAGAGCTTCGGGCCGATTGGACTCAGCCGAACCGGCGTCGCGTACGATGTGCCATAGGCGATCGTGCGAGGCTGGATCCAGTGCCCCAGTATCCGATCATTCTCGATCTTGCCGCGGAATCTCCCCTGGCCGTTGGCGAGTTCAAACGTGACGCTGTCTTTGTGACGATGAATCGTTGCCAATCGTCCACCAATCTCAGCGCGGCCACTCTCGGCGACGCATTCGACGGTCAGAACGCCACGAACCTCTGGGCCAAGAACTCTCTTGTCGCCCCATACGCCAACCAGATCTCGCGGGATCAACGTATGGTCAACCTGTGCCTCGACTGTGCGTGACCAGAAGGCCGCCGCAAGGAGAACAAATACCTCGATTACCCTAACCTTCAGTCTCACGAGTTTCCCTTCCTGATTGTTGAGCCCGTCCCTGTAGCCAGCTGACGATTGGCGCCTTGCCGCTCTCCATATTCTGCCTGAGTGCCATGCATGCCGATCCGAGGTCACCGGAACCCAGGGCAGACAGAATGTCCTCATGGTCGCGGACGGTGCGGTCGATGCTGCTGCGTTCACGCATCAGCGCGAGTTCGTAACGGTGTGCCTTTTCGATGAATTGTCCAATCAATCCAATTAGGAGACGGTTCGGGCAGGCTGAGACCAATTCGCGGTGCCAGGCATTATCTCGGTCGATCAAGGTTGAGGGATCGGTGCCCTTGCGTAGTGAATCATTAAGTGCACGGAGTCTGGTTAGTTGCTTCTTCGTTGGCAAACCTGACAGACGCAGTGCCTCAGGATCGAGTAGCGCACGCATGGCGTAGATCTGTTCGAACTCTTCAATTGAAAGTGGGCAGACATAAAAGCCAAAGCGGGGCTTGCTGGTTACTGCACCCTCTGCCTCCAAGTGCATCAACGCTTCTCGGAGCGGGGTTCGGCTAACACCAAGCTTGGCTCCAAGGTGCACCTCGTTGATGCGATCACCTGGGCGCAGAACACCATCGATGATCATCGCTCTGAGCGTGATGGCTGTGGTCCCGCTCAGATTGGGGCGGATATCGGGAGTGTCTCTCTGCATACTGTATACAGTTTCTACGACTACATACCGGGCGAGTTTCGTTTTATTTCTGGGCGTCACGGCACTCTAATGAGGAAGCTGAAACAGCAACGGCCAAGCGCGTAGGGGCTCAAGAGGAGCATGAACCCCATTTCGCTGATAGGGATTGTCTGCAGAAGTCGTGTGCTAGATCGCACATTCTGAATCATCGTAGTTCGTTGTCCCACAATCGCATAATGCCGATTCCGCGAATGTCCGACTGACCCAAACTGGCCCAAACTGGCCCAAAAACGCAGATCTCACATTTCGGTACAGTTTGGGTCAGTTTATAGCGGGCTGACGACTCAAGCCCAGCGCCTAACTGACAATGGGATAGCGAGTTGGACGGACCGTACGCCTCCGTCCGTCGACTGTACCGTTGGTACAGTTTGCAGGTCGGGAAAGTGCAGTTTGGATCAGTTTGGATCAGTTTCTGAGTCTGGCTCCTCAAGGGGTTCGAGGGGAACCCCGAACTCGGCTTCCTGGGCTTCAAGTCCGCGGTCCAGTTTCGCGAGCTCCTCGACAGTCAGTGATTCCAAGAATTCCTGTATATCCTCACGGGACCGGAAATACCCGTCCTGCCGGCCCTGTTCATTCACGGACTCAAAGAGAAGCTGCTCAAGACAGATCAGCCGATCCAGGTCCGCCATCTGGATCCGGACCTTTCCGTCGGCGATGGCCTTGGCGACCTTCAAGAGTGCCATCTTGACGATCTTCTTGTGGCGGTCAAATCCATCGATCTCGTTGCTGAGGTGTCGGTCGGCAATCTGTCGGGCGGTGTTGGCCTCCCGCTCCCAGAGGCGTTGGCGCCAGTTGAATGACCGACTCCAGAGCTTGACCGTGCTGACCGAAACGCCCAGCTCCTTGGCCACCTTCTCCATTGACCGCTGGCCGCCAAGGGAATAGTAGAACTCGAAAGCCTTCCGGTGGTGCTCCTGCTCCGTCGCAACCTGCTCACTCTTGACCATTGGTGTTGACCACTTCCTCCGGCTCGGGCCGGATGAGTTCCGCGGTACGGCCGGTGTAGACCTCCCAGCGCTTGACCACGACGTCGCAGTACTTCGGCTCAATCTCTATTGCCAGGCAGCGCCGGCCAAGTTGTTCGCCCGCGATCAGAGTCGTCCCCGAGCCGACGAAGGGGTCGAGTACCCGGTCCCCGCGGACGGTGGAGTTGCGGAGAGCGCGGGAAAACAGAGCCACCGGCTTCTGCGTCGGGTGTTTGTAGTCCCCTTCGCGATCGATCTGCCAGACGGTGGTCTGGGTTCGGTCCTTGATACGGCGATGGCCTTCCCCCTTCCAACCGTAGAGCAGGCACTCGTGCTGCTCGCGGTAGTCCCCCCACCCCATGCTGGCCGCTTGCTTGACCCAGACGATGGTCGAGGACAGCCGGAATCCTGCCGAGAGAAAGGACCTCTCGAAGGCAATGCGGATCCCAGCCATGCTGATGCCGTGACAGACATAGGCGATGGCTCCCGATCGGCAGGTAGAAGCGAGGTTGACAAACGACTTGCCGAGGAATACCTCAAGAGCGTCGAGATCCAGATCGTCATTCCGGATATCCCCCCACTGGTCCTTGTTGGCACCTCGTGAGTGGTAACCGACGCCATAAGGAGGATCGGTCAAGACACAATCGATCGGCTCGCCCTCCACGAGGCCCCTGATATCCTCAGGGCTCGTAGCATCACCGCAGAGCAGCCGATGGCCCCCCAGCAGATAAAGATCCCCGGGCCTGGTTCTGGCCGTCTCCGGGCAGGGAGGCGCGTCATCGGCTCTGGCCTCGTCGTCCTCAACATCCCAGTCCAGCAGGTCAGTCAGCTCCTTGTCGTCGAAACCAAGTGAGGACAGGTCAAAGTCGGAGTCGAGGTTCAGCTCCGCGACGATCTTGGCCAGCAAATCCTCATCCCAGTCGGCAATCTCGGCGGTCTTATTATCGGCGATTGCGAATCCCGAGAACTTCGATCCAGCTAGAGCTGGCACGCGGACCACGGGAACAGTTGCCAAGCCCAACTTCTTAGCGGCCTTCAGGCGCGTATGCCCGGCTGCGATATTGAAGTCAGCGTCAGTGACAATGGGTACGTTGAAGCCATACGCCTGAATCGATCGGGCCACGGCATCCACGGCCGCGTCATTAAGCCGCGGATTGCGAGGGTTGGGTTTGAGTTGATCGATGGGGATTTGTTCTACTGTGATCATGTGGCCTCCTCGCGCGTGATGCCTTGAAGGCGGTAGCTCGACACATTCAGTCTAATCACCTCACCCCGGCACATCTCGACGATGCGATCGGCAATTCGGTCGGACAGTCGCGATTCCAACTTGGCGATTGGCAGGTTCGAGGTGAGAATCGTTGGCAGCTTGTGGCAGTACCGGGTGTCGATGATCTGGTACAAGACGTCCCGGACCCAATCCGTGGGCGATTCGGCCCCAATGTCATCTAAGACCAGGAGCCGGCAGAAGGCATACCGATCAATGACCGCCTCAGCGCTCCCATCGCTGCCGTAGGTGTTCCGGATCGCCTGCAAGAGGTGCGGGGTCGCCGCGAAGCGGTATGACGGCGGCTCGGGACACGGAAACCAATTGGTCAGAGACAGGGCATGGTCGTAAGCCGCCGCGTACAGGGCGCTGGTTGCCAGTAGGGTCTTCCCCGACCCGACCGGCCCCCAGAGGCAGAGTGATCCCTTGCGTTTTCGGAGGGTGGCGATGACTCCGTCAAGCGCACCGCCACGCGAGTCCAGAGCGGCGAACGGCCGGCTGCATCGTATCACCTCGCGATGGATCGGTGGTATCTCGCAGCGACTCCACCACCGCCACCAGAACTCGGGCCAGTACCTCAGACGTTCCTGCCTTGCAATCGCATCAAGTTCCAAGTTGCTCGAGGATGCGCAGTCTTTCGGGATCGACTGGGCCATCATGTTCGCGAGCATCACCGGTTCTGACATCTTCGTCCCTCATGAATCTGTTCAAATGCGTTTCCAATGTGGCGATCCGGGTATTGGCACGGACCCACCTGTCTGCCGAACGGATCATCCGATCCGCCGCCTGCTTGGCCGCTTCGAGCCCGTCGGAGTCTCGGATGATGCGCAAAGCCGCAGCTGCCTCTCCAGGGCGTATCCGATAGTACGTGCCCCGGTCTTGGCGGTAAGACTCACGCCAGTACCCGAGAAAGGCCGAGCGGTCTTGATGAGCAATCTGATCGGACTTCTGGCCGCGAGACGTCGTCTCGCCGGACGTAGTCCGTGTTCTTGTGGAGTTCTTAGAAGTTCTTTCTATAATGTGGGGTTGTAACCGATTTGGTGACACGCCGTCACCATTTTGGTTACATCCTGTCACCAATTTGGGATCTGTCCCAATTTGGTTCGTGTCCCAATTTGGTTCCTTCTGAGGACCCGCGCACGCGGCCCAGGTCTCCCAGTGTTCGTTGAATGACGCCACCAGTCGCCGGTCGGAGAGGCGGTATAGTTCGAAGATGGCTTTCCGTTCCACCAAATGACGCCATGCTCGCTGAACATGCTGGCGGGCAATGCCAGTTTTCCGTGAGATGGCCGCAAAGACGATGGGGTGCTCAGTCACATTGCTCCCCCGCCAGCGCCAGGAATCGGCGATCACGTACCAGACGATTTGCAGCTCATTAAGTGACAGGAGACCTCGCATAAAGATGGGCTCGATCACTTCCTCCACTTTGATCTTCACAAATCCGCGACACGGCTTTAGCGCAAATGACGCGTATTCTCTGGTGCCTAGGTGTCGCATCAACTCATCATGCTCACGCACGCTCGGAATTCTCGGTGCGTCAGACTTTGCAGTCGAAACCGACTACGTAGCAATCGCTGTGATCGGCTAGGATTCTGCGAACGTGTCCGCGCCACTTGGAGCGCAGGAGGGGATCGCCGTCGATGCCAGCCTGACTCTCCGTCTCGATCCACCTGGCGTCCGGGGTGACAATCGCGCAGGGAAAGGCGTCGTCATCGACGTCCAAGACGCTGAGATACGAGGGGGCTGGAGTGATATTTCTCCGGCACCGCTCTTCCCACAAGAGTTCTCTCTGGGATTCATCTGAAGAAAGGCCCATGGGCCGGTATTCACCTGTCACGACCCCATTCCATCGCCAGCCCAGGTAGTAGGCGATGAACTGGCTGGACTTCCAGTTCTTCCGGAACCACCGTCCAAACTTACTGGTCGGATTTCTGTGAGCGTTATCGAGGAAACACTCTCCCCCGTGGAATCTCGCGAGCAGTTCTTCTGCCACATCAAGGATGTCGTCGAAACTGTGCCCGTTGGTCTTGTTCACGCGCGCCAATACGATCGTAAAGAAGTGCATCTCGTCCTCCGAATTGTGGTCATGACTCTGAGCACGATCCAAGCGGGATAAAGAGCCATCATCGGTTTACTGATTGACGCCGGGCGGGCCCTCCCGCTCTCGAACGTCACGCCGCACCCGAAACGCGTTCTCGCCAAATTGCCGTGCCAGGTAGCCCGTAAGCGGTTGAGCAACAGCACCGTCGCCCTAGTCATTGCATCGATCGCGCAATTGCGCCGCAGCCAATCGAGCCAGAACGACCCATCGGACCTGGCCTAAATATACAGGCCGGACAAAGCGTGTCCGAAATGGACAGACTTTGTCCGGCCTAGTCTCTTGGAGGGATCACAGTTCCCAGTCGACGGGAGTGTCAGGTTGGTAGATCAGCAACGGATTCAGGCGCAGGTATTTCTTCAAGTGGCTGTGGAGCGATGGGTGAATCGACTTCAAGTCCTTGAGGGTGCGTCTTATCGCCCGAGTGACCGACTCCTTGGCACGACGGTCCCGATCGGGGAGGAGGCGCGAATGACCACCATATCCAACCACAGACGACAAGTACTCGCCGAGACGTCTCATTTCCTCCCGATACTCCTCAGCCTGCTCAGTAAGCCCGTCTTCCTCGGCGGATTCCAATTCGTCGCGCAGCCTATCGTACCTAGCTCGTATAGACCGAATTGTTTCGTGGTCGGCCCGCGGATCATCTCCGGCGGTGGCTTCGAACTCGTTGCGCCCGTTCAGGTCGTCGAAAACGTCGATGTGAATGAGAGAGCGTCCGGGCCGGGCAAGCACGTAGGCGATGTACTCAAGACCTTTCTGGTCCTTCGCCGGGCGCACCTCGCCGTTAATGCCAAGGAGCCACACCGCGCCCTTCCTGATGAACTGATTCTGCTTCGTGGTCTCAAAGCGATGCGGTTGGGTACCAGCAGGACTGGAGATGAAGTACACGTAGTTGTTCGTCTTGACCTTCCGAATGATCTCCTTTTCTCGAACAATCTGTCCCTCGCGTGGAGAACGGAAGTTGGCCGACAATCCGAGCAGCAGCTCCCGCTGAGGGACCAAATCTCGGGACAGCTTTCGCAAAATCTCCTCAGCCGAAAACTGCGACGCCATCTGCTCCGCCAGCTTCACGTGTTCGGTGAGGCAAGCCATCGATGCCTCAGGGTGACTAATCGGGGGCTCACAGTGCTTCGCGAACGACTCTATCTGCTCTTGGCAGCGTTCGAGAGGTGTCAACAGTGTTCGTGTCGCCTCATCATCCAGAGAGGCGCAAACGGGCAACTGAGTCACAGCAGATTCGAAGGCCTTGGCAGTTTCCAGCCATGCTCGAACTTTGAGATCGAAGTTCTGAGGCGTGAGCGGGGCTCGGAGTTCAATCATAGTGGTATTTCCTTTCTGACTCGACACCTGGAAGGAACGTCTCCGGCCCCGCTACGCAAATCACGATTTGTGAATTCCTCACAATTGCTGCTCTTGGAGCCGGGTGTCCATACAGCTGTAGGAGGGAGAACTCGCTGTGTGATCTCGCTGGGGTGGTCGTGATGGCTCACGACCACAAAAAAACAGCTTCACTCCTTGCGACGGGGTACCTCCGCCTCCTATCCCAGTCCCACATCTCCCCGCGTGTCGGCCAGTTAACCGCTCCTGGAAATTCTGAGGATTTCGGTCAGAATCGACTCGCTATTCGGCCCGGTCTGATCGCAGACATTCAAACGACCGGGGCGGCAAGACCCCGCCCGTCAGAGGAGGAGTAGACGATGGACGTGTCAGCAACAACCGCAATCTCGAAGCTGCGCCGCTTGGCCCTGAAGGAACTTCAGACCGAGTATGAGCGCGTGTTTGGGAAGCCCAGCAAGAGCCGAAACCGCGAGTGGCTGTTCAAGGTCATCGCGAAAAAGCTGCAGGACAACGAAGAACCGGAGTCGGCGAACGGGCCTGTGCCCCTTCCCACGCTGATCGCCAAGTATGAGAAGAAAGGGCGCTCCGCCAAGGCGAACAAGTCGAAGAACAAGACCAAGGCCGCTGCACGTGAGAAGAAGGCGAAGACCCGGGTCAAGCCGGTGGGCTCAAGAGACGAGCGTTTGCCGAAGGTTGGGACGACCATCGAGCGGGTCTACAAGGGCAAGAAGCTCTTAGTGACCGTCGAGGCCGAGGGCTTCACGTTCGGAGGAAAATCGTACCGGTCGCTGTCGGCCTTGGCCGCTCACATCACCGGCTCCAAGGCAATCAACGGGTTCCTCTTTTTCCAACTCGGCGACTACACCAAGCCAGCCAAGGACAAGGCGAGCAAGTGAACCCGCTGGCGGCATCGGTTGCGACAACGCGCAGACACCGGGGATCGGTTGAGAGACCGGCCCGCCCAGGCGGGCAAGCCCCGGAGACCAAGGTCGTTCGTGCCGCCATCTATTGCCGCAAGTCCACCGATGAGAACTTGCACTCCGACTTTAACTCGCTGGATGCCCAACGTGAGGCGTGTCAGGCATTCATCACGTCCCTGAAGTCCGAAGGGTGGGTGGCGCTGGAGCAGACGTACGAGGATGCCGCCGTCTCCGGCGGCACCGTCGACCGCCCCGCCCTGCAGCGTCTGATGGATGACATCCGCCACGGCAAGGTCGACGCGATCGTGGTGGTCAAGCTGGATCGCCTATCGCGCAGCCTCAGCCAGTTCCTGCATCTCATGGAGTTCTTCGAGGAGCACAAAATCGCCTTCTGCGCCGTCACCCAGCAGATCAACACCGCCTCATCGGCAGGTCGTCTACTCGTCAACGTGCTGATGTCGTTCGCGCAGTTTGAGAGAGAGATTGGATCGGAACGCACCAGAGAGAAGATCCAAGCGGCACGGAAGAAGGGACGCTTCACCGGAGGACATCCGCCGCTCGGGTATGACCTGGACCGGACCAGCCATCAACTGGTGGTCAATTCCGACGAGGCCAACCAGGTCAGAGAACTCTACCGGCTCTACCTCGAGCGCCAGTCCCTCATCGCCGTGGTTCAGGAGGTCAATGGCCGGGGCTGGACCAAGAAATCCTGGCAGAATGCCAAGGGGATCTACCGCAACGGCCGGCCATTCGACAAGGTCCACGTCCAGCGCATTTTGACCAATCCACTCTACGTCGGACGGGTAACCCTGCACGGCGATGTCTACACCGGCCTGCAGGAGGCCATTGTCGACGAGGAGACCTACAAGCAGGCCCAGGACCTACTAGTGCACAACCGAAACGGCCAGAAGCCGGGACCTGAGACGCGCAATAAGCACGGTGCACTTCTGCGGGGATTGATCAAGTGCAGTATCTGTGGCAGCGCAATGGGGCATACCTACACCAAGAAGGGCAACCGGCTGTATCGCTTTTACACTTGCACGACTCGCGTCAAGCAGGGTAAGGGCGCCTGTTCTACTCCCTCATTTACCGCGGCCGACATCGAGGCATTTGTCGTCGAGCAGATTCGTCGGGTGGGGAAAGACCCCGAACTGGCCCAAGAGGTCTTCGCCGAAGCTGTGCAGCAACGTGAGGATGCGCTGGCCCGATTGCGCTCCGAGCGCGACCGCCTGATCAAGCAGAAGATCCAGCGGGATGAGGAAGCCCGACGCCTGACCACCATGCTGGCTCAGCCCTCAAGAGAGGACCTTCGACCGGGCGGCGATTCAGACACGCTGTTGCGCCGCATCACCGAATGCGAATCCCAAGCGGGCACGATCACAGCACGTCTCGTCGAGTTAGAGCGAGAGATCGGTTCGCACCAAGGGGCTTCTCTCAATCTTGATCACCTAAAGGCCACACTCGCTGAGTTCGATGGGATCTGGGACGTGCTCCTACCGCACGAGCGAGCATTGTTAATTCACTCACTCATCGCGCAGGTTGTGTGCTCGCCAGACAGCGAAGTGCAGGTCGTGTTTCGCACGCCGCAGTGATCTGCGCACGGCCTACTTGGCTCCTCCACTCCCGGCACATCAATGGTTTGCAGGGTGACCGCGTCAGTTCCAGGGCCAGGCCAGTTGGAGCGAATCGGCTATGCCTAGCTGAAACAGTAGGGGCGAACTGTGAGGAGTTGAAGATAACACCTACGGGAGTGTACCTGCTCGTTGCCCTGAATCCGGCCCCCGCATCTAGGTTACGGCTTGAACCAAGTCCTGGATTCCTTTCTCGGAGTTTTCTCTGAGATCAATATACTGAATGCCCTGGAGCTCGGATGGCACTGGGACGTCACTGAGGAGCACAGGAATCACGCGGATCCCCTTCGCCATGGCCAACTCGAGCTCGGTCTTTATGAACTGACCGGGCTGATCAGAAAGCAGTAGGACGAGCGCATTCGCCTGCTCAATCCCTTCGCGGATCTTCGGCAACACCGGATCGCCGGGGTGCAATTGCTCCGAATCCAACCAAACACGGGCACCATGGCGGCGCAGCTCATCGGTAATTCGTTGTGTGACAGATACTGCGCCGACGGCGTGGGCTAACCTCGAATAAGAGATAAACACTCGCGGTGCGGCCTGGAGCTTACGTGCAGTGCGGGCGATGTACTTGCTGAAGATCCCAGCCAGAACTCCTATAAAGCCCACGAGCAGCACAAACACATAATCCGGAGGATGTAGGATCTCACGGAGTGTTATTACGAGCGCAATGCCAGAAATCAAAGTGCCGATCGGGCCGGCCAGAGTAATCAAAAGTGAGGGTATTTTTCGCATTACTGGCTTGCTCCGGCCATTACGACCACCAACATAAGTATGCCGAACACCAACGGAAGAGTAATCCCCAGGAGTGGTGCCATTTCTGTTTCAGAGCGCCATCCCCATTTTCTAACTATCGTAGAGACGCTCCATAGCGAAAGAAAAAGAAGGAGAATCATCCAACCCGCACCAGCGAGTTTTGCGGAGAGAAGCTGGGCTTGTTCTTGTAATGTTCTGACACGCGCCATGTCAGGTGAGGGAATGGCGACTAGTGAATCATTGAGGTCACGGCTAAGGCGAACTAGGGCGAGAGCCTTGTCCGTCGTGAGAACCACGAAGAGTAGACAGGCCGTACGCATAAGTTCCAAGCCAACCGCAATGTCTTCCTTGCGGAACGCGACATAACGGTCATTCCGGCTGGCAGTCTTAATGCCGATTCCTAGAAGCACACTTGCCAGGGGGAATATGAAATACCGAAAGACTGAAGTGGCGAGAAAGTCGTTCATTAATCAGCTCATCAGGAAGGCTCGGATCTCAGAAGAGAAAAGCGACCGGGTCGACTCTCTTCACGTCCAACCGATTACCTAGCACTAACGAAAGATAAGCGCGCGTCGCCACAGTGTCAGCCCTTGATCTTAAGATAGGCCGCAGCCAGAGCGGGCACAAGCACGTGCAGCCTCATTGGCCAACACCAGATTCTTGACTCATCATTCTACATTCAAGCTCGATTTGATGGAAAACAGAGTCAGCATTGTAGGTGCCTTGGGGCCGGATGACCAGACTTGGTGCAACAATGCATCGAGAAAAGCGTCCGGCCTCTGGTCATTTGGGATGAAAAAGTGGTGCGCAGATCACAGAACGTCTACCCTGCGAGTTCAGTGAAAGCGGGTTGTGCCTGGATCCTCGTGCGGCCTTCGTCAGCGTATGCGGTCGGCACCGTCACTCCTTGCTGGGAGTCGTGATCTGTCCCCATCACACACAATACTGCGTGAACTTCGACCCGCCAGCGCTGAAATCAGCCCTTACTTTGCTCCTAAAGCTCATCTAGGACTCTGGCGTCACCAAATCCCAGATGTTCTTGGTCGAAACAGTGGGAACCAAGCGTAGGGTGGCCCCTCACGCGCGTCGTGTGCCTCGTACGGCGCGGATCGGCAGCAATGCCGACTCGCGGCCGCACTGCCATAACCGTTTGACACGTCGTCACATTCCAAACGAAAACGCCGGCCCGAGATGGACCGGCGTTCTGATTGTCTTGGGTGATTAGTTCGTAAGAGGCGTTATATGGCGGGGCGAGTGAAACGGTGTTCAAACTCTTGTCCCCTCTTCCCTGCCTCGGGCAGAACCTCGTAACCCCAACGTAGCCAAGGACGAGGAGCTCTGATGGTCAGTGACGATCATCGGGACCTGAAAGCAGTCCACTGTACGGAACGCTTCTTCAAATTCGGAGCCCATAATCGTCAAGATCAAGGGCCCCACGTCAAGACCGCGTTCGAGCACTCTGGATCTGTCAACATAACAAGCGTTGAGAGCATCTCGAATACACGCCCAGGCCACGCCTAGTTCCCATTGACCTGTCGAGGGGTGGCTCGGCATTACCAAGCAATTGCACCGACTGTGCACCTCATGAACGCTATGCGTTCTCTTTTCGCACCAGGCGCATGACAGGGACGAATAGGACGAGACAAACCAGTGTAAGACCTATCGATTCCCAAGCGATGACTGGAGTTACATCCGTCTGCATTTGCCGCCAAATGTATTCAGTCAGCGCAATCGCGCCATTTGCGCCTCTAAGATAGACGCATGACGTCAGGTCGTCGACACTTAGGTATAGCGCTGTCGAGGCCGCCGCCATCACGAATACCAACCTCTTCAGAACCAGGAATCGGAAGAACGCAATCGGCCATGGGGCACCGAGGACTAACGCCGCCTCGTACTCCGAAGATGCACCACGCCCGAGTCCCGCAACAAGTAAGATCGTGCTCAGCGGCACCGCGTATTGGAGTTGACCAAGAATCACTAGCAGCGATCCTCCACCGAGACCGCACGCGCGAGCAATGTACAAGAGATGCAAACAGTACGAGGTCGGGGGGCACGCGAAGAGGATCACCAAGGCGCCTCCTATCATTCGACGTGTCCATTTGGCGCCCCAGAGGTACGCGACAGTGAAGACTAACCCGATGGCTAACGACATGACACAGACTATCACGCCACGCGACAGACTCGAGAGTAGTGCGGGAACGAATTGTGGGCTCCGGATGGCACCGAGAAAGCTGTCGCTAGTCAATCCTGCAAATTCCCAATCCGCAAACTGCGAGGCATTGAGTCCAATGTACCCAAGAATAAGAGTCGGGAGTACCAAGACTCCAACTGTCGCCAAGGCGAAAAAACGGAGCACGCTGTTCATTCAGGTCTCAAAATGCGTTTCCGAACGAAGTGAAGTCCGATAGTGAACAATAGAAGGCCAGTCAGGGTAACGAAGAGATCGAGATTGCAGAGGAGTATCGCTTTATCCCGGTCCCCAATTTGGTTCAACAATAGATTCACACTTGTGGATGGAAACCATCCCCATCG
>Ga0326726_10002335_pt1 | contig 17465 bp, 22 predicted proteins | sample MHFenrmetagenome_2_FD_207603 | JGI IMG/M metagenome (GOLD analysis project Ga0326726, IMG submission 207603) | Lab enriched peat soil microbial communities from Michigan Hollow, Ithaca, NY, United States - MHF15MN | ecosystem: Environmental > Terrestrial > Soil > Wetlands > Peat | place: USA... | reverse complement strand
CCGTGGGCGGTCGCCTGCGCGAGGCATGCGAGAATGTGCAGCGGCTGGAATGTCCGTTTCGCCCGGTTCTGGCGTGCGTGTTTGATCAGCTGGGTGACAAGCACATTCAGGAGGAATGCACCGGCCATGCCCATGAGCGGCCCGATGAAGATGAAGAGTACGATCCCAAGAAGCCCCTTGAGGTGCAGCACACCGGCGATCATCATGATGGGGATGATTATTCCCGCGCCGAATACTGCACCCAGCAGGATCCCAAGCCGGATATCCGCTTCCCCTGCAGCACAGATGACAGCGAGCACGACTGCACCGATGATCGCCCCAATGAACGCGAAGAAAAACACCTGGAGCACCGCAGTTGGACCGGGGAGTATAATGGCAGAAAGACCTACTGCTCCTATCGCTGCTCCCAGCAATCCGCCGACCATTGCGTGACTGCTGGAGACCGGGATCCCCATACGCGTGGCGACGAAGACGAGAGCAATCGATGTCAACATTGCCACGATAATCGAGAGCGGGGTAAGTCCTTCGGTAGTAACGATTTCAGTACCAATCGTAGCTGCAACGGCCGTGGAAAAGAGAAACGGTCCGATCATGTTACAGACGGCCGTGGAGAACACTGCCCGTATGGGAGAGAGGGCTTTTGTCGCTACCACCGTTGCTATCGAGTGCGAGGCATCATTGAGTCCGTTGACAAAGTTCAGGGCAAGAGCAAGGATTATGCCAAACAGGATAAAAGGATCCAGGCCGGTCATGCGTGGCTCATCGCGATATCATGCAGTGTGTGTCCCACATCATTGCAATCTTCCATGACCTTTGCAAGGCCCTCGTAGATATCCTTGAGTTTTATTATCATCAGGAGATCGTTGGTCTTAAAGAGTTCCAGGATAGCACGCGAGAGAAGTTCGGTGGAGAGATTGTAGAGCCGGTTAATCTCGTTTGCGTGATTTTGTACCTCTTGGGGGTTTTTGAGGGTGGCGAGCGTGGTGATTGCCTGCTGGATCTCGGTACCGGCAAGCTGTATGAGGTAGGAAAATTCCTTGAGAACGTCATTGGACGCCGGTATTTCGTAGTTACAGATCTGGTGGGTGACCCAGTCGATCCTGTCCAGCACATCATCGAGTACCGGGGCGAGTCGTGCGATCTCTTCAGGTTCGAGCGGCGTGATCAGAGATTCATTGAGCTGTTCGAATATCTTTCGGGTAGTATCGTCCCCTAGATGCTCAATCTGGCGTACCTTATGCGCTTTTTCTGTTCCGGCGGGAATCTCATGGGTGATCTCGTTTAAGATGGTTGAGGCCTCGGCAATCTTATCTGCCATATCCTTTAAGAGGGTAAAAAAGACCTTGTCTTCGGGAAGGATCAGGGTACGGATGCGCATGGTTGTTCTGAATAGTCCCTCTGGTATGCAAGTATAAAAATTCGCGGGAAAAACCCTTTAGAAACGAGTGGACTGGGCGGGAATTGAACCCGCGGCCTCTTCCATGCCAAGGAAGCGATCTACCACTGATCTACCAGCCCGCTCTACCATTGTTGAACGGCATTGGTTAAAAGAATTGTTTTTGGCTGTTGTGGAGGATTTTTTCTGCTGATATTTGATGTTCAGCCATCATATCTTATTCAGATATGATACGAGACCTTGTATCCATCAATAACGATGAATGCCGCTGCTCCCGATGGGACGCTCCTGCGACGGATCCTTGACGAAAATCAAAACCTACACGCTTTCCCGTATTGCCTCTAAAGAGGCCCTGAGACGTAGGTTCATCGTATTGAGAACCATTATTCATGATACGCGTGAACTGAATCGATGTAGGTTAATCAGAGTAGATTTTATACCCTTTTTATATAGCGGAAAGGACGGTTAATCTTTGTAAAACCCGTTTCCGTGCTTCCGCCACATCACCGTTCTTAACTATTTTCCCGTTTTTGATAAACGGTTCAATCAGGGCCTTTCCCCTCACCGGTGGTTTCTGCATTGCCGGTTGCATGCGATGCTGTCCGTCCGGCAGCTCATACACCTGCTTTACCCCGCTCCGCTTCCCCCGCTTGGCTTTTGGTATACCTTCAATCTCAACAATATCCCTGCCAAAGTCGATTACGGGGGCATTCGCAATAGCCCCGCCAACACCAAAAAGCATCCACAATATCCTTGTAAAGGATCACATCATCCCGGGTAACACCCCCTGATAGGAAGATTTTCACCTCAGGGTATCCATGGGCGTCCAGTTCCCCGCGAACCTCTTCAATAATCGAGCGCATATTGCCGTGCCGGGAGCGGGGTGTATCGAACCGGACTGCAGTTGCTCCGCATGCAGCGCCCGTAAAGACTCGGTCTTTTCATCACAATACATCACAGAGTATGATCCGGGGCACCTCTTCCGGGGTGTGTTTGTCAAACGACCGCCATGCATCTTCCGGTTTTTTATAATACATGACAAACCCGTGCGGCATTGTGCCGACAACCGGTATCCCCTCCGGAGCACAGGTATTCGAGACACCATCAACCCCGCCAATCCACGCTGCGCGCTCGATCATCCGGGCGATTGACGGGTGCTGCCGGCGTGAACCAAAGGAATAGACGGGACGGCCGTGAGCGGCGAGTGTTATATGGGCGGCGGCAGAGGCAATACCAGAGGTATGGCAGAGAAATCCGAGGATCGCTGTTTCGTACCGGCAAAAATCCCGGTACTTTCCTGAGATCCTCGGAACCGGTTCATTTTTTAAAGAAACACTTCATTCATGGAGTATTTTGTATGAACCGCGCATACATCGCGATCTGGCAATATTTTTTGGAGAAAAAGACTCCTAATGTCAAAAATTGGCAGGAAAATTATGAAAAAGAAGCACGCCACGGTCTTTAAATTCTCACAAGTTGTATACATCATGTATGCCAGACATCAAACACCCAAAATGCGAGCACCCAAAATGCGGTGCAAAGATGCAAAGGGTCTACAAAAGGCAAGACTCTACTTTCGTACCATGTGCCTGGATGTGTACTGATTGCGGGCAGTTCAAAAAAGATAATTAGCCACGATGAATCATACCGGACCACGTGAGATCGTAAAAAAAAGTGGCTTGGATGATATATTAAAAGATAGAGAAAAGGAAAAAAGGTTACTTACATTTAACCTCGGTTAAGGTATCGACCACTACACAACAGAACCGATCGAATAATAATTCCTTTGTCTTCTCATCATCAAATTTTGATAAATGCTTGTTACCAAAGATTTCATTTACAAATTCCCTGATCTGCGGGGATAGGTTATCAACTATGTACAATGCCTCATCATCAGCGGATAATTTCTTCTTTTTTACCATTTTTGTTTCTCCACCCACCATTGAATACGGTGACAATAAATGAATATGCGGATTCGTTCCTGATAAGGAATTCGTTATCGGTAGAAAAAGAGATTATCAACGTCGTTAATCGTCTTCGAGTTCAATGAAATGTGCTCTCTTTTGAGGTTTGGATGTAAATGGACATCGAAGCGGATATTCATCCATAGATTCAGTTTCAAGTTTGCAGGAAAGGTCATGGGCGGTATTACCACATTCTTTACACACATATTTTGTCATGCTTTCATACTCCTCTGTTCATTCCATATAGTTTGTGTTTATTATTCGGCCATACCAAGGCATCGATGCATTGCCAGATATTAACACCCACAATGCAAGCATCCAAAATGCGGTGCAAAAAAGCAGCGGATCTATAAACGGGATCGTGGTGCTTTGATTCCGTGTGGCTCGATGTGCATTTATTGCGGGATGATGCAAAAAGACAATTAGCCCGACCTGTGTCTATTTCGGGAATATAAATTTACCTTCAAAAACCGGTTCGGGTAATTCCGGGAGTGCCGAGGCGGTTACTTCCATGGAGACCACCGGATTGATCTTCGCCAATCGCAGTGTCTCTTCCGTGCGCACGAAACAGATATCCGTGCATTCGCCATTTTTGATGGCTTGATCACTCAAGGTCTCGAATCCGGCCATAGGAGAGTATGGTTCGTTCACAAATTTACGCTTATCAAAAAAACCATCCTGTGCGGATTTGCGCTACCTATTAGTGGTGACGGAAACAATCATTCTTTAGAGCGCAGGTGGTGCATGCAGGATAATCCTATAACCGGATTTGGTCAAAGATCAACCTCGCCTATGAGGTGGGGCTGATGCTGGGTATCATCGGGGGCACGAGTCTTTTATTCTCTACGCTCCCCTCCCTGGAGAAGCGGACCGTGAGCACACCTTTTGGACCTGCGGAGATTCTCAGCGGGGACATTGTGATGCTGATGCGCCACCAGCACGGCCTTCCACCCCACCGGATCAATCACCGGGCTCATCTGGCAGCACTTGCGATCGCCGGGGTTGACCGGATTGTTGCTATAGGGTCAGCCGGATCACTCAAACCGAAGATTGCGCCCGGATCCCTGGTAATCCCCACTGATTATTTCAGCCTGACTGACATCCCTTCCATCCATGATCACGACATTGTGCATGCCCGACCGGAACTCTCAAAGGATCTCACCCGGGAACTTTCACACCTCGTTCCCTCCGCACGATTTGGCGGGGTATATGCACAAACGCGGGGCCCCCGGCTCGAAACCGTGGCTGAAGTAAATGCACTTGGATGGATAGCCGATGTCGTGGGGATGACCGTTGCCTCTGAGGCGACTCTTGCCTGTGAACTCGATATGGAATTTGCAGCGCTCTGCACCGTAGATAACTACGCGAACGGTCTGGCCCGCGAGGTACTCACCTACGAACATATCCTTTCTTCAGCACGGGAGAACCGGACCCGGACTGAAGAGATGGTACAGAATATCATCGGGCATATGGGCTGATCCTAAATGACCGAACATGCTATGGCAGATATTTTTAAAAAGAAGTATTCTCTCCTGATTACCAATGTGCTGGCAGACGGCAACGCAGTCGATATTTTCGTTGATGATACGGGAATTATCGCCGGCATTGGCGAAAAGGAACAAAAAAAGCATACCGGTGAGGCAGAGTTTATCATCGATGGCGGGGGGGCGATCGCACTCCCGGGTCTCGTGAACACGCATACCCACGCGGCAATGACGCTTTTACGGGGATATGCAGATGACATGATCCTGCAGGACTGGCTCTCCGAGAAGATCTGGCCGCTCGAAGCACACCTTACGGGTGAAGATGTATACCATGGTACCCGCCTTGCGTGCATTGAGATGATCCGGAGCGGGACAACCGCGTTCAATGATATGTACTTCTTTATGGATGATGCAGCCCGGGCGGTTGATGATGCAGGTATTCGTGCAGTGCTCTCGTACGGGTTCATCGATCTCTTCTCTGAGGAGAAACGCGAGAAGGAGTGCAAAGCAACTGAGAACCTGGCTGCACATGTCAGAAACCTGAACAACCCCCGGATCAAAGCCGCCGCAGGACCGCACGCGATCTATACGGTATCCAGAGAAGGGCTGCAGTGGTGTGCAGAGTTTGCCCGGGAACAGAAGATCGGTATCCATATCCATCTTTCCGAGACGGAAGGGGAAGTGAATGACTGTATCTCCCGGTATGGCAGGCGCCCCGGGACCCTGCTCGACGAATGCGGAATCCTCACACCACGTACGGTCGCGGCGCACTGCTGCTGGCTTGACGAACCTGAATGTTCGTTGCTCGGGAGCCGCGGCGTTCATGTATCCCACAACCCGGCCAGCAACATGAAACTCGCCACACACCGTGCAATGCCCTGCCACTGGCTGTCTGCTGCCGGGGCAAATATCTGCCTTGGTACCGATGGCTGTGCCTCTAATAACAATCTCGATATGTTCGAAGAGAGTAAGATCGCAGCCCTCCTGCAGAAATTTTACTGGAACAACCCGACACTCCTTCCGGCACAGGAAGCACTCAGCATGGCAACGGTGAACGGGGCAAAGGCGCTGGGATTTGGTACCGGAAAACTCATGATTGGTGCACCGGCAGATATCGTGCTGGTCTCTACACACTCAGTGTGTAACACACCCCTCCATCATGCCAGCTCCAATCTCGTGTATTCCTGTAATGGCGGGGCAGTCGAAACAACGATCTGCGATGGAAAGGTGCTGATGCTCGGGCGCGAGATTCCCGGTGAAGCAGAGATACGGGAGAATGCAGCCCGGTCAGCTCACGCACTTGTCCGCCGTGCCCGGGGCAGCTGATATGGAAAAACCCGAAAGAACGTCAGGGTGGTTCCGGGCATCGGTATCTCTTGCCATTTTTTTCGTCCTGGTATCCTGCGTCGTGGCAACCGGCTGCCTTGACAATGTCATTATTCCTGTTTTTTCCAATACAGGTCACACCCACCTTGCAGATAATGAGGGAAAATTATTGGTGTATTTCCTTGATGTCGGGCAGGGAGACTCGACCCTCTTTGTCATTGACGGAAAAACGATCCTGATCGATGCCGGGGAGGTTGACATGGGTGACCGGGTGGTCGGTGACATAAAGGCACTGGGCATCACCCGGATCGATCTTCTGGTTGCCACGCACCCCCATTCCGATCACATCGGCGGGATGCAGAAGGTACTTGCCGCCTTCCCGGTTGGACAGGTGATAGACTCCGGCATACCTTCCACGTCACCGGTCTACGAACATTTTCTCAGAACCATTGATCAGAAAAACATTCCGTACCGGGTTGCAGTGCAGGGGCAGATACTTTCTGTTGACCCGGCATTACGGGTATTCGTGCTCTCGCCACCCGCCCAGCGAATTGGTGATGACCCGAACATAAACTCCCTTGTACTCCGTATTTCCTATGGCACGATAGATTTCCTGATGACCGGGGATCTGGGAGGAGAGGGAGAGGATGCGTTAATCAGGAGTGGATACCCGCTCGATGCCGAGATCCTGAAAGTCGGTCATCACGGGAGTTCCTCTTCAACGTCACCCGCCTTCCTCGAACGGGTTCGTCCTGAATCAGGTGTTATCTTCGTGGGGAAGGACAACCCCTATGGTCACCCGCATCAGGAGACGCTCGATCTTTTGAAGAAGAGCAGGGTAACGGTATACCGCACCGATCGTGATGGGACTATCCTTGTGAGGACTGACGGGATGTCGTACTCGGTAACCCCGGAAACAAACGATCACGGCATCTGGAACGTCTCAGCGACCCTGAAAATAACTTCGGTACCACCGGTCTTTACGATCCCAACCCTCCCGTCACTTGAGCCGGTTCTTCTCCCCCAGGTTACCTTTCCCCCACTACCGGCTGACCTCACCATCCCTGTACCCGCGCTCACCGTTCCCCAGATTGGCAACGCCTCGTCGGTATCGATCAGCGCAACGCAGTTCGATGCACCCGGCGATGACCGCCAGAACCTGAATGGGGAATGGGTGCAGCTTACCAATAAGGGAAACGACACCGTACTCATTGCCGGCTGGACACTCTCCGACAGGCAAAGCATGCTCTATACATTTCCGGCAATTGTGCTTGTGCCCGGGGAATCGGTCACTGTCTTTTCCGGCAGCGGTACGTTGAACAATACTGCGGTCTTCATGGGGAAGACCGAGCCTGTCTGGGGTAACAGCGGGGACATGGCAATCTTAAAGGACGGAAGAGGAACGATCATCGACCAGAGATCGGAAGGAGGCCGGACATGAACATGGCCATTGACCGGATAGAAGGAACCATTGCGGTATTGATCTCCGTTGAAGACGAACCGGTACAGATGAACGTTCCTCTCTCACTTCTTCCCCATGGTTGCCGGGAAGGGGATATACTCAGCATCCGGATCGAACGCGATCGAGAGGCAACTGCAGCTGCAGAGGAACGGGTATCGGGTCTTATTGAAAAATTAAAAAAAAAAGGAATCAGTAAATAATTATCATTGTCGTGTGGATTCCCCAATTTTTCATTGTCGTACGAATGGTATGTTACATTTTCGCCGTCGATATACGCTTCACGTTCAATCTGAGAACAGGGAAAAGCACGAACCTGCGAATCATCAAACGTACGCAGTTCTCTTTTACTCCAGCCACCGTGTGACCTCATCTGCGGAAGGACGAATAGAAGGGGAAAGCTTTTCCTGCGGGTAACCGATTGCACACCCCATCAGTTCCCACTCGCCCGGGGTAATTCCGAGAATGGTACAGAACTCAGGTTTCTGTGCCATCTCTGAGGTGATCGATACTATCTGGAACCCGAGGTCCAGAGCAGTTGCCTTCAGCCACATGTTTTCCAGGCAGTGTGCAAGCGACTGCAGCTCGACGGGGGGATATCCTTTGCGTTCCGCGACCACGATATAGTACGGTGCTGTGCCGATACCCGGCACAACCCCCAGTTTTTTTATCATGGCGAGTCGCTGGGCAAACCCGATCGCGCTTTCCCGAAGTCTCAGATTGTTTTTCATATCCTTATGGAGGCTTTCTGACATCCGGTGGATTTCTGCCATGACGAGCGGAGCGGCCGCATTCATGCTCGGTGATCCTTTCTTCATGACAAAGAACCGGCGGAAATAATCCGTAGAATTCCCTACCGCAGCTGCTGCAAACGGAGCAAGAAGCCCGGCATGAATAATACGCCTCACAGCGTCTTCCGGAGGAAATTCCGGCCTGAATATCCGGTAAGAGCGGCGTTCGCCAAGAATCTGGTCGAGCGTTGCATTTTTCTGTTCACTACTATCAGTGCACATACTTGGTTCCCGGAACTGTTTTTACCCGTTCCTGTTCTTGAATCTTGGCACCCGGGTACCAGGATATCGGTTTTTACTGGTCCCCTGTTTTTTTTAACAACAGCCACGCTCACTCTTTCAGCTCACCATGGAGCACACCCATCACCCCAAGCGCTGTATGAACAGGTTTGCGCTCAATGCCGAAATGATAATGCAGGCTGATATAATCGAGCAGTGCAGGATTGGGGGGTCCGCTGATCGGGGGAATATGCAGTTCCATCTCAATCCGGCGGACACCAGCGAGATCTTCTGGCACCATCTGCCATTCACCTCCCTCACAATCGCATTTCAGGAAATCACATCCTCCGGCCATTCCGATGATCTTGTGGAGGGGGTACGTCGGCGAAATAACCTCGCAATCATCCCACAAGATTTTTTTTGGATTCCCGTCACCAAGGGCTCCCTCAATAACCCGGACAGGAACTCCATTCAGCCGGATGTTCTGCCGGAGAAGGGATGCAGTCACCGGTTCAACCGCGACGATACACTGCGAGAGACGGGATGCACTGATGCAGAATGCTCCTACATTTGCGCCGATGTCAATGACACGGTCATCCGGACGCATATCATCGAACCGGTATTCCGGCACCTCAAATATCTGCCGGAACACCGCATCCTGAAGGAGAAATTTCACGTTATCTGATGAGGTAAAAAAAGAGGATTTCTTCGTAGAGTCACATCCAGTAATTAAAAAACACGGTATTCCTCAAGCTTTCTTTTTGATGAAGGTCCCTTCTTCATATTCCAGGAACGCCTGACGAAGTTCATCGCTTGTGTTCATGACAATGGGACCCCGCCATGCAACCGGCTCATGGATCGGTTTTCCGGAAAAGAAGAGGAATCGAAAACCCCTTCCGGATGATCGGGCCCATATCGATGAACCATTGCCAAACAGGACCAGATCCCGGTTATTCACCGGGTATCCTTCATTTTGATCAAATGTCCCTTCCCCGCCAATAACATAGGCAAACGCGGTATATCCCTCCTTCACCGGATGAGAGAAAACAGCATCCGGATCCAGGGAAACATCGAAATATTCAGGATCAGCTACAATATCCCGCACCGGACCCTTAACAGCCTGTACCGTACCGCAGATCACGCGAATGGTGGTGCCTTTGATCGGGGAGACGGCAGGAATCTGATTATGGGTTATTTCCTGGTATCGCGGATCCATCATCTTGTGCGACCGGGGCAGGTTTACCCAAAGCTGAAATCCACCCATCTGCCCCTTCACCGGCTTTGGCATTTCCGAATGAATAATACCGGATCCTGCGGTCATCCATTGTACATCGCCGGCGTTGATGCTCCCGGCATTTCCCATGCTGTCTTTGTGTTTCACCGAACCTTTGAGCATATAGGTGACGGTCTCTATGCCCCGGTGAGGGTGGGTAGGGAAACCGGCGAGGTAATCTTCCGGCCGCGGTGCCCTGAAGTCGTCAAGCATTAAAAAAGGGTCGAACTGCGGGACCTCGTAGCTGCCAAATGCCCGGTGCAGACGGACCCCGGCGCCTTCTACGGTGGGGTATGCTCTGAGAACGCGCTCAACAGCGCGGACCTGTGTCATGATGAAGAGAACAAAGAAGTTATGGTTCATTAATATATGGGTTACTTGAGGAACAGCTCCAAACGATCACGATCATGGGTATCAGAACACCATTCAGATATTTCCGGAAATCATGGGTTTGAAAGATCAGGTGCGGGGTATCATCCCTGACCATGCTCTCTGCCACCTTTCTGACCATTTCGATGTGATAGGGGATATTGCTGTTCTAACCTTGTCCCCTCTTCTAAAGGGGTATGAGAGGACCATCGCTCAGGCCATCATCTCGCGGCGCCGCACTATCAAAACGGTACTCAACAAAATTTCCCGGCTCAACGGGTGCAACCGTACAGCCTGCTATGAGATTCTTGCGGGAAACGATACCGTTACCACCCATCATGAGTATGAGTTTGCGTATGAGCTTGACGTGAGCGCCGTTTTTTTCAATCCCCGGCTCGCAAGCGAACGTAAACGTGTCACTGACCAGGTACAGTCCGGTGAACGCGTACTGATACCATTTTGTGGTGTGGGACCCTTTGCGATCCCGGCGGCCTCTCGCGGCGCGAGGATCATTGCTGTTGAGAAGAATCCGGAAGCATACCGCTGGCTTATGAGGAATGTGCAGCTGAACGGTGTTGAGGATCTGGTCACTCCGCTGCAGGGTGACGCGTTTGATACGTCACTTCTCCCGGTTCACTCATTCGATCGGGTGATCATCCCGACTCCGTATGGTATGGATACGATCTTTGATGTTCTTGCGCCGCGGGTAAAACCCGGGGGGACAATCCATTTTACCACGTTCAAAAACCGGAACCAGGCAGATGCCCTTGCCGGGGAATTTACCCTGAAGGGGTTTGAAGTGGTTGTACAGCGACGGTGCGGTAATGTCGCGCCGAGCGTGAGCCGCTGGGTATTTGATCTGGTGAAATGACACCCGTTTGCGGGAATTTTACCCTCTCCCCATCAGGTGCGATAATTCCCGCCGCCCCGACCGGGCTTCCTGTGCTTGCGGATTGTCATCGCCTTTGATGTGATGAGAACCTAAAAAGACAGCAAACAAACGCACAACACGGCACTATGAAGGTGTATTATTCAGAGGAAACCGTTGCCCGGCTCAGGGAGAGTATCCTGTCCAGGCATACGTCTATCCTGTTGAGCTCGCTATGCCATGTGAGGAATTGCTGACAGTTACCATAGATGATACCGCCAACACACTCTTTATTGCAGGTATCACAGGGTTTCGCTGTCATTAGTCCCCATGTTACCTGTCATTGATTTAATATTCCCGTGATTTTTCAGGTTACATCTGGTAACCTGGAGTTTAGCTAAAAAAACTCTGTGCGGGGCCGGGCATTGACCATTGCGGGTTGTATGGTTGGGGATTGACAGGATGCAAAAAGAAAAATCGTATACTTTTTACTGCTGATTAAAAATGGCTTGTTCATACCGGAAAAATCCGGTTGCCATACACTTCGTTGATGACCTGCCCCATGCCAATGTAGAGTGCAAGACCACCCGCCACGAGACCAGCAAGACCCCCAAATTTCAGGATCAGAGCATTGCCGGTAAGTTGTGCGGTAACAAGAAGTACTACCAGGATTACTACTGCAAGTAACGTAACCTGCAGCACCCGGTGCATTTTTAATGTACAGATAAAAAGCCCCGCTGCAAAAATTCCCCATACACTCAGGAAAGCAGCAAGCTCACCCGGCTGGGGTGCTTTTGCCAGACCGAGAGTCGGGAGCATAAGCAATGTAGCAAAGGAGATCCAGAAGAAACCAAAGCTGCCAAAGGTGATCATGCCAAACGTATTGTTCTTCTTCCATTCCATAATGCCGACGATAACCTGGGCCATTCCCCCATAAAATATTGCCATCGCAAGGATAGGGCTTCCAAGAGCGGTGAGACCTGCATTGTGGAGGCTGAGTAATATCGTTGTCATGCCGAATGCGCACAAGCCTAATGGTGCAGGGTTTGCTGTGTTGTCGTTCAGGAAAAGGTTATTCCTGTTCTTTTCTTCAATGATTTCCATGATAACCTCCTTTGAGATCTAAAACTGGTGCAGAAAAATTCCCGCAGGGTGTATGAAACGCGTTCAATCGCACCAACCCGTTAAGGTTGTGGTGCACATTATTAAACAATTTGCATCAGATATGCGGAAACGTACCGAATAATGCACCATGTTTAGGGTAACATATCAATCCTTCACCAGCAGGGATTTCAGAATTAACTTACGGAAATACACATATCTAGCGTCTAATCCTCAAAGAGTGGCTGGTCTTCACTATCTCTTTCATAAAAGAACATTTTATCTATCGGGACTTTGAACAACCCGGAAATCCGGAATGCGAGTTCAAGTGAAGGATCATATTTTTCTTTTTCAATAGCAAGAATCGTCTGCCGTGTTACCCCAAGCTGGTCAGCAAGCGCTTCCTGGGTAAGGTTACGCAATGCACGGTAAACTTTGATCCTGTTTTTCATTTCTGGTGTAATCCGTTTGTTATTTCAATATTCCGGGTGAGAATGACAAGCCGTACCGTAAATGCAGCAGGAATGACGGTTTTTTTGTCGCCGGTATAATTATCATTATGGTGGGGATGCCAGACAGGGAGCAGGATAATTCTTTTGCCATGGCAGATGTTGTCCTGGCGATCAGATGGCGTACATCACAATGATGGCCATGGTTACCGACACGATCAGGGCTATCCAGAGGCCCGGATGAGCGATTGCCACATCCGCACGTCTTCTTGTGACGAGAGGATACGATGTTGCAAGACCGCCTAAGATACTTATGCAGAGGATCATATCCCTGGTGAGCTGTTCTGTTGGAACGTTGAGAATATTTTTGAGAGCAATTACGAGTGCAAGGAGACACGCACCCGCAGTAAGTGCGACCAGCGTCTGATTGTCCCGCCATTCAGTGGTCTGGTCTGAATGGGTCAGTTTTCCATATTCAATTCGATCCATACTTGTTCAACTTCTAATACTTATTGTAAATTATATTTAACATTTTAGAATATAAAGTTTACTTTTAGTCGATGTTATTTTCCTACAAGGGATCATAAAAAAAATTTCAAAAAAAACGATCGGATAATGGCATAGTACCGACATAACCCGGTTGCCATAGAACGACGAATATCGTAAGCCTGGATTTTTTATCCCTTCGCAATCATACCCGTTTGCGTTTATTCTCATGGATGATGAACAAGGTTCCGGGTAGACTTGTACTATGATCCACTCTCATTGTTTGGATAGCATGATATCCCAGTAAGAAAAACTCGTATAACAAGAGGCGTATGGAGCAAAAAAACGTACGAGTCGGTCTCATCCAGATGGCGGTTGGTCCGGATCCTAACGAGAATCTTAAAAAAGCATTATCGAAGGTTGAGCATGCAGCAGAAGAGGGATCACAGATCATCTGCCTTCCCGAACTGTACCGGACGCGTTACTTCCCCCAGGGAATTGGTGTGAACGCATCACCACTCGCAGAAACGATTCCCGGAGATTCAACCCGGGTATTTTCTGAGATTGCCCGCCGGAACAATGTTGTCATTATCGTCCCGATCTTTGAAAAGTCATCCGACGGGAGGTACTATAACACTGCAGTTATCATCGATGCTGACGGGACACTCCATACCTCCTATCACAAAGTCCATATACCGCAGGACCCCGGTTTTTTTGAAAAAGGGTACTTCTATCCGGGGGACAGGTATTATGTTCACACTACACGGTACGGGCGCATCGCCGTGCTCATCTGTTATGACCAGTGGTTTCCTGAAGCAGCGCGCTGTGTTGCCCTTGACGGAGCCCAGATAATCTTTTATCCGACTGCCATCGGGCACCCAACCAGCGAAGAACCCGCAGAAGGTAACTGGCACGAGGCGTGGGCACTCATCCAGCGAGGCCATGCTGTTGCAAACAGTGTCCATGTCGCGGCTACAAACCGGGTCGGCAGGGAGGGGGATATAAAATTTTTTGGGGGATCGTTTATCTGTGATGCGTTTGGCAAAATAATAGTGCAGGGAGACGATTCTGAAGAGACGCTGCTCGCCACGCTCGACTTATCCATGAATCAGTCGGTCAGGGAATCATGGGGATTCTTCCGGAACCGGCGCCCGGACACGTATGGTGCAACCTGTACACTGTTCACGGGAAATGAGGGAGAATTTCCGGAAATCCGTCCCGGGGATACCCCGAGAAACCGGGGGTTCCATATGCCGGCGGAGTGGGAACCCCACGATGCAGTATGGCTCTCGTGGCCGCACAACAAGACTACCTTCCCAAAACTCCCCGCAGTTGAAGAGGCTTTTTTTGAGTTTGTTACGGCAATTCATACCTCTGAACAGGTTGAATTGTTTATTCCCACGGCAGCTGTGCACCGAAGAGTCAAAACCCTGCTCCGGGAAAGCCAGATCGATCCTTCACAGGTTAAACTCCATACAACTGAATTCTCGGATGTCTGGATTCGGGATTACGGCCCTACATTTGTTATCAACCGTGCAATGAAGCGGTCTGCGATGGTACGCTGGAATTTCAATGCATGGGGCGGAAAATATGAAGATCAGGTAAACGATGGAAGGATCCCTTCCGTCATGAACCGTTGGCTTGATCTTCCCCAGTTCGTACCCGGGATCGTGCTTGAAGGCGGATCTATTGAGGTGAACGGCAGGGGAACGGTTCTGACTACCCGCTCATGCCTGTTAAACCCGAACCGGAATCCTTCGTTATCTTCTGATACCATTGAGGATTTCCTTAAAGAATATCTCGGGGTTGTGAAGGTCATCTGGCTGAATGACGGAATCGTGGGCGACGACACCGATGGCCATATCGATGATATAGCACGTTTTGTCGCTCCGGCAACCGTTGTATGTGCGTACGAAAACGATACAGAGGATGCAAATTACCAGGCGCTGCATGAAAATTATGAAATCCTCAAACAATCAAGCAACCAGGACGGCACACCACTCACGGTCGTGAAACTCCCGATGCCAGCAAAGATCGCTGATGGTGATGAGCGATACCCGGCGACTTACACAAATTTCTATATCGGAAATACTGTTGTTATAGTACCAGTTTTTAAAGACCCGAATGATGCAGAAGCACTCAGGATTTTACAGGGTCTTTTCCCCGGCCGCAAGGTAATCGGGATTGATGCCCGTGCAATGGTTGAAGGATTCGGCACGTTCCATTGTGCCACGCAGCAGCAGCCACGGGTTTAATCGACAGGAGTACAACTCATTTTACTGTCAAAATACCATGGTTCATCGTTATCGCTCACCGGTCAGATGGGTATTCACTATCGTTCCTGATGTATCCCACCCTTGAGGGGTCGCCCGGTCGCTTCACGGACTTCCCGGGCAAGTCTGTTTTAAGAATAACGCGCTGAAAACTGCACCTGAACTGCCGCAGGGTTTCCCTTCATTGCGGGGATGCTCATCATATTACCCGTGAAAAACCATCCAAAACCTGATATCTGATGAAAGAGAGGAGAGATACTGATGGTGAAATGATGGAACAGTCACAGATAGTTAAACCGGGAGACCCGGCAAAGAATTTCTCCTTAAAAGACCAGAATGACACAACTTTTGATCTCTATGAAAATATGCACAAGCGGACGCTCCTGTCCTTTCATCCGCTTGCGTGGACCGTTTTTTGTGCCGGCCAGATGAAATCGCTGGAAGACAACGGAGAGGTATTCTCGGGACTCAACACCGTAGCAGTTGGCATCAGTGTTGATTCCGTGCCCTGCAAAAAAGCATGGGCGGAAAAACTCGGTATTACCCGGACATCCCTGCTCTGCGATTTCTGGCCTCACGGTGCTGTAGCTCAGCAATACGGGCTGTTCCGGGAGGCAAACGGATTTTCGGAAAGGGCTAATGTTATCATAGACGAACACCAGAAAGTGGTGTTTGTGAAGGTCTATCCGGTTCATTCTGTGCCAGACATCAGTGAAGTAATTACCGTTATCAAAAATCTCAAAAACGTGTGAGGTGTGTGGCAGGAAGTCTCGCTTTTTCAATTTGTCGGGGAAGATCTGGCAGAAGGGCTTCCGGAAGAACCTTTTCATATCGTGACGATTACGGGTCGGGGAATTCCGTATGTGTTCCGAAATAATTCAGGGCAAATCGAGTTTGGGAAGCGCGATGCTCCTCCCCGGATCCTTGCAGGACCTGACAACGGGGATGGGAAAAATCTTTTATCCTCTCCGGACAATGGTCGGGTGATCAATAGAGGAGATGGATCATGCAGGAATGTACCTGGATGAATATAACCCCCGTTCAGGAAGAGAAACTAAAAATTGCGGTCGAGAACACCTGCGAGCTCTGCCACGATTATTATCCTTCATTGTTTCTTGAAATCCATAGCCTCTCCCGACGCCCGACAAGAGAGATGAAACACGACCCGTCAACACGGATCCTGCTAGTCTGCCGGACATGCCACGCCCATATCCACCAGCTCCCGGTGTCGGTTGGAAAGCAGCGAACTCTGGTGAAACACCGTTCGTTTTATATCCGGAGGGATATCCGGAGAATCCTGGGATATGTACCGAAACCCTACCAGGCTCCGGATGATATCAATCTGTATGTGATCTACGAGGAATACTTTGGCCGGGGTTCAACGGGATCGTATCGCCTGAGCGGGTAAAGAGGGTTGCTGCAGAAACAGCGAAAAAAAATACCCGGCAGCCAACCCTGTCAGGGATGTTAACGGACGATCTGGAGTACCTGTTTTTCCCACGAGGGGTAATCCATCACATAATCAACGCCGCAGACAGTCGTTACCGGGCGTTCCGGGATCATGGCAATCAGCCGGGCAAGTCCTTTTCTCGTTGCATCCCTGGGACCAAAGGGGTTGATCACCATGGAATCCTGTTTTTTCATCACGTAATCACAGATAAACAATGTCTCATTAAAAAAATAGCAGGTAAAACCAGGGGTGTGACCGCCAAGATGCACCGCGTGGAGCCCGCTGTCACAAAAACTGCCCGAGAAGAGATCATCAAACGTGAAACCCCGGCAAAGATCATTGCGGAAGTCCGCTTCATGAATTGCTATGCGTGCCGGATACAGCTCCCGGTACTGGTTGCATGCACCGAGAAAATGGTGGTGAGTAAAGAGGATAGTGTCCATTTGCGGGAGCGAGCGGTCAAACGTGGAGGGGCAGTCGATCAAAAATATGGTCCCATCTGCCACAACACGGTACGCCGCGTGCTCATAACCCAGTTTTGGCACAGAGGTGAGACG
>Ga0326726_10002334_pt1 | contig 17467 bp, 8 predicted proteins | sample MHFenrmetagenome_2_FD_207603 | JGI IMG/M metagenome (GOLD analysis project Ga0326726, IMG submission 207603) | Lab enriched peat soil microbial communities from Michigan Hollow, Ithaca, NY, United States - MHF15MN | ecosystem: Environmental > Terrestrial > Soil > Wetlands > Peat | place: USA... | reverse complement strand
TCCAGTGCCTTGGTCGCGGCCATGTGGTGGGCCGTGGGGCAGACGCCGCAGATGCGCGAGGTGATTTGCGGCATCTCCTCGGCCGGGCGCCCCTCGGCGAATTTCTCGAAGCCGCGCAACTCGGGAACCTGGAAATACGCGCGGTCCACGTCCCCCTGATCATTCAGGAAGATGTCGATCTTGCCGTGCCCTTCGAGGCGCGTGATCGGGTCGATGCTAATGGTCTGCGTCATTGGACACCACCTCCGTTGCCATTTGTCGGCATGCGGCGATGCAGAAGCGACGCCGGCAGCGAGTAGCGGTAAAAGCTTCCGGCCGGATCCGGGATCGTATCGAGGATGCGTTCAATGTCGGGCTTTTCACGCGCGTCAACCAGGGAGGAGAGAGCGGAAAGGGCCTTGGCTCCGAAATCGCGAATGCCATCGGTGGCGCCCATGCAGCCGGTGCACGGCATGTTGCCGGAGATGCAGGCGGCGTCGCAGCCGCTGCGCGTCGCCGGACCGAGACAGAGAAGGCCTTGCTCCAGAAGACACTTCTCCGGATCGATGATCACTTCGTGCGGACGCTTGAATTCCTTGATCGCCAGATGATCGGGTTTGCTGTCCCGGCGCGGGCACTCGTCGCACAAAGCGATGTTCGGCGCGAGGATGGAGCCCTTGGGCGGGAGTTTGCCCTCGAGCAGCGCGGTCACCGCGTCGACAATGAGCCGAACCGGCGGCGGGCAGCCGGGGATGTAGTAGTCAACATCCACGGTCTGATCGAGTGTCCGCACATCGGCATAGAACGTCGGCAGTGTGGCCGTGCCCTCGGGCACCGCCGTCTTGGTCTGAGGCCGCTGCTTTGAAGGGTTGTCGGTGCTGGGCGTAGTGTCATAGACACGTGCGAGAATGCTCTCGCGCTCGTAGAAATTGGCAAGTCCGGGGATGCCGCCGGTGTGGGAGCAACTGCCGAACGCGATCAGGACCCCAGCCTTGCGCCGCAGCAGATGCGCCATTTCAACTTGTTCGGACGTGCGGATGGCGCCGTTGATGAAACAGGCCGTTAACGTGCCGTCGGGCATCGCCTCGACGTCCGCGCGCTTGGTGTCGATCGCCACCGGCCAAAGGGCGATGTCGACCGCTTCAACGACTTTCAGTACGCCTTCATTCAGGTCGACGATCGCTTCTTCGCAGCCGCCGCAGGATGCGCACCAATAGAAGCCGACTTTGGGCTTACTCATCGCGCCGCCTCCATCAGAGGAGCTTCTTCAATCCAAGCTCCGGTCAGCACGTCGCATTGATCCGGTGTGGCCAAATGCAAGGGCCCAAGACGGCGCAGGTCTGCGGTCATCTCGTTGATGGCCGCCTGAACCCGGTCACCTTCGGACGCGGAGATCCATTCCAAGCGAAGGCGCTCAGGCTCGATACCCATCGAGGCGAGCAGCCGCTTCAGAAGCAGGAAGCGGCGCAGCGCCTTGTAATTTCCCTCTTGGTAGTGGCAATCGCCGGGATGACAGCCACCGATGAGGACACCGTCGGCGCCGCGGCGAAACGCGGCCAAGACAAACTGGGGGTCAAGCCGGCCGGAGCACATGAGGCGGATCACGCGCGCATTGGGCGCGTACTTCATCCTCGATGTGCCGGCCAAGTCGGCTGCGGTGTAGGTGCACCAGTTGCAGAAAAAGGCGACGATACGCGGCTCGTAACCGTCACCCGTGGCCTTTGATGCGTCTTGAGGCATATGCAGCACTCCCTTGGTCTGAACGTGCCTAACTGTCACGGACCCGGTGCCATCCGGAGCGCCCGACTCCAACGTGGCTGTGATGACCTTCAAGCGGCGCACCGGTTCCTCCCGGAGGCGCCAAGTCGGGCACGACCGCGCTCCAAATATACAGCGATCTTGTGACCAAATTCACGTAATCTGTCTCCCTGTAGAGGTCATCGGCAGGGATGAACAGATTCTGTCAGCCACTGGCTCCAGGCCGGTCGAGTTATGAACGATCTGGAGGAAATTAGTACATTATTTTGTGAAGTATGTCACATTTGGCGTGCCCGCGGCACAGCAGTACTACCGATCTACGCCCAGAAGTTGCGCCGACACCCGCCAATACCCGTACTGGCCTTTGTCGTCTTTGGGGCGGACGTTCTCGATGACAAAATGTAGCGTATGAGTCCCGCGCTGCAGATGATCGGAGAGGTCCAATTCCAGCGGAGTGACAAAATCTCCCGGGCACCAGCCGCTGCGGCTGTAATCGCACGACCAGGAGCCGTCCGACCAGCGCCGGGTGTAGGGATTGACATCGCGAAATCGGCGGCAATCGTCGCGCCAGGGCTGATAGCGGTAGACGACAACTCCGTCCACCGAGATGACATTGTCCTTCTCCACAAATTCATCGGCGTCTTGCCCGTCGGTGCAATGACCGCTGACAAAGTAGTGGAGCAGCACCCGTTTTTGCCCTTCCGGAATCGTCACGGTGGCACTCAGTCCGGAATCGCCATACGCCTCGCGCGTGAATGAGGGTTCGTAGACCACTGGTTGGACCCAAACCGCGTGTCGTTCGAGGCTGTCTGCAGCGGACTCCAGGCTAAGGTCGATGACCCAGGCCGGCGAGACCCAGGTATCGATGAAGGCCTTGAAGGTGACGTTGCCCACAAGCAATGGCGCCAGATCGGTGACATCGACACGGTATTCGGTGCGGCCGCCATAGGCGGTGACGAACTTGATGACCTCCAAGTCGGGCTTTCCGGGAATTGACAGGCGGATGTTGCCGGCGCGATCCCAGGGGTCAGAGACGGAGACTTCATCCTTCGGGATAGGACGGATCACAAGGTGGGCGGTGAGGCGCTCCGATGAGCCAGGAGGCGGAAGTTCGAGAGTGCGCGTGATCTCGCGGCCATTGTCCAGAGCCGTCACTGAACCATGAGCGAATTTCGTTGGATTCTTCGCGTCGAAGTGAATGGTATCGCCGGCGAATACGGTGACGATCCGGGCCGGGATAGGCTGTGCGTTAGCGATCGCAGCGCTGAGGAGGAGTCCGAGCGTCGGTGCGAAAGCGAGGCGCTGGAGCGGATTGGACTTCATGTCGATTTCTCCGTTTCAGGGTGCCCTCATTGAGAATCGCCCAAGCGTACGATATCCGAATGCGTCCGTGCGTGGTATGGCTTTGTGGGCCGATTCGACATGATGTGACGACCGGGCCTTTGTACCCTCTTGTAGGGAGCCGATGGCGGCATTAGCTTGGAGAATTGAGGCCGACTTGAGTCGGCCGCTTCACTCCGCAGTTGATAATCGAGGAGATCTCTCATGATTGCTCGGCGCTCCCTTCTGACTATGAGCCTCGCGCTCGGCGCGTTGGCATTTCTCGCCTCTTGTTCGGGTGGAACCAAGGATCAACAGACCGCAAAGCAGAACTCCTCGGGCCGCGAGTTGACTGTCGGTGTGTCGCTTCTGACACGGACTCACCCCTTCTATCAAGACTTGGAGGCGGGACTTCAAGAAGCCGCGTCGAAGGCGAACATCAAGCTGATCATCACCGCCGGCGAATTCGATGTCGCTCGTCAGAAGGATCAACTCAACGAGTTCATCGTTCGCAAGGTGGATGCGATCGTAGTCTGCCCCTGTGATTCACGTTCCATCGGGACCGCGATCAAAGCCGCGAACGACGCGGGTATTCCGGTGTTTACCGCGGACATCGCCTGTCTCGCCGAGGGGGCCAGGGTAGTCTGTCACGTCGCGTCGGACAATGTCGCCGGCGGCGCCTTGGCGGCGCAGGCGGTGGCCGATGCCGTAGGTGGGAGCGGGACCATCGCGATCATCGACCACCCCGAGGTCGAGTCCGTCATTCAGAGAGTGCGCGGGTTTGAAGATGCGATCGCGAAGAATCCAAACCTGAAGATTGTCGCAAAGCTCTCCGGGCACGGCGTCAAGGATCAGGCGTTCCGCACCGCCGAAGACATCCTGCAGGCCCACCCGGATCTGAGCGCGATCTTCGGCATTAATGATGATTCGGCCTTGGGAGCGCTGGCGGCGGTGGAAAACGCCGGCAAGGCCGGACGTGTCCGCATCGTCGGCTTCGACGCGGTTCCGGAAGCACGGGCGGCGATCAAAGCTGGAAAGATCTACGCGGATGTGATTCAACAGCCGCGCATCATCGGACAGAAGACGATCGAGGCGATCACCGGCTACCTGTCCGGCGCCGCGCCGCCGCCGTCGATTCTCATTCCTTGCGCCCTGTTTACAAAAGCCGATGCCAACTGACCCCCATCATGATGCCGACTTTTCGCCGCCCCCACTGTTCGCGGCGATCGGTATCGTGAAGTCGTTCCCTGGGGTCCGCGCGCTTCGCTCCGCCAATCTCGCGCTTCACGCCGGCGCAATCCACGCGCTCGTCGGCGCAAACGGCGCGGGCAAAAGCACTCTGGTCAAGATCATGACCGGCGCGCTCGACGCCGACTCTGGCGAACTACGTATGAACGGGGAGAAGGTGTCATTTCCAACCCCGCTCGCGGCCTGGCGCAAGGGGATCGCGACGATCTACCAGGAGTTCTCGTTGGTCCCGTCGCTCAGCATCCGTGCCAATCTGTTTCTGGGCCACGAGAAAACCCATCGTGGACAGATTGATGAAGTGTACGAGCGACGTGAGGGAGCGCGTATTCTCGAGCTGCTGGGTGTGCGTCTTGATCTAGAGACGCTTGTCCGGGATTTGAGCGTGGCAAATCAGCAACTTATCGAGATCGCTCGGGCGTTAGCCGGAAAGAGCCGGGTCTTGATCATGGATGAGCCCACGGCATCGCTCTCGCCTCGCGAAGCGGACCGGCTTTTCGCCATCATCCGCGATCTCGCCAAGCACGGGATGTCGATTGTCTTCATCAGCCATCGCCTTGAGGAAATCCTCGCGCTGGCCGACTGGGTCACGGTCATGCGCGATGGCGAGACCCTCGAGACGCGTCCCGCGAAAGAACTGAATCGAGGCTACCTGATCGAGCGGATGACAGGGCGGGTTCTGACCGACGAGTTCCCACCGGCCGGCCGTTCTGTCTCAGAACCAGCCCTCGAAGTCAGAGACCTCAGTGGCGGACGTCTTTCCGGGTTGAGCTTTGTTGCGCATCGTGGCGAGGTGCTGGGGTTGGCCGGGTTGGTGGGATCGGGGCGGACTGAGTTGGTACGGATGATCTTCGGCGCCGACCGTCCTGATCGTGGTATGGTCTTGATCGACGGGCAGCCGGTTGCGATCAAGTCGCCGCGTGACGCGATTGCCAGAGGTCTGTGCCTGCTGACCGAAGATCGCAAGGCGGAGGGGCTAATTCTCAACGGCACTATCCTGCACAACTTCGCTTTGCCCAATCTGGGGCGCTGGTCCCGATTGGGATGGATCCGTTCGAGCCGCGAACAATCGCGATTCCGCCAACGGATGGCCGAACTCAAGTTGGCGGTGGCGGGGCCGGAGCAATTGGCGGGACAACTCTCCGGCGGCAATCAACAGAAGCTCTTGGTAGCACGCTGGCTGGAGACCGAGGCACAGATCGTGATCTTCGACGAACCCACGCGTGGGATCGATGCCGCGGCACGCCACGACATGTATGTCTTGATCGATCAGTTGGCCAGGCAGGGGAAGACGATCATCGTGGTCTCGTCGGATTTCCAAGAAATCCTCGGGCTTTGTGATCGGGTTTTGGTCATGCGGGAAGGGCGCATCGCCGGGGAGATCACCGACGTGACCAAGGCAACCGCCGAGCGCATTATGGCGTTGGCGGTCTGACGATTATCGATTCGACTCACGTGGGAGTTTTGATCGCGATGAATCTCGGGACATCGATGAGGCGGTTGTTCCGTCACTACGGAATGCTCGTGGTGCTCCTGCTTCTCTGTGTTTTATTCTCCATCCTCACAATCACAGAGCAAGACCCGGTCGGTGCCGACGCGGCGGAGTCGCTTCTGCATTCGCTCCCGACTATGTCTCCCGCAGGCTCCGCGGTGCTGATCGTGGGGCGTCCCACGGCGGATGACAGCGCCTTTGTCGCAACACTGATTCGTGAGCTCCCGGGTCGTGGTGCGACGGTTGTGGCTGCGATCACCGGGGATCCCACGTCAATTCGCGAACGGGTTCTTCGATTGGCGGACTCGCTGTCCGGACTCGGATTCGTGGTCGCTCCGCGGCAACTGGTGCCGCTGGTGCAGTTGCTACAACAGGACACGCCGGTGTTGGCGGGGGCGACGGTGATTGCGCCTCAGCAACGCCGTGCTTCGACTTTCCTCTTGCCCGACAACCTGCGGAATGTCGCCAACCAGATCGCGGTCATCGCCATTATCGCCATCGGCATGACGATGATCATCATCACCGGGGGCATTGATCTGTCGGTGGGAAGCCTGGTCGCCTTGTCCGCGGTCGTGGCGGCGTGGCTGATCGGGCACTTGGGCGGAGTGTCCGCGACCACGGGCGCGATGCTCTGGGCTTGTCTGGGTGCAATTCTCCTTTGTGCTGTGGTCGGCGTGTTCAGTTCCGCGATGATCACATCGTTCCGGGTTCCACCGTTCATCGCGACTTTGGCGATGATGCAAGTGGCCGCGGGCCTCGCCTACATCATCGCCGAGGGCAAGCCGATCTACCAAATTCCCGACAGCTTTGTCTGGCTCGGCCGTGGCGCGGAGCCGCTCCTGAAGATTCCGCACGCCGTGATTCTCATGGTCATCTTGTATGTCGTGGCGCATCTGGTGATGAGCCGGAGCACTCTCGGGCGATACATCTATGCCGTTGGCGGCAACAGCGAGGCTGCCAGGCTTGCCGGAATTGGTGTACGCAAGGTCCAGTATATCGTCTACACGATTTGCGCCATGCTGGCTGGGCTGGGGGGTGTCCTCATGGCGTCACAGTTAAAAAGCGGCGCTCCCACGTACGGCTTGTCCTATGAGTTGCATGTGATTGCGGCCGTGGTCGTCGGGGGCACCAGCCTCTCCGGCGGTGAGGGACGCATCCTGGGGACGCTCATCGGCGCGTTGGTCATTGGGGTCATTCAGAACGGAATGAATTTGACAAACGTGGAGAGTTACACACAAAAGGTGGTTCTGGGATTGGTTATTCTGGCGGCGGTGCTCTTGGACCAACTCAAACACGGGCGCTTGTTCCGCCGCGTGGGATGAACGCCCGACCGGGCGTGAAGGCGAAGGAGACTGTATGCGACGAATCGTGATGGCTCTGTTGATCGGTTGCCTGCCGAGCGTTGTGCGCGCCCAAGTGTCGGATGCGACGCGCACAGATCCACGTCCCACGTTGAACGTGGTTGCCACCGCCCATTTGGATACGCAATGGCGCTGGACAATTCGCAACACGATCGATGAGTATGTTCCGGCGACCTTCCAGAAGAATCTGGATTTGATGGACCTATTCCCCGACTACAAGTTCAGCTTCGAGGGCGCATTCCGTTACATGCTCCTGAGGGAGTATCGCCCCGACCTCTACAAACGCGTGAAACCATACATTGCCTCCGGCCGTTGGCGCGTTGCGGGGAGCTGGGTCGACGCGGTCGACGTGAATGTCCCATCGTTCGAGTCGCTGGTGCGCCACGCGCTGTATGGAAATGGATTCTTCAAGCGCGAATTCGGCGTGACCAGCCGCGACGTGTTCCTACCCGATTGCTTCGGATTCGGCTACGCTCTGCCTGCCATCGCGTCGCATTGCGGACTGAAGAGCTTCTCGACACAAAAACTCGCGTGGGGATCCTCGGTGGGAATTCCCTTCGATATCGGCATCTGGGAGGGTGTGGGCGGCGCTACACTGATCGCCGGTCTGAACGCAGGGGATTACACTTCGAAGATTCAGGGAGACTTGAGCCGCGACACATCTTGGGTGCGCAAGATCGAGCACCAGAAGGATACCTCCGGGCTCGCCGCGCAGTATATGTACTTCGGCACGGGCGACACTGGCGGTTCGCCGGATTCGACGTCGGTGGCGTGGCTGGAAAAGTCGATCCACGGCGACGGGCCGATTCATGTGCGCTCGATCGGCTCGGACGATCTGGTTGACGTGGCCATGGCGGCGGACACATCCAAGCTGCCCCATTTCCACGGCGAGTTGCTGATGACGCATCATGGAGTGGGGTGCTACACCTCGGAAGCCGCGATGAAGAGGTGGAATCGGAAGAACGAGCTTCTGGCCGATGCCGCCGAGCGGGCCTCGGTCATCGCGACCTTGGTCAGTGGCGAGCCTTACCCGCGCGAGATGTTGCGCGACACGTGGCAGCGATTCCTCTGGCATCAGTTTCACGATGATGTCACCGGCACCAGCATTCCCGAAGCGTATGTGTTCTCCTGGAACGACGAGATCCTGTGCCAGAATCGGTTTGCGGGAATCCTCGAGCACGCAGTTGAGGCGACGACACCGATGCTCGACACGCGAGCGACGGGCCAACCGCTGAGCGTGTTCAATCCGCTCGCGATTCGACGCAACGACATGGTCAGCGCCACGGTGCTCTTTCCCGGAGGCGCTCCTGCGGCTGTGGCTGTCTTTGACCCCAAAGGCAAAGAAGTCCCGGCACAGGTTGTCTCCAACAAGGGTGACAGTGTCCATGTCGTCTTCCTCGCCGACGTGCCCTCGGTGGGGTACGCCGTTTATGATGTGCGTCCAGCGGCCGCGCCGAGGGTCATGGCGACAGGGCTTTCGGTCACCGAGCATTCCCTGGAAAATGCCGAGTATCGAGTGAGCATCAACGACAACGGCGACGTCGCCTCGATTTATGACAAGCGAGCGCAGCGTGAGCTTCTAAGCCAGCCGATCGAGTGGCAGTTGCTATTCGATCAGCCGGAAGCGTGGCCGGCTTGGGAAATCGATTACAGTGAGATTCAAGCCGCGCCGCGTGCACTTGTCGGGGCACCGGCCCAGATTGAGATTACAGAGAAGGGGCCGGCTCGCGTGGCTCTCACCATCACTCGCAAGACCGAGCATTCCACGTTCCGAACGATCGTCTCACTGGCTGCCGGAAGCGCTGGGCGTCGCGTCACCTTCGAGAACGAAGTCGATTGGTATGAGCGCGAGACACTTTTGAAGGCGGCCTTCCATCTGAGCACGCCCAACGCCAAGGTGACCTACGATCTCGGCCTGGGTACGGCCGAACGCGGCATCAATACCAAGAAACTCTATGAAGTCCCCGGCCACCAGTGGGCCGACATGACGGCGCGTGACGGTTCGTATGGAGTATCGATCCTCAATGACTGCCGCTACGGGTGGGACCATCCGGATTCCGGCACGGTGCGGCTGAGCCTCATACATACCCCCGGGGTGCATGACAGTTGGAATTGGGTCGGCGATCAGAAGTCGATGGACAACGGCCATCAGACGTTCGCCTTCGCCGTGTACGGGCATCCGGGCGATTGGAGGCGTGGCGCGACGGTTTGGGAAGCGGCGCGACTGAACCAGCCGCTGCTGGCGTTCCAGACAGGCGCACACCCTGGCGTGCTGGGGAAGAGCTATTCTCTACTGAACGTTCAGACGACCGTGCCCGGCGTCAAAGACAAGTCGAATAATGCCCCGTCGGTCTTCGTCAATGCGATTAAGTTCGCGGAAGACAAAGACGACTTGGTTGTGCGGCTGCGTGAGCTTTCCGGCAACACCAATACTGACGTCAAGATCACCTGTGTGAAGCCCATCGTCGCGACACAGGAAGTGAATGGCTCGGAAGATCCCATCGGCAGTACGATGGCATCGAGGGGTGCCCTTCAGACGTCGATGCGCGGGTACGGCGCGCGGGCGTTCGCCCTTCAGCTCGGTGCTTCTTCAACCACTACCCCGTCTCGCTTAAGCTCGACTGCGGTTGCGATTCCCTATGACATGGATGGCATTAGTCTCGATGACAACCGTACCGACGGTGACTTTGAGAGCGGGAACACGATTGCGGGAGACCTGCTTCCGGCCAAGCTTGATTACCGTGGCGTGCCCTTCGCATTTGGCCCGACGGCCGCTGGTTCGCGCAATGTCTTGCGCTGCCGGGGCCAGGCGCTGCCGTTGCCTTCGGGGAAGTTCAACCGTCTCGATATGCTGGTTACCGCCGTGGGCGGGCCGGCCGAAGGGACATTTCAAATTGGCGGCAAAGATACTACGATCTGGATTCAAGACTATGCGGAGCCGATCGCGCAATGGAATAGCCGCATGATTGCCGGCGAATTCATGGATGATCGGGATCAGATTGCTCCCGCGTACATCAATCCTGAACCGATCGCGTGGTACGGCACGCATCGCCACAACGCCAAAGGCGAGAACGAGGCCTATCAATTCACGTACTTGTACTTGCTCTCGCTGCCGCTATCCGACGGCGCGCCGACGCTGCGTCTCCCCGACAATCCGCGGATTCGCATCTTTGCCGCGACCGCGGCGAACTCACCGTACGATGACATTCGCGCGGCACAGCCGCTTTACGATGAGATGCGGGGGGCGCTCTCCAACATCGTCGCCAGTCGCAAGACATTCGTGGATTCAATTGTCGTACAACTCGACAGCCCAATTCCCGGTGCCGTGGTCCATTACACGCTGGACGGCTCAGCGCCGATGGCCTCGTCACCGCAATACTCCGCGCCGATTGTGTTGATGAACTCCACCACAGTGAAATCGCGGGCGATCTTGGCAGGCGCCGATGATTCGCATGTGACCAGTGCGAACTTCTACCGCCTTGCCTTCCATGATGCGGCGACGGTGAACAAGACGAAGCCGGGATTGATGTGCGCGTACTATGAAGGCTCCTGGGATCGCCTCCCGAAGTTTGATTCGCTCACCTCGGTGAAAGAAGATCTGCTGCCCACTGTGACACTCCCCGGATTCGCGCGTCAGGAGGATTTCGGCCTGACGCTTGATGGGTATGTTGCCATTCCGACGGATGGACTCTACGACTTCTTCCTCTCATCCGATGACGGCAGCGCATTGACCATCGATGACACGCTTTTGGTCGACAACGATGGTCTGCACGGCACAGGCGACGTCGCGGGCGCGATCGCGCTCAAGGCCGGGGCCCATCGCCTGCGTGTCCGGATGTTTCAGAAGAAGGGGGACGAGGGTCTGACGCTCACTGTCGAAGGGCCAGGTGTGCCCAAGCAGGCGGTGCCGGCGGAGTGGCTGTCACATGTGTTGCCAAGACGGGCGCGCGCGGCGCGGTAAAGCAACTGCCGCACTTCCAATTGCTTGTGGCCGCGGCGTTCGTCGCGGTCCTGCGGGATTGCACAATGCCGTCGATTTCCGCGACAAGTGTCGCGGCCACACACTTCAGTTCTGCGGCGCTCGGTAGCCGTACCCGACGCGCGCGTAGTAAGCTGTCAGCCGCTGGCCATTCAAATCGATGGGGAGCGTGTCGACGACACCCAGGCTGTCAAAGCGATTCGTGACGTTGGGGGCGATGAGATCTTTTAAGTGTGACGAGACGACGATGACATTCTTCCCCGCCTGATCTTGTATCGGGAACCAATACTCGTACATCAGCCCGCCCTCGCCGAATAAATGCCGCCCGGCACAATGCGCGGGGCCGTCCTTTCCATCGTAGAATGCCAGCTCGCTCGAAGTGAAATACAGATCCATCCCTGACAGCAGGGGATCGGCTCCTGATTGTTTTCGGACCTCGGCTTCAATTGTGCCAGTCCGTTCGGCGAGTTGCGACCAACCAGCCGCGAAGGCAAACGAACTTGGATAGGGGATTGCCGGTACTCCGACGAGGACCCAATAGAGAAGCGCACTGTAGACGACGGCCAGCCCGCCGATGCTCCAATGCCAGAATTGCTTGGGCATGCGAACCTGCGCGCAAAGCGGCAAGAGCGCCAGCCATAAGGGGCCGGTCCAGTTCAGCTTCGGCTGATGTGAAAAGGTGAAGATCACGAATACAGCCAGTGGGACCCCTGTAAAGTACAGCGCGAAGCGAACGCGCTTGTCACTCCACGCCAGGGCCTCATCGGTTTGTGAGCGTCGCCGGAGGACTTTTCGGATCGCGGCGCCCACGGCGTAGGCTCCCATCGGCGAGAGGAGCACGAGGATCGATCCCAGGAGTACGTGCCAGGAGAACTTGAAGGGGGCGCTGACACGCCGCTTGGTTTGAAAGGCAAACGAGACCCAATCGTGCTGGGAATTCCAGTAGATGACCGGCGAGAAGAAAAGAAGCGCCATCACGACCGCCAGGTAGGGCCACACGGTCAGAAGCCAACGCCTCGAAGACTTGTCGGCTACCAAGTAGACAAGCGTGGCCAGAATCAGCAGCCCACAGGAATATTTCGAGAGCAGACCGAAGCCGACGCAAATCCCCGCGCCGATCCAGGCCAATCGTCGGTCGCGATGAATGGCCCGATGGAGAAAGTACAACGCGCCGGCCCATGCCGCCGTCAGCGGCGCATCCGGAACCATCAGCATTCCCATCGTGAAGAAGAAGGGGAGCGCCGAGATGAGAACAACGACAAAGAGCCCCGTGGCCCGGTCATACAGATCCCTGGCCAAAGCATAAGAGAAGGTGGCCGCGGCACCCCAGCAAACCACACTAAAGAACCGCACTCCGAATTCGTTGTGGCCGAAGAGCACTGTCCCCAGATGCGAGAGCCAGGCCACCATCGGGGGGTGGTCGAGGTATCCCCAGTCCAAATGCTGGCCGTAATTCCAGTAGTAGGCCTCTTCGGGAATTAAATTCGACAGGCCGATGTACCAAAGACGGATCGCGAAGAGGTAGAAGATCGCGATCCAGGCTAATGTCTGCCAGGCACGGTCCTGATGATGAACGCTGAAATCGGATTGCTGCACGTGATTCGGAAACCGGATTGGCCTGCGCCCATCTCTGCCGCCCTGGTTCAAGGCGCGGCAACGGCTACCCCATGTCGTCGGCCAATCTACGGTTGATGTCTTGGCTGCTCAAGCACCTCCGGTAGGCAGCAAAAAGAAACAGCCCCGGCTCGCACCGGGGCTGCCTTGTGTTTCGTTGATCCAGACTACCGGACCAGGAGCATCTTCTTGGTCGCGGTAAAGTCGTTCGCATGGAGACGGTAGAAGTAGACTCCCGAGGCCATCGGGCGGCCACTCTCATCGGTGCCGTCCCACGGTACGCTGACGTTTCCGGCACTGTTGCGGCCTTCGAACGTGCGGACCGTCTGGCCCGTGATGTTGTAGACCGTCACCGACCAGTTCGCGTCGTTGGTCAGCTCAAAGGACATGACCGTACCGGCGTTAAACGGGTTCGGGTAGTTCTGCAACAGAGCATAAGATGTCGGCACAACCGCTTTGCCGGTGGTGGTCGACATCAACGCGCCTTGGCGATCGGTCATCTGCACGTCCACCAACTCGATCGTGCCATCGCCGACCATCGGTATGGACAGGATCTCATGGTTCCCCGACGCGATGGACGCCGCGGTGCCGTCCCATGATGGGTGCAAGAGCACGCGCAACTCGCCATTGGCCGCGTTGTAGTTCAGGCTCATGCCCTTGGCGGCGTCGCGCAGGGTCGGCGCGCCGACCGACATCTCACTGTAGCGGAACACCAGGAGCATGCCGCCGATGTCCGTGGACGCCGTGGTCGAAACTGCGATTTGGTGATCCGCCGCCTCGAATGAGACCGCTCCGGCGTTGGCGTACGGCGCCAGCTTCGGATTGCCACCCGGCGGGTACGGCTGGGCATCGCCGGTGATGATGCGGATCAAGTAGATCAGGTCGGCCACGGTGAGCACCGTGCCGTCGTTGTTGATGTCGCTGGCGAGGATCTGAACGTTCTTCCAGGTCGGATCGAACACCGACGGACCGTAGACGAAGTAGTTGGTGAATAAGACCGCGTCACCAACCTCGTTGGCGATACCGTTCAGGTTCAGATCGCCACGGTCATCCGGCGGTTCCATGATGCAAATGTATCCGGTCGAGAAGCAGATACCCGGCTCGGGCGACGTCTTCGGGTGCGACTGGCAGGTGTCGGGAATCAGCAGATGATCGACCCATGTCGTGTCGCCACTCTTGCTGGACAGCGTGTTGTCACCGCAATCGAGCCAGCAGAAGTTGATCGGAATGCACTCGTGTATCAGATTGCGATCTTCCGATACCTGGAAGACGAGGTTCGCGATGTCGCCGATCGGCCGGAAGACCGTAGGCGGCGGCACGACGGCATTGTTCATATCGGCAATGCCCACGAGGCGGATGTTGCCGGTGGGGCAGCCGCCGACGCAGTTGCCATTCGGGCTGTGGCGGTAGGTGAAGTACTCCCAGCCGGCCAAGGCGCTGCCGCTCGAGGCCTGAAGGAAGGTCAACACCGATGGATCATAGCAAATCAACAGGTCAAATCCACCGATCGGACCGGAGACGCTGTCGATCTGGACCGGCATGGTGACCTGCTGGCCGTTGAGAACTTCGACCGTTCCATCGCCGTCGCCGAGTGACACAACGAACTGGCAGTTGCACAGGTCTTCATCAATCTGGAAGACGACGCAGAAGCTCTTCTGGCAAGTGGCGCCGCAAGCATCACTGCATTGCACGGTCACGCATACCTGGCCGGAACCGAGCGGAGTGTAGACCCAGTTGCCGTTGACGATTGAGCCAAAGCCGTTCACGACCTGGCAAGTCGTGCCGTTGTTGTCCGGGTCAAGGATCCCGATCGGTACTGAGACTTGCTGCGGGACGCAGTTTTGACGGATGGTGAAATCGGTCGGCACGATGCACTGTGGCGGATCGTTGATGTTGAATGTGATCGTAAAGGTCTTCTCGACGTATACGCCGCACACATCAGTGGCGCGGATCGTCACGGTCACCGTCTGATCGCCACCGGGTGTGAAGCACCACTGCCCTCCACTCACCGTCCCGGGACCGCCCGTCTTCGTAATCGTGACCAGTCCACCATCGGGATCGGTCGCGGACAGGGGCAGGCAAACCTGCACCGCCGAACACTGGAAGATCGACGTGTCGCGCGGCACCGTCAGTTGCGGCGGATTGTCGGTGGTCACCGTGACGAGGACTGTATCCACGTCGTTGGCGCCACATGGGTCTGTGACCATGGCAATGATGGTGTACACTCCCGCAGACGGCGGGGTGAAGCAGACCAACTTCGCGCCGGAATTGACAGCCGCCCCCGGCGGCCCGGTCACCAACGACACCGTGAGATTGTTGCCGTTCGGGTCGGTATCGTTGTATCGCACGCAGATGGGCATCGGTGTGCACTGGAAGACCGCGGTGTCGGGCTGGAAGGTGATGCTCGGCGCGCTGTTGGTCGTCACCGTGACACAAAGCGTGTCGCGGCCCTTGGCGCCACAGCTGTCCGTCACCTCCACGGCGAAGCAATAGGTGCCGGCCCCCGGCGGGGTAAAGCAGACTTGATTGGTCACTGTGTTGATCGAGCCGGCAGGCAACGGAGATCCGACCGTGATCAAGGCCTCCGTCGATCCGTTCAGGCTATTCTGATCGGCGGTGGTGTACGGAACACAGATTTGCGCCGGCGTGCATTGGAACACCTGTTGATCAGCGCCCAACGAAACGGTCGGCGGGTCGTTGACCTGCACCGTGACATTGAAGGTGCTCTGGCAGGAGTTGTTGCAGTCGTCGACGCAACGAATGGTCACTGCGAATGACGCATTACCGGTCGGTGTGTACTGCCAGTTCCCGCCCGTGACCGTCCCCGGGCCGGACACGACACTGCAAGTCACTGACGCGTCGCAGTTGTCGGTGGCCGAGATCGGGATCGAGATCGGTGTTGGCGTGCACTGGAAGTAGCTGAATGGGCCGGCCGGGACATTGCACACCGGAGCTTGAGTGTCCTGAATCGTGATGATCTGCTGGCAGGCGCGGCTGTTGCCGCAGGGATCGGTTGCCGTCCAGCGGCGCGTGATCGTCCCGGTGTTACCGCCACATCCGTTCAAATTCGGGGTCTCGGTTAAGACGACCCCAACGGTCCCGCCGCAGTTGTCCGTGGCTGTGACCGTTGCCGGCGGTGGAACAGGCGAACCGCACTGGATCGCGATATCCGATGGGCAGCCAGCCAGTACTGGTGGAATCGTGTCGAGCACCGTGGTCGTGCGCTGGCATTGTGCCGTCGCGCCACACGCATCGGTCGCGATGTAGGTGGTCGTGATGATCAGAGTGTGGCCCGGACATCCAGTTCCACTGTTGTTAGTCGAAGAGCAGGTGACCGTGACCGGCTGAGAGCCGCCCACAACCACGACATCCGACGGGCCGCACGCCGGGACCTCCGACGGGCATGCGTAGGAGTTGTTGGCCGGGCAGGTGATCTGCGGGCCGCTGTTAATATTGACGGTAACGCTGAATGATCGTTCACAGAAAGCGCCGCAAGCGTCAGAACAGCGAATGGTCACTATCGAAGTACCCGATGTGGCCGGTGTGTAGCACCAATTTCCACCGGAGATCGTGCCCGGACCGCCCACGACCGTGCATCCGACGAGGTTGCCGTCCACATCAGTTGACGAAACCGGACGACAGATCTGGGTCGGCGCACACATGAAGTAGGTCGTGTCGTTCATGGCAGTGCAGGACGGCGACTTGTTGATTACAAACGTGACGTTGAACGAGGACTCGCATTGGGCGCCGCAGGCGTCGGTGCAGACGACCGTCACCGTCACAGTCCCATCCCCGCTCGGCGTGTAGCACCAGTTCCCGCCGGAGAGTGAGCCAGGGCCAGCGGTCTTCACGCATCCCACGAGGTTGTTGTCCACGTCCGTCGCTGAGACCGGCAAGCAGACTTGCGATGCCGAGCACAGGAAGATGGTCGTGTCGTTTGGCACCGAGCACACCGGCGGGTCGTTCTGTATGACAGTCACATTGAACGACGACTCACAATATAGTCCGCAGGCGTCGGTGCAACGGATGGTCACGACGGTGTGCGTGCTCTTGTCACCGCCCGGAGTGAAGCACCAGTTCGTGCCGACAACCGCTCCCGGTCCGCTGACCACTTCGCAGCCGACGAGGTTGTTGTTCGGGTCGACGGCCGACACCGGCAAGCAGATCTCGGCGCGCGAGCATTGGAAGATCGTGGTGTCGTGCGGCACATGGCAGACAGGGGCGTCGTTCATGTCGAACGTGACATTGAATGTCTTCTCGCAGTAGGCGCCACAGGCATCGCTGCAACGAATGGTCACCGCGACCAAACCGTCGCCCGCCGGGGTGTAGCACCAATTCCCACCGGACAGAGTGCCGGGACCGCTGATCTTGGTGCACCCGGTCAAATTGCCGTCACCGTCCGTCGCCGAAACCGGCAGACAGACTTGGGTCGGGCTGCACTGGAAGACCGTCGTGTCGCGCGGCACATTGCAGACAGGCGCCTCGTTGATATTGAAGGTGACATGGAAGGTCTTGTCGCAGGTCGCGCCACAGGCATCGGTGCAACGAATGGTCACCGTGACCGCGCCGTCACCGGCGGGCGTGTAGCACCAATTGCCGCCGGAGATTGTCCCGGGACCAGTCAGGATCGTGCAACTGGTCAGGTTGCCATCCGGGTCGGTTCCCGTGATGGGACGGCAGAACTGCGTCGGCGTGCACTGGAAGACCGTGGTGTCGTTC
>Ga0326726_10002333_pt1 | contig 17477 bp, 18 predicted proteins | sample MHFenrmetagenome_2_FD_207603 | JGI IMG/M metagenome (GOLD analysis project Ga0326726, IMG submission 207603) | Lab enriched peat soil microbial communities from Michigan Hollow, Ithaca, NY, United States - MHF15MN | ecosystem: Environmental > Terrestrial > Soil > Wetlands > Peat | place: USA... | reverse complement strand
TCGCCAGTTCGTGCGCATCGGGGAGCTTGTATCCGTCTCCGGAGAAAACCTTGATGCCGTTGTCCGTCCACGGATTGTGGGAGGCAGAAATGACTACGCCCGCGTCAAAGCGCTGGGAGCGGGCGAGGTAAGCGACGCCGGGAGTGGTAATCACGCCGGCGCTGCGCACTTCGACGCCGACCGACGCCAGTCCCTGCCACACGCGATCAGCAATCCAGCGGCTCGACTCGCGCGTGTCCTGGCCGATCACGACACCGGCCTCCGCGTTCCCGCGAATCAGGTCGTGGCCCAGAGCGCGGCCGATCAAGTAAGTGCTCTCGAGAGTCAGCGGGAATTCTCCCGCCACGCCGCGGATGCCGTCGGTGCCGAATAGTTGTCGAGTCTGGGTCATCAGAACAAGCTCTTAGCTGTCAGCTCTCAGCTCTCAGCAAAACCGACGCGGGTATGGCGAAGGGCTGAGAGCTGAGAGCTAAGAGCTAACAGCCAAGGGCTGGGCGTTGCATGAAGAGCTACTGCGCTTTCTTCTCTTCTCCCGAGCGTTCCATGATAACCGTCACGCGGATGGGTATGGGGTGCACAACTTGGATCAGAGGATCGGGAACATACGCCTGGGTGACGAAACTAGCGCGCTCCATCGTGCCGCTGGCGTCGACCGGATCGGTGGTCGCTGCTTCGACGGCTTCGACCCGGCGGCGGGGGCCGGTGATCACGATGCTCGCGGGGTCGGCAACCACTTGGGCGATTCGCACGCCTCCCACAAAGCTGCCGGTCACCCGCGGATGCACTTCGACGCTGCGGGTCATCCGGTCATCGAAAGAAAGTTGAAAGTGTGGAGGAATGATCTGCACCACCTCTAGATCGTGAGGCAGGCGGACGTTGCGCGAGGTCAAGTCGAACGTGCGCGTCCCCGGAACTACCGTCTTGAGATCCACTTCCGCCCCCACGTCGGTGGAACGCAAGTTTCGAACCAGTCGTTCGGGCCCGCGGACCCGGACCTGGGCTTCTGTGAAGCTGGCGGAGTCGATCTCCAGGTTCTCGGGAACATTGCGGAATTCGATCGGAACCCTCATCTCCACTTCCGCAACCGGAGAGCGTGCCATCACGAACCAGAGGCCAATGGCCAGCAACAATGAAACAATCTTGAGGCCAAGGTTTTGGACGAACACGCGCCTGAAGAGGCTCGGCATGGCTCAGTCGTCGCCTCCCGGACGAACACTCGAATCGTGCCGGCGGGCAGGCTGCGAACTGGGCGGTTCGTCTTCGATGACCGTTTCTTCCACCGGAGTCGGCAACGTCGGAGCTGGAGCATAACGGCGCAGCAACTGGCTCAGGCGCTCGCGCAGCCTCTCGACGCTCAGGTCGCGCTCAATGTTTCCCTTGACCGCCAGGCTGATTGCGCCTGTTTCTTCGGAGACGATGACGGCGACCGCGTCTGTCTCTTCAGTGATGCCGATCCCCGCGCGATGCCGTGTTCCCAGCTGGGTGGATAGCACCGGGTTCATGGATAAAGGCAGGAAGCACGCGGCGGCTGCGATCCGGTCGCGTTGCACGATGGCGGCGCCGTCATGCAACGGAGCGCTGGGACGAAACAGTGTTGCCAGCAAATCGTAGGAAAGGCGCGCATCCAGGGGCACGCCGCTTTCGATGTAGGTGCGCAGCCCGATTTCGCGCTCGATGACGATCAGCGCGCCCGTCTGATTCTGCGAAAACAAGTTGGCGGCCAGAACGATGTCGTCGTACACGTCGCCCGCCGTGTTCGAAGAACGTCCAAACGAGATGCGCATCCCCAGGTTGGCCAGGGCATGGCGGATTTCCGACTGGAAGACCACGATCAGCGCGAACACGATATAAGGCAACAACGTGCTCAGGAGCCAGTTCAGCGTGCGCAGTTCGCCCAGGCGCGCGAAGTAGAAGGCGAGCGCCAGCACCGCGATCCCGACCAGCATGGGAGCGGCCCGCGTGCCGCGGATCAGCGAGAGGAGTTGGTAGATCAGGATCGCGACCAGCAGGATGTCTACGATCGAGACCAGCGAGATGTGCGTCCAGACCTGCGACGGGGTCACGCCATCCTCACGTTAGTTACCGGGTTGGCCTTCATTCTAATGCAGGGCCATCGGATTTCGGTTCGGGTTCGACGGATTTAACGCGGGCCCGCACGCGTCCGCGGGCCAACCGGGCGGAAATCTCCTCGTCGGGCTTGAGGCGCTGAGCATCCTTCACCAGCTGACCACTCCCATCGAACACCAGGGCGTAACCGCGATTCAAAATGGCGACGGGCGAGAGCGCTTCCAGCGCGGCCGTGCGGCGATCGAGAACGGCGCGCCCGGCCAGCAGGCGCGCGTGAGCGACGGAGGCCAGGCTCGCAGTCTGAGAGTCGAGGCGCTGGCGGATGGCAGCCAGCCGTTGCCGCGCGTCGTAATGGCGGACGGTCGCGGAAGCAATCTCCCAGCGGCGATGGCAGCGCTCCAGAAGCTGGCGTTCGGCCCTATCCAGGCGGAAGCTCGCTTCGTCGAGCCTCTGCTGGCGGCGGTTGATGCCATCCATCATGCGGGCAAAGGCGCCGTGCTGCGTCCTTTCCGTCAGTTCCTGCCGCGCCATCAGCAGGCGGTATCGGACGGCCCGATCCAATCGGCGATACAACTCGTCTGCTTGCGCTTCAATTTCCTGGCGCGACCGTATGACGAGTTCCGCCGCCGCCGAGGGCGTGGGCGCGCGCAGGTCGGCGACGAAATCCACGATCGTGAAGTCCGTCTCGTGGCCGATCGCCGAGATGACGGGAATCTTTGAAGCCGCGACCGCTCGTGCCAGCCCTTCGTGATTGAACGCTGCCAGGTCTTCCGCGGAGCCTCCGCCGCGGGCAATGATGATGACTTCCACCTCGCGGGTACGGTTGAAATGCTGAAGCCCGGCGGTGACTTCGATGGGCGCCGATTCTCCCTGCACTTGCGCCGGATAGATCAGCACGCTGGCAGAATGGTGCCGGCGGGCAAGAATATTCAGGATGTCGCGCAGCGCCGCTCCCTGCGGCGAAGTGATGATTCCGATCCGCTGCGGCAGTGGTGGAACCGGTTTCCTCCGCGAGCTGTCGAACAACCCCTCCGCTTCCAGCCGAGCCTTCAGTTGCTCGAAGGCTAGTTGAAGGGCTCCAGCGCCCTGGGGCTCCATGAACTCAGCGGAGATTTGCAGCTCGCCCTTGTCCTCGTACACCGTGATGCGGCCGCGAACCGTCACGTGCAGCCCGTTCTCCGGACGGAAGCGCAACAGCTTGGCCGACGACCGGAACATCACCACCCGAATCTGTGCGCTCTCCTCTTTCAGCGTGAAGTAGAAGTGGCCCGAGTCCGGAATGCGGAGGTTCGAAATTTCGCCTTCCACCCAGCAGTCGGAGTACTCGCGCTCCAGGTGGGTGCGCACGGCGGCAACCAGCGCCCGCACCGTCCAGATGCGGCGCTCCGGTGGACGGAAATGGAAGCCGAGCTGGTCGGTCTCCTCCATGGGCTTCAGTGTACCTTGCCGGAGAAGTGGCCTATTGCCGGAAGCGACCGATCAGGTACATGACCACCGAGAGGACGAGACTGAGCAGGATGGACGTGGCCAGCGGGAAATAGAAAATCGTGTTCTTGCCTTTGTAAACGATGTCACCGGGAAGCCGTCCCAGGGGCAGGCCGGCGCGACCGAGCAGCATGACAACTCCGCCGATCACGATCAGCGAGATGCCGAGAATCACGATAATCCGGCCGACTTCCGACATTTCTGTAAGTCTAAACCCGCAGTGCGATGGGTGTGGGGCGGGCACTCTTGTCCGCCGCTGTTGGTTGCCCATGCTGAGAGCGGCGGGCAGGAGTGCCCGCCCCACACTAAACTACATTCGTGGCGGCCATTCTCGAGACCGAGCGGATCATGTTGCGCGAGTTTGTGGCAGAGGATGCAGGCCCCCTCGCGCTCGTCCTCTCCGATCCCGAAACCATGAAATATTATCCCGCTCCGATCGATCGAGCCGCGACTCAACAATGGATAGAGCGCAACCAACGACGTTACGCAGACGACGGAGTCGGCTTATGGGCGATGGTGCTGAAAGCGACCGGCGAGATGATCGGCGACTGCGGCATTATTCGCCAGCACGTCGAGAACGAGTACTTGTATGAGATCGGATACCACTTGCGACGTGATCACTGGGGACGAGGACTCGCAACGGAGGCAGCCAGTGCGTGCCGCGAGTGGGGCTTCGCACATCTGAAAGTCGACCGCCTGATCTCGCTGATCCGGCCCGAGAACGTGCCCTCCCAACGCGTTGCCGAACGCAATGGCATGACAATCTGGAAAGAAGTGGACTGGCGCGGATTTCGCCACTGCGTGTATTCGGTAGTGAAACCCAGAATATAGCGCCGGCGTCTCGCCGGCCAGCCTGATGTTGTCTAACTCGCGCTCCGCGAATTACTTCAGTGGCACTTCCTGTTCCACCAGCAAGAGCCACTTCCCATTACGCCGTACCCAGATGTCAGAGCTCCAATAGCGTCCCGAAATGTCCTGACCCGCGTAAGTTTCGTGCATCATCAGGACATCACTGACCAGCACCAAATCAGGACTCAAGCTTTTGATCTGTTGACTCTCCACATGAAAATCCTGGAGATGAATCTTGGGAAACTCTCGCTTGAGTGCTGCGAAGTCCCACTGTTCGTCAAGGGCAAACCCGGAGTAATCCGGCGCAGTCATTTTCTCCAGTGCAGCCCAGTCCTGCCGGAGGTAAACCTCGGTGAGCTGGTGATCCAACACCGCTCCTTCTGATGAGGCATCGGCAGATTGAGGATCCGACCGCTGGGAGGCGGCGAACAGAATCACCCCTCCCAGCAGCAACGTTGCCAGCGTCGAGAGGCCTGGAACGGCCCAGAGTACCCCACACTTCATAGACTCTCCTGCTCTCTACACCAGGTCTTCTACCTTCACCTCTCCACCCTTCCACGAATCGCGGAACTGTTTCTCGACGAACCCCGCATCGTAACTGCGGTCCTGCGCCTTGAGCGCCTGTTGCAGTCCGAACAACGAGCGCGGATTGCGAAGGTTAGTCGCCAGATCCTCGCGGAACACCTGCTCCGCTCCCTTGGCGTCGCCGCTCATCAAGAGCACACCGCCCAGCGACTCCCGCACCGGGAAGAACCAGTCGGGCGGCTCGCCGTAATTGAGTTTGTCCTGAATCACGACCGCTTCGCGCAGCAGAGTCACCGCAACCGCGTAGTCTTTCTTCGCGAGCGCAAGCTGCGCACCCAGTACGTTTTCGGCAATCTTCATGATGTCTTTCGCCTTGTTGTTGATCGGCATTTGGAAGATCACATCCGGCGGGGTAGCCTTTTCGGCATCCGCAACGATCTTATATTCCGCCTCCGCCTCGGCGGATTTGCCTTTGCCCGCCAGCGCCATGCCGCGTGCGAAGTGCCAGAAGACGGTCGTGGTCTTCATCTCAGGGTCAGGCGCTTTGGCGGCCAGAATCGCGTCCCACTTGTGGAAGCGCACGTCAACCGCCATGGGGATGGTCATGAATCCTTCGAGCGGCGGCATATCTTTCACCGCCGGTCCGACATGGGCGGCAAGCATGTCGGCCGCCTTCTTGGCCTCGACATAATCGCCGTTCATGGCAGAGCACATCGCGATGAAGTGCAGGTTGTGGCTGTAGTACATCATCGGGTAGATACCCTGCGCGCCACTGGCCTTGATGTAGGCGCGGTCCACGGCCGCCGCCTCCTGGTTGGTTTTGACTGCCGCGGCGTAGTCACCAGTGCGGATATACACATGCGCCGGCATGTGGACGATGTGTCCGGCGGCGGGAGCGAGAGCGGCCAGGCGGTTCGCGCCCGCCAAGGCGCGCTCCGGCGAGTTCGAGGCTTCGACCGCGTGAATGTAGTAGTGGATCCCGCCCAGGTGGTTGGGATCGCGCTTTATGACCGACTCGAGGGTCGCGACAATCTCTTCCGTTCCTTCTTCCGGGGAACCGTCATGGTGCCACAAGCCCCAGGGATGCAAGCCCATACCCGATTCAGCAAACAGAGTAGCCGCGTCGAGATCGTCCGGATAAGTCTTCACCACTGCGCGCATGGCGTCACGGTAATCTTCGGCGGCTTTGCGCAAGTCAGCCTTCGGATCGCCCGGAAAGCGCTTGGCCATCGCCGCAATGTAGGCACGCTCGCTGGGCGAAGCGTTGGCGCTGAGGTCTACCGCTTTCTGGATGGCCTCATGCGCCTGCTTGAAGCGCTCTTCGCTCGCCGGATCGTTGTAGTTGGGGCCGACGGCCTCAGCCACGCCCCAATAGGCCATCGCCAGTTTGGGATCAAGCTCGGTGGCTTTCTGGAAGGAACGCGCCGCCTCGTCATGATTGAAGGCGTAGATGAAGCGCAGACCCTGGTCGAAGAACTGCTGGGCTTCGGCATTCTTGGTCGAAACCGGATGATGGAGATCGCCAAGGCCCGTCACAAGCGTGACGGGACGGGCGTGAGCTGCCATCGAGTGTTCCTGAGCCGCGACGAAGGCTCCCAGGCACAGTACGGCCACAACAAAGCACAGAATCCGACTCATCAAGTACCTCCTGGAATAACGCCTGGGCTGAAACAGGCGAGCGAACTGAATACAACAGGTTTGGCGAAAGCTTATGCCAGACCGGCTTCGGTCTGCAAGCCATGTGGTCGCAGGTCTGCGCTAAACTCACAACAGGACGATCCGTAGAAATGGACAAGGTCACCATCCTGTTCAATCCCAACTCCGGTCCGCGGCGGCGTGACACGGAACTGGACCGCGCGATCGGCATTTTTCAGTCTGCCGGTGTACGGACGGAGCTGACCGTCTGCCGTTCCAGCCATGAAGCCTCTGTCCACGCCCGATTCGCAGTGGCGGCCGGCAGCGACACCGTGGTCGCCTGTGGAGGCGATGGCACCATCCACGATGTCATTCAGGCACTCGCCGGTACGCCCGTCTCGCTGGCCATTCTTCCCTTCGGCACCGCCAATGCCCTCGCCCACGACTTGGGCATTCCCCTTCGCCCCAGCGCCGCGGCCCGCTCCGCTGTCCGCGGCCAAGTCCGGCGCATTCCCCTCGGCCGCATCGAGTATCAGGATTTCCAGGGCAAATCCGCCCAGCGTTATTTCACGGTCGCCGCCGGAGTCGGCGTCGACGCCCACCTCTTCTACAAGTTGAATCGTGATCTTAAGAAGCAGACCGGCATGGCGGCCTATTACATGAAAGCCTGGCAGCTTTGGGCGACCCATCGCATGCGACGGTTCGAGGTGGAGTATGCCAACGGCAGCGGCGGGAAGAGTCAGGCAACCCTGACCGAGCTGCTGGCCGTGCGCATCCGTTTCTTCGGAAACATTCTCCGTGAACTGGTGCCCGGAGCTTCGCTGGACCGTCCCGACCTGCGCACCGTGATGTGCCGCACCGACAGCCGCGCCGCCTATCTGCGCTATGTAACCCGCGCTCTGCTGGGACGCCCACGGAACATCGATGGCATTGACCTGGTCAGTTGCTCCGAGATCGTCTGCCAACTGCCGGAACCAGCCAGAAATGGACACACCAGCGACGACCGTGTCTATGTAGAGGCCGACGGAGAACTCCTCGGCCGCCTGCCCGCTCGCATGACGATTCAGCCGGACGCGTTGTCGCTCATCGTGCCCGCCGCGAAGAACTGAGAAGTGGGGGGTGGCCTAGATTACTCTCCGATACCCGTGATCTGGGAGGCGTGAGCGAGTCAGGTGTTGGGGAATTGATAGATTTAGTAGATATCTATGGACGCCGAAAAGCATCGCACAACGTGGAAGACCCTGCTGGCTTTCGCGATTATCTATTTTGTGTGGGGATCCACATTTCTCGCCATTCGCGTAGGCGTCCGCGAAGTTCCTCCGTTTCTTCTCGCGGCAATGCGCTTCCTGGTTGCGGGACTCGTTCTGTATGGGTGGATGATCGCGCAGGGCGAGCGCTCTCCGAGCGGACGTCAGTGGATTTCCGCATCCTTACTGGCGGTCCTGATCTTCGTTCTCGACTACGGACTGTTGTTCTGGGCCGAGCAGCGGGTGCCCTCAGGTATTGCCGCGGTCATGATGGCCACGATCCCGGTGTTCATGGCGCTCTCGGAAATCACGTTCCTGGGAACGCAGCGACTCACGACCCGTCTCGGATTGGCGCTCTTGATCGGGATTGCCGGCGTGGCCGTCCTGATGAACCGTTCGTTGAATCTCGGCGGCGCGCCCATCGACCCGCTGGGCGCGGTGGCGCTGATCGTTGCCGCCATGAGCTGGTCGGTCGCGTCGGCGCTTACCCGCAAGCTGCCGCTGCCGCACTCCAAAGTCATGAGCTCAGGAGTGCAGATGCTGGCCGGAGGAGTGCTTCTGGCTCTCACGTCGGCCGCGCTCGGCGAATTTCGTAATTTTCATCCGGCCACCGTCTCACGCGCAGCCTGGCTGTCGTTGCTCTACTTGATTGTCGCCGGATCCATCATCGCGTTTACCGCCTACGTGTGGCTGATCCACCACGAATCGCCGACCAAGGTCGGGACCTACGCATACGTGAATCCAGTCGTGGCTGTGCTGGTTGGATATTTCGTGGGCGGCGAAGCTCTTGGCCTGCGAACAATTCTGGGGACTCTGTTTGTTCTGGTCAGCGTGGTAGTGATCACTATGACGCCAGCCAGGAAGCCGGTAGCAACACTCCCGCTGGAAGATACGCCAGAAGTCGCAGGGTCGTAATCCAAAGCGATAATTCAGCACGTCCTGCAGCTCAACCCTTCTGTACTCACTCTCTCCACCAGCTTCCGCCTGGTGCCGTGTTATAAATCTCGCACGTGCCCAGCGCCCGCCAAGGTTCCATCCGACTCTTTCAATTCGCAGGCATTAGTGTCTTCCTGCATTGGTCCTGGTTTGTGGTGGCGGTGTTTGAAATCAGGGGTGGATTCTTCGAGCACTATTCCTCGGTGACTTGGAACGCTCTGGAGTATGTCTCTCTTCTTGATCGTGCTGCTTCACGAGTTCGGCCACTCGCTCGCCTGCAAGCAAGTTGGCGGACAGGCGAACCAGATCGTGCTGTGGCCTCTAGGCGGCGTCGCCTATGTGAATCCGCCACAGCGGCCCGGCGCCACCCTCTGGAGCATCGCCGCCGGACCTCTGGTCAATGTGGCGCTCCTCCCGGTTCTGTTCGTGGTCCTCGCCTTCAGCCGGTCGCTCGGCTGGGCACAGACCATGCCCGATGTCCACACCTTGCTGCGTGCCGCCTTGAGAATCGACCTGGGCCTGCTCATTTTCAACATGCTGCCCATCTATCCCCTCGACGGCGGCCAGATTCTTCGCTCCTTGCTCTGGTTTGCGCTCGGACGTGCCCGCAGCCTGATGGTGGCTACTATTCTCGGCTTCATCGGCGTGGCCGGGTTCCTCGGGCTCGCCTTTTGGCTGCAAAGCCCCTGGTTCGGAGTCCTCGCTGTCTTCATGCTCATGAATTGCTGGGGAGGCCTCCGCCACGCGCTGGAGTTGTCACGGATCGCGAAGTTGCCGCGTCACGTCGGCTTTGCTTGTCCAGCTTGCAAAATCGCGCCACCAATCGGCGATTTCTGGAAGTGCGGCCAGTGTGGACAGCCTTTCGACATTTTCCAGACCCACTCCGTCTGCCCGCACTGCGCCGCTCAGTTCTCCGTCACCCGGTGCCTGGACTGCGGCGAAGCACGCCCTACGAGCGAGTGGGTCGTCACTGCCTGAGTCTTGTTGTGTGGGTCGGACACTCCTGTCCGACGCTGTTGATCTCGACCTTGTTATTGACTTTGACTTGTGCCGAGATGGACAACCAATGTCCAAGTCAAAGTTCGAGATCGAGATCAAACGCAAGTCAAGGTCAAACGCAAAGGCAAGAACAAAGCCAACAACAACGTCAACGGCGTCGGACAGGAGTGTCCGACCCACGCAATCCCAGATAAAATCTCAACACTCGTGGAACCCATTACCCATTTTCTGTTCGGCGCCACCCTGAGCCGCGCCGGGCTCAACCGCAAGACCGCGCTGGCCACTGCCACCATGACGCTCGCCGCCGAAGCTCCCGACCTCGACATCGTCGGCCGTTTTGGCGGATCGGTATTCGGCTTCGCCCACCACCGCGGCTTCACCCATTCCTTCCTGGGCTTGCCGCTGGTCGCGGCGGTGGTAGTCGGATTCATGTACCTCATCTGGCGCTTGCGCGGGCGGCGCACCCGCGATCCCAATCTGCCGCCGCGTTGGGGAGTGCTCTTCGCCTATGCCTACCTGGCCGGGCTCAGCCATATACTGCTGGACTTCACCAACAACTACGGAGTGCGTCCGTTCTGGCCGTTTTCTGAGCGCTGGTATTCGTGGGACATCGTGTTCATCGTGGAGCCGGTGCTGTGGGCGATTCTGATTCTGGGCCTGATCCTGCCCGCATTGTTCTCGCTCATCAACGAAGAGATCGGCGCCCGCCGCAAGGGCCCCCAGGGACGGTTCGCGGCCACGGTCGCGCTGCTCGGGGTATTTGCGTGCTGGGGAGTTCGCGATTACGAGCATCGGCGGGCGGTGGCCCTGCTGGAATCGCAGACCTATCAGGGCGCCGATCCAATCCGAGTTTCGGCCTATCCCTATTGGGTCAATCCGTTCCGCTGGTATGGAATCGCCGAAACGCCCGCGGCTTTCGCCATGATGAACGTGGACTCACTGACGCCCGAAGTTGATCCCGAAGGCAGCATGCAGTTTCGCTACAAGCCGGAAGAGACGCCGATAACACTAGCCGCCAAGAAGAGCTACCTTGGGAGAGTCTATCTCGACTGGGCGCAGTATCCGGTAACGGAGACCGAAGCGGTTGCAGAAGGGCCGGTTGCGTACGTTGTGCGCTTCCGCGATCTGCGCTATGCCTATCCCGGGCGGGACACGCGGGCCACGCTGGGCGCGATGGTGTTTCTGGATCGGGACCTGCACGTGGTGGAGGAACGGTTCGGGATGAGGGCCACGAGTGCGCGAACCCGGGGAGGGCAATAGCTCGGACCTGCTTGATCGTCCGGGGACGATCATCCGGCGCCTGCTATCTCCTTCAACAGCGAGCGCAGGCGATCAATCTGTTCCGCTGGTGCGCCTTGGCCCGATAGAGAATGAAGGGCTTCCTCTGCTGCTCGCCGGGCTTCGTCCTTTCGGTTCAGGGTCCTCAGATTTTCCACCCTTTCGATCAAGATCTCCCCGACGGGCTCTTTGGCGGATGTCGTCTCCTGCTGGAGGCGGTCTTGGATGGAGAGGGCCTGCGCTGCCAGACCCAGCTTCCGAAGTTGCACCGCGAGCGCGAATTCGCTCGCTCGGCTGACCGCGAGGTCGTTTTCCAGCCGTCGAGCCGCTAGGGCGCGCGCAAACGCTAGCGCCGCCCCCTCGTGATCGCCTTGTTCGTCCAGACGTCCGCCCCAGTTGTTCATGATCACGCCCACCCAGTGGCGTATGGTCGGATCCGGAGACCGCTCCGCCAGGACGACTCCGCGGTCCATCCATATCCGCGCCTCTTCAAACGGCAACATCAGGGCCAGCATATGGGCTGCATCTGCAGCCAGCCCGATTTGCTCTGCGGCAGCGGCTGTTTCGTAGGCCTTTTCGAAGCTGCCACGTGCATCTTGTGGGCGTCCTTGGCGCCGGAGCAAACGCCCCCGCTCGATCAGAAGTCGGACACGCGGTCGAACTGCTTGAGTGGGAAGGGCTGCGGCGCGATCCAGAGTGCGAGCGGCTTCCTCCAATTGTCCTTGGAGCGCTTGGGCGCGAGCCACTTGAGTCAGGATTTCGGCTAGGGACGCAATGTCCCCTGTCGACTGGGTCTCGCGCGCGAAGGCTGCCAGGCGGGATTCCGTTCCTTTCGGATCGTCGTAATCGAAATCCTGGGCGAGCCGCTGATCGAGAGAACGTGTGTCCTCCGCATGCAGGTTCGCGAAAACCGCAGCCGTGAAGAGCGCTAGGAGAAAGAGGTTGTGTCTACCACGCTTCATAGCGGCACCCCATGGCCTTCGTCCTCAAAAGATAGGCCAATCTCTACTGTACTGCGTGCAATTGCCTGCCGATCACGATAGGCTTCCCTCGATCGTTGGCGGCGTGTACTCAATAGCAGCCGTTGGGACCTTCGAAGTGATTCGGTTCACGTTCCCTTGACCGCTGCCCTCCCCAAGCGCCACAATTCTACTTCGCTCTTTCGAGGTGATCATGCTGGCTTACGCATATGTCCTCTTTGCAGTCGGGGTGCGGTTGCTGTTCGTGCACCATCCCTGGAATTTCACTCCGGTCACGGCGGCCCTGCTTTACTTCGGCGCGCGCGGATCGAAACGCCACTTATGGTTGCCGCTGGCGTTGCTGGTGGTTTCGGACTTGGTCCTCGACAAGTACGTGTACGCCTACCCCTTCTCGTGGGATCTCTTTCTCACCTGGGGATGGTACGCAGCGATGCTCTGGCTGGGCACGGCCTTGCGTGAGAACGCGAAGCCTCTGCGAATCGCGGGCGCTGCCCTAACCGGGTCAGTGACTTTCTTCCTGATCAGCAACTTCGGCGTCTGGGCCGCGACCAATATGTATGCCAAAACCGTCTCGGGCCTGATGACCTGTTATGCGGCCGCTGTGCCGTTCTTCCGGCACACGCTCGAAGGGGATCTGCTGTACACGGCCGCGATGTTTGGATTGCCGGTGGTTGCGGCCGCCATCGCGCGCTGGATGGGTAAACCGCAGGGAGCGACAGCGGCTTAGTCGCCACTCGATCTTTCTTCTGAACGCAGCGCGGGATTTCCCGTCCCGGCTGCGTTTTGCTTTGCGGCGGTCTTTTTCGCGGCCCTCCAGCGCCAGATCAGCCAGAACATCAGTCCCAGCGCCACCGCCAGCAGCACCCACCGGAAATGATGAGCAACCACGTGCCCGCCAATCTCCACGACCTTGGGACCGAAACGTAAGGTCAGCCATCCGAGAATCAGGAAGCGGACGAAGCGTCCCGCAAAAATCGCCAGGAAGAAACGGACGAAGCTCATCTCGAACGCGGCGGCCGCGAGCACGACCGCTTTGAACGGCGTCGGCGGCGGCAGCATGGCGGGAAACATCAGCGCCCAGAATTCATGCTTCTCGAATGAGGCGTGGATTTTCTGGAAGCGTTCCGGCGACAGGCGCTTGCGGAGCAGCATCTCGCCCCCGGTATAGCCGATGACGTAGAGCACAATGCTGCCCACCGCCGATCCCGACGACGCCAGCAGCACGTACAGCAGAAAGCCATTGGGATCTTTGTAAATGTAGCCCGCCACAATCGGGTCCATGGGCAGGCCCATGAACGCGGCGTCCACCGCGGCGATGGCGAAGACGCCCCACACCCCGAGCGGCGCGAGCACTCCCCAGATCCACTTTCCGTAGGCGCTGAATATGTGCTTGATGGTTTTCAAGAAGTGTAGCTAGCAGTTTACGCGAGAAACAGTCGCTGGTCGTTAGTCGTTGAAGAAGGTCGTTAGTCGTTGGTCGTTGGCAAACCAGACTTCGCGTTTGCTAACGACCATCGACTAACGACCTGCCCTACTCGTGCGCGGTCTTTCCCTCCAGCAAATCGAGCGCATGGGGCAGCAGATCGATCACCGAGGCGAGCGCATCCACCGCGCCCGCCGGACTGCCCGGAAGATTGAGAATCAAACTCGTTCCCCGCGTGCCGCACACGGCGCGACTCAGCGCCGCGAAGCGTGTCTTACGCACTCCCTGGGAGCGCATCTGTTCGGCGATCCCTTCTACCAGGCGATCGCTCACGGCGCGCGTAGCCTCTGGCGTAACGTCGCGCGGCGCAACGCCCGTGCCGCCAGTCGTCACGACCAGGCGGGCCGAGCGACACAGTTCGATCAGTTTTTCCTGAATGGCGGCAGTCTCGTCGGGCACCAGGCTGCGTACCACTACACGAAAATTGCGGCGTTCCAGGGCTTGGGCGACGGCGGGGCCGGAGAGATCGGACTTTTCGCCGCGCGAGCAGGAATCGCTGACGGTGAGAACCGCAGCCGGCTCAGGTGTCGAGGAGGACATCTTCTCCCTCAGCCGCGTCGCGGTGAGCTTCGTCCAGCTGGCGCAGGCCTTCCATCAGAAGACCCTGGGTGTTGAGCGTGGTGGTCTGCTGCGCAGTTTTTCCGTCGAAGTCAACCTGGAAATTGCCGTCGGTCCAGCGCAAGACTTTGAAAACCGCTTCGTCGCCGGTGATCGAACCATAAGCGGCGTGCTTGACCTGGCCCTGGCTGAAATAAAGCTCGCATTTGTCGTCGGCATTGGTCATGGTGAGCGAGCAACTCTTGCGGCCCATTTCGAGCGACTGCACGAGGTCCACGACGTTCATCTGCGAAAGGCTGCCGCGCAGGATGCCGTCGGAGGGCGCGGCCTTGGCCATCTTTTCGAGCGCAATTCGGTCGATCACGCGCTTGATGCGCTGCGTGGCATCCTTCAAGAAAAACGGTTTCTCGATGTGGTCTTCCGCCGACTCGTGATGAGCCAGGCGCTCGTTGATATCGGACTTGCTGGCCATCAGAATGACGGTGATGCCGGCGGTGGCGGGACGGCTTTTCAGTTTCTCCAGCAACTGGCGGCCGTCCATCCCGGGCATGCGATAGTCGCTGATGAGAAGGTCAGGCGTGTCATCCACCGCCTTCAGCAAGGCATCGGCGGCGTCGCCCGCGGTCGAGACTTCGGCCAGCGGCGAGAGGGCCTGCTTGAGCATCCCCAGCACCATCGGGTTGTCGTCCACCAGCAGGACTTTGACGTTGGTCGGCATAGAAACTTACTTGCGCTTGCGGCGGTAGTCGCCGCTCTTGCCTCCGGATTTTCGCTCCAACCTCAACTCGCGGATTTCGATGCCCTTATCGAGCGCCTTACACATGTCATAGACGGTCAAGGCAGCGATCCCGGCGGCAACCAGGGCTTCCATTTCGACGCCCGTCTCCGCGGTGGTCTTTACTTTTGAGGCAATAGCCACGCCATTTTCGCACACGCGCAAAGTCACAGCAATGTGCGACAGCGGCAGCGGATGACACATGGGAATAAGATCGGCAGTCCGCTTCGCCCCCATGATGCCGGCCATGCGCGCCGCTTCGAGCGGATCTCCCTTGGGATTCGAGGGCAGCGCGCGCAGCACCGCCGGCTTCATTCGTACGAACGCGCTGGCTTCCGCCTCGCGCGCCGTGCGCGCCTTGGCCGAGACATCCACCATCCGGGCGCGTCCTTTCGAGTCGTAGTGGGAGAGCTTATCGTGGGATCGCTTTTTAGGCATTGCAAACAGTGCAACGTACCGTGATCCAAGTCCCGGAGGGAGAAGCCAGCTTAGCCCAGCGCTTCAGCGCTGGGAACATCGTCCGACCAGGCCCGAGTCCCGGAGGACGACCCAGAGTGTCGATCGCTTCCCGCAACTAAGTAATCGTATCAAGGTTGCCCGCAAACTCACCGCATGAGCAGCGACACCCACTCCCCGGCGCTCATCTGCTCGCGGTCCGGAGGAATCACCAGGTAGCAGTTCGCCCCCGCCAGCGCCGCAATGTCGCCAGACCCCTGCCAGCGCGCCAACTCGACTTCGGCATTCTCGAACTCGCCGCTCAGCACCGCCGGCAGAAAGCGCTTCAAGCCGGTCTTCGCGCGGACATCGGACTTGAGCCGCGCCCTCAGGAAGATCAGCGCCTGCGGTTTGCTGCCGGATAACGCCTGAATCATGGGCCGTACGAAGAGTTCAAACGTAACCATGGTCGATACGGGATTGCCCGGCAGTCCGAAGAAATATCGCTGGTGTGGGTCGGACACTCCTGTCCGACTCTGCATGCACCGTCCAAACACAATGGGCCGCCCCGGCTGAATCTGCGCACCCGTGAAATAAAATTCCGCCTTCAACTCGCCTAATACCTGCTCAACCAGATCGTATTTGCCCATCGACACGCCGCCCGCCAGCAAGAGCAGGTCGGACTCAAAGCCTTCTTCGATGAGCGCCCTCAGCCGGACCCGCTCATCGGGCGCGATGGGAAGGCGAACCGGCTCGCCGCCGGCATGTTGAATCTGGGCAGCGAGGGAATAGGTATTCGAATTCCTGATTTGCGCCGGGCCGGGAGTCTGTTCGACCTCGACGATTTCATCTCCCGTTGCCAGCACCGCAATCCGCGGCTTCCGAAAAACCTGCAGCCTGCTCTTGCCCACCGAAGCGGCCAGGGCGATGGCGGCGTGATCGAGACGCTTTCCGCGTTCCAGCAATAACTGGCCCTGACGCGCCTCCGCGCCGCGGGGAACGAAATTCTCGCCGCTCTTCACGCTGCGCTTGATCTCGACAGACTTTCCCGTCTGCGACGTGTACTCGACCATGACGACCGCGTCGGTCCCCGTCGGCAACGGAGCCCCGGTCATGATGGAAACCGTCTGACTCTTTTTCACGTTCAGTGAGTCACCGGATACATCACCTGCCTTGATTTCGCCAATGAGTTCAAGCCGCGCCGGAACCTCGGCGACGTCCTCAGCGCGCACGGCATATCCATCTCGGGTGGCGCGCGGGAAAGGCGGGAAATCGCGATCGGCGATGATCGACTCGGCGAGCACGCGGCCTGACGCAAAGAGAAGACCGACAGTTTCCAGATCACCAGGGGAAACCGTCGCGGCGTGCTTCTCGACAATATGCCGGGCCGCTTCGAAGCTCACCACTCCGGTCGCCGGCGGTGCGGTACTCATGGAGCGATGATACGCAGAAAACCCGCTGGCGGAAAATTCCGCACAACGTTAATTTCCCGGCTTGCCGACCACACGCCCCAGAATCACGCCCTGAGGGAGCACAGCACGTGATCTCATCCGCTCACTTTGACGCCAGCACGTCCCTGAACGCTGCATCTGATTGCTTGCCAGGCTAAGGTTACGAGCCACAGCATGTAGGTCAGAAATGCGAACCGCGGAGGCCAACCAATGTTAACGCCAGGGCCGTCAGCCTGTGGGCCAAGGGGGACCACAAAAATCGCGGTATATACCGCAAAGCCCAGAAACCCGAGCAATGGCAAACCGGCGCTCCACAGCAAAACCCTGCGCGCCCGCGCCCAGGTTGGGTTCTTGAGCGCAAGGCTTACGTTGATGAGCAGAGCTGCAAATGGAAGCAGCATCAACTGGCTGGTGCCGAATATTGCGTGAAGGGTACCGATCGTCGATAAAGGGGAATGCAAAGGCATCGGATCTGTCGTAAAGAGGCCCACCCCAGTGGCGGCAATCACGCAGATCAGGAGTATACCGAGTCCGATACGGCCCATAGTGCCCTGCAGTTGTGGCTTCAGCATCACAAATAAGGCGGCGTAGCTCAGGGCCGAGAGGAGAAATCCCCCTGACATGATCCAGCCGTAGGGTCCGATAGCCCACTCGCTGATGGTGTGCCAGGAAGGCTCCAGGTCCGGTTTGAGGAAGATCAAAACAACGAGTAGGACTTGATAAGACACAATTGCCACCGTCGCCAGCCGTGCTGCTGTGGTTGAAATCGCTCCC
>Ga0326726_10002332_pt1 | contig 17486 bp, 10 predicted proteins | sample MHFenrmetagenome_2_FD_207603 | JGI IMG/M metagenome (GOLD analysis project Ga0326726, IMG submission 207603) | Lab enriched peat soil microbial communities from Michigan Hollow, Ithaca, NY, United States - MHF15MN | ecosystem: Environmental > Terrestrial > Soil > Wetlands > Peat | place: USA... | reverse complement strand
GACGCGCGCCAGCTCCTTGTCGCCCTCGGGCACGAAGGTCAGGGCGGCCGCCGGAACCAGCACCGAGATCGGCAGCAGGTAGTACTTCTTGTCGGGCGTGGCCGGCGAGGTTTCGATCTTCGCCGGAATCGCGTTGTAGGAGAGGTCCGTCTCCATCGTCGCGCGCGCCCGGTTCTCGACGCGCTGCGTTTCGGACTGGGGATCGAATCCCTTGCGGGCGCGCACGGTCATTCCGGGCCGGCTGACCGTCACCTCGACCTTCTGGTACCCGGTGATGCCGAGCTTCGAAAGAGTCACCCCGAGCGTGTAGTAGGTCGAGACCTGCTGGTAGATCCGGGAGAGGCCCCTCTGGAAGTCGTTCGTGTTCAGGAGCGCGAGGCCGCCCGTCTCGACCGCCATCTGCTGCATCCCGTTCTGCCGGTCCTGCTGGGCCTGGAAGCGCAGGTTCGGACGCTGCTCGATGGCGAGGACGTTGGTCGACGGGGAACCCTCCGAGGCGGGCGTGCCGTCGCCCGTCAGGCCCGTCGCGTCGACCGTGTAGAACGTGATCTGGTCCGCGTTGGCGCGCTGGATCATGGCAGTCAGGCGCGTCGGAATCTCGCGGACGTTGACGTTGGCCATCGTCGGCACGTAGTTGCCGCTGGCGTACTGGGCCATGACGTAGCCCGGCTGGTACTCGAAGCCGCCCGAGAGGAAGAGAAATGCCCGCTTGCCGTTCAGGGGCGTGAGCGTCACCAGCTCCGACTGGATGCTGTCGATCATGGTTTCGATCTCGGCGCCGACTTCCTGGGCGTACTGCTGGGCGATCTGGAGCCGGGAATTGACGGCGCGCCGGGTCGATCCCATGCTGTTCATGAGCGCGATCGACTGCTCCTGGGTCTGCAGCCGCGACATGCCCACGCCCTGCCGCTCGATGTCGGCCAGCGAGGTCAGCACGACATCCTTGCTGGTCGTCCAGTCGACGAGGACGGTCGGCGTGCGGTTGAAGACGATCACGCGCATCGCGTCGTTGGGGCCGAGGCGCGTGGCCAGGTCCCGGATCGCGTTCAGGCTGCGGTTGCGAAGCCCGGGCGGCAGGTAGCCGAGGTCCACGTAGACGAGGAAATTGCGCGGGACGTAGGCGTCCTCGCCCTTGCGATAGGTCGCGAGGACCTGGTCCGGGGGCGCGGTCGCGAGGTCGGGGGCGTGGATCGCGCCTTCATTGACGAGCGTGAAGTACTCGATCGGGACCGGCTTGCCGCCGATTTTCAGGGTGAAGTCCTCGCGCTTCAGGTCGGTCACCGGGGCGCCCTTGGAGTCGGTGACGTCCACGTCCAGGTTCAGGACTCGGACCTCGACGCTCTCGGAGAACGTCGGAAGCTGGGAGGGCGCCGGGGGCTGCTGGGCGAGCGCCGTCGAGGCGGAGAGGATCAGGGCCGCAGCCATTCTGGTCCGTTGCATGCTGAAAGTCCTTTCTCGACCTTGGGGCCGGTCTCTTCGGCCGGCCAGCCGACACGGAGAACGCCGACGGGGCAGACCGGATTCCGGAGTGTCCTGATTTTAGGAAAAAACTAAAGAAGGGGCGTTGAAGGGGCGCTATTCGCGGGCGGCGCCGACGGTCTCGAGGCCCAGGTATTCGAACAGCATGTTGACTTCGGCCGTCAGCTCCTCGGCCTCGAGGTCGTCCCCGCTCTCGACGGGCAGGCTTCCGATGGCGCAGGCCGGAACCGCCGCGCGGGCCTGGCGGACGACGGCGGCGGCGGCACTCGGGTCGGTGCCGTCGTCGGACAGGACCGCCTCGAAGTCCCGGGGCAGCCCCCAGATTTCGGCGCGGGCCCGGCCCACGGCGGGCCGGTAGGTCTCGAGGATCGAGCCCCGGAACGGCCCGGCCGGCAGGTTCATTTCGCGGACGATCTCGAAGAGGTCCGCGTAGCCGATGCAGTGCAGCAGGCCCAGGGTGTAGCCGCGCTCGCGGGTGACGCCGTAGCGCTCGGCGTACCGGCCGGCCGCGACGGCCGCGGCCAGGCTGGCGCGCCGCACGGCCCGGGCGGCCGGGTCGTTGGTGGGAAGCGCGGGGAAGTCGGGCGAGGAGAGCCGGTCGATGAGGACCGTCGCGGCCCGCGGCCCGATCCGCTCGAGGGCGTCCGGCACGGTGCCGACGGAGTTCTCGCGGTCGACCGACAGGGAGTTGGCGAGGATCAACAGGTCGAGCGTCAGGTACTGGTCGAGCGCCGCGATCGGGGCGATGGCCGAGGGATCGAGCGGCGGCCGCCGCTTCAACAGCTCGAGCAGCAGCGTGGCCGTGTCGGCATGGACGGGCCGCATCAGGTAGTTGCGGATGAGGCGCTCGCGCAGCCTTCGCGCGAACTCGCGAAAGCGCGCGGCGTGGCCGCGGGCCTCGAGCGGGTCGATGACCGTTCCCATGCGTTCGGCCGCCTCCCAGAAGTGCTCTTCGATGCCGTCGGGCAGGAAGGGCAGAACCCAGGCGTCCGCCGCTTCCCACGTCTCGCGGCGCTCCTTGCGCGAGAGGCGGTGCGTGTCGTCGAGTTGCTTGACGCCCTGGAAGGCGAGGGCCTGTCCCCGCAGGGTCAGCCCGATGCGCAGGATGGGTTGAACGCGGTAGGAGGGGTCGTATTCGAAATTGGCTTCGCGCCATTCGAAGATCTCGAAGAGCAGCTTGCGGGCCAGGTCCTCGACGCGCAGGGAGAGCCCGTCGAGCGTGTCGTGGTTCATGTCGAGGATGAGACGGGTCAGGTTCTCCTGTGTGGTCATGTTGCGAGCGAGCAACTCGTACAGCGTGGCGGCCGGCAGCGAGCCGCTCCGGAGCAGGTGAACGCCGAGGCGGTGGCGGGGCAGGGACCCCGAGACGTAGACGATCTCGCCGTCTTTCCAGTCGAGCGTGCGACGGTCGTGGCCGCGCGTCACCGTCAGCCGCCCCGAGCGGCGGTTCAACTCCATCCATTGGAGAAGGTCAGCGAGTCCGAAGACCTCGAGTCTTCCCCGGAAATGCTCGGTCATGAATGCTTTCCAATCAATTTTAGCATCCGCCGCGCCGCCCCGGGGGCCGTGACAGAATCCGGGGCGCTATGGCGGGCAAACGCGACGAGAAGCGGCCCAATCTGCCCGGCGAGACGACCTCGGGGCTTGCGATCGACCCCTTTTACGGTTCCCCGGCCCCGGGCGAGTTTCCCTACACGCGCGGCATCTCGGCCGAGGGCTACCGGGGGCGGTTCTGGACCATGCGCCAGTACGCGGGGTTCGGCTCGGCCCGGGCGTCCAACGCCCGTTACCGGTACCTGCTCGACCAGGGCCAGACGGGGCTGTCCGTGGCCTTCGACCTTCCCACCCAGATGGGTTACGACTCGGACGATCCGCTCGCCCGCGGCGAGGTCGGCAAGGTCGGGGTCGCGATCGCGACGATCGACGACATGCGCGTGCTGACCGACGGGCTGCCGCTGGAGCGCGTCTCGATCTCGATGACGATCAACGCGACGGCGTCCATCCTGCTCGCCCTCTACCTCGCCGTGGCTCGCGAGCGGGGGATCCGGTGGGACGCTCTCTCCGGGACCGTGCAGAACGACATCCTGAAGGAGTATGTCGCGCGCGGGACCTACATCTTCCCGCCCCGGGAGTCTCTGAAGATCACGACGGACCTCTTCGCCTTCTGCGGCCGCGAGGTTCCGCGCTGGAACACGATCTCGATCTCGGGGTACCACATCCGCGAGGCCGGCTCGACGGCGGTCCAGGAGGTGGCATTCACGCTCTCGAACGCCATCGCGTACGTCGAGGCGGCGCTCGGGCGGGGTCTGGCGATCGACGATTTCGCGCCGCGGCTGTCTTTCTTCTTCAACGCCCATGCCAACTTCTTCGAGGAAGTGGCCAAGTTCCGGGCCGCGCGCGAGCTCTGGGCTGAAATCGCCCGCGACCGCTTCGGCGCGAAGGACCCGAGGTCCTGGCGCCTGCGCTTCCACACGCAGACGGCCGGCTCGACGCTCACGGCCCAGCAGCCCGAGGTCAACGTCGTGCGGGTCGCCCTGCAGGCGCTGTCCGCCGTCCTCGGCGGCACCCAGTCGCTTCATACCAACGCGAAGGACGAGGCGCTCGCCCTGCCGACCGAGGAGTCGGCGCGCCTGGCGCTGCGAACCCAGCAGGTCATCGCCAACGAAAGCGGCGCCGCGGACGTGGTCGACCCCCTCGGCGGCTCGTTCCTGGTCGAGGCGTGGACACGGGAGGTCCGCGAGCGGGCACGCGCGCTCATCGCGAAAGTGGACGCCCTCGGAGGCGCGGTCTCGGCGATCGAGCAGGGGTTCTTCCAGCGGGAGATCGAGGATGCCGCCTACGCCGCGCAGCGCGAGGTGGAGGAGGGCAAACGGCTGGTCGTCGGGGTCAACGCCTACCGCGACGAGTCCGAGGCCTCCGTGCCCATTCTGTCGGTCGACCCGCGCACCGAGGCCGATCAGGTCGAGCGGTTGCGCGCGTTTCGCGCCGCCCGGGAGAAGAGCAAATGGGCCGCAGCCCTCGAGACACTGCGCCGCGACGCGCGGGAGGACCGCAACCTCATGGCGTCGCTCGTCGAGGCGGTTTCCGCCGGGGCTACGCTCGGCGAAATCGTCGGCGCCCTGAAGGAGCTTTACGGCGAGCATCGGCCCGGAAACTGACTGAAGCCGGGCTTAAGTTTCAATATCTCAGACGCTTGCGCGTGTGGAAAAGGGGTTGCCGCCTGTTTCGCGACTCTCCAGACTCTGCACAGCAGCTTGGGCATCACAGCTAAGTCATTGAAGGCGCACTGGTTCCCGCCTCGCACAGATGTCGGTGCAATTCGGTCCGCGACCGGCCCTTTTCGCCTTTTTCTGGCGCTTTCCGCAGGGAAATCGACAGGGTTTTCCGCCGAGCCTACGGAAAACTGATTCCGATCAAGCGGGCACGAACTTCCGGCGGTCTACACGCCGATTTTCGGGCACAGCGGATCGACCGGGCAGTCGCCGCAGCGCGGCTTTCGGGCGGCGCAGGTCGACCGTCCGTGGGCAATCAGGAGGTGCGCGCCGATCGTGCGCCGGCCCTTCGGGACCAGGGCATTCAGGTCCGTCTCGACCCTGACCGGGTCGGTCTCGCGGGTGAAGCCGAGGCGGCGCGCGAGCCGCCCGACGTGGGTGTCGACGACGAAGCCCTCGTCCTTGCCGAAGGCGTTGCCGAGGACGACGTTGGCCGTCTTGCGGCCGACGCCTGGCAGTTTGACGAGCCTTTCCATGTCGTCCGGGACGTTTCCGCCGTGCTCGGCCGCGATGGCGGCGCCCGCTGCCCGGATGCTCTTTGCCTTGGCGTTGAAGAAGCCGGTCGAGCGGATCTCGCGTTCGAGCACGCCCTTGGGCGACCGGGCGTAGTCGGCCGCGGTCTTGTAGGTGGCGAACAGGTGCGGCGTGACCATGTTGACGCGTGTGTCGGTGCACTGCGCCGAGAGGATCGTCGCGACGAGCAGTTCGAGCGGGCTTCGGTGGTCGAGCGCGCAGCGCGCTTCGGGGTAGGCCTTCCCGAGCCGGCGCAACACCGTCGCGGCGCGGCGTTTCTTTTCGTCGAAGGATTCCTTCGGTTTCTTCGCCATGGCTCGAGATTCTATGGCTGTGTCGAGCCCCATTCCTGGGCGGAAAGGGGGTCCCTCGTCGCTGTGCTGCTCGGGATTTTGCCGGGAGGATGGGGCTCACGCCGCCGTTGGCGCGAGGCACGCCGACGCCCGCCCCCCGTCATCCCGAGCGAAGCGAGGGATCCCTTTGAAGTCCGGGTGTGGCTCGGTTGCCCCAATCTACAATCTGGCTGATGCGCCTGTTTCGAGCCGCGCCGCTGCTTCTCCTCTTCGTCGCGGCCCGCGCGTCGGCCGTCACGTTGACGATCCTCCACACGTCCGACCTCCACGGCCGGGTCCATCCGCACGATGCGCTGGCCGACAGGGATCTCGGCGAGGGACTGGCGCGCGTCGCGGAGGCGGTGAAGGCCATTCGCGCCGAGGGCAACCCGACCCTTCTTGTCGACTCGGGCGACACCATCCAGGGCTCGCCGACGCAGGCCCTGGTCTTCGCCGGCCGGATCGGGGATGGCAGCGACCCGATCGTCCGCGCCATGAACCTCGTCGGATACGACGCCATGGCGATCGGCAACCACGAGTTCGACTTCGGTGTCGACCGCCTCGACGCCTCGCGCAAGCAGGCCCGGTTCCCGTGGCTTTCGGCGAACACCCTCGGTCCCGACGGCGAGCCCGCCTTCCCGCCCTACGCCGTGAAGGAGATCGCCGGCGCGCGCGTCGGGATCCTCGGTCTCGTGACGCCCCACGTCGCCAACTGGGAGAGCCCGGCCCTTCTCGGGGGGCTCCATTTCGGCGACTCCGTCGAGGCCGCGCGTCGTTACGTCCCGATCCTCAGGAACCGCGAGCGCTGCGACCTCGTGGTCGTGATCGCCCACGAAGGGTTCGAGCGCGATCCGAGATCGGGGCTCGAGCGCCCGGACAATGGCGAGAACCAGGCCTACGCGATCGCGACGGAGGTCCCTGGAATCGACGTCCTGCTCGCGGGTCACGCCCATACGATTCTCGCGCCGACCCGCGTGGGCCGGACCTGGGTCTCCCAACCCGGCCGCTGGGGCAACACGCTGACGCGGTTCGACCTGGCCCTCGAGCGCGGCGAAGGACGCTGGAACGTCGTCGCCGTCGCGGGGCGCAACCTGCCCATGAAGAAAGTCGTTCCCGACCCGGAAGTCGTGGCGGCGGTCGCCCCCGAGCACGGGGCGACCTTGCGCCTGCTCGCCGAGGAAGCGGCCGTCCTGGAACTGCCGGTCTCGGGCAACGGCGCCCGGCGGCAGGACACGGCTCTCCTCGACTGGCTCCACGGCGTGCAGCTGCGCGAGGGAAAAGCGGCGCTGTCCTTCTGTTCGCTCCTGCCGGCCGCACTGCCCGACTGGCCGGCCGGGCCGCTCTCGGTGCGCCAGATCTGGGCGTTCTACCCCTACGAAAACGGCCTCGTCACCGTCGAAGCGACGGGGCGCCAGGTTCGCGCGGCCCTCGAGCGCTCCGCCGGCTGTGTCGCGCGGCCGAGCGAGCTCTCCCGCAACTGCGACACTCTGGCAGGCGCCGAGTACGTCCTGGATCTGTCGAAGCCCGAGGGCCGGCGTGTCGTGTCCCTGCGCCGCGACGGCCGGGAGATCGGCGACGGCGACGTCCTCGCGGTCGCGATCAACTCCTATCGAGCGTCCGGGGGAGGCGGCTACCCGATGTGGAAATCGGCCAGACGCGTCTCGGAAATCGGCAACGTGCGCGAACTCCTCGTCGCCGACGCCCGCGCAAAGAAGCGCCTGCTCCTCACCGCGGACGGCAACTGGAAGGTCGTCGGCGCGCCATGAGGCCCGACGAAAGGGCCGTCGTCGACGCCTTCCACCGCCTGTATTACGACGGACCGGAAGGGGAGGGTCGCGTTCATCACCGGACGACCTGGATGGGCGTTCCATGCCTGAAGTGCCCGATGGACCTCTGGGCCTACCAGGAAATCCTCGCGGAGGTCCGGCCCGACCTCGTCGTGGAGACCGGGACGCACCTCGGCGGGAGCGCTCTCTTCCTCGCCCACATGCTCGATCTTCTCGGCAACGGCGAGGTGATCTCGATCGACATTCTCGAGCGTCCCGGCCGCCCGCTCCACCCGCGAGTCCGGTACGTGACGGGCTCGAGTGCCGACGCCGTCCTGGTGCGCGGTCTCCTGGCTGAGCGCCCCGACGCGAAGCGCCTCGTCATCCTCGATTCCGACCACTCGAAGGCGCACGTCGCAACGGAGCTCGCCCTCTTTGCGCCCTTCGTCTCGGTCGGGAGCTACCTCGTCGTCGAGGACTCGAACGTCAACGGCCACCCCGTCCTGCCGGACTTCGGTGCCGGCCCGTCCGAGGCCGTCGCGGAGTTTCTGACGGGCAACCCGGGCTTCGTGACGGACTTCTCCCGGGAGAAGTTCCTGATGACGTTCAACCCGGGCGGGTACCTGAAGCGCGTGTCCTGACGCGGTTGACCCGGAAAGGCCCTCACTCCTGTCATCCCGAGCGCAAGACCCCGATTTGCTCGGGATGATGAACTCTGAGGGCTATCGGGCGCGAAGGTCTCTGACGACCTCGCGGCTGGCGTTGGCGCCCGGAGCGCCCGTCACGCCGCCGCCCGGATGCGTGCCCGAGCCGCAGAGGTAGAGGCCCTTGACGGGCATGCGGTACTGAGCCCAGCCGAGCAGCGGGCGCATCGTGAAGAGCTGGTCGATCGCCTGCTCGCCGTGGAAGACGTGGCCGCCGGTCAGGCCGTACGTTTCCTCGAGGTCGAGGGGAGTCAGGACCTGGCGGTGGGCGACGAGGCCCTTCAAGTTGGGAGCGTAGGCCGCGATCGTGTCGACGACGGCGTCGCCGAGGGCGTCGCGCTTGGATTTCCAGTCGCCGGTCTTGAGCTTGTAGGGCGCGAACTGCGCGACGACCGACATCACGTGCTTGCCCGCGGGCGCGAGCGACGGGTCGGTCACGGTCGGGATCGTGATGTCGCAGTACGGGTGCGGCGCGAAGTCGCCGTACTTTGCGGCGTCGTAGGCCCGCTCGAGGTAATCGATGTCGGGCCCGATGTGGATGCGGCCCGAGAGAACGCCCGAGGCGCCGCCGGCCGCGGCCTTTCCAGCCGTGAATTCCGGAAGGCCCGAGAGAGCGAGGTTCACCTTGGCCAGCGCGCCCGTCGACCGGTAGTTGCGCATCTTCTGCAGGAAGTCGGGATCGAGGTCCACCGGGTCCACGAGCCCGAGGAGCGTGCGCTTCGGGTCGGCGTTCGAGACGACGGCGCGGGCGAGCACTTCCTCGCCCGTCGACAGCACGACGCCGCTGGCGGCGCCGTCCTTCGTGGCGATGCGGGCGACGTCCGCGCCCGTCCGCACCTCGGCGCCGAATGCGCGGGCCGCGGCCGCCAGGGCCTGTGTGAGGGCGCCCATCCCGCCGCGCACGAATGTGGCCGGTCCGGCGGCGTTGCCGTCGAGGGCCGCGCCGAGCAGGATGCCGAGGTTCGTGCCGGCCGACCAGGGGCCGGCGAAGGTCCCGTAGATGCCCCGCGCCGCGACGACCGCGCGGAGCAGCTCCGACTCGAAGAACTCGGAGACGAGATCGGCGACCGCCATCGGCCCCCACCGGAGGAGGCGGAACGCGTCGCGCCGCGGCAGCGCCCGGAACTTGCGGCCGACGCCGAGCAGCTGCCAGAGCTCCGACATGGTCGGGTCGTCGATCGAGGGCGGCATCATGGTCACGAGCGGCTCGACGAGCCTGCCGATCCGGCCGAGCGTCTCGTGCAGGCTGAGATATCCCTTCGCGTCGTGGGCGGAGGTCTTGCCGATCTCCGAGGCGGTCCGCGCGGCGTCGCTGTAGAGCGTCAGCGCGCGCCCGTCCGGCCCCGGCGCGAAGACGCGGACCTCGGTCTGGATGAACGAGAGCCCGTGCTTGTCGAGAGCGAGGTCCCGGACGATCGAGGGCAGGAACGGCCCCGCCGCGTGCAGCACCGAGGAGGCCTTGAACCCGGGAGCGAACTCTTCGGTGACCGCGACGCCGCCGACGACGCCGCGCCTTTCGAGGACGACGGGCTTCAGGCCGGCCTTGGCCAGGTAACAGGCGGCGACCAGGCCGTTGGGCCCTCCGCCGATGATGACGACGTCTTTCTTCTCGGCCATTCTCGACGCGCTAGACCTTTCCGCGCTTCCAGTCTTCGAGGAGCTTCTCGGCGGCGTTCTTCCCGTTGGCGCCCATGATTCCGCCGCCCGGGTGCGTCGCGGAACCGCACATGTAGAGATTCCTGATGGGCGTCCGGTACTGCGCCCAGCCCGGCGCCGGGCGCAGGAAGAAGAGCTGCTCGAGCGACAGCTCGCCCTGAAAGATGTTGCCCTCCGACAGGCCGAACTCGCGCTCGAGATCGAGGGGAGTGACGACCTGGCGGTGCTTGATGATGCTCTTGATGTTGGGGGCGTGCTCGGCGATGGTGTCGATCACGGTGTCGCCGAAGGCCTCTTTTTCCTTGTCCCAGTCGCTGTCCTTCAGCTTGTAGGGCGCGTACTGGACGAAGCAGGACATCACGTGCTTGCCCGGGGGCGCGAGCGACGGGTCCGTCAGCGTCGGGATGACCATGTCGATGTACGGACGCCGCGAGAAGCGCCCGTACTTCGCGTCGTCGTAGGCGCGTTCCATGTACTCGACCGCCGGAGAGATCGAGATCGCCCCGCGCAGGTGGGCGCCGGGGCCCGGGATCGACTTGAAGTCCGGCAGCGCGTCGAGGGCCAGGTTGACCTTGCCGGAGGACCCGCGGAACTTGTAGCGCTTGATGTCCTCGACGAAGTCGCCCGGCAGCTCGCTCTCGCCGATCATTTTCATGAAGGTCAGGCGCGGGTCGACGCTCGAGGAGACGACCGTCGCGTCGATCTCGTCGCCGTTCTCGAGGACGACGCCCTTCGCCTTGCCGTTGGCGAGCTTGATCTTCGCGATGGCGGTCTTCGTCCGGATCTCGACGCCGGCCTCGCGGGCCGCGTCCCCGATGGCGTTCGAGATCGCGCCGGTGCCGCCGCGGGCGAAGCCCCACGAGCGGAAGGCGCCGTCGATCTCGCCCATGTAGTGGTGGAGGAGCACGTAGGCCGTGCCGGGCGAGCGCACGCCGAGGAAGGTGCCGATGATGCCCGAGGCCGACATCGTGGCCTTCAGGACGTCGGTCTCGAACCACTGGTCGAGAAAGTCGACGGCCGACATCGTCATCAACTGGACCTGGTTGTACTTGTCCTCGCCGGAGAGCTGCTGGAACCGCTTGCCGAGGAAGGCCAGGTCCTGGAGGCCCTTCAGGGTCAGCTTGGTCGGGTCCGGCGGCGTCATGCCGAGGATCGGCTTGACGAAGCGGCCCATGTCGGCCATCGCCTTGCCGTACTCGTCGTACGCGTCGGCGTCGAGCCGTGAGTGGCGGGCGATCTCGCGGCGCGTCTTGCCGTGGTCGTTGACGCGCCAGAGGTAATCGCCGGAGAGCATCGGCGTGAACGTGCCGTCGAGCGGCAGGATCTCGAGGCCGTGGCGGGGCAGGTCGAGGTCGCGGATGATCTCGGGCCGCAGGAGCGACACGACGTAGGAGCAGACCGAGAACTTGAACCCCGGGAAGACCTCTTCGGTGACCGCGGCGCCGCCGAGCACGTGGCGGCGCTCGAGGACGAGGACTTTCTTACCGGCCTTCGCGAGGTACGCGGCGTGGATGAGGCCGTTGTGGCCGCCCCCGATGACGATGACGTCGTACTTCGAACTCATGCGCCTCGCGCCCTCTCAACCTGCGCCGACTGTGACCCAAAGTTTTCGTTTGCGCCTTGCCGTGAGGCGCGCAGCATACTTATAATCCTGCGCCGCGACAAGGTCCAAGGTGACCCCGCGTCATTGCGGGAACGGGGACCGGATTCCGAGGTTGGAAGTGCCGATCGGGACTGCCGTACACGAGAGAACTTTTCCGCTCTGCGAGAGCCTGAACTACCGCGAGTGGTCGGGTTACTACGCCGTGAGCGCGTACGAGGCGCACCACGAGCACGAGTACAACGCGATCCGCAACGCCGCCGCCCTGATCGACATCTCGCCCCTCTTCAAGTACCGCCTCTCGGGCAAGGACGCGACGCGCCTCGTCGACCGGATCGTCACCCGCGACCTGAGAAAGGTCTCGGTCGGCTCGGTCATCTACACGCCCTGGTGCGACGAGCACGGCAAGGTCATCGACGACGGCACCGTCTCGCGCCTTCAGGAGAACACGTACCGCTGGACGGCCGCCGATCCGAGCCTGCGCTGGTTCCACCAGAACGCCCTCGGGCTCGACGTCGGGATCGAAGACATCTCGGAGCAGGTCGCGGCGCTCGCCCTGCAGGGGCCGACGTCCGGCCGCCTGCTGCGCGCGATTGCCGAGGCCGACATCGAAAATCTCAAGTACTTCAAGGTGACCTCCGGAAAGATCGCCGGCGTCCCCGTCGACATCTCGCGCACCGGCTACACGGGCGATCTCGGGTACGAGATCTGGATCCCGTGGAAGGACGCCGTCCGTGTGTGGGACGAGCTCATGAGCAAGGGCAGGGCCTTCGACATCCACGCCGCCGGGATGCTCGCCCTCGACGTCTCGCGCATCGAGGCTGGCCTGCTGCTCATCGACGTGGACTTCAACGGCTCGAAGAAGGCCCTGATCGGCGCACAGAGGTACACGCCCCTCGAGATGGGGCTCGGCCGGCTCGTGGCGCTCGACAAGGGCCGCTTCGTCGGCCAGGAGGCCCTGCGCCGCGAGGCGAAGACCGGCCCGGTGCGCGAGATCGTCGGTCTCGAGCTGTCCTGGAACGCGGTCGAGGCGATCTACGAGAAGCTGAACCTCGCCCCGCAGATCCCGGCCGCCGCCTCGCGGGTGTCGGTGCCGCTCTACCGGGAGGGAAGCCAGGTCGGCAAGGCGACCTCGACGACGTGGTCGCCGACCCTGAAGAAGATGATCGCGCTCGGGACCGTCGCCCGCGGCTCCAACGCCATCGGGACCCGGCTCGAGATGGAGGTCACGGTCGAGGCGGTGCGCCATCGCGTTCCGGCGACCGTCGTGAAGCTGCCGTTCTTCAATCCGCCCCGCAAGACCGCGACACCGGTCGGGTAGCGGCGGCGGGATTCGGGCTCTTTTCGGAGGGCGCATGGAAGCCTCGGTCAGGGAGATCCTCGAGTCCTACGACGCTAAGGCCCCGCTCGAGGAGGCCTGGACGATCCCGGCGCCCTGGTACGTCGACGACCGCGTGGCCGGGCTCGAGCGCCGGACGGTGTTCTCCCGCACCTGGCAGATGGTCGGCCGCCTGGACCAGTTGGCGCAGCCGGGGCAGTACATCACCACCGTGCTCGCCGGCGAGCCGATCGTGGTGGTGCGGGGCGAGGACGGGGCGCTGCGCGGCTTCTTCAACGTCTGCCGCCACCACGCGGCCTCGGTCATGACCGAGCCCGAGGGCAAGGCGCCGATCCTGCGCTGCCCGTACCACGGCTGGACGTACTCGCTCGCCGGCGAGCTGAAGGGCACGCCGGATTTCGCCGGCGTGTGCGGGTTCGACAAGAGCAAGAACGGCCTCGTGCCGATCGAGACCGCCGCCTGGGAGAAGTTCGTCTTCGTGCGTCTCTCGCCGGGCGGTCCCTCGCTCGAACGGTCGCTCGGGCCCCTCGTCGGCCAGTTCGCGAAGCTCCGGCTCGAACGCTTCCACTTCGTCGAACGCCGCCGCTGGACCTTCGAGTGCAACTGGAAGGTCTTCGTCGACAACTACCTCGACGGCGGGTACCACGTGCCGCACCTTCACAAGAGCCTCTCCTCGGTGCTCGACTACGGCGGCTACACGATCGAGACCGGCGACAACTGGTGCCTCCAGTGGAGCCCGATCGACCACTCGAACGCCGAGGGCGACGTCGCCGCGGTGCGCGGGGGAGAGAAGGCGCTCTACTACTGGCTCTGGCCGAACTTCATGGTCAACTGGTACGAGGGCGTCATGGACACGAACCTCGTGCGGCCGCTCGGGGCCGGCAAGGCCGAGGTCATCTTCGACTTCTACTTCACGGACGTCTCCTCGCCCGAGGCGATCGCCCGCAACAAGGCCTCCATCGACGTCGGCAATCGTGTCCAGGACGAGGACCTCGCCATCTGCGACTCGGTTCAGCGGGGTCTTGGCTCGCGGGCGTACAACGCGGGCCGGCTCTCCGTGCGCCGCGAGGGCGGCGAACAGCTCTTCCACCGGATGCTGGCGGCCGATCTGAAGGCCGGGCTCGCGGGCTGAAGCTTCGAGAAAACTTCTTCCGACCGGGGCTAGTATTGCGCCACCGCGGCCCTCCGCCGCGAGAGGAAGCGCCCATGGCCGAGAACATCGATCCCCGGGCAAAGATCGCGGATTCCGTCCTCGAGCGCCGCTTCGACCGGCTCGGGCGCGCGTCCAGCGAAGACGCCTGGGCGGACCGCTACGTTCTCTGCAAACACCTGATGGATCCGAAGTCGGTCCCGACGCGGCAGCGCTTCGAGTCGCTGTCGCGCTTCGTCCGCGACCTGATTGCCCACCGCTGGGTCGAGACCCGGCGGGTGCGCGAGAAGGCCAACCCGAAGCGCGTCTACTACCTCTCCATGGAGTACCTGATCGGGCGCACGCTCAACAACAACATCATGAACCTGGCGGCGGACCCGCTCGTCCAGGAGGTGCTCTCCCGGGAGGGCTGGAGCCTCGACGAGCTGCTCGAGGAGGAGCCGGACGCGGGCCTCGGCAACGGCGGCCTCGGGCGTCTGGCGGCCTGTTTCATCGACTCGCTGGCGACGCTGCAGTACTCCGCCATCGGCTACGGGCTTCGCTACGAGTACGGCATGTTCCGCCAGACCATCCGCGACGGTTACCAGGCCGAGCAGCCCGACAACTGGCTGCGCCGGCCGGATCCGTGGGAGATCGTGCGGCCCGGCCGGACCTACCGGGTCGCGCTGAACGCGTCGATCGAGCTCGACGGCTCCGTCATTCACGTCCTCCCCGACCGCCCGTCGACGCTGCTCGGCGTGGCCTATGACCGCCCGATCGTCGGGTTCGGCGCCCCGTGCGCCAACACGCTGCGTCTCTGGTCGGCCCGGGCGCCCGAGTCCTTCGACTTCGCCGAGTTCTCCCACGGCGATTTCGCCGGCGCCGTGATCGAAAACGTCGAGGCGGAATCCCTCACCCGCGTTCTCTACCCGGACGATTCGACGGCGGCGGGCCGCACCCTGCGCTTCCTCCAGGAGTACTTCCTCGTCAGCTGTTCGCTGCAGGACATCGTCGAGCGCCTGCGCCAGTCGGCGGAGCCCGACTGGGCGGGGCTGCCCGATCGCGCCGCGATCCAGTTGAACGACACGCACCCCGCGCTCTCGGTGGCCGAGCTGATGCGCATCCTGCTCGACGAGGGGAGGCTCGGGTGGGACGAGGCCTGGGACCTCACCGTGCGCACGCTCGCTTACACGAACCACACGCTGTTGCCCGAGGCCCTCGAGAAGTGGCCGGTGGAGCTCTTCGAGCAGCTGATCCCGCGGCATTACGAGATCGTGCTCGAGATCAACCGGCGTTTCCTCGGCGAGGTCGGCCGGCGCTATCCCGGCGACGGCGAGCGCCAGCGGCGGATGAGCCTCATCGAGGAGGGCCCCTCGCGCAAGGTTCGCATGGCGCACCTGGCGGTCGTCGGCAGCCACAGCACCAACGGCGTGGCCGAGATTCACTCGGGCCTCCTGCGCGCGCACGTCCTGAAGGACTTTGCCGAGATGTACCCCTTGCGCTTCAACAACAAGACCAATGGCGTGACGCCCCGGCGCTGGCTGAAGATGGCCAACCCGCCGCTTTCGGCGCTCGTGACCGAGGCGGTCGGAGACGGCTGGGTCACCGATCTCGGCCGCCTGCGCGGGCTCGCCCCGCTGGCGGACGACGCCGCCTTCCGCGGTCGATTCCGCGCGGCCAGGCGCGAGGCGAAGGTCCGCTTCGCGGCGTGGCTGAAGGCCTCCTCCGGGGCCGTCGTCGATCCCGACTCGATCTTCGACAGCCAGATCAAGCGCATCCACGAATACAAGCGGCAGCTCCTGAACGTGCTGCACATCGTGGTCCTCTACAACCGGCTGCGCGCCAACCCGAACCTCGAGATGGCCCCGCGCACGTTCTTCTTCGCCGGGAAGGCCGCTCCGGCCTACCGGCTCGCCAAGCTCATCATCAAGCTGATCAACAACGTGGCCGGGACGATCGACGGCGACCCGGCCGCGCGCGGCCGATTGCGCGTGCTCTTCCTGCCCGACTACAACGTCAGCCTCGCCGAGCGGCTGATTCCGGCCAGCGACGTCTCCGAGCAGATCTCGACGGCCGGGTACGAGGCCAGCGGAACCGGCAACATGAAGTTCATGATGAACGGCGCCTTGACCGTCGGCACGCGCGACGGCGCCACGATCGAGATGGCGCAGGCGGCGGGGGAGGAGAACTTCTTCCTCTTCGGGCTCACGGCCGACCAGGTCGCCGCGGGGCGCGCCACGTACGACCCGTCCTGGCACTACGAGAATGAGCCGGAGACCCGGGAGGCGCTCGACCTGATCTTCGGCGATCATTTCAGCCGCTACGAGCCGGGCGCCTTCGAGCCCATCCGGGAGACGCTGTTGACGCGCGGCGACCAGTACATGCACCTGGCCGACCTGGCCGCCTACGGCCGGGCGCAGCAGAGCGTCGGGTCGGTGTACGCCGATCCCGAGGCCTGGTCCGGCAAGGCGATCCGCAACGTGGCGTTCTCGGGCCGGTTCTCGAGCGATCGGACGATCACGGAGTACGCCTCGGAGATCTGGAACGCGCGGCCCTGCCCGGTGACGTGAAGATCGCTCGGCCGGCTACTGGCTGTTCTGGCTCCACAGCGCGAGCTCTTCCTCGAGCTTTCGGTCGATTCCATCGACCGGCAGCGGGCGGCTGACCCAGTAGCCCTGCATCTCGTCGCAGCCGTACTTCTGCAGGAGCTGGAACTGGTCCTGTGTCTCGACGCCCTCGGCGATGACCGAGAGGCTCGAGCCGTGGGCCATCTCGACGATCGCGCGCACGATGCCGGCATCGGCCGGGTTGGCGGCGAGGTCGGTCACGAAGGAGCGGTCGATCTTCAACGACGTGATCGGGAAGCTCTTCAGGTAGCTCATGGACGAGTACCCGGTCCCGAAGTCGTCGATCGCGATGCCGCAGCCCATCGTGCGCAGCATGTTCAGGTTCGCGTTGACGATCTCGGCGCCCTCCATCGCGATGGACTCGGTGATCTCGACCTCGAGGTGGCGAGGCTCGAGTCCCGCCGTCGACAGCGCGCTTTCGACCGTGTGGACGAGGCTGCGCTCCCGGAACTGCTTGGCCGAGAAGTTGACCGAGATCCGCAGGCCGAGCCCCGTGTCGAGCCAGGTCTTGAGCTGGCTGGTCGCGGCGCGCAGCACCCATTCGCCCAGCGGCAGGATCAGGCCCGTTTCCTCGGCGACCGGAATGAAGGTCACCGGGGGCAGGAAGCCTTTCTGGGGATGCTGCCAGCGTACGAGGGCTTCGAGGCCGACGATCCTTCCCGACCCGAGGCTCACGAGCGGCTGGTAGTGCAGGAGAAACTCGTCGCGGTCGAGCGCCTGGCGCAGCCCGTTCTGGAGCTCCAGCCGTTCGACGGCCATCGCGGTGAGCTCGGGCGTGCAGAGCTCGAAGTTGTTGCCGCCGATGTCCTTGGCGCGGTACATCGCGGCGTCCGCGTTGCGCAGCAGCGACTCGGCGTCCTGGCCGTCGTCCGGGAAGGTCGCCACGCCAACGCTGGCGGTGACCTGCAGCGTGCGGCCGTCGATCTCGACGGGCCGGCTGAGAAGGGTCAGCAGCTTCTGGGCGAACCGCGACATGTCGCCGGTCTGGCGCAGGTCCGGCACGAGGATCAGGAACTCGTCGCCGCCGATGCGGGCGATCGTGTCGACCTCGCGCACGCCCCGCGTCAGC
>Ga0326726_10002331_pt1 | contig 17492 bp, 12 predicted proteins | sample MHFenrmetagenome_2_FD_207603 | JGI IMG/M metagenome (GOLD analysis project Ga0326726, IMG submission 207603) | Lab enriched peat soil microbial communities from Michigan Hollow, Ithaca, NY, United States - MHF15MN | ecosystem: Environmental > Terrestrial > Soil > Wetlands > Peat | place: USA... | reverse complement strand
CGACATTGAATCTGCCGCCGACCGTCGAGGCGCTGACGCGTCTACCGAGAGGACTCGTGCTGCTCGGCGGGCCAACCGGCTCCGGAAAAACGACGACGCTCGCCGCGTTGGTGAACGAAATCAATCATCGCGACGCGCGCCACATCATCACGATTGAGGATCCGATCGAGTACGAGCACGTGCACCGCCGGTGCGTGATCGAACAGGTGGAGATCGGCATCGACGCGCCGGACTTCCCCACCGCGCTCCGCGCCGCCCTTCGGCAGGCGCCGGACATCATCGTCGTCGGCGAGATGCGCGATCCCGAGACGATGCAGATCGCCGTCGCGGCCGGCGAAACAGGACATCTGGTTTTCTCGAGCGTCCACACCACCGACGTCGCGACCACTGTGGCTCGCGTGGCGGACTCATTTCCGCTCGAACGCCAGCACACGATCCGGCAGGAACTGGCAATGGCCCTCGCGGGCGTCCTGACGCAGACGCTGATGCCGAAAACGGGCGGCGGGTTGATTCCAGCTGCGGAGCTGCTGCTCGTGAGCTACGGCGCGCGGCAGCACATCCGGAAGAATGCGCTGCAGCACCTGCATCAGGAAATCACGATCACGCGCAAGCATGGATCGTTCACGCTCGAGGAATCGCTCGCGGAGCTGGTGAAGCGCGACCTCATCGACCGCAAGGACGCGGTCACGCGCGCCGTGCATCCGGAAGAGCTCGAGCGCCTCCTGACATGACAAAGAGCCCGGCGCCGGCAGCGAGCGCAGCGCATCCCCAGAGCAACTGATCCCGCGTCGCGCCGGCGGCGATCCCCGCGCACACGACAATCGCAACCATCGGGACGACGACGCCGAAAGGCGTCACGAATCCCGCCGGCTTGACGTCCATCGCAGCGCCCGTCGCCCGGCGCAGGCGCAGCGTCGCAGCGGCCGTCCCGGCGTACATGAGCAGCCGCGCCAGGGCGCTCACGCTGGCGATCGCGGTCAGCGATCCGCTCAACGCCAGGATCAGTGCGATCGCCGACGTGCACAGGATCGCGTTCACGGGTGTGTGAAAACGCGGATGCACACGTCCGAGCCACGCCGGAAGCTGCCGTTGCTCCGCCAGCGCGTACAGCATCCGCGATCCGTTCAGCACCTGGCCCGCGTTGTTGCCGGACATCGAAATCACGGATCCGACGCCGATGAGCAGCGCGCCGCCGGCGCCGAGGAACGCGGCCGCCGCGTCGGCCATCGGCGTGCTGTGGGCCGCGACGTCCGGCAAGACCCCCTGTGCCACGACTTGCGCGAGCGTCATGATCACCATCGCGATCAGCACGGTCGCGACAATCGCAAACGGGACGTCGCCCCGCGGATCGATCGCTTCGCCGCCCGGCACCGGCACGACCTCGTAGCCGCCGTAGATGAAGATCAGCAGCAGCGCGGCCGTGCCCGCCTGGCCGATGTCGATCGGCGGGAGCGTCGTCAGGCGCGCCGGCTGGACGAACAGCAGCCCGATGCCGATGAAGAGTGCGAGCGGGACGAGTTTGGCGATCGTGAAGCCGTTGACGACCCACGCGCTCTGCCGGATGCCGCGCACGTTGACCGCCGCGAACGTGCTCGTGAGCCCGGCGAGGAACACCGCGCGCGGCCAGCCGGCCGTCATCGCCGGCCAGTAGTAGCCGAGCGCGACCGCCGTCGCCGACATGATGCTGGCCTGGCTGGTGGCGCGCGAGAACCACTGCATCCACCCGACTTCGAAACCCACGAAATCGCCGAACGCGGCCCTCGTGTAGAGGTACGGACCGCCGGTGCCCTCGAACCGGCTGCCGACCTCGGCGAAGCAGAGCGCGACCGAGAGCGAGAGCAACCCGATCAAAATGAAGCCGATCGGACTCCACGCGCCGATCTGGGCGGCGACCAGCGCAGGCCAGACGAAGATGGCGCCGCCGATCACCTGGTTGACGCCGAGCGCGGTGAGATCCCAGCGGCCGAGCGCGCGCCGGAGGGTTGGCGGCATGAGCTGTGGTTCGGCTGGCGTAGCGCAGGCCTTCAGGCCTGCCGGCTCAGCCATGCCCCGTACAGCTCGGGTCGCCGATCGCGAAGGAACAGGCGTCGCGCGTTGGACGCGGCGTTCTGCGCGACGTCGACGTCCGCGTACAGGATCTCGTCGGTGCCGAGTTTCGCGCGCGCGACGACGGTGCCGTCCGGTCCGCAGACGAACGACTCGCCGGCGAAGGTCAGCTTCTCTTCTTTTCCGACGCGATTGCAGAGCGCGACGTAGTAGCCGTTGTGAAACGCGGCAACGCGCATCTCCGCTTCGTAGAGCCCTTCGGGCCACTCGCCCACCGAGCCCGCCTGCGGCACGACGACGAGGTCAGCGCCGTTGAGCGCGAGCGCGCGCATGAACTCGGGATAGTGCCGGTCGTAGCAGATCGCGACGCCGATCGCGCCGGCCTTCGTGTGGTAGACGGGCGCGCCGGTGTCGCCGGGCGCGTAGTAGCCCTGCTCGTGGAAACACGCGTACTCGGTAATATGAATCATCCGCGTGCGGCCGAGCAGCGATCCGTCGGCGTCGATGACCGGCGAGCAGTCGAACGTACGATCGCCGGCGCGCTCGAAGAGATTCAGCACGCCGACGACGCCGTATTCGCGGGCCTTTGCGGCAAATGCGTCGGTGAGCGGACCCGGAATCGTCTCGGCGTGCGCGAGCGATCCCGGACCGGCCGGATTCTGCGGATAGAACGGCTCGAACGCGAGCTCGGCGAACGCGACGACCTGGGCGCCGGCGCGCGCCGCCGTGTCGTCCGCGCGCAGCCCGCGCGCGATGTTGGCGGCTTTGTCCTGCGTCGCGTGCTGCTGAACGAGCGCGATGCGCATGCGGCGTATTATAGGCACCTCCGTGAAGAGACTTCTGCTCATCGCGGGCGTCGCCGTGGCGCTCGCGCCCGTGTTCAGGATCGTCGCGCCTGATGCCGCGGCGCCGGTGCGCGTGCTCGTCCGCACGAGCCTCGGCGACATCGAGATCCAGGTGGATGCCGATCGCGCGCCGGTCACCGCCGCCAACTTCTTGCGCTACATGGACGGCGGTCACTACGACGGCGGCCGCTTCCACCGGACGGTGACGCTCGCAAATCAGCCGGACAACGCCGTCAAGATCGAAGTGATTCAAGCGGGCGTCAATCCCACTCGCGCAACGGATCGGTTTCCGGCGATCGCGCTCGAGCCCACGAACCGCACGGGATTGCGGCACCTCGACGGCACGGTGTCGATGGCGCGCAACGGTCCGGACTCGGCCACGTCCGATTTCTTCATCTGCATCAACGATCAGCCGTCGCTCGACTTCGGCGGCGCGCGCAACGCGGACGGACAGGGCTTCGCCGCCTTCGGCCGCGTCGTCCGCGGCATGGACGTCGTCCGGCGGATTCACACCGCGCCCAACACCGATGCGCAGCGACTGACTCCGCCAATCCAGATTCTCGAGGTCCGTCGCGTCAACGACTGACCGTCCGCCGTCGAACTGATCTCCCCAGCCGTGGTATCGTCACAGGATTACTTGCCTCTGAGGATCCCAACCATGTCTTCGTCGGTCTTTAACGGCCATCGTCGTGTTCCGCCGCCTTTCAACGATCCCATTCGGTCATACGCGCCGGGCGCGCCCGAGCGCGCGTCGCTCAAAGCCCGCCTGAAGGCGATGGCCGCCGAGACGGTGGACATTCCGCTGTTCATCGGCGGCAAGGAAGTTCACAGCGGCAGCTGCGGCACGTCGGTGATGCCGCACGATCATCAGCACGTCCTCGGTCACTATCACAAGGCGGCCGAACAGCACGTCAAGGACGCGGTCGCCGCCGCACAGGCGGCGCATGCGGAGTGGACGAGCTGGTCCTTCGACGATCGCGCTGCCGTCATCCTGAAGGCCGCCGAACTGCTCCGCACCTCGTGGCGCGACGTGATCAACGGCGCGACGATGCTCGGCCAGTCGAAGACCGTGTTCCAGGCAGAGATCGACGCGGCGTGCGAGATCGTGGATTTCTGGCGCTTCAACGTGCATTACGGGCAGCAACTGCTCGACGAGCAGCCGATCAGCGACAACACGATGTGGAATCAGGTCGAGTACCGCGGCCTGGAAGGATTTGTCTACGCGGTCACGCCCTTCAACTTCACGTCGATCGCGGCGAACCTGCCGACCGCGCCGGTGCTGATGGGCAACACCGTCGTGTGGAAGCCCGCGTCGAGCGCCATGTACAACGCGTACTGGCTGATGAAGCTGTACGAGGAAGCCGGCATGCCGCCCGGCGTCATCAACATGGTCGCGGGCGACTCGGCGATGATCTCGAAGATCCTGCTGTCGCATCGCGATCTCGCGGGCGTGCACTTCACCGGCAGCACCGAAGTCTTCAACGACATGTGGAAGACGATCGGGGGATCGATGGGCAGCTACCGCTCGTACCCGCGGATCGTCGGCGAGACGGGCGGCAAGGATTTCATCCTCGCGCATCCGTCTGCAGACGTGGACGCGCTGGCTGTCGCCGCCGTGCGCGGAGGTTACGAGTTCCAGGGACAGAAGTGCTCGGCGGCGAGCCGGATCTACGTGCCGAAGTCGCTGTGGAACGGCGTGCGCGATCGCATGGTCGCGATGATCGACGACATCAAGATGGGAGACGTCCAGGACTTCAGGAACTTCATGGGCGCGGTCATCGACAAGAAGTCGTTCGACAAGATCAGCGAGTACATCGCCTACGCGAAGCAGTCCGCGACGATCGTCGCCGGCGGCCAGTGCGACGCGAGCAAAGGGTTCTTCATCCGTCCGACGCTGGTCGAGACGGCGGACCCCGCGTACCGCCTGCTGTGCGAAGAGATCTTCGGACCCGTGCTGACGGTCCACGTCTATGACGATGCGAAGTGGACCGAGATCATGAAGACGGTCGATTCGACGTCGCCGTACGCACTGACGGGCGCCGTGTTCGCGCAGGATCGCCGCGCGATTGTCGAAGCGACGTCGGTGCTGCGACACGCGGCGGGCAACTTCTACGTCAACGACAAACCGACGGGCGCGGTTGTCGGCATGCAGCCGTTCGGCGGCGCGCGCGCGTCCGGCACGAACGACAAGGCGGGGTCGAAGCTGAATCTGATCCGCTGGGTGAGCGCAAGAACGATCAAGGAGAACTTCGCGCCGCCGAAGGACTACAAGTACCCGTTCATGGGCGCCGAGTAATCAGGGAATCTTCTTCCTGAACGCGCGCGTCCGCTGCGCCAGCGTCTCCAGCCACTGCGCGTGCAGGTCCGTCATCGTCCGGAATGTATCGACGAATGCGGGCGGCAGGACGGACCAATCGATCGCGAGCGCGCCCCAATCGGGTCTGCGGCCGTCGGCGTCCGTGAATCCGTACTCGCGGCTCAGCTCCCACGAGCTGCAGAGCTGTCCCGTGCGTTTCATGATCTCCGGATCGGCCGCCAGCGCGGCCACCGCGCGGCCGACGAAGAGCGGCGTTTCCGATTCGAGGAAGTTCTTGTCCTTCTTCCCCGCGTCGCGCCAGTTCGCTTCGGTCACGCCCTGGCCCTCCAGCATCGACTCGGACCGCAGAAATCCCGGCGTGATCGCGAGCGCGGCGACACCGTGCGGCTTCAGTTCCGCCGCCATGTTCACGGCGATGACCTTCAGCGCCAGTTTCGACGTTTGCGTGAGCGGATTGCCGCCGGCGGACAGGACGTCGTTTTCGGTGACCTCGACAATCAGCCCGCGACCGGCGCGGATCATGATCGGCGCCGCATGCTTCGCCGTAATGATGTGCGAGAGCACCGTCTGACGGAAGATGGCTTCACCGTTCGTCAGATCGGTTTTCCAGAACGATCCCCACTCGTGCATCATCGGGTCCTCGCCCGCGATGCTGTTCACGAGGACGTCGAGCCGGCCGTGCTCGCGATCGATGCGTTCGATCAGCGCCCGCACCTCGGCTTCAATCGTGTGATCGACGCGGACCGCGACGGCGGCGCCACCAGCCCGTGTGATGATCTCGGCGGTCTCGTCGATGGTTTCCGGTCGCTTGTAGACCGATGGTTGGCCGCGCACGCTGCGGCCGGTGCAGTAGACGAGAGCCCCGGCCTCGCCGAGACCGCGCGCGATGCCGCGCCCCGCGCCGCGCGTGGCTCCTGCGACGAGGGCGACGCGGCCTGAAAGAGGCTTCGCGGGTTCAGGGTTCATGGTTCAGGGTTCATGGTTCAGGGTTCAGGGTTCAGGGTTCGCGCCATACTAAATGAATGACGGGCTCTCGTCATAGACGCGCCGCGACCTTTGTCTGCATCGCCGTCGCGCTCGCCCTTCCGGCCGCGCAGTCACATTCGACGGTCATCACGGATGTAACCGTGCTCGACGGACGCGGGTCGACGCCCCGCGCCAATGCGACGGTGATCGTCACAGACGGCACCATCACGGCCGTTCGTTCAGGCCGAGGCAGCGTTCCAGCCGGCGCGGAGATCGTCGACGGCCACGACGGCTATCTGGTGCCGGGCTTCATCGACATGCACGCGCACCTGATGTTTCCTCGGTGCGCACCAGGACCGGACGGATCGATCTTCGATCGTGCGGTTTCCGAACGGATGCTGTCCACGCTGCTCGACTTCGGCATTACGACAGTCCGCAGTCCGGCGACGCCCACGGTCGGCGGCCTGCGGCTGCGGGACGACCTGAACGCCGGCCGCGTACGCGGACCTCGGGCGTTCGCGTCAGCCGAACTGATCAACGATCCGTCGCTGACCGACACGCAGCTCCGCCAGTACGTCCGCGAGGCGCTGCCGTCGAAACCCGACTATTTCAAGGTGTACGCGCGACTCGGTCCCGCGGCCGTCGCGATCGTGATCGACGAAGCGCACGCGCACGGCATTCCGGTCATCGGCCACCTCGGCGCGACGTCGTGGCTCGAGGGCGCGCGGCTGGGGATCGACTACCTGACGCACGCGGTCGACTGGTCGGCCTCAACGCTGGCAGAGGACAAGCGGGCCGCGTACGCGGAGGCCGAGCGCACGCGCGGACCGATTCGTGCGCGCATCGACTGGCTCGAGATGCTTGATCTCCACGCGCCGCCCGTCCTCGATATGGTGGACGAGATCGTCCGCCGGAAGATCTCCATCGATCCCACGCTCGTCGCGTTCGACACGAAGTTCGCGGCGCCGGCCGGCGGCCGCTATCGCACGAACGCGTACGCGGCGATCGTGCCCGAGATGCTCAGCGACTGGACCGCGTGCACGCGCATCACCGCGGACTGGACGGCGGACGACTACCGCCGGTGGAATGCAGCGTATCCGAAGATGCAGGCGCTGGTCCGGTTGTTCCGGGACAAAGGCGTGATGCTCACGACGGGCACGGACGTCACGAACCCGTGGGTGATTCCCGGCGAGAGCCTGCACCAGGAATTCGAACTGCTCGCCGCCGCCGGATTCTCCGCACGCGAGATTCTGCAGATGACCGGCGACAACGCGGCACGCGCACTGCGTCAGTCGGAGATCGGCGCGATCGAGAGCGGACGCCGCGCGGACCTCGTCCTGCTGAGCGCGGATCCGTCACGCGACATCCGCAATACGCGCAGGATTGTGTGGGTGATGAAGCGGGGAGAAGTCGTCTCGCGCGGGCAGGAACGTCTGAAGGCAGAAGTCAGAAGGAAGAAATAGGCGGGTCCAAAAAGGACCCGCCCTACGTACCACCGCGACTAGCGGCCCGCGGTCGCGCCGGCTGCCGGACCCTTGTTCTCGTACCAGCGAATCACGCCGCCGGCGCCCGTGCAGACCAGATCATTGCGCTTGTCGCCGTTGATATCCACGCCGACGCAGCTGTTCATCCCGGCTGTGTCTTCGATCTTCTTGTAGGTCCATTCGCCCGTCGCCGCGTCGGCGGGAGCGAAAAACACGTGGACGCCGCCCCGAGGGGCGTTCGGATTCCGCGCGCCGGGATTGCTGTTGTCGTTCGCCACGATGTCGTCACGGCCGTCGCCATTCAGATCGACGACGGCGATCTCGTGTCCGCTCGCGACCTTGTCGAAGATCACGCGGCGCTCCCACTTGCCGCCCTTCTCCGTGTAGACGACGACCTCGTTGCCGTGCCAGGGCTCGACGGACGCGAAGAAGCGCTTGCCGTCCTGCTTGCCGACGCCGACGTCGCTCGCGCCGAGGCGCGGCGCCTTCTCGACGTGGCCGGGCGAGAGCAGGGTCTTCTCGAACTTCATGCTGTCGCCGCTGCCGCTCGAGCGATAGAGCGCGATGCCTTCGAAGCTCGCGACGAGGAACTGCTCGCGCCTGTTGCCGTCCCACATCACCGGACGCACGCGGTGGATGATGCCTGGGATTTCAGTGGTGACGATGTGGCGCTTCCAGTCCTTCGGGCTGTACCAGAATACCGACGCCTTGTCCTGATCGTACGTGGGCGCGACGCTCTTCTCGCCGATGAGCGGCGCGTTCAGCAGCTCTTTCTTGCCGTCGCCATCGAGGTCTGCCCACGCGACGTGGTGGGACGTCGGGAACGAGTCTATTTTCTCAACTGTCCACGGCTGGCGCGGATCGCCGTTGTGCCGCGCGATCCAGTTGATGCCGGCGCTGTTGGCGGCCTGCATCGCGAACGAGCTCTGGAACGCGATTTCGGGGATGCCGTCGCCGTCGATGTCGGCCATCGCCTGGTTCACGATCTGCTGCGTCTCGGGCGCGATGACGTGGCGGGCCCACGACGGGTTCTCGTACCACGCGAGCTCCGACACGGCGAGCGAGTTCGCGATGACGTCGGGCTTGCCGTCCTTGTTGAAGTCCGCGACGGAGACGGAATAGCCGCCCCTGAAGCTGGCGTCGATGTCGTGCGCGACGAAGTCGACGGGCCCGGCCGGTCCGGCGCCGCGCAGAGAGCCCGCCGCGAGCGCAACAACCGCCACGACAAGGAGGGCGGGTCCTTTTGGACCCGCCACGCCGAAGTATTTTGAATTCCTGGCGCCATCATCTCCCACAGGTACATGTTGTCAAGCGGTTTCAGACCCTCGGCTAAGGCCTCGCGCTACGTGATGCCTCGCGCTACGTTCCGAGCTGCGCTGCCAGATCATTGAAATCTCTCGCCGAGACGTCCACCGATGCATCCGGCTTCAGGTCCGGCTTCCCCGCCGGGCCGTACTCGAGCGGGCGCGTGACGAACGCCGTGTGCAGCCCGACACCCTTCGCCGCGCGGAGATCGCCGAGGTGCGCCGCCACCATCATCACGTCGGCCGGTGTGAGATCGAGAAAGTCCGCGGCCGATTGATACACCTCGCGGTCCGGCTTGTAGTGGCGCGCAAGCTCCGCGCCGAGAATGCAGTCCCACGGCAGGCCGCCGAACTTCGCCAGCTCCGTCATCAGCGAGATGTTGCCGTTCGAGAGCGGCGCGATGATGTACTTCTTCTTCAGCCGTGTCAGGCCGGCGACCGCGTCGGGCCACGGCTTCAGCCGATGCCACGCGTGATTGAGCGTCGCTTTCTCGTCCTCGCTGAGCCCCGTGATGTTGAACTCGGGAAGGATGCGATCGAGCGTCATCCGGTGCAGATGATCGAGCTTCGTCCACGGGAGCTCGCCGGTGCGCACGCGGTTCATGCTCGGCCCGTAACCCGCGCGCCACGCGTCGGCGAACTTCGCGCCGTCGACCGTCAGGCCCTTCCGCTTCGCGAGTTGCTGGACTTCGGCCGCGACCGACGACCGCCAGTCGACGACCGTGCCGAACGTGTCGAACACAAGAGCCTTGACCGCTGGCGCCGGCGACGTTTGCGCGCCGGACAGCCGGGACGCGACCAGCGTGGCCGCACCTGCCTGCAGGAGTTCGCGACGCGTCAAGGATGGCCCGGAGTGTCTGCCCATGCCTGGGAACGATAGCACCAGATCCGCGCTAGAATTCGGGCTTCTCATGACTTTACGAGTCCTGACTGAGGCATCTATGACTACCCCACGATCCGCGCGCCGCGTGATGTTCGCCGCGGCGTTCGCCCTCGTTATATCCGCCGCCGTGACGCGCTTCGCGCCCGCGCTGTCTGCGCAGGGGAAGGCCGCGCCGCCGTCCCCGATGACGCCGGTGCAGCCGTTCGTCCGCGATCCGAAGATCGCGATCGACGCGGACTACACGGCGAAGATCAAGGAATACACGACCGAGCCGTTCTTCACGTCGCCGCTCGTGGATTATCTGCCCGCGTCGAAGACCGTGCCGACGCCGAAGGCGATTCTCGGCGACGTGGCCGGAGCGCCAGGCAGGCTGCCGTACGCGGAAGAGGTCTACACCTACATGCGGATGCTCGAGAAAGCCGCGCCGACGCGCGTGAAGGTTGTGAGCATCGGGAAGACGGAGGAAGGCCGCGAGATGATCGCCGTCGCCATCAGTTCGGACGCGATCATGGCCAAACTCGAAGAGAATCGCGCGCGCCTCGCGAAGCTCGGCGATCCGCGGACGATCAGCATGGACGACGCGCAGGCCGAAGCGCTCGTCAACGCCTCCACGCCGATCTACTACATCACGGGCACGATTCACTCGCCCGAGACCGGCGCGCCGACGGCGCTGATGGAGCTCGCCTACCGTCTCGTGGTCGACGATCACGAGTACATCAAGTCGATCCGAAATAACCTGATTACATTGATCACGCCGGTCATCGAGGTCGACGGCCGCGACAAGATGGTCGACGTCTACAAGTGGCACCTCGCACATCCCGGCCAGAACTATCCGGGCCTCGTCTACTGGGGCAAGTACGTCGCGCACGACAACAACCGCGACGCGATGGGCGTCACGCTCAAGCTCACCGAAAACGTGCTGAACGCCTACATGCAGTGGCATCCGCAGGTGCTGCACGACCTGCACGAATCGGTGCCCTACCTGTACGACAACACGGTCGGCGACGGCCCGTACAACGCGTGGATCGATCCGATCCTCGCCGACGAGTGGGAAATGATCGGCTGGAACAACGTCTCGGAGATGACGAAGTTCGGCATGCCCGGCGTGTTCACGCACGGCAACTTCGACACGTGGTCGCCCGGCTACCTGATGTTCATCGCCGCGCTGCACAACGGCATCAGCCGCCTGTACGAAACGTTCGGCAACGGCGGCGCCGACACCGTCGTGCGCGAGCTGCGGCCCGACGAGTACGCGCGCACCTGGTACAAGCAGAACCCGCCGCTGCCGAAGACGACGTGGTCGCAGCGCAACAACAATAACTACGAACAGACCGGACTCCTGACGTCGCTGCACTACTTCGCCGGCAACGGCAAGATGTTCCTGCGCAACTACTATCTGAAGAGCAAGCGATCAATTCTGAAAGCGAAGGTCGAAGGTCCCGCCGCGTACGTGCTGCCCGGCGACGACACGCGTCCAGGCGCGCAGGCCGAGCTCCTGAAGGTGCTGCAGAAACAGGGCGTCGAGATTTCGCGCGCGACGGCGGCGTTCACGGTGACGATGCCGGCGAAACGCCCGAGCGGCCGCGGAAACGCAACCTCGACCACGACGGATGGGGGCGAGCAGAATCCTGGCGGACCGCAGGAACCGCAGGGCGGGCGAGGCGCCGCTTCAACGGAACCACCGAAACCGACGACCCGAACCTTCCCCGCCGGCTCGTACATCGTTCGCATGGATCAGCCGTACAGCCGCATCGCGGACTCGCTGCTCGACTATCAGTACTGGTCGCCGAACGATCCGCAGAAGACGCCGTACGACGACACGGGCTGGACGTTCCCCGAGTTGTTCAACGTGCAGACCGTCCGCGTCACCGACGTGAAAGTGCTCGACACGCCCATCGAGAAGGTCAACGGCGATGCGCGCCCGAAGGGCGGCATTACTGAAACCGGTTCGGTGTTCCTCGTGAACCACAACGCGGACGTCGCGCTCGCGACGCTGCGCTACAAGTTCAAGGACGCGTCGTTCGAGTCTGCGGAAGAGCCGTTCGAGGCGGCGGGCAAGAAGTTCGGACGCGGCTCCTTCATTATTAAAGGTGTCTCGCAGTCAGATCTCCAGCGCGCGGCCACGGATCTCGGTCTCTCGATCGTCGCCGTCGGCACCGCGCCGACCGTGAAGACGCATCCGGTTCGCACGCCACGCGTCGCGATTCTCCACACGTGGCTGACGACGCAGACCGAGGGCTGGTGGCGGCAGGCGTTCGATCTTGCGCAGGTGCCGTTCACCTACGTCAGCACGCAGCAAGTTGCGGCGGACGCCGACCTTCGAAATCGATTCGACGCGATCGTGTTTCCCCCAGTCGGTCGCGGCGGGAACGCCATCGTCAACGGCATGCCCATGTTCGGCAACGCGCTGCCGTGGAAGAAGACGCCCGAGACGCCGAATCTGGGATCGGAAGATCAGACCGACGACATGCGGCCGGGCCTCGGCTGGATCGGCGTCTCGCACCTGCAGGACTTCGTCAGGCGCGGCGGTCTGCTGCTGACGGTGATGGACACCGCCGACCTCGCGGTCTCGAGCGGCTTCACGCCCGGCCTCTCGGTTGCGGCGCGCCAGCGTCTCCGCATCGTGGGCAGCGTCGTCCGGTCGAAGATGGTCGACGCCACGAGCCCGATCGCGTACGGCTACACGGACAACCTCGGCATCTGGTGCGAGAACGGACCGATCTTCAACGTCTCGAACCTGTTCGGTGGCGGCGGCGGCCGTCGCCTCGGGCCGGACGATGGCGGGAACCGGCCGACGGGACGAGGCACGCAGGACGATCTGGATGTCCCGCAAGGGCGCACGGCGATCGAGGTGCCGCGTGAGGAACGCGTCGACACGTGGAAGGCCGTGCCGGTCACCGACGAGCAACTGCGCAACGGCATTAACGTGATTCCACCGTCGGCGCGGCCGCGCGTCGTGCTGCGCTACGCGGATACGCGCGACCTGCTCGTGTCCGGCCTCGTCGAGAACGGCGGCGAGATCGCGCAGCATCCCGCGGTCGTCGACGTCCCGCTCGACAAGGGCCACGTCGTTGTCTTCTCGAATAATCCCATGTGGCGCGGCGAGACCCAGGGCAGCTACTTCCTGGTGTTCAACGCGCTGCTGAACTTCGACCAGCTGGACGCGGGCCGGAAGCTCGACGCCAAGTAGGCCGAAATCACCGTCCCGGCGTCTAAGCTGACCGAGGTTGCTATGTCGCGAGCGACTGTTTGCCTCGTGGCCCTTCTTCTGCTGCCTGCCGTCGCGCGCGGACAAGCTCCCGCGCGCGACAATCCCACGCCTGCCAAAGGCACGGCGAGCATCCGCGGGCGCGTCGTGGACGCGACGGGCAAGCCGTTGTCGCGCGTGGAGATTCGCGCCGGCGGTCCGGGCAATCAGCAGGCGAACGGCCTGACCGACGGCGGCGGCCGCTACGACCTGAACGACCTGCCCGCCGGCGCCTACACCGTCGGCGCGTATAAGCCCAATTACGTCCGCACGTCGTGGGGCGAGACGCGCGCCGAAGGTCCGGGCAAGCGCATCACGGTTGCGGACGGCCAGAAGGTCGACAACATCAACCTCACGCTCGTCCGCGGCGGCGTGATCACGGGGAAGATCGTCGACGAGTTCGGCGATCCCGTGACCGACGTCACCGTCAGCGCGATGCGCTATCAGTACGTGCAGGGTTCGCGTCGGCTGATGCAGAGCCGCGGCGGCCCGACGAACGACATCGGCGAGTTCCGCGTCTACGGTTTGTCGCCCGGTCAGTACTACATCTCGGCGACGCTGCGAAATTTCAGCATCGGAACGGACACAAACGACCGCACGAGCTACGGCGCTACGTACTACCCGGGCACCGGCAACGTTGCGGAGGCGCAGCGGCTGACGATCGCGGCGGGCCAGACAGCGACGGGCATCAATCTCACCCTTCTTCCGATCCAGACTTCAAAGGTCAGCGGCGTGGCGCTCGACGCCGACGGCAAGCCGCTGCTGAACGCGATGGTCGCCGTGATGCCGAAGATCGGCCTGGGCATGGCGTTCACCATGTCGCCGGTGCGGCCCGACGGGAAGTTCACGCTGAGCGGCATGACGCCAGGCGAGTACACGCTGCGCGCCAACGGCGCCAACGGCGAGGCCGCGTATAACGACGTCACCGTGAACAGCGGCGACGTCAACGACGTGCAACTGATAGCCGTGAAACCGTCCACGATTCGCGGACGCATAGTGTTCGCTGAAAGCGCGAACGCGTCCGCTCCGCCGAAACCGACGGCGATCGACATGGGCGCCGTGCGCGACTGGAACGCCGGTCAAGTCGCGCGGAGTCAGGCCCGAATCAAGGACGATGGGACGTTCGAGATCTCGCTGCCGCCGGGACACGTGCTGATTCGCGGGGCAGTGACCGCGCCCACGCCGCAGACAGCGCCCGGCGTGCCCGGACAGGCGTGGCGTCTCAACCGCGTGATCGTCAACGACCTCGACGTCGGCGACAGCGGCATCGACGTGTCACCCGCCTCGACGATCGAGAACGTCGTCGTCGAGATGACGAACCGCAGCAACGAAGTCTCTGGACGCGTCACCGACGCCGACGGCAACGTGGTGCGCGACGTCTTCGTGATCGTCTTCGCGCAGGATCCCGCGCACTGGACCGTGCAGACGCGTCATCTCAGCGTCGCGCGGCCGGCCCCCGACGATCTCTTCCACGTCCGGCTGCTGCCCGGCGACTACTACGCCGTCGCGATGAGCGACGTCGAGCAGGGCGCGTGGACGGATTCGGAATTTCTCTCGCTCGCGCGCGAACGCGCGACGAAGTTCTCCATCGCGGACGGCGAGAAGAAGACGATCGATCTGCAGCTGACTCCGGCGCCGGTGTTCTAGGTTCGCGAGGGATTCATGCTGCGAATACTCGCCGCGTTCATCGCTCTGCAGATCACGCAGGTCGCGCCGCCCGGGGGCATCAGCGCGCCCCAGCAGCAGCAACAGCAGACGCCGGCGGCGCCCGGCACCGCCACACTGCGCGGGCACATCTTCGCCGTGGATTCAGGCCAGCCGCTGCGCAAAGCGCAGGTCCGCATCACCGCAAACGAGATCCGCGAGAATCGGATGGCGACGACAGACGCCAACGGCGCGTACGAATTCACGGAAGTTCGGGCGGGCCGATACACGATCTCCGCGAGCAAGGGCAGTTACGTGAACGTGTCGTACGGCCAGCAGCGGCCGACCGACGCGCCGAAGCCGCTCGAGATTCTCGACAACCAGACCGTCGAGCGCGTCGATCTCTCGCTCCCGCGCGGCAGCGTGATCACCGGCCGCATCGTCGACGAGTTCGGCGAGCCGATGCCCGACGTCACGATAGCGGCGCAGCGATATCAATTCATTCAAGGTCTGCGCCGGCTCGTGCCGTCCGGACGCCAGGCGCAGACGAACGACATCGGCGAGTTCCGTCTGTTCGGCGTCCCGCCCGGTCAGTACTACCTGTCGGCGACGTGGCGGAATCCGAACATGGGCGCGAACGGACCCTCCGATCGGACCGCGTACGCGCCGACGTACTTTCCCGGGACGACGAACACGGATGAAGCGCAGCGCCTGACGTTGACCGTCGGTCAGGAATTGTCCGATGTCGCGATGATGCTCAAGCCGATCAAGGCCGCGCGCGTGACGGGAACGGCGACGGGCACCGACGGCAAGCCGATGACGCCGGCGATGATCATGGTGTCGCAGTCGAGCGGCGGCTTCGGCTTCACGATGTCCGGCGCGGGACAGGTGCGTCCGGATGGAACGTTCACGATCGCGGGAATCGCACCCGGCGAGTACACGCTGCGCGCGCAGCGCATGGGCGCGCCGGGCGAGGGACCCGAAACCGCCGTGGTGAACCTCACCGTCACCGGCGAGGACATTTCGGACGTGCACCTCGTCGCCGCGAAGCCGTCCTCGCTGACGGGGCGCGTGATCGTCGATCCGGCGGCCGTGCAGTCGCTGCCGCCCGCGCTGATGATTTCCGTGTTCCCTGCCGTCATGAACGGGATCCCCGCACCTCCGCCACCGCCCGCGCGCGTCAACGACGACTTCACGTTCGAGACGAAGTCGACGCCGGGACGCATGCGTCTCGCTCTCGGCGGCGGTTTCAGCGGCGCGCCGACCGGCTGGACCGTGCGATCGGTGCGGCTGAATGGCGTGGATGTCACGGACGCCGGCGTCGAGTTCAAGCCGAACGAAGACATCAGCGGCGTCGAGGTCGAGCTGACCAACAAGCTGACGACGATCTCCGGCCTGGTGACGAACAGCCGCGGCGAGGCGTCGAAGGACTACAACGCGATCGTCTTCGCGCAGGACAAGGAGAAGTGGACCGGCATCTCGCGGTATCTGGGCATGAGCCGGCCCGATCAGGACGGCCGCTTCAAGATCTCGGGGTTGCCGCCAGGCGAGTACTACATCATCGCCGTCGATCGCATCGAACCCGGCCAGCAGGGCGACCCGGATTTTCTCGAGAGCGTGAAGAGCCGAGCGACGTCGTTGTCCCTCAATGAAGGCGAAACAAAGACCGTCGACTTGAGATTGAATTCGGCCTCGTAGCGACTAGAACGCGTCGCCGCGCCAATAGAGAATCTGATCGCCACGAAGTGCCGCCGCAGCCTTGCCCGCCGCTGTGAGCGGCCTCACCATCAATATTTCGTGCGGCGGCGCCTCGCTGACGATCTCGATCTGTTGCGGACGAAATCCCGCCGGCAGCCAGCCTCGAATCAGCGGGCGCTTCTCGGAGGGTTCCCGCGCGATCAGGACTTGAAGGATCGCGCCGACGCGCGCGCCGGTCGGATCGCGATCGCCGCATTCTTCCAGCGTCCAGACGACGTCGCCCACGGTGCGATTGACGCTGATGACAACGTAGGCGACGGCGGATGAACCTTCCTCCGCGGCAAAGAAATGCAGCTCGCGCGCACCAACCGGACCAAGTCCAGCGAGCAGCCGCTTCTTCGCAATCGCGTAGTGAATGAGATCGCGATCGCGGTTCAGGTGAAACCGGAACGGCGCCGCGCGCGTGACGCCAAGCGCGGCCAGCACGGGATAGTCGGCGTCGTCGCCGCCGCGGACCCACGTGGCCGGCGCGCCGTACCGCGTCGACTCGATGACGCGAATCTGTTGCTCTGACGTCAGGATCGGACTGAAGCCGAGCCTCGTGTAGTAGTCGGGACCGATTTCGGAGAACAGCAGCGCAACATCCGCTTTGTGGCCGCGATTCGTCGACGCGTGCTCGAGAAGGCGCTCGAGCAGCTCTCGGGCCGCGCCGCGCCTGCGGTGCGCCGGTTGCGTAAAGACGGCGCCGATGCCCGCGACGCGAATCGGTCGAGCGTCGAGCGTCGCGTCGAAGGTGTACAGCTTCGCGCTCGCCTGCACATCGCCGCGATCGACGAGCGCGAACCGTGACAAATGCCCGCGGCCCCACGGCGTCGCGAGTTGTGCCGCGTAATACCGCGCGTACGCCCGCTGATCCAGGCCCTCGTGCCAGATTTCGTACGTCGCATCAAGAATTTGTTCGAGAACGGGACCTTCGGCGAGTGCAAAATCTGCCATGTCGGCCCGGCGATTGTATGGCAGTTTGTAACATCTGCCAGGTCTGGCCGGTCTAATCGGAC
>Ga0326726_10002330_pt1 | contig 17494 bp, 18 predicted proteins | sample MHFenrmetagenome_2_FD_207603 | JGI IMG/M metagenome (GOLD analysis project Ga0326726, IMG submission 207603) | Lab enriched peat soil microbial communities from Michigan Hollow, Ithaca, NY, United States - MHF15MN | ecosystem: Environmental > Terrestrial > Soil > Wetlands > Peat | place: USA... | reverse complement strand
TCCCGCCGGCTTTAATAATCGGATTGACGAGCAGGGACGTGACCTTCTTCTCCTGAATGGACTTGTAAATCCTCTTGAACATCTTGTCGTACATAAGTGGGACCGTCAGGAGCACCGTCGCGTGTACGGACTGGAGGTCGTCCACAACCGTTTTGAGGGACTGGGCAAAATGCACAGAACTCCCCATGTACATCGGACAGAGGAAGCCGCAGGTACATGCATACGTGTGATGGATGGGAAGGACGCAGAGAAAGCGGTCTTCGGAGACGATTTGAATCAACTTTACCATCGCCATCAGGTTCGTGGCAAGATTTCGCTGACTCAACATCACGCCCTTGGCCCGGCCGAGAGAACCCGATGTAAAGATTATTTCCGCCAGCTCTCCCGGCTTGATCTTCGGCAACTGATGCGTTTCGCAGCCCTGGCTCTCCTGGATGAGACCGACCATGGAATGGACCGAGCCCTTCGCCGGAGGTATGTCCATATTGATGTAGTGCTTCAGCTTCTTCAGCGACTGTCGTCGCTCGCTGAAGATTGGCTCGAAGGCGTCCGAGTATATCACCGCTGTCGCGTCGGATTCATGGAGGATATTCAGGATCTCGTTGATGGTCAGGTTCTTGTCGATGGGGACCATCACGTAATCGAAGCACATGCCGGTCAGGAACGCCAGGCACCACTGAACGCGGTTCTCGCCTATGACGGCAACGTGACTCCGCTCCTTGATCCCCAGGGAGCGGAGGGCAGTTCCGAACTTCAGGATGTTCTTCAGAAGCGATGAATAGGTGAGCCGGGGGATGGGATATTCTTTGAGGTCCTCCAGCGCGATCTTGTCGCCGTAGATGCGTGCTGATCGGAGAACCATATCCTGGACAGACGTAATTTCGGGGACGACATTGATGGTGGGTTCGCGTTTCATGGTAAGTAGTTGGTCGTGGTCGTGTCAGAATGTCGCCGGAGCGGCGAATTTGGCCAGCTCCTCTCCTGACGCCCTCTCCACGTCCGCGTGCAGACTATTCCCGTGAGCATCCATTGTCACGATCGCGGGGAAGTCTTTCACCCGGATGTGCCACATTGCCTCCGGCACACCGAAGTCGAGGAAGTCCACTCCCTCGACCTTTGTAATGCACTTTGCGTAATACTGTGCGGCACCGCCAATTGCGTTCAGGTAGACTGCGCCGTGTTCCTTCAGAGCTCTGAGCGTCTTTGCCCCCATCCCTCCTTTTCCGATGACAGCCCGTAAACCGAACTTCTTGATGATGTCGGCTTCGTACGGCTCTTCACGGTTACTCGTTGTTGGGCCGGCGGCGTTGATGAACCACTCCTCCCCCTGCCTGAGGGCGACCGGTCCGCAATGATAGAGCGTCGCGCCGCGGAGATCAACCGGGGAATCGTGCGTGAGGAGGTGATGGTGTATTTCATCGCGTCCCGTGTGCATCAGGCCGCTCAGCAACACCACATCGCCCACTTTCAGGGACCTGACCTGCTCCTCCGATAGCGGCACGTTCAGGCGAACCTCCCTCCCCGTCAAAGGCAGGCCCTCCGTCCGGGCAAGCTTGACCGAGGGTGTATCGTCCTTGTAGAGCCAGCGCTTGATTGCACCTGATCGTGCATCGAGGACAACGCCGAGCCGGCGAAACGCCCAACAGTCATACGCGACAGACACAAAGAAACTCGCAGGAAGCCGGTTGTACGCACCAATCTTGCAGCCGATAAGTGAAACTGCGCCGCCGAAACCCATGGTTCCGATGCCGAGCTTGTTGGCATTGTCCATGACGTACCGCTCCAGAGACGCGAGCGCTGGATCAGGGTTGATATCATCAAGCGGCCGGAACAGCTGCATTTTGGCATTCTGATACCCGGAGGTGCGATCTCCTCCTATCGCCACCCCAATTGCTCCCACACTGCACCCATGCCCCTGGGCCTGAAATACGGCATGCAGAATGCATTTCCTGATCCCATCCAGGTTGCGATCAGCACGGTCAAGTGGGGGAAGCTCTACCGGCAGGGCGTATTGAATGTTCTTGTTCTCACATCCGCCCCCTTTGAGGATAAGGCGGACTTCAATATCATCTTCCTCCCACTGCTCAAAGTGGATAATGGGAGTGCCGGGACCGAGATTGTCGCCGCTGTTCTTACCCGTCAGGGAGTCCACCGAATTCTTCCGGAGCTTACCTTCCCTGGTGGCCTCGGCGATCACCTCTCTGATCACCTTCGTCATGAGAATCTGATTGGTCCCCACGGGCGTTTTGATTTCAAATGTCGGCATGCCCGTGTCCTGACAAATCGGTGCCACGCCGTCGCATGCCATATCAACATTGATGGCTATGGTATCAAGGGCGAGCGAGGAACGTGTGTCCGGGGTTTCACGCTTCATCGCATCCGCAAGCGCGCGTCTCACGTCGGGCGGCAGATTGGTAGAAGTTTCAACTACCAGCGCCTTCAGACTCTCCTTCAATTCCTTCATTCGCTCATTCCTCCAAAATATCCCCGACGTTCATTCAATGGTAGACCGGCCGGGTATCATAGGCAAGAGGGTCCTCGACACCCGCCTGCAGGAATCCTCGCAAACGCAGCGCGCAACTGTCACACACACCACAGGCAATATCTTCCCGCGAGTAACATGACCATGTCAGCTCAAGCGGTGCGCCCAGCTCAACCCCCCGGAGCACGATTTCCTTTTTGGACATCCTAATAACGGGCGTTTTCAGGCTGATGTGTGTTTCCGGTCTCGTTCCCGCCTCGATGGCGGCCTCGAAGGCATCATAAAATTCGCGCCGGCAATCGGGATACCCTGACGAATCTTCCTCAACCGCGCCGACGAAGACGGCGGACGCCCCGATGACTTCGGCCCAGCTGACCGCGACGGAAAGCATGTTCGCATTCCTGAAAGGGACGTACGACGAAGGAATTCCTGCCGCAGCGAGATTTGCCAGGGACACCGGAATACTCCCGTCTGTCAGACTCGATCCTCCGATTTTGGTCAGATGCTCCATCGAAATGACCAGTCTCCGGCTGACGTCATAAAAGTCGGCGACATCATTGAACGCCCGGAACTCCCGAGCTTCCGTTCGCTGTCCATAGTTCAGATGGAGCAATGCAATCTCGTGCGTCTGCCGCGCAATTGCGGCCGTGACGCAGCTATCCATTCCCCCGCTCGCCAGCACCACTGCTTTCTCCCACGCCATCAGACTCCCCTCACAGAAGGTTCCCAGATGAATTTGTGCATCTGTAGCTGAAGCCGCGCCGTGATACCGCTTTTGAGGATCCATGTTGCAAGATCAACTGGCTCAAGGACGCCGAAGACCGGTGAAAAGAGGATATGACTGCACCGGTCAATGCCGAACTCTTCAATGCGATCGAGGGCCCACTCAAAATCTGCACGGTCCCTGACAACGAATTTCACCTCATCCCCTGCCCGGAGGTGCGCAACGTTGGACCAGAGATTCTTTTTTGCCATTCCGCTGCCGGGACACTTGAAATCGACGATCCGTTTCACGCGCCGGTCAACCCGGCCTATATCGAGACTTCCTCCCGTCTCGAGCAAAACCTCGTAGCCTGAATCACAGAGCCGTCTCATGAGGTCCAGCGATCCTTCCTGGACGAGAGGCTCACCGCCGGTTATCTCGACCAGCCGACACCGGAAAGATCCGATTTCTTTGATAATTTCTAGAATGCTTTTCCTGGAGCCTTCTTCGAATGCGTATTCGGTGTCGCAATAGGAACAGCGGAGGTTACAGTAGGTGAGGCGAACGAACACGCAGGGGCGACCCGTATGACTGGATTCCCCCTGGATGCTGTGGAATATCTCGTTGACGACCAGGTCTTCCATTAAAATGTCCGCCGTGAAAGGGCTGAATGCTAAAGTACGGACATGGGGGGGTAAAATCAAGAAAAGGACAAAAGGAGGCAGATGTGGCAGTTCCCCGCGGCGGGCCGGAATTCACACAAGCCCGCCAATCCTGCAATTTGCAGGGTTTCAGGCCTGAACGAGAGCGGCCTTTCTTCGGGATAGCGAGTTAATGACCGATGCAATGACTACGTCATTATCGACCGGCTTCAGAATCAGATCGTCCACCCCAAACCGTTTTCCCGCAATGAGAGTCTCGCGGTCGATGCGGGTCGCGAGGAACAGGAATGGAATGTTGTCCCTTCCGGAGTTTGTTTTGAGCCATGAGTAGAGATCAAATCCCCTTGGCCCTGTTTCAAAATTCACTTCCGATATCGCTACGTCAGGCCTCACCAACGCATACGTATCTACAGCCTCTTCGAAACTCGAAGCGCCGATTGACATGAATCCATACTTTCGCAGGGAGTCCGTCATGGATTTCAACAGGCGTTCATCCTGATCAACAATCATCACCAATTCGTTTCGCCGCAGGGTGGCAGGTGGATGGAATGACTCATCCGTGCTATGCCCGTTCTTTCCCCTGTGAAGCATGCGACTGAGGATATCGTCGACTGCCTTGCGAATGTCCCTTGCATCCTGATTGTTCCGATCGAGCGAAAAAACTATGTCCAGCGTCTTGAGTGCAGAGATGTAGCGGCCCATATCCACATGGTCCTGGACGATCCGCAGATAGTGATCTACCTTCTTTCGTCGGTACACCTCTGCCGGGCTCAGACCTTGCGGTACATCGTCCTCCGAATCCACTATTTTTCTCCTTGTGCGCGAAATGCTTGAAGTATCTGACACAAACTACGAAATGATATACGAATTCAATGTGCGGCAAATCACGTGAATTCTTTGTAAAATGTGCGCTCATTTTCCCCCGGCAGCGCGTCTTGGGAAATATTCAATGTTTTTGCCGGAATTTGGGTACATTCGCTTAACTTGAATAACGACAAACAGTTGCCGAAAGGTCCATGAAGGATCCGCGCGCCGCAATTACTCTCGTCGTCCTTCTGGCCCTGGGATTTCTTGGTACCGGGTCTCAATGGTTTCTCCTGTTGGGGGGACTTTACCTTCTCTTCTGGACCCTGAAGGCGCGACTCCCCCTGAATGCGGTGGTCAGAGGGGGGCGGTCAATCCTGTGGTTCGTCGCAATCATAGTCCTCTTCAACCTCTTTTCGACTGACGGATCAATCATTGTCAGCCTTGCAGGGTTGTACGGAACGCGTGAGGGACTTGCAAGGGGAATTTCCCAGGCGGTTCGGCTGGCGATGGTACTCTGGGGGTCACTGTTGCTGGTCAGGACAACGAAACCGGAAGGGTTCCTCGACGCAGCTGAATGGGCGGTACGCAAACGAAGTTTTCCGCCACTGTCTGTGGCAGTTCTTGGTCTTCTTTACCTGCCGGTGCTTGTTGACAGCGCACGCCGGGTTCGCGAGGCACGCGTCGCGCGAGGGGATGTGCCCGCCCGTGGGATCGCCGGAGGTGTCTGGATTGCGGCAGCCAGTGCACTCCCCCTTTTTGCGGCTGCGTTACGCGCATCCGAACACCTTGCGAATGCAATGGAGGCCCGGTGTTATGAGCCTGCCAGGCGACGAACGCCGTTTGTCATCCTCCGCATGAGGAGAGGAGAACTCATTGCACTTATTATCATGGGGCTGGCTCTTGCAGGGGCACTGACGGGGGTGCTCTAATCCATTCGGGCTGCCACAGCCTGAAGTAACTCCGATCGATTGATGATGTGCCTCTGCGGTAATTGCCCCGCCTTCATCATCATTGCCGCAACAGTGACAGCCTCGGGTACGTCATATCCATGCGCCCGGAGGAGAGCTTCGTTGTTGAGAATGGCTCCGGAGGGACCATCGGCAACGACAGATCCGTCCTTGAGGAGAACTACACGCGTCGCTACCTCAGCCGCAAAATCAATGTCGTGGGTCGCAACTACCATTGTCACCCCCGACTCCAGCAGTTGACGCACTGCACGTTCTACGCACCTGATTCCTTTTGCGTCCAGAGCGGCAGTGGGCTCATCAAGCAACATCGCATCCGGCCGTCCGGAGATGATCTGCGCAAGCGAGACCAAACGCGCTTCACCCGGGCTCAACGTGAACGGCGACCGATCGAAAATCACGCGATCAGTCAGCCCCAGAGTGGCAAGTGCTGTCAGGGTCCGCTCCCCGCGCTCCCCTTCCGGGCACTTTCGCCGCGAAAGATATTCGGTAAAATCCAGTTCAACAGTCTCCGCTACGAATTGTTCTTCGGGGTGTTGAAACGCCATTCCGATACGGCAACGAGTTTCAACATCGCGCGCGGGATTTGCGCCAAAAGGGATCCCGCCCGCCGCTACACCACCACCGTCCGGCGTGAGGAGGCCATCAAGCAATCTCAGGACGGTTGTCTTCCCGCTCCCTTCTTCTCCGATGAGCGCCACGCATTCTCCCGCAGAAACGGTCAAGGATATCTCCCTGATTGCCTGGCGAGGGGACAGTGCCTTCCCTTTGTATGAAAAACTGACCTTTTCCATCTGCATTGTTATCACAAAGCGCCAACCCTGTACCGAAGTGGGACATCAATCCCCCATCTGTCGAAATCTTCCAGCCGTCGAAAGGCCTCATGTGGCGGGAGGTCAGCGACGACACTTCCAGCCACCAGAACGATCAGTCTGTCTGCGCTTAGTGCCTCTCCGGGAATTTGCGTGATGAGCAGAAAACCCATCCCCCGGGCTTCGTTTTCGCGCCGGACAGTCTCCAGGAGCGCGGCCCGATAGTGCGGAGAGAGAAGTGAGGTCGGTTCATCAAGGATGAGGAAACCGGGACGGAGAGCGACTATCGAGGCCAGCGCGAGCCGCTGCTGCTCTCCTGCCGAAAGGGATCGGGGCGAGAGGTTCCTTTTTTCTTCGAGATGTACTTCTCGCAATGCCGATTCGACTCTGTCGGAAATTTCATCATGGGGCAGGCCGAGATTCTGCATCCCGAATGCCACCTCCCGTTCCACTGTCAGCGACGTCATCTGAAACCGGGGATTCTGAAAGACGAGCCCAACAATTTTTCTGATGGCCGGGATCGATGAATGATCGCTTGTCGACATTCCGTCGACTGCAACTTCCCCCTCAGCCGGTTGGAGCAGCCCGTTCATGCATTGGGCAAGCGTGCTTTTCCCCGACCCATTTGCACCCATCAGTGCTGTCTTTGACCCGGAAGGAAATGCCAGGTTTACCTTATCGAGAACGTTTTCTGCCCGGCCCGGAAACCGGACGGTCAGATTTCTGACATCAATCATGGGACCGATCGCGAAGAAACTTCCCCGCAAAACCCGGGGAACAGTCGACAGCGAGACTATCATCCCGGCCAGAGACGATAATGCAGTCGACTCCGGGGATCTCCCGGATAAATGCCATCCCCTTTTCCCTTCCAAGCACAAAGACGAGCGTCGAAAGAGCGTCTGCTTCGGTAGCGGTCGGTCCGACAATTGTCACGCTCACGACATCCCTCGCCGGATAGCCGGTCGCAGGATCCATGATGTGATGATAGCGAACACCATCGCTGAAAAAGCACCTCTGATAGTCGCCGGATGTTGAAACTCCACCGCTCCCGTAACGGAAGGATCCGAGAAACGCGCCGTCTTTCCGGGGATGACGAACTGAAATCGTAGCCATCGCAGAATCGAGACCTCTCGTTCCCTCCCATCGGACGCCGAGGTTGCCTCCGATGTCAACGATCATGTTCTTAAGCCCGTTCCTCCCGAGCACCTTCAGGGCACAGTCCACCGCATAGCCTTTTCCGATTGCGCCAAGATCGAGCGCCATGCCTTTTTGTGGGAGGTACACGCGATCTCCTCGTATGGCCACGAGCCGGTAATTGATGAGTGGCAGGAGGTTTCGAATTTCTTCAGGCGGAGGCACGCGGGGATGACTGGAAAGGATGTCCCATGCCTTCACAAGCGGACCAACAGTGACGTCAAAGCTTCCACCTGAAGAGTCGCCATAGGCAAGGCTAACGCGCAGGAGCTCGACAAGTTCGTGAGACACGGCCACCGTATCTTTGCCCGCGGCGGCATTGATGCGTCCGATCTCGCTGCTGTCGATATAATCACTTGCCATGCGTTCCACCCTGTTGATCTCAGCGACCGCGGAATCCAGCAGCGCTTCGAGTTTTTCACGGGGATGTCCGCCGTCATAGATCGAAATGGTCACATAGGTGTTCATCGCCGCGGTTTCGCGTACAGCGGGTTTTGCAGAATCTCCCGAACAAGCTTCGAAGAAGACCGCTGCCAGAATGGAGACCAGCATGGCATTTCCGGCCGTCGTCAGCCAGCCGATCGATCTCAGACGGTTGTTCATCCCGTCACTCCCCTGATTCCGCCATCATCTTCTCCGAGGATGCGGATGACGGTCTTGTTTGGCACGCACACGATCGCCTCCCCGGCTTTGCTCCGCCACCCGGTCCGGACGCAAATATGATTTGGACAGTCAGCCTCGACGACTCTCACCATGCCTGCGTGTGTTTCCACTGTCACGTTCCCCTGAAGCCCCCGGATATTCAGCCTCTTCTCCTCGAGGAGGCTGAGGGTCTGTACAGGATGACCGTCCACCTGCACGAGAACAGTGACTCCCCGGTTGTCGTGAGTACGGCCGAAGACAAACCCTCCTCCCATGGCAGCAGCCAGCAACACACAAACAACGGCATCTCCCACTCTCCAGCGGGTCAAAGAAGCCACCGGGCGGTTGAAGTGCAGAAGCCCGGCGTGCGAAAGCGCCGGAAGCAACTGGGCTGAGACTGAACCGACGATAAGTCCGCCCACCAGTGCCGTGATGAAGAGAATCGGGAGGAGATACAGCAACGATCCGTTGCGGACATACACAAGAGCCACGAGGAAAATCTGCACAAGAACGTGCACGGCGGCTCCAATGACGCTCAATCCCCTGATCCCGAAGAGCACGCCGACAAGTTTCGACACGAGCGCCATGGCCAGGGCGGAGCCCACACCAGCGCATATCGCGAGAAAGAATGAAGGTCCGAGGATTGCTCCCGTGAGGAGGGAGCCGGCAACGACCCGGATGACGACAACAAGAATTGCATCCGCCGGTCCGAATACGACAAGCGCAAGCAGTGTCGAAATATTCGCCAGACCTATTTTAAGAAACGGAACCGGGAGGGGAATAAAGGATTCGAGCACAAACAATGCTGTGCCCACAGAGGCAAGAAAGCCGAGGCGCGTCACCCGCCGGGTGCTCCACCGCTCGTTCGGCGTCACTGCGGGTCCCTTCAGGCCAGAAAGAATCCGTTCAGAACCAGGATCGTGAGTACCACCCCGAGAATGATCCGGTACCAGACAAACACCATGGTGGTATTCTTCATCAGGTATCTCAGGAGCCACGCGATGCACGCATACCCGGCAATGCCTGAAACGACCGTCGCAATTGCCAGATTTCCGATACCAAGGCCGGTAACGCCGTGGATCTTCGACATCTCGTAGATTCCGCTGGCAAACACCGCCGGGATACTCAGAAGAAATGAAAATCGTGCAGCTGCTTCACGCGAGAGTCCCAGGAACAGGCCAGCAGTAATGGTCGCCCCCGAGCGGGAAGATCCCGGAATCAGCGCGAGAGCCTGCGCAAACCCGATCACCAGAGCATCACGCCATCCTACCTTTTCGATGGAGCGCGTGTGCTTTGCCACCTTTTCGGCAATCCACAGCAGCAGCGCCAGGAGGATGAGACTCCCGGCGATCACGAACGTCGTCTTGGTCAACGTCCCTTCAATGGTGTGCCTGAAGGCAAGGCCGATGATTGCGACGGGAATCGTACCCAGGGCGATAAGCAACGCCATACGCGAATGTGCCGAATACCCCGCGAACCCCCGTCCTTCCCCTCTGCTCATGACATCGTGCAGGAGGGCGGTAATCATTGCAATGATATCTTTCCGGAAGAAAAGCAGAACTGCGCCCAGCGTACCCAGCTGCATGACGGCGATGAACTCCGTCCAGGCCTCCGGATGGCTTGCGTCGATGAGACCAAAGATCTTTCCGCTGAGAGTGAGGTGAGCGGTGCTGCTGATAGGGAGGAATTCCGTGATACCCTGGATGATTCCGAGGAGAACGGCAACGAGGATGTTCAAGAACAAGCCCGGATAATGGCAGCAATCGCTTCGAAACCCAATATACGAGACTTCGTCCTGAAAGACAACCGTTTTCCCGGCTCAGAGGAGCCGGGCTGCCAGGACCTGAGCAAGAACGATCTTTGCAATCATTGAAAGGGGGTAGACTGCAGCATACCAGACATTCGCGGAGTCGGCTCCTTCCCTTTGATTTGCATACGCAAGGCATGCCGGCTGAGTCTGGAGGCCGGACATCAGACCAAGAACGGAAGGATATGACAGTCCCAGGAGACGCGGACCGAATGCCAGCCCGATCACCGTGACGATCGTCGTCACAGTCGCGCCTGCCGCCATCAGTACGCCTCCATCACCCATCATCGTCTGGATAAACCCGTCGCCAGCCTTCGTGCCAATCCCAGCAAGGAACAGGACGAGTCCGACCTGCCGCAGGGTAAGATTTACGCCGTAGGGCATACCCCAGTTGATGGCTCCGGTCCGCTGGATTCTTCCCAACACGAGCCCGCTGATCAACGGTCCACCTGCAAAGCCCAGAGCGAATGTCCCTCCGCCAGGGAGCGGAAGAGGCACAACGCCAAGGATCACTCCCAGGACAAATCCCAGGGAGAGCGACAGGAAATCGGCCTCGGAACTTGACCTAACGGAGTCACCCAGGTATCTGGCAACACGGTCGAGGTTCCCTGCCCAGGTGAGGACCCGGACGCGGTCCCCCCGTTCGAGCACCGTCCCGCTCGTCGGAACAAAGTCGACATCACCCCTTCGTATCCGCGTAATGGTTGCGTCGAGCATCCGAGGGAGATTGAGCTCCTGAATACTCTGGCCGACGACGTGCTTGTCCGACACTTCAATGCGACGGAAATCGAGCACTTTGTGCTCGGATTGAATATCCGCTGTTGATTCCTCACCAAAGAGCATCCGCGCCCGCTCCTGTGCCATTGCATCTCCCACGGCCACGACAAGATCATCCCGCTGAAGAACCGTATCGTTGTACACAAGGCTCGTATCCTCGCCCCTGCGCATCCTGCTCAGGACGAGGCCATGTTTTGATTGCTCACCGAGCACCGAGACAGCCGGCTTCCCAATGACCCCCGGATTGACGACTTTATAGGTTTGCGCCAGAATGGTTCCGGGGCTCTGACCGGGAGACGCAGGCTCTTCAGATTTACGGGCGAGGCGGGGGATCTTCCCCATGAGATGGAACCCGAGCAGCATTCCGATGACACCGAAGGGATACGAAACGCTGTACCCGATGACGGGCGTGCTCGTCTTCAGCCGCACCTCCGCAGCCGTCGCACCCGCGTGCCCAAGCAACTGCCGGATCGTCTCGATGCTTTCGGCCAGGGCCGGGGTGTTGGTCAGCGAGCCACAGAACACGCCGACCATCGACGGCCCGTCAAGCCCGCCAAGCCAGACCCAACCGTAGGTAAGTATCGCTCCCAGGATGATGATACCCAGGACGAAGAGGTTTGCCCTCAGTGTCCTGTGACCGAAGGAGGCGAAAAAGGTGGGTCCCGACTGAAGTCCCACGGTGTAGACAAAGAGGACGAGCCCGAGGATGTAAATCATTTCGGGGATCCTGAGCCGGGGATCGAGCGAACCGAAAAATATCCCCACAAAGAGGACCGCTGCAGGTCCCAGCGAGAAGCCGGATACCCGGATGCTGCCGACGAGCGAACCCAACCCAACGACAGCAAACAGAAGGAGGACGGGACTTTCAGCAAGGAGATCCAGGATGCCGGTCATGATTTTGCGCAGAGCTCCAGAAGGACGCTGCCGGTCGACGCGGGATGAAGGAAGGCAATCGACATCCCTTCCGCGCCGGGACGGGGCACAGTGTCGATCGGTTTGATACCCTGTACACTGAGGGAGGCAAGGGCAGACTTCACGTCAGGAACTGCCAGCGCTATGTGGTGGATGCCCTCTCCCCGCTTGAGAATAAATCTGGCGATCGGCCCCTCAGGGTCTGTGCTCTCGAGAAGTTCGATCTTGGTCTCTCCGACCCGGAAGAGAGCCGTTTTCACTTCCTGGTCGGCCACCTCTTCCACCGCGTAGCAGCGAGTCCCGAGAAGCTTCTCATACAGCGGAATTGAGTCTGCGAGACTCCTGACAGCGATGCCAATGTGTTCAACGCGGGTCACGGTGTTTCCAGTATCCATGATCGCCTTCCTGAATTCATTGAGAGGGGATCAGTCGAATTCAACCAGGACGTCGCCCTTCGCCACGACCTTGCCGGGTGTGGCATGGAGCGCGCGCACGGTACCGGAGCCGTGCGCAAGGACCTCGTTCTGCATTTTCATCGCCTCAATCACGAACAGCCGATCACCCTCGCGGACGGAAGCGCCTGATTCAACGCACACCTCGAGAACGACGCCCGGGATTTTGCACTTCACGACCGACGGATCAGGAGGTACGTAGCGCCTGCGCTGTTCAAATTTTCTCGTGAAGGTCGTCTCGTAGAGAACCTCCCCGATCATTAATGTTTTCAATTCTCGGGACATGGGTTTCAAAACGGGGGGATTCCGTGTTTTTTGGGTGGACGCGCTTCTCGCTTGGCGCCTGAATTGTTGATGGCGTGGATCAGGAACTTCCTTGTCTCGCCGGGGCTGATCACAGCGTCAATGTGTCCTGCCGCCGCGGCCACGTAAGGATTGGCAAATTTCTCAGTGTACTCTGCAACTTTCTGCTTCCGCATAGCATCGGGATCTGCAGCGCCTGCGATCTCATCCCTGAAGATGATGTTCGCGGCACCCTCAGGACCCATGACCGCAATCTCAGCCGTCGGCCAGGCAATCACGAAGTCTGCCCCCAGATGCCGTGAACACATGGCAATGTATCCGCCTCCGTATGCTTTGCGGAGAATTACCGTAAATTTGGGCACCGTTGCTTCGCTGAAGGCATAGAGCAGTTTTGCGCCGTGGCGGATGACGCCCGCATGTTCCTGGTCTACTCCCGGCAGATATCCCGGAAGGTCGACGAGTGTCAGAAGGGGAATATTGAACGCGTCACAGAAGCGAATGAACCGGGCACCTTTATCGGACGAATCAACATCCAGCACTCCCGCCAGAACCATTGGCTGGTTGGCCACGACTCCCACCGTTTCGCCTTCGATGCGTGCGAACCCGATGACGATGTTTGCGGCCCAGAATTTCTGCACTTCGAAGAAGTCGGAGTTGTCACAGATCGCGCAAATGACGTCGCGGACATCGTACGGCTTGCGTGAATCCATCGGAACGATACGGTCAATGTCGAATTTGCTCTTGGGAGGCCGCCCCGGGTGTCGTTCCAGGCGACTCGAGCTGCTCTGGGGAATAAACGTGAAAAGTTTCTTAATCTGGTGAAAACACTCAAGCTCATTGGCCGCATAAAAGTGAGCGTTCCCCGAGACTTCCGCGTGTACGCGTGCGCCCCCGAGCTCCTCCATGGAGACTTCCTCTCCAAGTACCGTACGGATGACGTCAGGACCCGTGATGAACATCTTTGATATTTTGTCGACAACGAAAACAAAGTCTGTGAGGGCAGGTGAGTACACGGCTCCACCTGCACAAGGCCCGAGGATCACTGAAATTTGAGGGACAATGCCGGACGCGAGTGTGTTGCGATAGAAGATCTCGCCATACCCCGCCAGGGAATCGACCCCTTCCTGAATCCTCGCACCTCCGGAATCATTGATGCCGACAATCGGAATTCCGAGCTTGAGCGCGTGATCCATAATCTTGGTGATCTTCCGCGCGTGCATGAGACCGAGTGAACCGCCTGCGACCGTGAAGTCCTGGGCGTACACGCAAACCGGATCACCCATAATTGCTCCGGTCCCCGTCACGACGCCGTCTCCGGGGAGCACCCGCTTGTCCATATCAAAATCCCTGCACCGGTGCTCCACGAACAGATCGAATTCGTGGAACGAGCCTTCATCCAGCAGCAGATGAATGCGGTCACGCGCCGTCAGCTTGCCCAATGCCATTTGTTTTTCAACGGCCTTCCGCCCGCCCCCTTTCAGGAGATGGTCCTGCCGTTTAAAAAACTCGACGTGCTTATTCGCCGTTGTCAAAGGAATACCTTTCAAACTTTGATGCCGATGAATAGGGGAAAGAACGAATGCAGTGCTAAAATGTACGAAAAATAACCGGGAATTGTCAGAAGGTCCGGATACAGATCGGGGTTTTACGTCAAAACCTCAGTCAATGCACTTGAAATCGTGGGAAATGCAAATCTGAAACCGGCAGCTCGAAGCTTCACAGGAACCGCACGTTGCCCTGTGAGGAGCATTTCTGCCATCTCACCGAGCACGGCTCTCATGGCAAAGGAGGGAACTTTCATAAAGACGGGCCTTCTAAGAACCCGGCCAAGATCGCGGCAAAACGCATCCATCGTGACGGCCTCCGGCGCCACAAGATTGGCAGGTCCGCTGAAATCCGGATCCTGAAGAGCGTATACGACTGCCGAAGCGACATCCACGATGTGAACCCACGGAAACCATTGACGGCCGGTGCCGAGAATCCCGCCGGCAAAAAGTCTGAAGGGTATGGCCATTCTCGCGAGGGCACCTCCTCCCTTTCCCAGCACAACCCCCAAACGAAAAATGACCACCCTCAGACCAAGATTTGAAAAGGCATTCGCCCCTTCTTCCCACCGGACGCACGTCGTTGCAAGAAAGTCATTCCCCGGCGGGTGCGCCTCGGACACTTCCCCATCAGGGACATCACCATAGATCCCGACGCCGGAAGCGCTCAGGTACACGCCGGGCCGCCGTTCCGCCTTTTGAATCGCCGAGTAGAGTGCCTGAGCGGACTGAATCCTGCTTCGAACGATAATCTCTTTTTGCCTCGAGGACCATCGCCTGCCGCCGATGGATTCACCGGCAAAATTTAAAACGGCTTCTGCTCCGTTGACGGCATGAGCAAGAATTTCTGGATCCTGCGGATTCCACAGGACGGTCTTTGCCCTATTGTCTACGACAGCCGTGGGGTTCCGCATAAGAACCGTTACTTCGTGACCGGATTCAGCAAGGCGTGAAACCAGGGCGCGCCCGAGGAAGCCGGTTCCGCCAGCGATGAGAATTCTCATGGATTTACAGTGAGCAGTTTAGGTCGGCGGGGTGTGAAAGCATCTCTCGTCGGGAGTTTTCATTGCACTCGGCCAGCCAACTCGAACGAGGGTCCCATCCGGATCGGAGAGAGCAAATTCGTACATCCCCCAGGATTTCTCCTCCGGTGTTCCCAATAAAAGATCACCCAGGGAAGCTGCGAGTTCGTCCACATCCTCCGAATAGATGTAGATGCCAAATGGATTGTGAAGACGTACGAGCCAGCCCCCGACGGCAGCCGTCAAGTGGATTTCGCCCCCCTTCCCGTCAGAGAGGATGCGATAGTTGTCATAAGCCGCATCAGGCTTGAATCCCAGTCTGGCGTAGAATGCCTCGCTGGCATCGAGATTGCTGCACGGGAGAATAGCCGTTACAGTGTGCCTTTGCGCCATACGTGCAATTTAATCCTGGGATGTGTTGCGGAGGTGAGGAGTTCCTGAAGGAGTATTCGTCCGGGCCTGATACATGCCTTCGATCAGCTCTTGGAAGGTTCCCCTGCCAGTACCTTAGATCCGGCGGGATAGTAAATGTATTCGATGGCGTTGCCGTCGGGATCGGTGACGTACATCGAGAGGCTTCCATCGCGGTGTTTCCTTGCACGGGCAAGAAAATCCTGGGAGGGATTCTTGCCCACATCAAATGCAAGATGGCTCGGATGTTCCCGCGCAAGGGTCAGTGCGATTTTCGTACCGCCAACTTCCAGCAGCGCCCACGTTTGATCCTGATACAACGCACGGGCACCAAGCGCTTCGGCGTACCAGGCTACGGAGCGGCTGATGTCAGCGACGTTCAGCGCGGCGTGATCAAATTTTGCCGAGCGCAAGGTTTCCGGGGGTTCCAGCACTGCTTTCGTCACGTCGTCACTGCTCCTTCGCGTGTACGGGTTTCACATTCAGGTGATCAACGGCGTGGAGCAGCTCGTGACACGAAGTCAGTATGTGGTCCACCTCACCGTCACACAGTCCAAGGGATGCGGCCGATCGACCGCCGAGAAAAACAAGCGCATGCGCCTCGTGAGCAGCGGCAGCAATCGTATGAACGGATTCTTCCACATGGTCTTCATAAGGCGCCTTCGTAATGGAAAGCCCGACCATGGTTGGCTTCAGATCATTGATTGCGGTGGTCACGGCAACAGCCGGTATCCGGGCACCGAGGTATGTGACGTTCCAGCCTTCGGACTCCAGAACGCACGACGCGCAGCGAAGACCGATTTCGTGAAGCTCATCTCCCACGCACGCAAGGACCGCCGAATGGCCGGTGCCCGGCTTGATGAGAATCTGCGCCTGCAGCTTGGCGAGTGCCGTCAGGGTCGCATACGAAGCCCGGTGTTCATGGCACACGCTCGTCTCCCCCCGCACCCAGCGCTCACCGACCTCCACCATTCCGGGACAGACGATCTCATCAAACATTTCCCAAAGCTGGAGCCGGTGTTGGTACAGGTAGGAGAGGAGTAGAAAGAGGTCGGTGCCGTCGAGAGTCAGGGCTTTCGAGACAAATGCCGAAACGAGCTCCGGAAAATCCCTGTTGAGAATCGCGAGCTGAATGCGCTGTGCCGTCCCGTCGTCCGCAGGAATGTCGAGAACACCCGCCGGTTCGAAATTGTTCTTTTCCGCAAACTCAACAATGCTTCGTATCTCAAACTTCCGATGTCCGCCCGGCGTCTTCTGGCACTTCAACATTCCCTCATCGGCCCACCGTTTGACCGTCGTCTCAGTTACATTAAAGAGACGGGCAATATCTGCTGTCGAGAGTATAGTCTTTTGAGGTGTGCCGGTCATCTTGAATAGTGCGATATGGACGATTTGTCCGTTTTTGAAACTTACGCGTTCCGGGAGAGAAAGTCAAGGTAAGAACAGGAATTCATCCCATGAAGTTCACCTTCCAGGGAGGAAGGCGTTCACTTCCGCTTGAAAAAGAGGGCCGCCAGCGGCGGTAGCATGAGGCTGAGTGAATGTTCCCTTCCGTGACACGGAATGGGGTCTGAGGCCACGCCGCCGAGATTTCCGAGATTGCTTCCGCCGTACACGGAAGCATCGCTGTTGAAGATCTCAGCATATTCCCCGGGCTGCATGACACCAACGCGATAGCCGGTGCGCGGAACAGGCGTACAGTTAAACACCGCACTGATTCGCTCCTTCCCATCGCGGCTTTTCCGGTCAAACGCTATAACACTGCTCGCCTCGTCCCGGAAGTCAATCCATTCAAATCCTGAGTAGTGGAAATCAACTTCAAAGAACGCCGGCTCTTCGCGATGAAGCTGCGTAAGTGCGCGGGTGAGGTTCAGAATGCCGCGATGGGGATCGTACTCGAGCAAATGCCAGTCCAGACTCTTGTCATGACTCCACTCATCCCATTGTCCCAATTCGCTCCCCATGAACTGCAGTTTCTTTCCCGGAAAGGCGTACATCA
>Ga0326726_10002329_pt1 | contig 17497 bp, 28 predicted proteins | sample MHFenrmetagenome_2_FD_207603 | JGI IMG/M metagenome (GOLD analysis project Ga0326726, IMG submission 207603) | Lab enriched peat soil microbial communities from Michigan Hollow, Ithaca, NY, United States - MHF15MN | ecosystem: Environmental > Terrestrial > Soil > Wetlands > Peat | place: USA... | reverse complement strand
GATGCTGCGGGTGATGAAGATGTCTTTGAGTTGTTTTTTCGTGATACCAGTAAGGCTGATGTTCGTGAGGACGGGGTTTTGGCTATTGATGGTGGCGAGGACTGCGTCCTTGACGACCGCGACTGCGATGATGCCTTTCCCAGTTTCTGCTGCGGTAATGTCACGGGAGACCATGCCGAGGTTGACGGCTCCGCTGAGGGCATCGGACATGCCTTTGCCTGCGCCGCCTGAGGTGACGTCGATGCGGACGTTGGCGTGGGTCTTTTGATATTCACTTGCCCAGACGACCATCATCGGATAGAGTGAGTAGGCACCTGAGACTTTGATGGTGCTTATTTGTTGTTGCTGCTGCTGGGTGCAGCCGCTGAACCCAACGATGATCAGAGTGCTCACGACAGCGAGGACCGTGATAGCGAGAAGCGGGTTCCTCCCCTTGGGGCGTATGGTTCCAATCCTTTCATGGTTCATAGATCTGTCTCCTTATATTTTTAGGTGGTAAGCGTCCCGGCTTACCTCTTGGGTTTACCAAAGTCTTCAGGGTATTTAAAAGTATTGGTAATTATTGGAAAGATACCAAAATTGGAATTATATTGGAAAATAGCCATGAAAATCAATTATTTACACCCGTCTCACCGCTCAACGACGGCGTCCCCGGGAAAAAAACCTAGCCCAATCAGCGAAAAACAATCAGAAAGAAAGGAAACAAAAGAAAAAAAAGGAAAAGGGGAAAGAATATGAACACAAGAGGTTACTTCAGCCAGACCTTGACCTGCGGCCTGTTCTGTTTCTCCTCGATTTTGTACTCGATCTTGGCTTCTCGAGCAAGCCAGCCGAGGGCGCTGAAGGCCTCGCTAACATCGATGCGTGCGTTGCGCGCCAGCGTCTGCACATCGACTTCGCCCTTCTGGGACAAGATCGTCCAGACCTTGCCGGCGTCCGCGCCGATCTTCGGCGTCAGGTTCGACTCACCAAGCTTATAGACCGTGCCGTTCTTGCAGATCTTGTTCTCACGCGCAAGCCAACCGATCGCGGCCTGCAGCTCCCGCTCATCTAGCAGGGTAGTTGTCAACAGTTTCGTCTCTGATAATGGTCCCTTGACGCTCAGGGCTTCCCATACTTTTCCAGCATTCTCTCCAAAGTGTGTTACAGGTGCCATACTTGAAATCCCACCTTCACTAATCTCAAGAGGGATGTATAGACTACAAGGTTATATGTGTTATGATTTACGAAGGCATCTCAGGCGAAAAATATACAAAAGCAAGACCGCCGCACATTTCCTGCTACTATAATAATAGTACTGCTCGTCTCTTCCATTAGATCCATTCGCACACACGCCAACAAGCAAGAGAGAGGAAAAGGAATGCGCAACCTACTTTCCTTTTAGAACCGGAAGCGGAAACAAATACAAATCGCCGTCCATTCCTTAAAGGTAGAAAAAAATGATAAAAAAAGACGGAAAAAGAGAGAGGTGTATTTATTTTAGGTGCACATAGACCAACAGGAGGAATCCTTGTGCCGTTTTCGTTACCGGTGCTGCATTAGCTGCACTAATGGTCACGTAAACAGTAATTAGTCCTATTCCTATTGGGAGTACCCCTCGGTCAAGTGTCTCATTTGGTGGTAATGGTGCGATATAGGGACCATTTCTATTAATGTAGGTGATGTTGAACAGTCTACCGGTTATTGTAATTTGTGTCGTTATATTTGTCGCATTGAAATCCCCAATATTCTTTATGTGGGTATGCACACCTATGCCATCGGTGATGCTAAGGGTTAGGGTAGTTGTGTTTGTAGTCATCCCGTAGGTGTTGAATGTCGTATCACATTTGCTACCTTGGACTGTAGTCTCTTTCAGGTTAAATGGTGATGTAACAGCCTGCAGTCCACATAGGACTATCAATACAACTATTACGAGTTGAATATTTTTTTTCATAGTTTTCTCCCTCGCCTGTTAAAAAGCAGGTTAACAATTAATAGCGCCTTTATGGATATAAACATTTGTTTGAGATAAAAATTCCGAACAGAAGGTTAAGTGCCAATATTCCTTCTAAAAAACATATCCTCAGAATAACCAACTCTGATTTTTCAACAAAAAATGGCCAACGCTATATTACACAGAACCCGCCAACCGGTTCTGTTGCGTTCAGAGTTGTTGCATTTTCGTTGTTACATTGGGGTTGTTGCATATCTTTTTCTCCATTCCTCTCTGGTTTTCAATAGCGGTCCGTATTAGGGTAAGCCATTTCTCTCCTTCGATAGTAATACCTGCCTCCTCACTCGGGGTTTTTCCTCCTAACGCCTCGTGAGGCTTGATAAAATTGTAGAACAATCTGTTCCCCTGAACTATCGGGGTTTCTTCGACTTTCAATCCCCGCATAACCTTGGTACGCTGGCGAATGGTTCCGTGTAGGCGTTCTACGTGGTTGTTGTTCGGATGGTGTTCTAAGCCCACATTCCAAAGGTGTTCAACATTCCCGTGGTTTGTATTGAACTCTTTGTTGATTGCATCCCGATATGCTCCAAGTCCATCCGTGATAATGTATTTCGGTTTCCTCCCACCACAGTTCTTCTTCGCCTTCTGGAATACCACCCTGGCATCGTGAACCTTGCGTTCTTTAGAAACCACACTAGCGAGTTGGAACCGTGTTTTTTCATCCATGACATTCCAGAGATACTCCCAGGAACCTCCAATGCCCACCATCATTTCATCAGTATGCCAAGTCCCCCCAATCTCCGGTTGAAGAGTGTTCACATAGCCGTTCATAACACCGATGTACTTCTCAATCCAACGATACACTGTCACATAGGAGACTTTCAGATTGTAGAACTCTTTCAAATGCTGGCAGACCTTCCGAAGAGACAATCCACGGAAATACAAGTCAAGGGTAAGAGCAATGATCTTGGGGTTGTATTTCATACCCTCGAAATCCACGTTATCCACGAACTTCCTCCCGCATGCCTTGCACATGAAGTTTTGTTTCCCGTTCTTTGTTCCGTAGTGAATGACGTTTGGTGAGTGGCAGAATTTGCATTCGTGAAGTTCCGATGGTTTCACGGTGATTTGTTGTTGTACTTTTAGGTTGATTTGCTCGAAACGTTCCTTAAGGTTTTTCCAAATCTGAACGGCAGCAATGTGTTTGCATGGGAGTTGTCTCAGTTCAAAGTCTTTGCAGGTGCATGTCCATTGTATGTGAGGCTCATAGGCATAGTGAACGGTGTATATGCCGTTCCCTGTTTGGCTTGGAACAACCCATGTGTATCGCTTGATTTCTTTTGGTTCAAAACCGTTTTCAAGAAGAATCATTCCTCGTGCCTTTCTAGCGTTAATCATCTCTTTAATATCGATAGTTCCATTCATGTGTTTCGCCTATTACTTCATATACTCCTAGTGTATATAAATACTATTGAATACTTTTAAATACCTAATATTACTTAACAATAGTTAATTTAGGTTTTTTTGGTTCATCGAAAAGATTATTTAAAAGTTTAACATTATATCTATACAACTATTAATCGAGTGGACACTATGTTTGTATCTTTGATTAAAACTCCTTGGTCCGATACTTCACAACCAAACAATTCAATAATTCGTTTGTTCAATAATCAACCAAAAAATCCTGAAATAATTTATAGTACTGAGTCACAATTTTCAGTTCCGAATAAACAATATTCATGGATTATAACTTCACAGCAACTTTTTACAAATGTTATTCCATCAAATAATTGGAGTGGATACATTGAAGCAGAATATATTTTAAAGAGACTCGATGAAAAAATAAGAAGAAAAATTATAGAAAATCCTCAGTTACGGCGGACCTTAATTAATTCAATTATAAAAATTGAAGATTATTTTTTAACAAATAATAAAAGATTTGTATGGTCGGTATCAGTCTGGAATGATGTAGATGATCCAGCATGGCATGAAAATATAATCACTATTAAAACAGAATATAAGAATAATTCAGAAAAAAGACAGATGTGGAAAGAAGTTAATTCAATAATTGAACAAATTGACGAAAAAAAAATTTCTATAATAATAGAAATTAAGAGATTGTGAAGAGAAAACAATGGAAAATACTGACTTTTTAGATTTAGCAATATGGTTAAAAGAACTGCCAGATGCTAAAGAAGTTGAATTTCGATCTTCAATCAGTCGATCCTTTACTTATCTATATAATTTTTTAAAAGAAAAATTTCATCATGATCTAAGAATCACTTTTAAGAAAGACGATATGGATAAAAGATTATTGAAAGATATTTTTAATCAAGCTGGCGAATATTCACTTCTTAAAAAATGGGTACTTTTTTGTAAGGATAGAAATGATGCTGAATATGATATTACAGCAGAAGAATTTATTAAAGAAGATGCTGATGAATATATTGAAGATCTCGAAGCCTTCATTGAAGAAGTTAAACCAATGAAAGTTAAAAAAGTTGGTGTATAATATGCTAAAAGATTTTGAAAATCTTGATTTTGAAGTATTGAATGAGGGTTGGAACGAATATGAAATTGAGAATGGAGACAAAATAAAAGTGAAGTTTGTTATGGTTAAAATTATTCGGCAGCCAATTCCTGGTGGATTTAATTATGCATTTAATCACCATATGGTAGTTGGAGTTTTTTCACCAACAATAAGAGAACCGGGAATACCTTTTTCTCCAGATGAACTTGTTAAATCTATTATAAAAACAGATATGAAATACAAACCAATTAATGAAATTTGGAATAAATATCTAATTAAGAAAGATAAAACAATAGTTGAAGCGAGAATAGTAATTACCGATCTTGCTATAACAGAAAAAATTGATGAATACGGTGATCCTCACTATTTAGTAAAAATTGAGCCTGTTTTCAAAGGAGGAAATCCACCACCAACACATTAATTCTTTTCTTTATTTTGTTTTTTTATTTTTTCTAACAATTCTAAAACAGCATTATCTATAAACCCTTTTAAATTCTGATATTTTGCTCTATACTTTGGGTTTGATTGAAGTAATTCTTCTACTTCTTTCTTCAAATCATTGTCTATATTTGCATTTCCCATCCGCATCCCTACTAAGACCTAATAATACTTAGCTGGTTATAAACTTAAGGGAAAATTAACCACTACCATAGAGCGATTAGGATGGAAATAAGGGCAGGAACTAAAAGGAATTGTTATTAAGAACAAAGGATATTTCTTATCGTGAATAACCATAAAAAATATTGGACTTGGAACAAATTTTCATCTATTGTTTTATTATTATTTCTTGTATTCGTATCACTTTTAATTTTACCATCAATATTCAATTGGAGCATTGAAAATAATAATCTTCAAAAAGCACGTACTTCCCATATCGTTTTCGGTTATAGTTTTAATAATGAAATGATTTATCCTCAGGGAGGTAAACCAGATTTACAAATTGATGTATCTTTAACTTATCCTCATGGAAGTATAATTGTAGATGATCCAATTTATATTTCTGGTATTGCTATTCAAAATAAATCTATACCTCAGACCATAACGCGTGTTTCAATCGGGTTTCAAAATGTACTAGCATATCCTATAAAACAAAATGAAAATGGTATCACGAATGAAACAAATCTCTTTTTGTGGAAAAGAGAAGGAAATAAAATTACAGGAAATACAACTATAACATGGGAGATTGAAGGAACATATTATCCACGCATGGCAATCATATATACGAATGAAACAGGAGGGCATGTAGAACCAGCAATTTCATCGGATGTCGCTATTACTGTTTATCCAAGAGAAAAATTAACACAAATTGTCACTAACAATGTGTCAATGATTTTAACTATTGCTCTGTATTTTTTATCAATTATTGGAACCTTAAGCCTATCTATAACATTATGGGATAGAATACCATCTTCCAAAAATAAAAAGAATGATGCCAAAAGCAATGATAACACAACCAATGTAATCAATAAAAATGCTAATATTTCCCAAGCCAATGAAAATGAAGAAGGGGGCGGAATACAGGAAAAAAACGCCAAGGAAAAAAATAGCTAAAATAGTTTCATGATTAAATAAATTATTTCGCAGTTTTTCAATTAAAAAAACCTTTTTGACAGGGATAGTCATTAGAAACCACCCCTATCAAAAAAGCTCATAGTTGGCGAAACACATGAGATGAATTGATAGGGGTGGCAATCGGTTATCATTTCGGGGGGGTTTAACTGTTTGCCAACCCTAGTGTAACAACTCAAAAGCAACACCTCCAAACGCAACAGAACCCGCCAACCCAATCTTTATATACCAAATCCTTTATGCACTGTAATCCTGGTCCTAACCAGACACGCATCCGGGCAATACCCGCCCTGGGCACCCCGGTAAACAGCGACCCACCACCTCATTCTACGGGTCGCGGCGGACATGTCACGGTTAGCGACACCACAAGACAGGAAACCGAAGGAAACCAAACTCTTCAGTCTTCCACCACAAAAGACACGGCAGAGGTTAGACTATGCCAAACATCCACCACCCGAAAAGAGGATCACATGGGTACTGGCCCCGCAAACGCGCCGCTTGCCAAACCCCGCACATCGACCGCTGGGTCCAAGGCGGCGATAAACCCAAACTCCAAGCCTTCTTCGGCTACAAAGCGGGCATGACCCACGCCTTCATCGTCGACTACCGACCTACCAGTACCACCAGCGGCCGCGAAGTCAAAGTCCCCGTCACCGTCGTCGAAACACCACCCATGCGTGTCGCAGCCATCCGCGCTTACCAACGAGACGCCTACGGCCTGCACGTCATCTACGAATCCTGGACAGATGCACTCGAACCCGAACTCAACCGACGCATCCCCATGCCCAAGAAAAAAACAGCAGCCAAAGACATCCCCACCGACGCCGAAGAAATCCGCGCCATCATCTACACCCAACCCAAACTCGTCACCGGCATCCCCAAGAAAGCCCCCGAAATCACCGAAGTCAAAATCGGCGGCGGCACCATCCCTGACCAAATCACTTACGCTAAAAGCATCCTAGGAAAAGAACTCACCATCGGCGACGTCATCAGCGAAGGCGACATGCTCGACACCATCGCCGTCACCAAAGGCAAAGGATTCCAAGGCACCATCAAGCGCCACAACGTCAAACTCCTCTTCCACAAGAACAGCAAACACCGACGCCTCATCGGCACTGCCGGCTCCTGGCACCCCAGCTGGGTCCAGGCCACCGTCCCCCAAGCCGGACAACTCGGCTACGCCCAACGCACCGAATACAACAAACGTGTCCTGAAAATCGGCGACAACGGCACCGAAATCACCCCCGCAGGCGGCTTCCCAAAATACGGCGTCATCCGCAACTCCTACATCCTCCTCCACGGCTCAATACCCGGGCCCACCAAACGCCTCATCGGACTGCGCGACGCAATCCGCTACCAACGCGGCGTCAAAGTCCAAAAACCAGAAGTCACCTTCATCAGCGTCAGTAGCAAACAAGGAGTGTAAACCGACCATGAGCAAAATCAACGTCTACGGCCTCGACGGCACCATCAAAGAACAAATCACCCTGCCGAAGGTCTTCACCACCACCTACCGACCCGACATCATCAAGAAATCCTTCGAAGTCACCCACTCCAACCAACGCCAACCCTACGGCAGCGACAAAATGGCAGGAAAACGCCACGCCGTCGCCAGCGTCGGCAAAGGACAAGGCAGATCCCGTGTCCCCCGCCTCACCCAAGGCCAAAACGCCGCCCTCGCACCCAACGTCGTCGGCGGACGCCGCGCCCACCCACCCAAAGCCGAACACAGCTGGAAAGAGAAAATGAACAAGAAAGAACAACAGCTCGCCCGCAACAGCGCACTCGCAGCCACCGCAGACAAGACCATCGTCACCGCCCGCGGCCACCACTTCAAAGACGACATCACCCTCCCCATCATCATCGACGACGACTTCGACAACCTCACCAAAGTCAAAGACGTCGTCGCCGCCCTCGACAAAATCGGCATCTACGCCGACATCGAACGCGCCCGGAACGGCCACCACGTCAGAGCCGGCAAAGGCAAGATGCGAGGACGCCGCTACCGCACCCCCACCTCAATCCTCATCGTCTCCACTTCCAGCAACGCCTACCGCAGCTCCAAGAACCTCATCGGCGTCGACGTCACCATGCCTACGCAACTCAACATCGAACTACTCGCCCCCGGCGGCACCGCCGGCAGACTCACTCTCATCACCAAATCCGCGCTCCACAAACTCGGAGGTGCAAAGTAATATGGACCCCTACGCCATCGTCCGCCACCCCCATGTCACAGAAAAAACCATGATGCAAATGGAACAAAAAAACGCCCTCGAATTCATCGTCCGCCGCACCGCCCGCAAAGCCCAGATCAAGGCCGCCGTCGAACAGATGTTCGAAGTCAAAGTCAAAAGCGTCAACACACGTATCACCAAGCTTGGCAAACACGCGATCGTGACCTTCATGCCCGAATACAAGGCTGAGGACATCGGGATGCGCATAGGAGTCTTCTAGAGGTGAACTATGGGAAAGAACCTGATCCAACAACGCCGAGGCCGCCGCCGAGGCCGTTTCAACGTCCAATCGCACAAATTCCGTGGGAACATCAAATACGGCAGCGACAAAGAGATGCACGGCACCATCACCGAGATCATCCATGACCCCGGCCGCAGCGCCCCCATCGCCAGACTCCGATCCAAAGAGAACAAAACCATCCAGATCCTGGCAACTGAAGGCATCGCCGTCGGCCAGACCATCATATACTCCAAGAGCCGAGCGGACGTCGAACCCGGCAACATCATGCCCATCGGGGTCGTCCCTGAGGGGTACCCTATTTATGATATTGAGATCACGCCCGGGGACGGCGGCAAGCTCGTCCGAGCCGGTGGCAGCAGCGCGTCCATCATCTCCCATGACCCACGCCGCACCATCATACGGCTGCCCTCCGGACAGTTCAAGACATTAGATTCCATGTGCCGGGCGACCATCGGGGTCCCCGCTGGCGGCGGACGGCCGGAGAAGCCGTTCATGAAGGCCGGCAAGAAGTACTGGGCGCGACGCCCCAAGGGCAGACAATACCCCATCGTCCGCGGCGTTGCTATGAACCCCGTGGACCATCCTCATGGGGGAGGAAGCCATCAGCACGTTGGCAAACCAAGCTCCGTTTCCCGTGGCGCACCCCCTGGCCGAAAGGTCGGGAACCTGGCGCCTCGCCGGACTGGACGGAGGTAGATGAGTTATGGTTGACATCCAGGCGAAACGCAGGAAGGATCGCAAGAAGATCGAGGTGCGCAAGAAGGAGTTCCGCTACTACGGGCTGTCCTTGGAGGAGCTGCAGAAGCTGTCCTTAGAGGAACTCATGCCGTTGCTGCCGTCACGGATCCGCCGGACGTTCAAGCGCGGTCTGACGTACGAGCAGAACAAACTCCTAGAAGACCTGAAGAACACGCCCCATGACGTGGTCGTCAAGACCCACAGCCGGGACATGCCAATCCTCCCGTTGTTCATCGGTCGCAACATCCAGATTCATAATGGGAAAGAATTCGAACGCATCAACATCCAGCCGCAGATGGTCGGCCACTATCTCGGAGAATTCGCCCTTACCCGCAAGAAGGTGAGGCACACCGGGCCTGGTGTGGGTGCGACCCGAGGATCCAAGTTCATGCCACTGAAGTGATGAGCCATGCGCAGATACCAACAAGAGCTTAACCCGGAGAAAAGCGCCAAAGCCTTTGGCTTTGAGCTGCACTGCTCCCCGAAGGATTCCATGAACCTCGCGTACGCGCTACGAGGCCTGACGCTTGAAGGAGGGAAAAAGTACCTCGAAGCCGTCATCGCCCTCAAGCAGCCGGTACCCGCGGTGTACCATAACCATAAGATACACCATCAGAAGGGTGCGCCAGGACCTGCGAACTTCCCGGAGAAGGCAGCCCGGTACATGCTGAAGATCCTGGTGAACGCGGAGAACAACGCGGAGTACAAGGGATTCACACCGGAGACCATGCGCATCACCCATATTTCCGCGTATCAGGGCCGGGTCATCAAGGCAATCATGCCTCGAGCCCATGGCCGCGGCACGGACAGCAACGAGAATACGACTGATGTTGAAATCATCCTCGAAGAGGTAGAATAAATGGCCAATGAACGCAAGTTTATCCGAGAGAATACCAAACGATCCTTAATCAAGCGGTTCCTCGTCAAGGAAATCGAAGGCGCCGGGTTTGGCGGCATGAGCATCCAGCGGACCCCGATCGGGACCCGAGTGAACATCCTGGTGGAACGCCCTGGGATGGTCATCGGCAAGAGCGGGGCGAAGATCCGTGAGCTCACCGAGTCAATCCGCGTCAAGTTCAACGTCGACAACCCGCAGATCGAGATCCAAGAGGCAGGGTCGAGCGCGTCTCTCAACGCCCAGATCATGGCGGAGAAACTTGCAGAGGCATTAGAACGCGGCTGGCACTTCAGGCGCGCCGGACATTCCACCGTAAGACGCATCATGCAGTCCGGTGCCAAAGGCTGCCAGGTCATCATCTCCGGCAAACTCACCGGGGAGCGGCACCGCACCGAGAAGTTCACCGAAGGCCACGTGAAATACTGCGGTGAGACCGCCAAACTGATGATGGATCTCGGCTTCGCCGTCGCCAAACTCAAACCCGGAGTCCTCGGCGTCAAGGTCCGCATCATGCGACCCGACGCGAGAATGCCGGATGACATCAAGATTGTCCAACCAGTGGCCCCGACCGTTCCCGCTGCACCCGCCCCAGTGCCTGCAGCGCCTGCACCAATCGTCGAAGAGCCGGTCGCACCAGAAGCGGCTCCTGAGGCCGCCCCAATCGAGCCACAACCAGCGGTGGAGGAACAGCCTCCGGTGGACCTCGACATGGACATCGACAAGAAAACCCCGATTACATTGATTACCAAGATACCCGGCATCGGCCCCTCGATCGTCAAGAAACTTGAGGCCGCGAAGATCTCCTCCCTGGAGGAGCTCTTAAGCATGGACCTCGACGACCTGCTGGCCATTGAAGGCATCGGTCAGAAGACCGCTGAGAACCTCGTCAAGCACCTCAAGAAACTCATCGAGGAAGGTGATATCAGTGGTCCTTAAGGCTAAAGAAATCCGCGGCATGACTGCCGACGAACGGCACAAGAAGCTGCGTGAACTGCGAGAAGAACTGATGCATGAACGCGGGATGTCCGCCATGGGAGGCAGTACGCCGTCCCCAGGAAAGATCCGCCAGCTACGGATGTCGATTGCGCGGATTCTAACGATCATGCGGGAGGAAGGAGAACAGACCAATGAGTGATATCTGCCCGAAATGTGGTCTCCCCAAGGAGATCTGTGTCTGTGAAGAAATCGCCCGTGAACAGCAGAACATCACGATTGCTGTCGACAAACGGCGATACGGCAAGACGATGACGGTCGTGGACGGCCTCAACCCCCACGATCTCGACATGAACGCGCTCGTCAGCAACCTGAAATCCATCTGCGCCTGCGGCGGTACCATCAAGGAAGGGAAAATCGAGCTGCAGGGCGACCATCGAGCCAAGGTCCGACAAGCGCTGGAAAAACTTGGGTTCATCGTCGAAGTCCAATAAAACCACACACAGACCTGACCTCACAAGACAGTAGGTGAAACCACGGTTGAGGGAACAAGGGATATCGACCCCGTCCTCGCCGATGAATGGATCGGACGTGCCGTCGCCATCATCGCCTGCACCGACCCCACCTGGGTTGGCTGCAGCGGGACTATCATTGACGAAACGAAGAACACCTTCCTCATCGAATGCGGCGATGGCCGTCGGCGCATCGCCAAACACACCGCGACATTCCAAATCACGGTTCACAACCAAACACGAAACATCCAAGGAACCCTCCTGCGGCAACGACCGGAGGAGAGAATCAAACGACTAAGGTGAACGTCTTGGCAGAAGGAAACCAGCCACGAGACATAGGCTTAAACGTCAAAGCACCCAGCGACAGCTGCGCCGACCGGGACTGCCCGTTCCACGGGGTCCTGCCGGTGCGCGGCCAGGTCCTGACCGGCATCGTGGTCTCCACGAAACGGCATGGGACGATTGCGGTGCAGCGAGAATTTCAACACTTCGTAAAGAAGTACGAACGATATGAGAAGCGGACGTCCGTCTATCACGCCCACTGCCCGCCCTGCATGAAGATCGGGGTCGGGGACCAGGTGCGGATCGCGGAATGCCGGCCACTCAGCAAGACCGTGTCGTTTGTTACAGTGGAAAAACTATAAGACCAGGGTGAACGGAAATGAAAGGAATTGCGGGAAGAGTCATGCGCGGGCTGCCCGTCGGCGCCCGTCTAAATTGCATTGATAACACCGGTGCGAAGGTCGTACAGATCATCATGACGCTGAAGATCCATAATGTCCACCGACGGACGCCGTCAGCGGGCGTCGGGGACATGGTCATCGTCAGCGTCAAGAAAGGCGCGACCGACATGAAACGTCAGATCCTCAAGGCCGTGATCGTCCGGCAGCGTCGGCCCTTCCGTCGTCCGGATGGGTTGATGGTGCAGTTCGAGGACAACGCGGCCGTCCTGATGACAGACACCGGTGAGACCAAAGGGACCATGATCAAAGGTCCGGTCGCGATAGAAGCCGCGGAACGCTGGCCAAAGATCGCTGCGCTTGCAGCAACCATCCTCTAAAAGTGAGTTCCTATGACGACGACGAAAGCACGCAAACAACGCTCCCACCTGTATAACGCGCCCATCCACCTGAAGCGCAGATGGATCTCTTCGCATCTCGCGGAGAACCTGCTGCTGAAGTACGACCGTCGCAGCATCCCTGTCATCAAGGGAGACACGGTCAAGGTGATGCGCGGCAGCTACCGGGGTCATGAAGACAAGATCGCCAAGGTCAACGTCCGGGACATGACCGTCGAGGTCGAAGGCGTGATTCTCGCCACGGCCAAAGGCACCAAAATCGCCAAGCCCATCCCCGCCAGCAACCTGATGATTACCAAGTTGAACCTCACTGACAAATGGCGCCGTAAGAAGCTCGAGGCCAAGCTCTCCGAGAGTGCAAAGAAAGAAGTCGAGAAAGAAGCCGAGGAGCAGATCAAGGCCCAAGAGGCAGAACGCAAGGCTGCTCAAGAAGCCGTAGAGGCTGAAGAGCGTGCCGCGAAAGCCGCCGAGGAGGCAGAGAAAGCCGCGCAAGAGGCTCCACAAGAGCCTGAGCCGCAGCCAGCCCCCGAGGAAGAGGCGCCCGCTGCCCCGCCAGAGGCCGCGCCTGAAACACCCGCCCCTGAGACTCCTGAGGGCGAGAAGAAGGCGCCGGCGAAGAAACCAGCGGCCAAGAAACCCAAGACCGAGGAAGGTGAACCATGAGCAAACACCTCAAACGACTCGCAGCACCCCGTGTGCTGAAGATCCACCGGAAAGAAAAAACCTTCATGATCCGGCCTACCCCTGGACCGCATGCATTAGAGTACTGTATTCCCCTCGGCATCATCATCCGTGATTACCTGCACCTCTGCGACTCCTACAAGGAGGCCCGGCATATCGTCTCCAACGGCGATATCATCGTCGACGGCATGCCGCGCAAGGAGTTCAAGTATCCCTGCGGCTTGATGGATGTCGTCTCGATCCCGAAGATGCAGGTCAACTACCGGATTCTCTACGACCGGAAAGGCCGCCTCGTCTTCGTCCCGATTGACAACATCGATGCGGAGTGGAAACTGTGCCGCATCACGAACAAGACCACGGTCAGCGGTCGACGCATCCAGTTGAATTTCCATGACGGTCGCAACAAGCTCGTCGAGAAAGACGAGTACAAGACCGGTGATGTGGTGAAACTCATGTTCAAGGACAACGCCATCGGCGAGGTCTACAAGTTCGACAAAGGCACCGTCTCCTTGATCACCGGCGGCAGTCACGTCGGTGAGATCGCCAACATCGAAGACATCCAAATCGTGCCGAGCTCCAAGCCGAACCTGGCGAAGTTGAAAGGCGAGACGGAGTTCTCCACCATCGTCGATTACGTCTTTCCTATCGGGAAGGCCAAACCCGGCATCACGCTTCCTGAGGTGAGCATAGCATGAGTCCAGATCACAAGAAGAAACGGAAGAAGTCCGTGGTCCCCCAGAACCCGATCCGCACGCCGCGCATCGCCAAGATCACCGTCAACATCGGTGTCGGCGAGGCCGGTGAGAAGCTGAAGAAAGCGGAGACCGTGCTGCAGGGCGTCACTGGACAGAAACCGGTGCAGACCCTGTCGAAGTCCACGATCAAGGACTGGGGCATCCGCAAGCTCATGCCGCTCGGCTGCAAAGTCACCCTGCGTGATGAGGCCGCGGAGAAGTTCCTGATCTCGGCGTTCAAGATCCGGGAGAACCGGCTCGCCGCGTACTCCTTCGACGCCCAGGGAAACTTCAGCTTTGGCGTCCCCGATCACACTCTGTTTGAAGGCCAGAAGTACGATCCGAACGTCGGCATCTTCGGCATGGACATCTGCGTCACCATGCAGCGACCCGGGTTCCGCATCAAGGACCGCCGGGTACGCCAGCGCAAGATCCCCAGCCGGCATTTCATCTCCGGCGAGGAGACCGCGAAGTTCCTGGCAGACAAGTTCAAGGTCGAGGTGGTCGAATGAGGATCAAAGAGCGCAAGAAGGTCTACGGCCGCAAGGTCGGCTGCGAGCAATGCGGCAGGAAACGCGGGATCATCCGGCGTTTCGGCCTGCACCTCTGCCGCCAATGCTTCCGGGACAAAGCCGAAGAAATCGGATTCAAGAAATACGACTAAGGGGGACTAAGACACTATGCTAAACGACCCACTCGCCGACGCCCTGTCCACCATCAAGAACGCTGAGCTGCGAGGCATGGAGAAATGCATGATCCAACCGTCCTCAAAGCTGATCGGCGGCATCCTGAACCTCTTGAAAGAGAAAGGCTTCGTCGGCAACTTCGAATTCATCGATGACGGCAAATCCGGCATGTTCCAAGTCGACCTCATCGGCAACATCAACAACTGCGGGGTCATCAAACCCCGATACCCCATCAAGCTGCGAGAGATGGAGAAATGGGAAGCCCGCTACCTGCCCGCGCGTGACTTCGGCGTCCTCATCCTGACGACCACCGAAGGCGTCATCAGCCACGACGAGGCGCGCAAGAAAGGCATCGGCGGCAAACTCCTCGCATACGTCTACTAAGAGGTGCCCTATTATGGCAAACAACCAGCAAGCAAAGGAAGAAGTCAAGATCCCCACCGGGATCACGATTACCAAGACCGGTACGGTCCTCGAGGCCAAAGGCGCCAAGGGAGCCTTGAAAAAAGACTTCCCCAACCCGATCCTCCAGGTCACCGTCGGCAACGGCATCATCGAGATCTTCTGTCTGGGCACCGCCCACAAATCCGAAAAAGCACTGATGGGCACCTACAAGGCACACCTGCGCAACATGTTCAAAGGCGTCACCGCCGGCTACACCTACACCATGAAGACCGTGTTCTCCCACTTCCCCATCAAGACCAGCGTAGACGGCGACACGTTTCTCATCCAGAACTTCCTGGGCGAACGGTTTCCCCGCAAGGCAGTCATCCTCCCTGGCGTCAAAGTCGACGTCAAAGGAGACGCGGTCACCGTCTCCGGCATGGACAAAGAAACCGTCGGACAAACCGCAGCGAACATCGAACGCGCCACCAAAGTCCGCAACCGCGATATCCGCGTCTTCCAAGACGGCGTCTACACCGTCAAACGGAGCTAGAACACCATGACAGCGAAAGCAGACGTCCTCAAAGAATTCCAAACCCTCAAGGGCATCGGTAGGACCAAGGCCGAAAACCTCTACGACCACGGCTACACCAACATGGAGAAGCTCCGCAAGGCATCCAAAGCGGACTTCGCCAAAGTCAAAGGCATGACGCCCAAGGCCGCCGGCGAACTCCACGCCCTCCTCCACCAAAAACCCAAGAAGGAGGCGAAGAAGCCGGAGAAAAAAGAAACACCCACAGAGGCACCAGCTGAAGCCACCACAAAAAGCGAGACCACCTCCGAGACCCAAATCGTCGAACCAGGCGAAAAAGTCTACAAAGCCAAAATCAAACCCCAACTCACCCCCACCGAACAACGCGACCTCATCATCCGCCGCCAAATCAAGAAACGCACCCCCCACTTCCTGCGCGCTGAAGGCTTCCGCTATAAAAAGCTTAAGAAAATATGGCGCCGACCCACCGGATACACCGGCAAACTACGCATGAACCTCGGCTACCGACCCAGCAAGGTCCGCGTCGGCTTCAGCGGACCCGCCTCCGTCCGCGGCAGACACTCCTCCGGCTTCCAAGAAATCCCAGTCCACACCGTCAAAGACCTGGACAAAATCAACCCCAAGACCCAGGCCGCACGCATCGGCAGAACCGTCGGCACCAAAAAACGCCTCCTCATCGCCAAGAAAGCGGACGAACTCCACATCCGACTCCTCAACTTCAAGAGGTAACACACTATGACCGATTTACGCAACCAACGCCGCATGGCCGCAGACCTCCTCAAATGCGGGGAAAACCGCGTCTGGATGGACCCCGACCGCATCGAAGAGATCGCCAAAGCCGTCACCCGCGGTGACATCAACATCCTCATCAACGGCGGCGCCATCATCAGCAAACAAGCCCACGGCATCTCCAACGCCCGCAAAAAATACAACCAAGCCCAACGCAAAAAAGGACGACGCACCGGCCAAGGCAGCCGCAAAGGATCCAAACACGCCCGCCTCCCAAAAAAAGAGCGATGGATCCGCACCATCCGACCCATCCGCGCCTACCTCAAACTACTCCGCGACGACAAAATCCTCGACGCCCACCAATACCGCAACTACTACAAAAAAGCCAAAGGCGGCACCTTCCGCAACAAACAACACCTCAAAACCCACCTCCAAACTGACGGCATCCAACTCAAGGAGGAACCCAAACCATGAAAGCCGGACCACGTTACCACGTCAAACCACGCCGACACCGCCAACGCATAACCGACTACCACCGCCGACTCCGACTCCTCCGCTCCAAAAAGACCCGCATCGTCGTCCGACGAAGCCTCCAAAACATCCGCGTCCAATTCATCGACTACACCGAACAAGGCGACGCCATCGTCGCCAGCGCCATCTCCAGCGAACTGAAAAGCGCCTACCAATGGAAATACAGCGGTGACTCCACACCAGCCGCGTACCTCACCGGCCTCCTCGCCGGCGCCCGCGCCAAGAAAGCAGGCATCGAGGAAGGCATCCTGGACATCGGACTGTACCATCCAACCAAAGGCAGCCGCGTGTTCGCCGCCCTCAAAGGCGTGCTGGACGCAGGCATCGAATGCCCCCATGACGAGGAGATGATCCCCGCCAAGGAACGCCTCGCAGGCGCACACATCGCTAAGGACATGAAACCAGCCATCGATGACATTCACAAGAAAATCACAGGAGGCACCATCTAATGCCACAACCACAACGACCACAACGCGGCGGCCCCCGAGGCCGCGGCGGACCCGGCGGAGACCGTGGTGGACCACGACGTCGAC
>Ga0326726_10002327_pt1 | contig 17500 bp, 27 predicted proteins | sample MHFenrmetagenome_2_FD_207603 | JGI IMG/M metagenome (GOLD analysis project Ga0326726, IMG submission 207603) | Lab enriched peat soil microbial communities from Michigan Hollow, Ithaca, NY, United States - MHF15MN | ecosystem: Environmental > Terrestrial > Soil > Wetlands > Peat | place: USA... | reverse complement strand
AAAGAGCTGAAGCGGGCAGGATACGGTGGCATGGACATCGCAAGAACCCCGCTGGGTACACAAGTAACTATCTTTGCAGAAAAACCGGGGATTGTCATTGGCAAAGGTGGAAAACTGGTTCACCAGTTGACGCTGGACCTTGCTCAGAACTATGGTGTTGAATCCCCTCAGATCGAAGTCCAGCAGGTAACAAATCCCAGCTTTAACGCTCAGATCATGGCAGAACGACTGGCAAACGCTCTTGAACGCGGGTGGTACTTCCGCAAAGCGGGATCAAGTATTCTCCGTCGGGTTATGGATTCCGGAGCATTGGGATGCGAAGTCGTAATAGCCGGAAAACTGACCGGAGCGCGAGCCCGTACCCAGAAATTTTCTGAAGGTTATATCAAACACTGCGGTGAACCGAGCAACACAATTGTTGAAAAAGGCTATGCGGTTGCTATCAAGAAACTTGGTGTGATAGGTGTTCAGGTCAAGCTGGTTCCTGCTGGTGCAAAACTGCCGGATCACTTCTCGATAATTGAACAGGAAAAGAAACGCGTAGCACCTAAAATTACTGTTACGGATATTGGCGAGCTGGACACTGACGAACCGGCACTTCCTGACGAAGTACCATTTGTGGAGGACCAGTAATGGCAATATTACGATCCCGTGATGTTCAGCAACTTTCAGATGTAGAACTGCAGGAACAGATGGAAAAGCTCCGGATGGAACTTGTCCAGCATTACGGGAAAGTCAGTGCAGGTGGCGCAACAGAGAACCCGGGTCATATCGGTGAACTCAGGCGAACAATTGCACGTATGATTACCGAACAGAACCGCAGGAGAACCGTATGATCACTTCCCAGAATGTCCTCCGTCATGAATTGATAGGACTGGATGTTCTGGTATCAGGAGCAACAAATCCCCTTCACCGGGGACTATCCGGTCGCATTATCGATGAAACAAAAAATCTGCTGATTCTCGAGACCTCAAACGGGGTCAAACGCATCCCCAAGATGCACAGCAGATTTCAGTTGCACCTTCCAGGCAGCGAATTTGTTGAGATAGATGGATCCGTGATGGCTCTGGCTCCTGAAAAGAGAATCAACCTGCACGAGAAGAAGAGGATAAAATAATGGCATTAAACATTGGATTGGACGTTCAGGCACCGAAACAGGAATGTCAGGACGTTAATTGTCCGTTTCACGGCACTTTACCGGTGCGCGGCCAGGTGATCACCGGCAAAGTCGTGAGCGATCGAATGATGGGAACGGTGGTAGTAGCACGCAATTACCTGCACTACATCCGTAAATACAAGCGGTATGAGAAACGCAGCTCGAAACTTCACGCCCACAATCCTGCCTGTTTACAGGTAAAGGTTGGCGACATGGTGAAGATCGCCGAGTGCAGACCTCTGTCGAAGAGCACAACCTTTGTCGTTGTGGAGGTGCTTCAGCCATGAAGGCAAAGCAGTCCACCATTCCACGCGCACTTGCGACGGGAACGAGGCTTGCGTGCGCTGATAATACCGGCGCCAGAACCGTACAGATCATCTCAGTCTTTGGCTACCATGGCGTCAGGCGCCGTCAGCCCAAGCTGGGGCTGGGGGATCTCGCTACGGTTAGTGTCCAGAAAGGCACCCCCGACATGCGCCGTAAGCTGGTGCGTGCTGTTGTCATCCGCCAGAAAAAGGAGATGCGCAGACCCAACGGAATGCGGGTATCTTTCGATGACAATGCAGTCGTCGTTGTTGACGAGAAGAATGAGCCAAAAGGAACGGAGATCAAGGGGCCTGTAGCACGTGAAGTGGCAGAAAGGTTCCCCAAGCTCGGTTCCATGGCTACGATCATTGTGTGAGGTGTGCACTATGGTACGAATAGAAAGCGAACAGCCAAGGAAACAGAGAAAAGCGCGCTATCAGGCACCTTTACACGTGAAAACCAAGTATCTTAACGCCCCTCTCTCAGCGGCGCTTCAGGAAAAATACAAGAAAAAGACGCTGCGTGTGATTAAGGGTGATACCGTTAAAGTAACCCGGGGGGATTTTGTCGGTGATGAGGGACTTGTGGATGCCGTTGATACCAGAAAGTCAAAAATTGTTGTCCACGGAGTTTCATCTACCAAGGCAGATGGGACTGAAGTACCCCGCGGCATTGATGCATCAAACGTGGAAGTCACCAAACTGAATCTCGCGGACAAGCGCCGTGAGGCAAAGCTGGGGGAGGCTGAATAATGTCTGATCATCTGAAGCGACTAAATGCCCCGGATTCGTGGCACATTGCAAAGAAAACTACAAAATTCATTACAAAAACAGTACCCGGACCGCATAATGCGAATGCAATGCCGATTGCAGTCTGGCTCCGCGACCACATGGGTTTCGCGAGGAATCTGAAAGAAGTCAAGCAGATCCTCAATCAGAATGATGTTATCGTCAACGGAAGACCCTGCAGGGATCCGAAGATGGGAATAGGGATCTTTGACATTATCTCTCTCCCGAAGATCAACAAGTTCTACCGTATCCTGCGGGACAAAAATGGTCGTCATGTTTCAATCGAGATCGATGCGGATGCTGCAAAGACCCGGTTGTGCAAGGTAAAAAACAAAACGATTATTCCCGGTGGCAAGGTCCAGTTAAACATGAGAGATGGTGCAAACCTGCTCGCCGATAATACTATCAAAACCGGTGATTCGATCGTTTTGTCTCTTGAACCCGAGACCCGATTCAAAATCGTAGATCACTTTCCCTTCGCCGTAGGTAATATGGCGATGGTAATCGGGGGACGTCATTCGGGAAAAGTTGCACGAATCCTTGATATTGTCAAGATGCCCGGCAGCGTTCCCAATAAGATAATCCTTGATGATGAATCAACGAAGACACGTTTTGACACAATTTCACCGTATATCTATATGGTCGGCAGACAGACGCCCGCGATAGCATCCTGGGGGATTGAACAGTGACATCGATGCGTGATATCTATATCGATAAAGTAGTCGTTCACATGGGAGTCGGCGAGAGCGGTGAGAAGCTCGTAAAGGCTGAAAATATCATGAAAACTATTACACGCCAGACCCCCATACGGAGTATTGCACGGATGACGCAACCGGCATTTTCCATACGCAAGGGTGCTCCGATAGGCTGCAAGGTCACGCTCCGTGGCAAATCAGCCCGTGAGTTTTTCAAAACCTCGATTGGTATCATTAATAAAACGGTCTTTGAGAGCCAGTTCGATAAGAGCGGAAATATCTCATTTGGCATTGAAGAACACACTGATTTTCCCGGCATGTCCTACGATCCACAGGTTGGCATCTTTGGTATGGATGTCAATGTTGTGTTGGAACGCAAAGGTATCCGGATCACCCGCAGGCGCATGGAGCAGAAGAAACTCCCGGCAAAACAGCGCGTGAAAAAAGAGGATGCGATCGCATTCCTCAAAGAGCAGTATCAGGTTGAGGTGCGCTAATGGCTGGAGAACAGAAGAAGATCTATGGTCGCGGAGCAAACGAATGCAAGATGTGCGGGCGTAAACAGGGGCTCGTACGCAGATATCACATTATGTTCTGCAGGCAGTGTTTCCGCGAATGGGCCCGTAAAATCGGATTTAAAAAGATGAGCTGAGGGTGAATGCACAATGACAAGAAGTAATCCAATAGCAGACGGAATGTGTGCGTTAAAAAATGCCGGCGATACCGGTAAATCCATGTGCATCATCGAACCCGCGAGCAAACTCCTCGGTGCGATGCTCCGCATCATGCAGGATGCCGGTTATATCAGCAGTTTCGAATTCGTGGACGATGGCAGGGGAGGACAACTCAAGGTTCTCCTCACGGGCAAAATCAACCGCTGTGGTGCGATATCCCCGCGGTTTTCTGTGCAGATGGATGAGATGGAATACTGGGAGAAGCAGTACCTGCCCGGCAAGAACTTCGGGCTCCTGATACTTTCGACCTCTCACGGTGTAATTTCACACGAAGAGGCGAGAAAAGAAGGTATCGGTGGCGAACTTCTTGGGTATGTATACTGAGGTGGGAGACATGTCGGCAACAAGAATTGTAAAAATTCCCGATGGCGTCAAAGCCCATCTGGATGGCTCGCAGCTCCGTGTAACGGGGCCTAAGGGGCAGCTCTCACGCAATGTACGGTTCCCTCAGGTCGCTGTTACCTGTAAAGAGAACGAAGTTACCATCTCAACCGAGTCAAAAAGAAAAGAGATGACGGCGATGGTAGGGACCCTGGAAGCTCATACCAAAAATATGTGCAGGGGTGTCAGCGAAGGTTTCGAGTACCACATGAAAATGGTCTACAGCCACTTCCCGATCCAGCTGAAACTCCAGGGAAACCGCCTTGAGATCGCCAACTTTCTTGGTGAGAAAAAGGCGCGCTACGCACGGATTGAACAGGGAGTTACTGCAAAGATCGCAAATGACGAAGTTGTGATCACGGGAATCGACCGTGAACTGGTCGGAATTTCGGCAGCGAACATTGAGCATGCAACCCATATCCGTAACCGGGACCCGAGGGTCTTCCAGGATGGCATCTATATCGTGCAGAGGGGCTGAGATCGATGACCACTGAAATAAAACGGTTAATTCAGGTACGCGTTGATAAAGGAGCAGTTTTCAAGCGTGACGGATATGGCAAGAAACGACAGCTCTCAGATTCCTGGAGAAAACCGCGTGGACAACATAACAAACAGAGAGAGCAGAAGAAGGCAAAGGGAGCCCTTCCAAAACCCGGTTTCGGAAGCCCGATTGCGGTACGTGGAATGCACCCAAGTGGGTTTTTTGAGGTGTTGATCTCTTCGGTAAAGGAACTTGAGGGGATTGATCCAAAAACGCATGCAGTCCGGATAGGTGCAACCGTCGGTGATCGAAGACGGGTGGGTCTCCAGGAAACAGCACTTGGTGCAGGATTCAAGGTACTGAACGCCCGAGCTGCAAGTATAAAAGAGACAAAACCAAAAAAGATCGATGCGGAACGGTTTTCTGCGGAACAGAAGAAAAAGGAAGAGAAGTCGTCCTCAAAATCCAGGATACCTGCGGCTCCGGTGAAGAAAGATACGAAAAAGGCTAAAGAGACGCCAAAGGCAGAAGAGAAGAAGGCTCCGGCAAAAACGATAAAAACGCCTGCGAAATCAAAATCAGACAAAGCAGAAAAAACTTCGGAAAAGACAAAGACTCCTGCAAAGACGGACAAAAAATCAGTAAAACCGAAGACTGGAACCCCGACAAAATCAGCCGAGGCAAAACCGAAGGCAGCTCCTAAGCCGAAAACCACAAAAAAGACTCAATCAGGAGTGAAGAAGAATGAGTGACGTCGCCAACCAGAAACGCATCTCCGCCGCAATATTAAAGTGTGGTGTCAACCGCGTCTGGCTTGACCCGGCCCGCATCTCCGATATTGAGAATGCAATCTCGCGTGAAGACCTGAGAGGCCTTATTACTGATGGGGCAATCAAAGCTCACCAGAAGAAAGGTGTAAGCCGTGGCAGGGCCCGTGCGCGGATCGCAAAACGGTCGTACGGACACCGCAAGGGTGCGGGGAAAAGGAAGGGTGCGGCAGGTGCCCGCAATCCTAGCAAAACGGTATGGGTTCAGAAGATCCGTGCAATCAGGAAAGTGCTCGTTGAACTCCGTGATGGAGGGTCGATTGACCGGCATATGTACCGTATAATCTACCGTAAAGCGGCCGGTGGGCAGTTCAGGAGCGTTGCACACATGAAGGCGCAGATGGAGATTCTCGCAGGGAGGATGAAGTAACATGGCAACAGGATCACGGTATTTTGTACCTTTCAGAAGACGAAGAGAGGGCAAAACCGATTACTACAAGAGAACCCGGCTTGTCGTTGCAGATGCTCCGCGAATGGTAGTGCGCAAGACAAACCGTCATATCATTATCCAGCTTGTTACAGCAGAGATGGATGGCGATCGCACGCTCATCGCAGCAAACTCAGCCGAGCTGGAAGCATACGGCTACAAGGGATCGACATCCAGCACACCGGCAGCCTATCTGACCGGTATGCTCTTTGCCGTAAAAGCAAAAAAAGCAGATTATGGCAGGGCCATTCTGGATATCGGGCTCAACCGGGCGACTCCTGGTGCGCGGGTCTTCGCCGCTCTTAAAGGTGCGGTCGAAGCGGGACTTGATGTACCACACGGGGAGCAGATCCTCCCTTCCGATGAACGGGCCAAGGGTGCACATATCGCGGCATATAATAAAAATGCCGGGGATATTGTGACGATAGTCGAACAGGTGGCAGACGCAATAAAAGGAGCTGGTGTAAATGGCTTATGAAAGAGAAGAGTGGCGCCCGGTCACCGGTCTAGGCAAGCTCGTCGCTTCTGGAGAAATTAAAAGTATTGATCAGGTACTTGAGAGCGGCAGGCCAATCAAGGAACCCCAGATCATCGACATGTTCCTTCCTGATTTGGAAGATGAGGTTCTTGATATTGCCATGATGCAGCGCATGACCGACTCAGGTCGCCGCGTTCAGTTCCGTGCCGTTGTGATCGTGGGCAACCGGAATGGTTATATCGGATTCGGTCAGGGCAAGGACGTACAAGTCGGGAACGCGATTAAAAAGGCGATCGTGAAGGCGAAGATGAATATTATTAAGGTTCAGCGCGGTTGCGGCAGCTGGGAATGCGGCTGTAATGTCAGCCACTCTATCCCGATGCAGGTCCAGGGAACCGCAGGCAGTGTCCGTGTCACGCTTAAACCAGCACCTCAGGGTATCGGTCTTGTCACGGGTGATATCAGTAAGAAAGTGCTCGAGCTCGCCGGTATCAAGGATGTATGGACATTTGCTCGCGGGCAGACACGCACGACTATCAATTTTGCAAAGGCTACGTTCAACGCACTCAATGAGACCAATATGATCAGGACAGGGAGGCCTCTGTAAATGTACGCAGTTGTTCAGGTGCGCGGGGTGGTTAAAACCCGACGGGACATTAAGGACACCCTAAAGATGCTTCGTCTTCACCATATCAATCACTGCGTGCTCGTACCGGACACGCCGGAAAATCTTGGCATGATCCGTAAAGTAAAGGATTATGTTGCTTATGGCGAAGCAGATGCAGCAACAATTGAAACTCTGCTTCAAACCCGTGGCAGAGTAATTGGCGATGCGCTGCTGACCGATGAGTATATCAAATTGAACTCGACGTATAGCAATATTTCTGAATTTGCACGGGCACTCGCGAGTGGCGAGACGAAACTGCGTGAAATTCCGGGACTAAAGCCGGTGTTACGCCTTCATCCGCCGCGTAAGGGATACAAGACCACCAAACGTACTTTCCCTCAAGGTGGAGCGCTTGGCTATTATGGTCAGGAGATCAATACTCTCCTCTATAAGATGAGGTGAAGCAGGATGCCAACCAACAAACGTTCAAAGTACCGCGGCTCGCGGACATGCGGTGGCGGTACCCATAAAAACCGGCGAGGTGCAGGTAACCGCGGTGGGCGGGGACGCGCCGGCATCAACGCCCACCACTTTGTCAAGTGGTATAAAGAAATGGGAGGGCCGGTGTTTGGAAAGGATGGGTTCTCCAATTCCTCCACACTTAACGTATCGGTGATGGATATCGGTATCATAGACCAGATAGTTCCATCGCTTCTGGCACAGGGTATTGCAAAAAATGAAGGGGATGTCATTGTGATCAACGTCGCTGAAATCGGCATTGATAAGGTGCTTGGAAGCGGCAAAGTCACAAAAAAACTGAACATCTCCGCACAGGCATTCTCTGAATCAGCGAAAATAAAGATCGAGAAGATGGGTGGAAAGGCGCAAATCGTCTGACCATTCCCGATATTTTGGTGAAACAATGGGAAACCTGCTGGATCGAATGGAACCCCTCCTCGCTGCGATGCCCGCAGTCAAGAGCCCTGAAGGACACGTTCATTTCAAGAATAAATTGATCTGGACACTGGGAATATTAATTCTGTATTTTGCCCTGACGAATATTCCGTTATTTGGACTTGCTCCTTCAAATCAGGATTTATTTGCTGCCTGGCGAGCTCTTCTCGCCGGTGCCCATGGTACAATTGTTCACCTCGGTATCGGGCCAATTGTTACAGCATCCATCGTGCTCCAGCTGCTTAAAGGGGCAGATATTCTTCATATCGATACAAGCGAGACACGTGGACAGGTCATGTACATGGGTCTGCAGAAGATCCTCATCCTTGTCATGATTGTCATCGAAGCTGCACCAAATCTTGTCGGCAGCTTCATGATACCCGATCCAGTTATTGCCAACCAGTTTTTTGGTGGCAATCTCTTTGCGGTCTCTCTAATCATCTTCCTCCAGATCTGTATCGGGGGTGTCCTTGTCTTCCTCATGGATGAAGTAGTGACCAAATGGGGTATTGGTTCCGGGGTAGGTCTTTTCATTATCGCCGGCATATCACAGGCACTAGTTAACGGATTTATCAACTGGGCACCGGTTTCTGATCAATATCCGGTCGGATTTTTCCCGCGGCTCATTGCCATTGGTCTGGATGGAGGAAGTTATCTATCCTATTTCGGAAAAGACATTCTTGCATTTGTTACCACAATTGCGATTTTCCTGATTATTGTGTACGTCGAATCGACGCGCATTGAAATTCCGCTCGCTCACGCCCAGGTCAGGGGTGCACGGGCGCGGTTCCCGGTAAAACTGATTTATGCAAGTGTCCTTCCCATGATCCTCGTCCGGGTATTACAAGCGAATATCCAGATGGTGGGAATGTTCCTCTCAAATATTAATATCACTATTTTTGGGGCATTTAATGGATCGACGCCCTTGAATGGAATCATGTATTACCTCGCGCCAATTAACGGGCCGGATCAATGGATGTGGTGGGTCACCGATCTTGGGCATGCTCCCTGGCAGGTTCTAACACGGCTGGGAATAGATATCACCTTCATGGTGGTCGGCGGTGCGATCTTCGCGCTCTTCTGGATCAAAACAGCAGGACTTGATTCAAAAGATGTCGCCCGGCAAATCCAGCTATCGGGCATGTCTATTCCCGGCTACCGCAGAAATCCGCAGGTACTTGAAAAGTATCTCGACAGGTACATCCCCCGGGTTACCGTCATAGGTGGTGTATTTATTGGTGTCCTCAGTGTAATTGCCAACCTCTTTGGTGTTATTGGGTCTGTCAGTGGAACTGGACTGCTCCTGACGGTCAGCATTACCTATCGGCTCTATGAGGAGATTGCGAGCCAGCAGATTATGGAGATGTATCCGTTCATGCGGACATTCTTTGGAAAAGAGTAGGACGTGGAAGGGACCAGAATGGATGGAAAAAAAGTCATCATTACCGGTGTACCGGGAGTCGGAAAGACGACGGTCGTCAACGAAGCGCTTAAAAAAATCAAAGAAGAAGGAATCGAGTACAAATCAATAAACTTCGGCACCTTCATGTTTGAGGTTGCGAAGAATGATAACATTGTCCAGGACCGGGACCAGATGCGCACGCTGGATCGTGCAGTCCAGAAACGACTGCAACAGCGTGCTGCCCAGGCAATCGCCCAGGTTCCGGGTAATGTTTTGATTGATACGCATGCCTCAGTCAAGACCCCCAAGGGTTACCTCGCAGGGCTTCCCGAATGGGTGCTGCATGAGATTATGCCCGACTGCATCGTTCTCGTTGAAACGGACGATGACCAGATCCTCATGCGCCGTCTCACGGATGAAACACGTTCGCGGGACAGAGAGGGTTCGCGATCGATAGCAGAACATCAGCAATTCAATCGCTCGATTGCTGCTGCCTATTCGATGCTTACCGGCTGCACGGTAAAAATTGTAATAAATGCTGATCTTCTTCTCGAACGTGCTGCGAATGATATGGCAGCCGTACTCAGGTGAATACATGGATCTTGGAAAAATCTGGGATAAGTACGGAATGTATATTGCGCTCATGTTCATGATGCTGATGATGTTTTCATACAGTGTTACATGGCTGCGGGTAGGTGTTGGTCAGGCTATTGATACTGTTTTCTCACCTCTGGTAGATGGGTTTAATATCCCCTTTTATGTCCTTATTATCATCCTTTCTGCGCTCACCGGATTGTACTCCTCAATTATCCAGAAATATACCATAAATTACGACAAGATGACTGAGGTCCAGGAAAGAATGAAGGAATTCCAGAACGAGTATCGTGAAGCACAATTATCTCAGGATGAAAAAAAGATCAAGAAACTGGAAGCAAAAAAAGACCGTGTGATGAAAGAACAGCTTGAAATGTCCCAGCAACAGTTCAAACCGATGGCGTACATCCTGGTGCTGACCGTCCCCATCTTTTTCTGGCTGCTCTTCCGGCTTGCTCAGGTACAGAGTACCATTACCCTGCCGTATGCCGGCACCATCGGGTTGCATGCTCCCGCCGTCTGGATAATTCCCGCCTGGATTCTCTGGTATATGGTTTGTTCAATTACCCTGAGCCAGGTGATCAGGAAATCCTTAAACATCGGAGGTCTTTGATGAGGATCACCGTGAGCGGGCTTCCCGGGAGCGGGACAACGTCTCTCTCACGGTATCTTTCAGAACTCCACGGGTTTTCAATGATCTCCGCAGGAGAAGTTTTCCGACAACTTGCAAGAGAGCATGCCATGGGGCTGGCAGAATTTGGTCGTCTTGCACAGGAAAATCCGGAATTTGATAAAATGATTGACGCCCGGCAGAAAGAGATTGCTGCGGGGCGGGATGATATAATTGTCGAAGGCCGTCTTTCCGGCTGGATGGTCACGGATGCGGATATCAGGATCTGGCTCTTTGCCCCTATCGGCTGCCGGATAAAGCGGATTGTGTTCAGGGACCAGATTGCGGATGATAAAACTGCGGAGCGTATTACCATCGAGAGGGAAGAATGCGAAGCGGCCCGGTATCGGAATTATTATAATATTGATATCAATGATCTCTCGATCTATCACATTATCCTGAACTCCGGACATTGGGGAATTGAAGGACTCGGCTCAATCATCGATACAGCAATCTTGCAGCTGAATCCTGAGAAAACCCGATAATTTTCATTAGGTATTATTTGGTTTCCGGCAATCCCAAGATTCTTTTTGGATGACGATAATACTAGCGTGAAAAATCTTCAAAAACCAGACACAGGGAGCGTGACGATCTTGGGCGATAACATTACAATCCAGCTTATTCAGGAGTGGAGCGGGGATGAAATTGCAAATCTGTACCGTGCCGGTGGGTGGTGGAAGGAGGAGTATGATCCAGGGGAGCTGCCCCGGTTGATCCGGGGCAGTTTTCTGTTTGCCGTAGCGGTCGATCCGGAAAACGGTCATGCGGTAGGCATGGGCAGGGTCATATCTGACGGAGTTTCAGATGGATATATTCAGGATCTTGTTGTGCTTCCGGAATATCGGAAAACCGGGATCGGGACCCGGATTGTCTCGATATTAGTAAAAAAATGTGTCGAATCAGGAATTTCCTGGATTGGGCTTATTGCAGAACCAGGAACTGAAACTTTTTATCTCCCTTTCGGTTTCCATCCCATGGAAGGACATGTACCGCTGATATTCCGGGGTGATAATTGATGCTTACTCAGGAAAATTTTAAACCTGTTACTCTTGCAGATCGTGCGTTTTTCGAAGATCATTATTCACGCTATCCGCAGACCCATAGTGACAATACGTTTACCAATATGGTCTGCTGGAACCATTACGCTCACTACCAGTATGCCTATGAGCGAAAAAATCTCATCATTGCAAGTACAATTGATGGCACAACACGGTTCCGTCCGCCAATCGGTCCGAGGGATCCTCAGCTCCTTAGGTCATTGATACGACTTGCTTCAGATATCAGCGATAATGAACCAGTCGTATTGATAGATCCTGAAACTGCCAGCTGGATGCGGGAGATAAATCCGGGAATAAATCTCGTACCCGATCGTAACCATTTTGAATATGTTTATCGATCTGAGGACCTTGCAACACTTCCCGGGAAAAATTATCTGACGATCCGGCACCAGATAAATAAGTTCAGGCGCAATTGTACCAGTTCAGTAGAGCCAATTACGAGGGAAAACTGGGAGGAAGTCAAAAGATTTCTTATCGAATGGTGCGAGTGGAAAGGATGCGAAAATGATCAGGTTCTTGCACACGAAAAGGAAGCGGTTTTTTTTGCTATTGATCATTTCAACGAGCTTTCGATTAGAGGATTGATTATACGCGTTTTTTCAAAAATTGGTGCTATGTCCCTCTTCGAACCCCTCAATGCCGATACTGCTTTGGTCCATTTCGAAAAGGGACTACCTGAATGCGAAGGGATCTATAAAGTTATCAACACCGAAACCGCGTCATTGCTTACAAAAAAATACCTCTATATAAATCGGGAAAGTGATCTGGGCATTACTGGTCTCCGTCAAGCAAAAATGCGCTATCATCCCCATCACATGATTGAAGTTTATTCTCTCAAGCGGGATTTCTGAAAACCTACGAGTATTTTCATGGAATTCGGATTACCATGTGCAAGGCAAAGTTATATCAATGCAATGTAAGCCAGAATACCCGACGCAATAATCTTCACGGCGATAGCGGCAACCAGCATACCAAGGACTTTTCCCATAATATCTGTCACAACATCCCCGAGAATACGCTGGATATCTGCCGCGAAGTATAACACCAGCCATGTGGCGACCAGCGCGAGGGTTATTGCGATGAACGGAATAAGGAGACCATAGTCTCTTGAAAGAAGCATAACGGTGGTGATCGTGCCCGGCCCGCATAAGAGAGGGGTTCCGATAACAACGCCCGCTGCTGTTGTTGAATGTTCTTTGCAATGGCCAATCTCAATACCTAGTGCTTCCTGAATACCAAGAAGGAAAAGCAGGATCCCACCTGCAATCTGGAAGCTCGGCATGTTGAGACCAAGGATATCGAAGATCGTCCGGTTGAAAACCAGGAACAGGTACATCAGTCCTCCCGCTACTGCAACAGCGATGAATGCCTGTTTATGGATCTCTTTGGAAGTCTGCCCTTTCGTCATTGCAGCAAATATAGGTACGGACAATATCGGGTCAAGAATAATAAACAATGCCGCAAACGAATAGATGATACCGGGAATTATCTCCTGCATGGTCTGTTTTAAGATATACGCTCTGATTGTGGATAAAATTGCGTAGTTCACCGTATTCATGGTCAACTATGAAAGATCGCTACACCACGAAGTAAATTATGAGAATTGCAGCTGTTGAAACAGCGCCTATGGCAGATACAAGACGGGATTTTATATCAGTCACCAGAATCCATGAGGCGGTGCAGAAAAAGACGTAAGGAATTAGTGTAGTAATGACCGAGATGGTCGCGAGCTGATCAAAATGGTTGGAAAAGAGCAGGAGCCCCCCGCTGACTGCGCATCCACCGATAAGCGCATATGCAGGAGTACCCCCTTTGTTTAAATCCCGGATCAAAGGAACAGAAAATCCGGCAGACATAGACTGGAGTATCCGGGAAGTACCGACTATATAAGCATTTATTGCCGAGAGCATCGCCACGATCCCGATACAAGCGACAAAAGGACCTGAATGACTAAAGAGAATCCCGGCAGCAGTGGCAATCGGAGCGGGTGAGGCGGAAAGTGCTTCTGTACCTACACTACCGATGAGAGAGATATTGAGGAGGATATATACCGTCACAACAATCACCATGACCAGCAGGAGGGACCTCCGGATAAGTGTTGGATCCCGTGTCTCCTCTACGGGTATCGCGCTGATCTCAAAACCGGTAAACGGCCAGTACACGATGATAATCGTCGCGAGAAGACCTGTGGCACTGAACGGGATCCGGGGTTCGAAATTATGGGTGTTGATAAAAGGAATGAGCAGGAGAGAAATTATTACCAGAGGAATAATTTTGAGCGTTGTAAGAATATTTTCCGTAATCCCTGAAAATGAGATACCAGTAATATTGAGCCAGCAGAATGCCCCGATAACGATGAGCTCAATAAGCAAAACGTTGGAAAAACCAAAGTAGGTTATATACTGGCCAATACCCGCCGCGATAGTTGAGACTCCAAAGAGGGAAGAAATAAGATACAGGACAATGAGGCAAAGTGCCATCCGTGTACCGAAAATCGACTTGAAAAGAGAATAAAAACTATTGGATGACGTGAACCGGGAAGATACGCTGGCAAGGGAGAGAAGTACACACGAAGCGGACACGGCAACAATTACCCATGCAAGGAGCGACCAGGGACCGCTGAGTCTGGCGGCGATACCAGGAACGACAAATATACCGGAACCGATCGTCCCTCCTACCCCGAGACTGACGAGTTCAAACAATCCGAGTGATCGTTTGTACGTATTGACCTCAGCCATTGATCACCATTTCATTGTTGCCGTATACATCATTTATATTAGCCGGTAATCTCCATCATCCTTTTATCTGGCTCTTCTCAAAAAAGGTGGAGGAGGCTTTACAAGGGTGAATTTTCATTATGGCAAAAGCAGCAGAAAAACCAAAAAAAGTCGTTGCGAAAAAGGCAGAAAAACCCGTCACCGGGAAAAAGAAAGCAGCATCAAAAAAGGAAGCTGTACCACCTATGAGATACAAGTGCAGGATCTGTGGGTATGTCTATTCTCCTCTTCGCGGGGAACCGCATAATGGCATTCCTGCAGGCACCGCCTTTGAGGATCTTCCCGACACGTACCTTTGTCCGGTTTGTGGATTTCAGGGAAAAGGAAAGATCGGCAAGTGGGGCTTTGAGGAGTGGCGGCCGACACGCTATATCTGTTCCATGTGCGACTATATCTACGATGAAAAACGAGGAGAACCCCACCGGGGAATCAAGGCCGGGACAAAATTTGAGGACCTGCCTGAAGATTATGTCTGTCCGGTCTGTGCAACCGATCCAAAAATCGTCCTGCGGTACGGGAATGTTCTCAAGCAGGGATTTTCTCCTTTGTATGATTAACAAGGAGATACAATCCCCTTTTTAAAAAAATTCTGTTACCCTCACATACAATCATCCTGATTTACTTCAGGGGCATGCTCACGATCCTATCCCTGGCAGGCTTGGTCTCTTGGGTGGGGAATTCGTATGTTCCAATTTATGAACTTACCGGTGGTTTATACCTTTAGCACCCCCGAGCTAACCTCATTGAACGGCTGATAGATGAGGCCGGATCTTTCCTCAATATTTTCAGTATGTGGGCTGGCGCCATCTGGAGCTATATACCAGGCATGCACAACAAAAATATAGTATCATTTTTCAATGGCCATTACCTGAAAAAACACAGCCAATTGTGCAGTGTGACCTGTTCTATCCATCTGATTTGGCAAACGCACCTTTCTTTTTCCAGAACCAGTACTTCAGAAATATTCTGTTAATGCCGGAAGGTATTATGAGACGGGATGTGCATGGTATCATGAGATAGTATGGACCCACAAGAATTAACTGAGAAAGCCTATCATTTCATGAGAATCGGGCGGTATGACGAGGCAATTGTAATGTATAACAAATTACTTGAATCGAATAGTAACAACACGACCGCTCTTGAGAATATAGGTAAAATATATTATTCCCTTGGCAGGCACGAAGATGCGATTATCTGGTACGATAAGGCTATTTCCACCAACCCGAAACTCCCTTCTGCATGGTTTGAAAAGGGATACACCCTTCGTAAAATTCACCGGTTTGAGGATGCGATTGAATGTTTTAATCAGGCTCTCCTTCTCGATCCGGATTATGTCTTTGCTCTTGCCAACAAAGGATATGCGTTGAACGAGCTGGGAAAATTCAGGGATGCAATTGCCTGTTTTGACACAATTTTAAAAACCAGTCCGAACAACCTCAGGGTAATGACTGCTAAAGGAATTTCACTGCGGGAATTGGGGGACAATACCGAAGCTCTTGCTTATTTTGATAAAGTAATCGCTTTAAATCCTTTGAATTCTTTTGTCAGGCACCAGCGGGCTGTCGCACTCCATAACCTTGGCCGGATAAAAGAAGCAGATGAATCTGGTAATCCGGGAAATAGTACCAATGGTAATGGAAAAATGTGAAAACCTATCTTTTTTAAAAACCAGTTTCTGAGGTTCCTGTTCTGAAGATAACTACGTCAAAAATCTTAGAAAATAGTCCTTCCTTTTCAAATCAGATAACCTGATAAAGGTGAAAAAAAATTAAATTAATTTGAATATAGGGTGGTTTTCTGCTTTGACATCGATTCCGAGAGGACGCATTGCCTCAAGAACAGCGATGTCCGTATAAGCTTGTGCCGTGATCATTGCTTCAACGTTCTCTATAGGACCGTACATGATCAGGTCTGCACCAAGGGTGCTTGCGATCATGTTGCAGCCGATATCGGGGGCTGACCAAGCGGCCTGCTTGATACCTTCGATACCTCCCAGGTAGTGGTGTGACATCTGCTGGAGGAGGAGATCCTTGTCTTTGTAACCTGCTGCCAGTAATGAGGGGGTTTTGCTTGTCCCCTTCCAGCGGCGGAGCCATGTCCAGGCAACGGTCATGTTATGGTATGCACCACCGGTGGGGTAGCCGTGGATCGCCTTACAGGCAAGGATCTCACGGTATGCACTTCCTGAACCGAGACCGAGGGGGGTTGCTGCTGTGTCAAGAATCGGGCGTTTGATACCGCACTCTTCTGCAATCTCCAGCATTCCCTTTGTTTGTCCTGCGACACCACCCTGAACCAGCACTTTTTCCCTACCGGGAACTGTCGGGTCGGCGGGGTTAAAGGCAAGAACAATAGCTGCGTCCACATCGCTGTTCTTCAGAGCGTCGATGTTCTCCTGAGCGATTGAGCCGTTGATCGAGTTGTAGATTGCACGGTGTGCAAGCCCGACATCGGTTACGTACTTGCAGGCATGAGCCAGCGCCTTTGGTACTGAGGAATCCATCAGGAAAGCGGTCTTGTTATCGATGCTGTCAAACCAGCTGATGTAGCTCTCGAATGCTTCTGGAAATTCCGCAAGAATCTGGATGAAATGCGGAATACCGGTCGTGTCTGAGAGTACCTGACAGCGGTTCCACAATGCCTCTGCCTTTGCCTTATCGATCTTACCTGTGTGGTCATCAAGCACAACCTCGTGCTTGTTATAGAAGATCGAGGCAGCCAATACCGTCGGGTACTCGCCAGGCTGACCACCGATTTTGGTGCCGTTGAAGTCCCAGACACTCTGTTCTTTTTCGAATTTGAACATTTCTTTTACACCTCCATTAAACCATTGTCATCAATTTCTGGTACAAAAACAACAGCATCACAAATACGATTAAACCTGCAACCAAGCCGTATAGTATGCCGATATCTCGTCCGATCTTTCTTCCAACACGCTGCGCAACCTCCGCATCCACGAACTCGATCTTCTTCTCGATCTTATCGAGCTTCTTCTCGATCTCGAGGAACTGTGGATTTGCACCTGCGGCAGCAGTCTCAACGCCACCTGCAGCTTCCTTAACCTCAACGACAATGGGATCCGCGGCGAACGCGCCCGGGTCCCGGGCTTTCAGTTCGTTGATCTTTGCCTTGATCGCATTGAGGTCTTCGCTTTCCATGATGTTG
>Ga0326726_10002326_pt1 | contig 17506 bp, 20 predicted proteins | sample MHFenrmetagenome_2_FD_207603 | JGI IMG/M metagenome (GOLD analysis project Ga0326726, IMG submission 207603) | Lab enriched peat soil microbial communities from Michigan Hollow, Ithaca, NY, United States - MHF15MN | ecosystem: Environmental > Terrestrial > Soil > Wetlands > Peat | place: USA... | reverse complement strand
GGAAGTATTGACTTACTCGTCACATCCCCCCCATACAACGTGGACATTCAGTACAATTCCCATGATGACTGCCTTACCTACAATGAGTACAGGGAATTTTCCCGTAGATGGATGAAACGCTGTTTCCCATGGCTTAAGGATGACGGGCGGTTCTGCCTCAACATCCCTCTTGACAAGAACAAGGGCGGCCAGCAGAGTGTTGGTGCAGATCTCACAATCATAGCAAAAAAGATCGGTTTTTCGTATCATTCGACAATTGTATGGAATGAGGGGAATATCTCGCGCCGGACTGCATGGGGATCCTGGACGAGTGCGTCGGCTCCCTACGTCATAGCCCCGGTGGAACTCATTGTGATACTCTACAAAAAATCGTGGAAAAAAACGAGTGGGTCAAAAGAATCCGATATTTCCCGGAAGGAGTTCATGGAGTGGACGAATGGCTTGTGGACATTTAACGGGGAGAAGAAGAAGAAGACTGGTCATCCTGCACCGTTCCCAATAGAACTTCCACTACGTTGTATGAAACTGTTCTCGTTCATCGGAGACACCGTGCTTGATCCTTTCATGGGCAGTGGTTCAACGCTTGTTGCGGCATCCCAGTGCCACCGGAAAGGCATTGGCATCGAGATTGATTCCGGGTACTGTCAACATGCAGTCACCCGATTGAAAAAGAGCAAAAATCAGATTAGTGACAAAATCTGAACGGTACTCAGGCAGCGGGAACGGTTTTTAGGTTAGCATTGCATTTGTGCAAGATTTCATATCCTTGCAAGAATTACCGATACACGAGAATATTCATGGGGGGGGTTACTGAGATATTCATTGCCGGTGCACCGGATCGGACCAGTGGCGTGCAGCGTGCCCTGGGAAATTTTGACCTGTCAGATTTTTCCGGGTTTGAAATCGCTCTCAAAGCTAATTTCAACAGTGCAGACCCACCACCGGCATCTACATCAATCGAAACACTGGATGCCCTGTGTACTGTAATCCTTGCAGAAAAACCCAAAAAACTTACCCTTGCCGAACGCAGCGGTATGGGAAACACCCGCGGGGTGCTGGCGACGCGGGGTGTCATTGCACTGGCACAGGATCGGGGATTTTCAACAGTAGTTCTCGATGAAATCGAACGCACCGGCTGGAGAGAGATCCAGGCTCCCGGGCTCCACTGGTCACGGGGTTTTTATATTGCGAGTAGTATTTCCCAGGCTGACAGGGTAGTTCAAACCTGCTGTCTCAAGACGCACCGGTTCGGCGGGCATTTCACGATGTCACTGAAAAATTCTGTGGGTCTTATCGCAAAACGGGTGCCCGGGGTTGACTATGATTTCATGGGTGAACTGCACAGTTCGCCATACCAGCGGCTGATGATCGCTGAGATCAACAAATTCTACCGCACTGATCTTATTGTAATGGATGCAACAGACGGATTTGCAACTGGAGGACCAGACAAGGGTAAGCTCATTCACCCGGAAGTGATCATTGCTGGTACTGACCGGGTCGCAATCGATGCGGTAGGAGTTGCGCTGCTCCGCTCGTATGGGACCATGCATGATGTGATGGAAGGCAGGATCTTTGAGCAGGAGCAGATAGCCAGAGCTGCCCAGCTTGGGGTGGGTGTTGCCTCTGCAGCAGATATCCGACTTTTCCCGCTCGATAAGACCGCTGAGTCCGTCGCAGGCAGGATCCAGGTGCAGCTGGACGCAGACAGGTGATCACAACCAGCAGTATGTTTTTGCCCTTCAGCAGTCCATGCACCATGAATGAAACCAGTGCAGGAAGATCTGTCACAAGCGCTCACCGACGCAGCAAAGAACTGGGTTGCCATGGATGGCCTCTGGTTCCAGGCAGTTGAGCAGGCATACGGGAAGGATGCCGCCCTCGCTATGGACAGGGAGGTCTGGGAGCAGTTTGCCGTCATTGAAGCCCGGCGGATAAAGGAGCGGCTTGTCCTGCCGGATAAAGGCGGGCTGGATGCACTGGAAATCGCGTTTAAGAACCGGCTTATATCCCTCCTGAATGAGTTGGAGATTCTCCGACCGGATGAAAAAACCCTCATCATTACCCTGAAAACCTGCCGAGTGCAGGCTGCCCGAAAAAGAAAGGGAATGCCGGAGTTTCCCTGCAGGTCAGTTGGGCTGGTCGAATTTCCTGTATTTGCCCGCACTATTGATGCCCGTATTATGACCACATGCCTAACCTGCCCACCGGAAACCCTGCCCAGGACGCCGTATTGTTCCTGGAAATTCACGCTCGGGGGGGGGAAGAGTGAGGAGTCCGGGGTATAAGGATGTGTTTTTAAAAAAATCTGAAGATTCTCACATTTCTCTGGAATCCGGTTTTCATACCTGTACAGGAAACATCATAGCTAAGGCCCGGTTCACCCCCAGTGTCGGGTAAAAAATTTACCGTTATTCCGATCAACCGGAAACCCAAATAACCCCACCGTATCGCTCACTGTCAGCAGGTTCCCGGTTGCAGCAGATTCTTTGAAGGGCCGTTCCAGCCTTCCCCCGAAAAAACTGGGACCAATAAATAACCCTTTTTTCCTCTTCTCCATACTCCGGGCCATAAAAGTGGAGATTTGACATCCAAAAGGGTCTATCAGGGACATTTTTCAGGCTCTCAATAAAGCAATTTTCCCTAAAATTCCAAAAATTCAAGATAACAAGAAAAGTGATCTAAAATTCGCAATTTTGTGCGATCTGCCCGAATCCTGATCCAGTCCTTATACCAAAATAAGCCCGAATTGATGAGATTCTATCACACTTGAATGCATCTGACCCAAAGACACGACAATCTTACCATTTCCTGGCCCCTTTCCATCTGCCATTTTTATACTATTGTCGTTGGAGAAAATGACCCTCATAGCGGTGTTCTGGCAGGGTTTATGGGGTCCGGAGGTGCTAAACTATATGGTGAAATCTGCCTCGGTTCCAGAGCCTTTGGTGGGCTTTAGATGGGGTGCAAATTTGCCGTATTTTGGTAAACAGAGCGATAATTGAGCATATTCTCGACACGAACCGAAAAGGAGGGATTTACAGGGTTTTCTCTATAGAAAGTGAAAATCGAGGGGGGAATCGGAGCCCATATAGGGTTTATTTCACTCATTTTCAGCATAAGAGACTAAAAGGGAGGGATCATAATTGATTTTCACTTCTGGAGAAAAAGAAAACCGAAAAAATAACACCTGCCTGACAAAGAGCAGGCTATCACCGCACGATATCCCGCTGTGGATCAACCCCCGAGAGTTCACGGACCTTTTCAAAACAGGCCATCGCTTCCTGCTCGCGCCTGAGACGGCTTAAACAGAGCCCCAGGTTTGTCCATGCAGTCACATCACGGGAATCGATGTCCAACGCTTGCCTGAAACCATCTTCTGCCTCTTCATAGCGCCCAAGACCTGCAAGTGCAACGGCCCTGTTTGTCATGACCGTGCTGACCCCCGGGTTCATCGTGATACACTGGTCATAGAACTGGATCGCCTCCTCATACTGCCCGGTTTCTGCACGTGCTACGGCAATGTTGTAGAGTGCTTTTGGGTATTTCCGGTGAATCCTGATCGTTTTTTCGTAGCAGCGGATCGCATCGGTGAGCTCCGCCAGCTGGTAATGGCAGTTTCCTTTCATGAACCATGCTTCTGCATGGCGAGGATCCAGTTTCACCAGGGTCTGGAAACACCCGCTCGCTTCTGAGTACTGCGAAAGACGGAACATGGCGAGCCCTTTGATAAACCATGCATCCGGGAACTGATTGTCAATCTCCAGCGCCTGATTGCAGCTGATGACCGCTTCCTGGAAAAGACCGAGACGGTCAACTGCTGAAGCAAGGGCAACAAGTACTTCCTTATTACGGGGATCACATTCAAGTGCACGGTCAAACAATCCGATAGCTTCAGCATACCGCCCGACAGAGAATAGTGCTGTCCCGCGCTGGTAATATTCGTGTGCACTAAGAATCATATCATTCATAAAGAGACCTCCCCCCTGCAATCTTTATTTTCTTTCCCCTCTAACATTAATAACGATGTCACCATTGCGTACATTCATCCTGTCAGGCATCCTTATTGCAGGTTTTATTCTCTGTGCAGGGTGCACTCAGTCCGCTCCAGCGACAAATCAGGCCACAACAACGGCCGGGACAGTATCTATGACACCATCTGCCGAATCCCAGAAACTGGTAAAGCTCGAAACAAACATGGGTAATATCACTATTGCGCTCGACCCTGCTATGCCGATCACCGCAGGTAACTTTGAATCGCTCGTCCGGAAAGGTTTTTACGACGGCGTGATCTTCCACCGGGTCATTGATGGCTTCATGATCCAAGGAGGTGATCCGACCGGCACCGGCATGGGTGGGCCCGGTTACAAGATAAATGATGAGTTCACGAAAAACAACCGGAATGATCGGGGGACAATCTCCATGGCAAACTCCGGCCCGAACACCGGGGGCAGCCAGTTCTTTATCAACCTTATCAACAATAACTTCCTCGATGCCAAACACCCGGTCTTTGGGAAAGTGGTCGAGGGTATGGATGTTGTTGACAAAATCGGCAAAACAAAAACCGGTGCAGGCGACCGCCCGGTTCAGAATATCACCATTATCCGTGCTGTGATGGTCTGAAGATAATTTTTATCTCACATGGCATCCATTTTTAGGAGGCCCATTTCCTTTTTATGGTTGTTTACACAAATGACCATGCACCTATGAAATCAGAATTCGGCTGGATAGAGATCGACCAAGTACGGTATGAGCATGATGTGATTATTCACCGTGACGGCTCAGTTACCAAACGGTCAAAGAAAAAATCCAAAGAACTGAAAAGTACGTACGGGCACACTCCGCTATCGGATCATGAACTGGATGTGATCAAAAAAGAAAAACCCGAAATTGTCTATATCGGAACCGGGCAATACGGTGATCTTCCTATCACACCAGAAGCAGAAACGGAGCTCAGCAGGTTTGAAACAGTTATACGGCCAACCCCGGAGATCCTGGATATGCTCAAAAAAGAACACCGGTCGTTTATTGCGATTATTCATGTAACTTGCTGATGCAGGATAATTAAAACATTAGAGAGTGGGTGAATGCCCATTTGGGTGTGGGGGCAGGATCTGGGCAAAAGTGCACACTGCCTCGAGGGATTGTTTCCGGTCTTTTGCCGAGACTTTCCGGATAATTGAGGTGCTGAACTCTTTTCCAATTAATTCAGGTCGTGCTCCGATACAGTCGCACTTGTTTAAAAAAATTACAAACGGTATTCCTGCAGCGGTAAGCGAATGATGAAGGTGACGAATAAAATCATCAACCGGGCTTGTTGCATCAATAAGCAGTATCGCGCCATCCATCCCCTTCCCGATAATCTCCCGGGCGAACTCAAACCGTTCCTGTCCAGGAGTTCCAAAAATATGGATATGGTGCCCGTTTGACTGTATTCTCCCGAAATCAAGTGCAATTGTGGTAGTGCCTCCAGCACATGCGGTTTCCACATGTTTTGATTCGGGATCGAGAGTTTGGATAAGCGTGGTCTTCCCGGCTCCAAAAGGTCCGAAAACAACGATCTTGCATCTCTTCTCATCAGTCATCAGGATAAAATTTGGTGGGGGCTGTTTTTACCATTTCGGTAAAATGCGAAAGGGTCAAAGGAAAAACAGCTCTCTTAAGAATTATCCAAATGAACACGATCGACAAAGGGGATTTTAATCCCACACCTGTGTGGATCATTCCGTCGATTATCTATAAATTATGTCAAAAAAAAAAGAACTGGGATTGAAAATTTATCCCGCAAGGTAATCGGATGGTGTCGGGAGCACTTCTTTGAGTCCCTTGCGCTTGCGGATCGCAACCACTACTTCCTTGAGCATACTGTTGGGGACAAGTTCGAATCCAGAAAACTCCGTGTTCCACATAGCACGGCCTTCGGTCGCGGAGCGGATATCACCTGAAAACCCGAAGAGCTCGGCAACCGGTGCCTTGCCAACGACGGTAATCGTGTCGCCTTCGCTCGTCATGTCAAAGACCTGTCCACGCCGTCCCTGGATCTGGGAGGTCGCTGCTCCCATCTGGTCCATCGGGACCGTGATCTGGATCTTCTGGACGGGCTCTAAGAGAGAATCGCCGGCAACCAGCATACCACCCTTGATCGCACCACGGACAGCAGGGATAACCTGTGCGGGACCCCGGTGAATTGCATCCTCGTGCAACTTGACATCAACAAGCGTCATCTTAAGATTCTGGACCGGCTCATCTGCAAGGGGGCCACCGGCAAGTGCCTCATGGATACCTTCGATGATCAGCTCCATGGTCTCGTTGAGGTACTGGACACCTTTGGTCTTATCAATGAGCATGTTAGTGCCCTTGATGTCCTTGATATTTTTCGCCTCATCCTTCTCCATGCCCGCCTTGATGAGAATGTCACGGCGCTCGAGCATCTGCTGGTTCATGGAGACTTCGCCCTTCTTGATCAGGTCGACAATCGCATCGGGCAGTGGCTGGAGATCGAAGTAGAACCGGTTGTGGCGGTTCGGGGACTTGCCTTCCACGGACTCAACCTTCTGGACTACGGTCTCACGGTAGACAACGATCGGTTCCGAAGTGACAATCTCGACACCCTTGTCGCGCTTGATACGTCCGGTGATGATTTCAAGGTGTAGTTCGCCCATACCCGAAATCAGGTGTTCGCCGGTCTCTTCATTGATGGTGATGACCAGTGTCGGGTCTTCCTTTGCAACCTGCCGGAGTACTTCAACGAGCTTGGGCAGATCCTTCATGTTCTTTGCCTCTACGGCAACCGTCATGACCGGTTCAGAGTAATGCTTGAGGGACTCAAACGGTGTCATTTCCAACAGGGAGGTAACCGTTGAGCCGACCATCGCGTCCTTAAGGCCGGTGACTGCGGCGATGTTCCCCGCAACAATCTCTTCGACTTCCACACGTTTGGGACCCATAAAGATACCGACCTGCTGGAGCCGGTTTTCCTTCTTTGCCGAGCCCATGACATAGAGCCCGTCGCCACGCTTGAGGCTGCCGGAGAAGAGACGTCCCGTGGCAACTTCACCTGCGTGAGGATCGAAGGAGATGTCAGTGACCATCATTGCAACGGGGCCCTTTGGATCGCAGGTAAGCATAGCCTTGCCTTCAGGAGAGGTCTTGTCACCGTGCCAGATAACGTTGACACGTCGGGGCTGGGCTTCTAAGGGGTTCGGGAGTGTGCGCACCACCATATCCAGAAGGACTTCAGAGAGTGGGCTGTTCTTTGCGAGGTATTTCATATCCCCTTCACGGCACTTTTCATAGACATCCTTGAATGAGACACCGCTTTTCTTCATGAAAGGTGCAGATACTGCCCAGTTATAAAGTGCAGAGCCGAACGCTACGGTACCTTTCGCAGCATCGAGCTTCCAGCCGTTGTTATACGCTTCCTCATTCATCCCCTTAATCAGCTTGTTGACCTTATCGATAACCTTGCCAAGCCGGATCTGCATCTCCATCTCGTCGACTTTCAGCTCGTTGATAAGTCGGTCGACCTTGTTGATGAAGAGGACGGGGCGCACCTGTTCCTTTAATGCCTGGCGCAGGACTGTCTCGGTCTGGGGCATGGTACCTTCAACAGCATCGACCAGGACGACTGCACCATCGACAGCACGCATTGCACGTGTCACATCGCCACCAAAATCGACATGCCCTGGCGTATCGATCATGTTGATCAGGTAATCCTGACCTTCATATTCGTGCACCATCGAGACGTTCGAGGCATCGATCGTAATGCCTCGTGCCTGCTCCTCTGCATCTGAATCCATGAAGAGCTGCTTGCCGGCGAGTTCTTCTGAAATAATACCGGCACCTGCTAGCAGGTTGTCGGACAAGGTCGTCTTACCGTGGTCGATGTGTGCCACAATTCCGATATTCCGAATGTGCTTCGGATCCTTCATGAGCTCAGTTGCGCGCTCAACAGATTTTTTGCCGCGGACCATGAAATAACCTCAAAAAAAAGATGTTAACGGGCGGATTTTGCTATTCGCTCGCGTTCTTCCTTTTTACCTACCGAGTAGCACTTCATATCGCCCTTTGAAGCGGCGATCAGTTCATCAGCGAGGATTGCACTCGCTTTCTTCTTGCTCGAACGCGATCCCTTCAAAGTTGCTTCTGCAATAAAACCGATTGCGGAATCAACCCTTCGCAGCGGGGCAGTGTCGACAGATTTCGGGACGTTGATACCACCATATTTAAGGCGAACCGTCTCTTCCCTGGGACCGGAATTTGCGATTGCCTCAACGAGTACTTCAATGGGGTTGCGCTTGGTCTTACGATTGATAATCTCAAATGCTTCCCGCACGATCCGGATGGTCATCTGCTTCTTTCCGGTATTATTCTCGGTCTGCATCAGACGGTTGATCAGGCGCTCGACAATAGGCATGTTAGCTTTATTGAACTCCTGCTTAGAGAATTTACCGCAGGAATGGGGGATGATTAAAGCTGTCAGATTCACATAGCGCACAAGGCCCGGGTCGTTAACCTTGACCTCGCTCGCGTCCCACTTATTAAAAAGCAGTTTCTTTCCTTCTGTTTCTTTCATACTGATCACCTGCGCGGTTTCTCCTTCCTGCCAATGACCATTTCATGAAGGCAGACATTGTTTACCTTGGTCACGACATACCGTACCCCAGGGATATCTCCCATCGAACGCCCGAGACGCCCGCCAATACCCTCTATCTCAACTTCATCATGCTCATCGATGAAGTTAATTGCACCGTCACCAACTGCAAAGGCAGTAACCTGTCGACCGTTTTTGATCAGCTGTACACGTACGCACTTGCGAATCGCGGAGTTTGGTTGTTTTGCCTCAACACCGACCTTTTCCAGCACGATACCTCTCGCTTGTGGAGCACCCTCTAGAGGGTCTGATTTCACATCGAGATTGAGTTCGCGGCGGGCATAGTTTTTATCTGCCCACCGGAACTTGTTTGAGTCCCGAACCAATTTTCTGGCTGCAAATTTACCCTGTCCCATTAAATAGCCTCATTTTTGTTGTTTTTGTGGTTATCGATAACCTACACTGAGATATATACAAACGCAGGTAACCGATTTATAAATTGTGGCACCCAACCTGCCTGTCTTATACTATTATCCCTCACTCGTAATAATATTATATCCTTCCAAGGCCTATAGCATATGATGAAAGTCGGGATCTATAAAGAGGTGCATCTTGATACCAGCCACCGTCTGCTCCACTATATCGGCAAATGCGCGAACCTCCATGGACACCGATGGAAGGTTGAGGTCTGGATTGAGGGGGAACCGGACCCGACAACCCAAATCCTGATAGATTACAGTTTGATCAAACAGGTCATTGACAAGTATGATCACCAGATAATCCTGAACTGCGATGACCCCATGGTACCCCGCATCCAGGAGTTCCACCCGGTTATTACGACACCGGGAGATCCAACCAGCGAGCTGATGGCAGCCATCATCCGCGATGATCTCTATAAGGTCTGCCGGGATCTGGGAATTACGGTGACAATACCGAAGATACGTGTCTGGGAATCCCCGACAGCATGTGCTGAGCTTAATGAATGAAGATCGCTGAAATTTTCAGGAGCCTTCAGGGTGAAGGCAGAAACCAGGGAAAGCTCTGCCTGTTTATCCGGCTTGCAGGTTGTAATCTTCACTGCCACTGGTGTGATACACCTTACGCACAAGCCGGTGGCTTGGAGATGAGCATTGATGCCATCCTCGATCAAGTCTGGCGCGTGAACCCCCCCTATGTGTGTATAACGGGAGGCGAACCACTTCTGCAGGCAGATTATCTCGAGCAATTGTTTATCTCGCTTCACACGCGGGGAACAGCGATCGATATTGAGACGAATGGCACGATCGACTTTTCCCGGTTACAGCCATACGCATCTGTCTGCATGGATGTGAAATGCCCGTCGTCAGGACAACAGAGCAACCTCTCACTGCTTAATGCACTGCGCCCACAGGATAGTGTCAAGTTTGTCGTAAAGGACGAGACTGACTGCCAGTATGCCCGGGAGATCATCACCTCATACCGGATCCCCGGAGAGATTTTCTTGTCACCGGTCTTTGGGAGCGATTATAAAATGATCGTAAAATTCATTCTGGACAACAACCTCCCGGTACGATTCCAGATCCAGTTGCACAAAATCGTCGGGGTGAAATAATGAAAGCAGTGTGTTTACTCTCTGGCGGGATGGACTCGTCAACGCTCGCGTATGTTGCAAAGAGCATGGGCTACGAGATTCTCGCGCTACACCTGAACTACGGACAGCGGACCGAACGAAAGGAACGAATCTGTGCAAAAAAGATCGCATCACTTCTTAATGCTGAAGCGTTTGTTGAAATCAGCCTGGACTATTTTGTAAAGTTCGGGGCCAGCAGCCTCACCGATGAAAAAATTGCTGTGGAAGAATATGATCCGGTGAGGGCACATATACCCAATACCTATGTCCCATTCCGGAATGCAAATCTCCTCTCGATCGCTACGAGCTTTGCGGAAGCCCGGGGCGCAGACGCAATCTTCATTGGCGTCCAGTCACTCGATTACAGCGGATATCCCGACTGCCGTCCACAGTTCATCGAGGCATTCCAGCACGTGATCGATCTGGGAACAAAAAATACGACAAAAATAACACTCTTCACTCCCTTCATCACTATGACAAAGACCGATATCCTGTATGAGGGTTTGAAGCTCGGTGTTCCCTACGAGTATACCTGGTCCTGTTACCGTAACGAGAGGCAGGCATGTGGTACCTGCGGGGCGTGCCACTTCCGCAAAGAGGCATTCGGTTCTGTCGGCAAGCAGGATCCAATCAAGTACGAGGAGTAAATGGAGATCTTCCGTGGAAGGCGGCTCTGGATTGAGAAGCGTATGATCCGGCTTCCTAATGGTATTGAAAAGGAGAGGGTAATCATTCACCCCAGTAACGCAGTAGTCATCCTACCCATCAACGGTGACCGGTGCAAACTGCTGAGGCAGTATCGGTATGCTATCGACCAATACATCTTTGAAGCACCGGCAGGTACGATGGAACCTGGTGAAGATCCCATTGAGACAGCACGGCGGGAGCTGATCGAGGAGACCGGTTTTGCAGCAAAAACAATAATGGAAAAAGGGTTCATATTTACTACCCCCGGTTATACAGATGAGAAGATCTTTCTCTTCGAAGCCCGCGACCTGTCGCCATCGCAGGAGTACATGAAAGATGAGGATGAGGTAATTGAGGTTGTAGATATAGGAATATCTGCACTTAAGAGTATGATTAGGGAGGGCAGGATTGTTGATGCTAAGACAATCTGTCTGATCTGTCACTGTCTGGGGTGCTGAACCGTGCGTACTGCGATTATGGCAGCAGGAATTCTTATTGTGTGCATTGCCCTTGCCGGCTGCACAGGAAACCATTCTTCATCATCATATTCCGTTGACAGTAATGGCGTCCTTTCGGTTTCATGTGCACCAGCAACTGTAAGTGAAGAGATCCTTTTCAAAAACGAGACTTACACCAAAACAAAGATCGTTTTGCATACGCTGAACGGAGATGTAGTCACATATCTTGCAGCACCGGAACACCCCATGGCGGCGATTGTCTATGTACCAGGAGCCGGCGAAAAACTTGCAGGACATGAAGAGCGTATGGTACGCTATACTGCTGCGGGCTATGCGTTTCTGTTTGTTGATATCCGGGGCAATGGCGGGCAGACCCCCGGCTACCCGTTTAATCCCCAGCGGGATTTTTCCCTGTTTCAAAAAGGCGACTGGCCGCAGTACTACCTGACAGTATGTGACCTCGTTACATCGCGGCAGATACTTTCGGACAGATTCGGTGTACCAGTCTATGCAATGGGGTCCAGCAACGGGGGTCGTTATGCAGCGGTTGCAACAGGCGCGGATCCAGACTTTGCCGGGTATGTTGGGATCTCCACATCTGACTGGGGCGTCAGGGATTCTGTAATTCAGCAGGGATATTCAGGAGATCTTGTTCGGTTTGCTACGTCAATTGAGCCAAGCACGTACTTTGCAAAAATATCACCGCGCCCTGTCTGGATCTTCCATGCAGTAAACGACCCCATTATCCCGTTCGAAAATGGGAAGCAGTTCTTCCAGGATGCACATGAGCCAAAGACCTTCATCGAATTTTCTGGCGGTCATGGTATCAATACCGATGTCGATGATCGTGTCATTATGCAATGGGCGCAAATTTATGCCACACGCGAGTGAATAAGTAATAGCTCTAGAGAGGTTTGAGACCGGCAATGGCAGAAGAACGGGAGATGGACGATGCGCGAAAGCGTTACGAGTTTAAAAAGGCGCTCGAGAAGCTCGAGTTGCAGCAGGGTGACGGAACGGAACTTATCACGATTTATATTCCTCCTGACAAGCAGATTTTCGATGTTACCAATCAGCTCAAGGATGAGTTTGGCCAGTGCGCCAATATAAAAAGCAAGCAGACACGCACGAATGTCCAGAGCGCCATATCTTCTATCCTTTCCCGGCTCAAGTACTACAAGCGCCCGCCACAGAATGGCCTCGCGATCTTCTGTGGTACGGTCAAACTCTACGGCGATCGCACGGATCTTCAGTGCACGATTGTGGAGCCCCCCGAACCGCTCAATCTCTATATGTACCGCTGCAGCTCGAACTTCGAGCTCGACCCGCTCAAGCAGATGCTTGAGGAAAAGTATGTCTACGGGCTCCTTGTCCTTGACCGACGAGAGGCATATTGGGGATTTTTACGCGGCAACCGGATCGAACCTATGGGAGGAGCAAACTCAACAGTCCCCGGAAAGACCCGCAAAGGTGGCCAGTCCGCTGCCCGGTTCGGGCGTCTCAGGGAGATTGCAATTGCCGAGTTCTATACAAAAATAGGGGAGCGAGCCAGTGCCATATTCCTTGCGGAGAAGGATTTCTTCGAGCGGTTCAAGGGTGTGCTGATCGGTGGTCCCAGCCCGACAAAAGAGGAGTTCGAGGCGGGCAACTTCCTCCATCACGAGATCCAGAAGCGGATCATCGGGATCTTTGATGTAGCATACACCAACGAAGACGGACTTTCCGAACTTGTGGATGCGGCAAAGGACGCACTCAAAGGCATGGGTGTCGTTAAGGAAAAAGCACTCATGGACAAGTTCCTAAGAGAGCTCGTAAAGGATGCCAGCAATGCTGCTTATGGAGAAGAGAGCATCAGGAAAAATCTCGAACTCGGCGCAGTCGATACCCTTCTCCTCTCGGCAAACCTCCGTAAATCACGGCTCCGGATAAAATGCCAGAACTGCGATTTCACTGATGAGAAGACAGTGCACATTGATGCGGGAAAATTGGCCCGGGACATCCCTCTCGGTTCATGTCCGAAATGCACCGCGCCGGTAATCCTCGAAGAAGAGATCGATATCATCGATGAACTGACTAAACTCGCTGAACAGAGCAGTGCTAAAGTCGAGCTCATCTCCGATGATTTTGAAGAGGGATCGATCCTCTTTTCCGCATTTGGCGGGATTGCCGCGATCCTCCGCTACAGGACGGGATGCTGATGTTGCAGGAAACGCACAAAACGATTAGAAAAGTTATCGAAGAAAAAACCGGTGTAACAGACGCACAGCTTATCGATGGCGGAGAGCATGCCGATCTTGCCACAACCATCGCATTCGCCCTCGCAAAACAAAAAAAACAGGCTCCGGCCCTGATCGCTAAAGACCTTGCAGCTGAGCTGGTAAAAGACCCCACACTTAAGGGCATCACCGTTGAAGCAAAAGGGCCTTATGTCAACTTTATTTTCGGCGCGGAATACGTCAGTGAAGCTGTGAAGGAAGCTGTTAAACCCGGGTATGGTTCGCTCACAAAAAAAGGAATACGGGTCGTTTTAGAACATACAAGTGCCAACCCGAACGGTCCCCTGCATGTCGGACACATCAGGAACTCGATTATCGGAGATACGCTGGCACGGGTGTTCCGGAAGGCAGGGTACGGGCTTGAAGTGCAGTACTATGTCAATGACATGGGACGCCAGATTGCAATTGTTGTATGGGGATTTGATAACCTCGACAGTACCCCAATAGCAGGAGAGAAAGAGGATGCCCATATCGCCAGGGTGTATATCGCTGCCAACAGGGAAATCGAAAAGGATGCTGCGATAACCCAGCAAGTAAACACCCTGATGCAACTGGTAGAAAATGGGGACCCGCCAACCATGAAAAAGTTTCGTAGCGAGGTCTCACGGTGCCTTGAAGGATTCAGGGTAACAATGAAGGATCTCAATGTCGTGCATGACCGGTTTGTCTGGGAAAGCGATTTCATCCGCAATGGATATACCGACCGGATCATTGCAAAACTACGGAAACTCCCTCAGGCCCGAAATGAAGATACCCTTGCACTCGATCTCTCGGAATTCGGGTTTGAGAATAAGTATGTGATCCGACGGAGCGACGGTACCTCAGTGTACGCTGCCCGAGACCTTGCATTCCATGCCTGGAAGGCGGCAAACTTCGACCGGGTCATTGATGTGCTCGGTGCCGATCATAAACTCATCGCAGCGCAACTTCAGTGTACCATGAAACTTCTCGGTGAAAAAGCTCCGGAGATCGTCCACTTCGAGTTTGTCTCCCTGCCGGAAGGTTCGATGAGTACCCGCGCCGGGAAATTTGTGTCAGCCGATGACCTGATCATGGAGATCAGGAAACGTGCATTTGATGAAGTCACGATCAGGAGACCGGAACTTGACGAAGAGACCCGATTGTCAATAGCAAAATCGGTCGGTCTTGCTGCAATCCGCTATGATATCGTAAAGGTTACTCCCGAGAAAAGTACGGTCTTTGACTGGAAAGAGGCGCTGGACTTCGAACGCCAGAGCGGACCCTACATCCAATATGCCCATGCCCGTGCCTGCAGTATTCTTGAGAAGGCGGGCAAATTCGCCGAATGTTATGACCTTGAATCGGACCAGGAAATAGCCCTCGCCAAGCAGATCGCAAAGTTCCCCTCCGTTATCGAAAAAATCGTTGCAGAGCTCCACCCCCACATTCTTGCCACCTATTCACGCGAACTTGCGGATACCTTCAATACCTTCTATCATTTCGAACAGGTACTGAAAAGCGAAGGGAAGATCAGGGATCGCCGGCTCACGCTGGTCAGGGCAGTGCAGAATACCTTGAAAGAGGCTCTCGAAACGCTGGGAATCGATGCCATCAGCACCATGTGACGCCCTGCGCAGACAGGGATACCAGTTTTTTTCCAAGATGTCATCAGCAGCGCTTAAACCCTGTATGTGGTGCAAACGGGCGCTTGCTGGCGGCGATATGTGTTACAAGCACCAGTTTTACGGGATTACCAGCCACCGTTGTGTCCAGATGACACCAACCCTGCGGTGCAACCAGCGATGCCGTTTCTGCTGGCGCTCATTTGAACACGAAGTGGTGGAAGATGAAGAGTGCTCACCCGAAACAATTCTTGCGGGCATTCCCAAATTCCAGAAAAAGGCGCTTGCCGGGTATAATGCTATTCTGGATAATGCCGTTACACAAGAGCGGTGGCACGAAGCACTGGAACCAAAACATGTGGCAATCTCGCTCTCCGGTGAACCCACACTCTACCGGCAACTTCCCCAGCTCATCGACCTGTTCAACAGGAACGGCTACACAACATTTCTGGTGAGTAACGGTACAAATCCCACTATGCTTGCCCGCTGCCACCCGTACCAGATGTATGTCTCGCTTGACGCTCCGGATGAAGAAACATATATTTCTCTTTGCCGACCACTGGACGATTACTGGGAACAGGTAAAGGAAAGTCTTGCCCTTCTCGGATCACGTCGTTCTGCAGTCCGGATCACGCTTGTCAAAGGATTGAACGATATCGAGCCGGAAAAATACGCAGCACTCCTGCAGGAGTCCGGTTCGATGTTCGTTGAAGTAAAGGGATATATGTATCTGGGATACAGTAGAAAACGGTTGGTACGGGAGAATATGCCGGAGCATGAGCTGGTTCGCTCATTTGCCGAAAAGATCGCAGCTGTATGTGATTACCGGATCAAAGATGAGAATGTATTGAGCAGAGTGGTTTGCCTGGAGCGTGTGATATGAGGTTTAATCATGAGGACTGGAAGAAAAAGACGCATGAGAATTTTGAAGGGGCATGGCATGAAGGGCCTTCAATATTGACACCTGCAGGGCATGCAGGAAAGTATCCGTACCTTGCATATAAGAGGGCGCAGGCACACCCGGTCTTTGCGACGATTAACCGTCTGCGGGAGACCTACCTCTCGCTCGGATTTGACGAAGCTGAAAACCCGGTAATCATTGATGAAAAGGACATCTACCGGCAGTTCGGTCCTGAAGCGATGGCAGTGCTCGACCGGGTTTTCTACCTCGGAGGGCTCCCCAGACCTAATGTGGGAATTGCAAGGAAGCAGCTCGACGAGATCAACGAGATCCTGCAGAGCCACCGGAGTCCGCTCACGCATCACGATTCAATCCCGGCTGGTCAACAGCATCATCACGCACCCTACCAGATGATGACAAAAGAGACCGAAGAGCGCTTACGGGAAACTCTCCATGCATACAAGAAATCTGATATTGATGGTGATGAACTCACCATAGAGCTGGCAAAAGTGCTCGGTGTGGATGATGCCCTTGTCGTGCACATCCTTGAGGCAGTCTTCCCGGAGTTCCGGGCGCTCGTCCCTGAGTCCTCACGCAGCACGCTGCGCAGCCATATGACCAGCGGCTGGTTTATGACTCTCGGTGCCATCTGGGAACGGACACCGTTGCCCATCCGGCTCTTCTCGGTTGACCGGTGCTTCCGGCGCGAACAGGCAGAGAGTCCGACACGCCTTATGACCTATCACTCAGCATCGTGCATCGTTGCAGGAGAGGACGTGACCAACGAAGAGGGAAAAGCAGTAAGCATGGCGCTCCTCTCCGCATTCGGTTATACCGATTTCCGTTTCCAGCCGGATGAGAAACGCTCCAAATACTATATGCCGGATTCCCAGACTGAGGTTTATGCACGGCATCCGGTGCACGGCTGGGTGGAAGTGGCCACCTTTGGTATGTACTCCCCCTCAGCACTTGCCGAATACGGTATCGGCGTCCCGGTAATGAACCTCGGACTCGGCGTTGAACGGCTCGCAATGATTGCGTACAACGCCAATGATATCCGGCAGATTTGTTTCCCGCAGTTCTTTCCCCGCACCCTGAAGGATCAGGAAATCGCCCGTGCAGTGAGGCTGCGTGAAGAACCCACGTCACCGGAAGGAAAGATGCTTGCCGCAGCAATTGTTCACGTCGCTTCAGCGAATGCCGCTGTCCAGGGACCCTGCTCATTTGATGTATGGGAGGGTATCCTTGGGGATGCGATGGTCAAGGTAGTAGTAATAGAGCAGGAGTCCAACGCGAAACTCTGCGGTCCTGCATGCGCCAACGAGATCTTTGTCCACGACGGCTCGATCCTTGGTGTCCCGGACGCTGAAAAGTGGAAACAGGTACGCACTGAAGGGATATC
>Ga0326726_10002325_pt1 | contig 17515 bp, 15 predicted proteins | sample MHFenrmetagenome_2_FD_207603 | JGI IMG/M metagenome (GOLD analysis project Ga0326726, IMG submission 207603) | Lab enriched peat soil microbial communities from Michigan Hollow, Ithaca, NY, United States - MHF15MN | ecosystem: Environmental > Terrestrial > Soil > Wetlands > Peat | place: USA... | reverse complement strand
GCCCGGACGCGGGCTCGACCGGACGCCTGACCCCCTCACTGCGCTCCGGCTCCCGCGGCGTGCGCCTCCTCCCTCCCTTCGGTCGGGAGACTTCGCACGCCGCGAACTCCAGTCGAGTGCCGCGTTAGCGCCGCGCGGCCGTTGAACGGCCGCGATCGACGAGGCCGGCCAGAAGCGCCAGAATGGCGTAGAACACGAGCGCCTGGACTGCAAAAGCACCCGTGCTCGGCGGGTCGGGCATGAAAGGGGTCGCAAGCGTCAGGGCGACGAGGGCGATGCCGAAGGCGGCGGTCGCCACGGCAAAGCCGCGGCTCACCGGGCGCGAGGCCCGCAGGTACACGAAGGCGCCTGCTGCGAGGACCGCGAGCTCCGCGGCGATGGCGGCAACGCGGTGATTCCAGAGCCCCAGGCCGATCTTCGGCGAGCCCGAGCCGATGCCGAGCGGCAGATCGGGCGTGTGCATGGGGACGTCGAGAAGAAAGTGCGAGAAGACGGCGAGTCCCAGGACGGCCGCCGCGACGGTGCGGGTCCCGGTCGAAGTGCGCCGGCGGACCAGCAGCCAGACCCCCCCGGCGAGGACCGACCACGCCAGGGCGGCGACGAGGCTGTGCGAATACGGCATCCAGTACAGGTCGTACGGGTTGTAGGCGGTGAAGCCGGAGACGATCCGCATCTTCTCGACGCCGCCGAGGACGAAGAGCGCGAAGAGCACGTCGAGGAACTGGACGGCCAGAAAGAGCGCCCACAGCGGAACGCCCGGGCTGTACCGCTTTGCCGCGAAGGAGACGCCGTAGTGGCCGATGAACATGCTTCCGGGAGCTTACCGCCCGGACGGCTTCGTCGGCGCCAGGCCCCGTTCCTCCAGCAGCGGCTCGACGATCGGGTCGCGGCCGCGGAAGGCGCGGTACATCGCCGCGAGCGGCTCCGAGCCGCCGCGCGAGAGGACCATGTCCCTGAAGCGCTGGCCGTTGGCGCGGGTCAGGCCGCCGTTCTCCTTGAACCACGCCCACGCGTCGTCGTCGATGACCTCCGCCCAGAGGTACGCGTAGTAGCCGGCCGCGTAACCGCCGCCCCAGATGTGCGAGAAGTAGGTCGTGTGGTATCGCGGCGGCACCTCGGCCAGGTCCACGTGGAGCCTCTCGAGCGACGCCTTCTCGAAGGCGGCGACGTCCTGCTTCGGAGCCTCGGCCGGCAGCGTGTGCCACGCCATGTCGAGCAGCGCGGAGGCGAGGTACTCGGTCGTCAGGTACCCCTGGTTGAACGTCTTCGCCTTCTTGATCTTTCCGACGAGCGAATCGGGCATCGGCGTCCCGGTCTTGTGGTGCTTGGCGTAATTGGCGAAGACGGCCGGTTCGAGCGCCCAGTGCTCGTTGAACTGCGACGGGAACTCGACGAAGTCGCGGGGGGTCGAGGCGAGCGTCGGGTAGTTCACGTTCTGGAACATTCCGTGCAGGGCGTGGCCGAACTCGTGAAAGAGGACCGTCACGTTGGTGAACGAGATCAGGGCCTTCTCGCCGGGGGCGGGCTTCGTGAAGTTGAGGTTCGTGACGACGACGGGCTTCGTGCCGAGCAGGCGGCTCTGGTCCACGAAGCTGTCGCACCAGGCGCCGCCGCTCTTGGAGGAGCGCTGGAAGTAGTCGCCGTAGTAGAGCGCGAGCGACTTGCCGTCGGCGTCGAAAACCTCCCAGACCCGCACGTCGGGGTGGTAGACCGGCAGGTCGGGACGCGGCTTGAAGGTGATTCCGTAGAGCCTGTTCGCGGCGAAGAAGACGCCGTCGTTCAGAACGCGCTCGAGGTCGAGGTAGGGCCGCAGCTCCGACTCGTCGAGATCGTACTCGGCCTTGCGCACCTTCTCGGAGTAGAGGTCCCAGTCGGAGGCCGCCAGCGTGAAGCCGCCCTTCTCGGCGTCGATCTGTTTCTGGAGCCTCGCCGCCTCGCCGCGCGCCTTGGCCGTGGCCGCGGGAACGAGGTCGGTCATGAGCTTGTCCGCGTTCTGCGGCGTCTTCGCCATCTGGTCGTCGAGGACGTACGCGGCGTAGGTCGGAAAGCCGAGGAGCTTCGCCTTCCTGGCCCGCAACTCGGCGAGCCGGGCGACGATCTCCTTCGTGTCGTTCTCGCCGCCGTGGTTGCCGCGCCGCACGGACGCCTCGAAGAGGCGCTGGCGCAGCGCGCGGTCCGTCAGTGAGCCGAGCGCCGGCTGCTGCGTCGTGTTCTGAAGCGCGAGGAGCCACTTGCCCTCGAGCTTCCGCTCCTTCGCGCCCTCGGCGGCGGCGGCGACGCTGTCCGCCGAGAGTCCCGCGAGGCGCGCTTTCTCGTCGACCACCACGGCCGAGGCGTTCGTGTCGGCGAGAACCTTTTCCTGGAACGCGGTCGTGAGCTTCGCCTCCTCCTGGTTCAGAGCCATCAGGGAGGTCTTGTCGGCGTCGGAGAGCTCGGCGCCGGCGCGCACGAAGGCGAGGCGGTAGCGCTCGATCAGGTACTTGCCCTCGGCGTCCAGGCCGAGCGCGTCGCGCTTCTCGTACAGCGCCTTCACCCGGGAGAAGAGCTTCGGGTTGAGGTAGATCGAGTCCTGGTGGGCCGCGAGCTTCGGCGCCACCTCGGCCTTGATCTTCTGGATCGCCTCGTTCGTGTTCGACTGGTCCATGTTGAAGAACACCTTGGCGACGCGCGTCAGCAGCTCGCCCGACCGCTCCATCGCGAGCATGGTGTTGTCGAAGGTCGGCGGCTCCCGGTTGTCGGCGATCGCCGCGATCTCGGCCGCCTGGAGCTTCATCCCCTCTTCGAGCGCGGGCAGGTAATCGGCGTCCTGGATCCGTTCGAACTGAGGGGCCTGGTCGAAGAGCGGACTGCGCGCCGCGAAGGGGTTGGACGCCGGGAGCTGTCCGCGCGCGGATGGTGCCGGCAGGACGAGCGCGGCCAGGGTCGCGGCGGCGGCAAGGGAACGGGTCTTCGTCATTGGTGCCTCTCTCTGAAAGCCGGGTTGAGGGTCGCGCCCGCAGCGGTAGGATCGGGCGCGTGAACGACCGCGAGTTTTTCGTCGAACGGTGGAAGCAGGAGTACCCGATCTTCGTCCGGGTTTTCAGGGCGCTGCCGGAGGGCCGGCTCGACTACAAGCCCCACGAGGGTTCGCGCACGGCGGGCCGGATCGCCTGGGGGCTGGCCGAGGAGGTGCGCAGTGTGACCGAGATCGTGGAAACAGGAGAGAGCCATTGGGCGAACGCGGCCGAGCCCTCGTCGGCCGCCGAGATCGTCGCTGCCTTCGAGCGGCACGGCCGCCGGCTCACGGCGCTCGCCGAGGGCATGGACGACGCGAAGTGGATGTCGCCGGGGAAGTTCCTCGCGGGCGGACAGGTCGTCTTCGCCGGGCCGATCCGCGACCACTGCTTCTGGATCCTGTTCGACGGCGTCCACCATCGCGGCCAGCTCTCCACCTATCTCCGACCGATGGGCGGAAAGGTGCCGTCGATTTACGGGCCTTCGGGCGACGAGAGCCCGGCCGGGTAGAGCTTCCCGCACGGGCTACGGCTTACCCGCGTTGACGTAGCGCTGGTATCGCTCGAGCTGGGCGCGCAGCACGGCGTCGACGCCGGGCGCGAGGTCCTTGAAGCCTCCCCGGTTGTAGCCGCCGACCAGGTAGGTCAGCTCGACCTCGGTGCCCTTTTCGGCGGGCGTGAAGCTCCACGTCATGACGCCGGCAACGGCCAGGGACTGCAGCGGGCCGAGCCCGCCGTCGAAGCGCAGGAGCTTTCCGGGATCGGCGAAGACGACGGTCATGTGGCGGACTCCCGCCTTGCCCGGCAGCTTCTCGCACCAGCAGCCGCCGGGCCGGGCCTCGATCGACATGTTCGCGGAGTCTCTCGAATACGTGTGCTCCGGGTCCCACCACTTGCCGACGTCGACGGCGGCGGTCCAGGCCTTCGCGGCGTCGGCCGAAACCGTGACGGTCTGCCGGGTGGCAAACCCGTTGTCCCCGACGTCCACGACTTCGGCCGAGGCCGCCGAGGCGGCGGCAAGCAGCAGGGCGGCGAGGCGGCTGGCCGGGCGGTTCGACATCAGAAATCCTCCCCGAGCGTGGACAACCGGGGTTATATACGATGGATCGAGCCTCGGGATTTCCTCCCGTGCGCTCTCAACCCGAAGGAGCCGGAATGAGCCGAGTTTCGCGCAAGATTCTTTCGCTTTTTGCCGCCCTTGGCCTCCTCGCCGCACGGGCGGGGGCCGACTCCGGCGCGACCCTCGATCCCGCCCTTCGGAGCGCGATCGACGCTGCCGCCCGCGACGCCCTGGCCACGACCGGCTCGCCGAGCGCGGCGGTTGCGGTGGTCAGGGACGGCCGGATCGCCTACGTCCAGGCCTACGGCTCGGCCCGGCTCTCGCCCGCGGCGCCGGCCGATCCGAAGATGCGCTACAGCATCGGCTCGGTCAGCAAGCAGTTCACCGCCACGGCCATCCTGATGCTCGCCGAGGAGGGCAAGCTCTCGCTCGACGACCCCGTGTCGCGCTTCGTGCCGGGCTTGACGCGCGGCGACGAAGTCACGATCCGGCAGCTGCTGTCCCACACGTCGGGCTACCAGGACTACTGGCCCCAGGACTACGTGCCACCCTTCATGCTCCAGCCGACCACCGCGCAGGCGATCCTCGACATCTGGGGCAGGAAGCCGCTCGACTTCGAGCCCGGCACGCAATACCAGTATTCGAACACCGGGTACGTGATCGCGGGCCTCATCGTCGAGAAGGCGAGCGGGATGCCGCTGCTGCCGTTTCTCTCGGCGCGCATCTTCACGCCGCTCGCGATGGGGAGCGTCGCGAACATCGACCAGGAGCGCCTCGGCGACACCGACCCGACGGGCTACATCCGGTATGGCCTCGGACCGCTGCGCCCGGCGCCCAGGGAAGGCAAGGGGTGGCTCTTCGCGGCCGGCGAGCTCGCGATGACGGCCGAGGACCTCGCACGCTGGAACGTCGGCATGCTCCAGCAGAAGCTGTTGAAGCCGGAGTCGTACCGGGCGATGCAGACCGAGGTTCTCCTCAAGAACGGGCTCGGGATCTCGTACGGCCTCGGCATCGACGTGCTCAAGTCCGGCGGCCGCCGCGCCCTCGAGCACGGCGGCGAGGTCTCGGGCTTCACCGCCGAGAACGTGGTCTTCCCGGACGACAACGCCGCCATCACCGTGCTCGTCAACCAGGATGCGATCGGCACGAGCGGCGTCATCGCGCACAAGATCGCCGACCTCCTTTTCGCGAGGGACGGCGCGGCCGCGGCGGCCGCTCGCGCGCGCCAGATTTTCGAGGGCCTGCAGCACGGCAAGCTCGACCGCGCGCTCTTCACTTCGAACGCGAACAGCTACTTCACCGACCCGGTCCTCCAGGACTTTGCGACGGGTCTTTCCCCGCTCGGCGCTCCGAAGCAGATCAAGCAGACCCGCACCAGCGACCGCGGGGGCATGACGTTCCGCCTCTTCGACGTCACGTTCGCCGACCGGTCGCTCGCGATCTGGGAGCGCGACATGCCCGACGGAAGGATCGAGCAGTTCCAGGTCATGGCGGGCGAGTAGGCGCCGATTCCCGCGGCGTTGGTCCCTCGATTCATGCCTTTCGTCACTCGGGAACGCCTCTTATCGAAACCTTCGCGGTCTGATTTCGTTCGATCCTGAGGCTTCGAGGGGGGCAGAGGTGGAACGGAAAACGATTACGGCGGCTCTCTTCGCCATGGCGGGGCTCGCGAACGCCGCCGCGCGCGCGGAGTTTCCGGGCGAGCGGGCGTACCAGACGGTCGAGGTGGGGCCGGGTGTCTACGCCTTCGTGTCGCCCGAGACGAACGGGCCCATTCCGAGCGGCAACGTGGTGGCCGTGATCGGCGACGACGGCGTCCTCGTGGTGGACTCCGGGCGGTTTCCGACGCTCGCCAGGCGGATGGTCGCGGAGATCCGGAAGAAGACCGACAGACCCGTGCGCTACCTCGTGCACACGCACTGGCACCTCGACCACATCGCCGCCGACGGCGTCTTCCGCGAGGCGTTCCCGCAGATGACCTTCGTCTCCACGACGTTCACGCGGCGCAAGATGGTCGAAAAGCAGGTTCCGTACCTCGCGAACCTCGTGAAGACCGACGAGGGGTACGTGCAATACCTCGAGGAGCGCCTCGCGAGCCGGAAGCGGCGGGACGGCTCGCCGATGCCGGACGACCTCAAGCGCTACCTCGCCGGCCAGGTACGCGACGTGAAACTCGAGGCGGCCGAGCTCGCCGGAGCGCCGTTGGTCGAGCCCGGCCTGACCTTCGACCACGAGATGCGCGTCTACCTCGGCAAGCGCGAGGTCCGTATCCTGTTTCTCGGAAAGGGCAACACCGAGGGCGACGCCGTCGTGTACGTTCCCGATGCGAGGGTCGTCGCGACCGGCGACCTGCTCGTCGCCCCGACCCCCTACGGCTACGGCTGCCATCCGGCCGCATGGATCGCGACGCTCGGAGCGCTTTCGTCCCTCGACGCCGTCGCGATCGTGCCGGGACATGGCCCGGTCCAGCGCGACTGGAGCTATGCGAAGAAGGTGGCGGCGCTTCTCGAGGAAGTCGAACGTCAGGTCGCGGCGCAGGTGAAGCAGGGCGCGACCCTCGTCGAGACGCAGGAGCGTGTGGACCTCTCGACGCTGCGGAAGGGCTTCGCGGGGGAGAGCTTCGAGCGGGGCGCGGCCTTCGACGACTTCTTCGTCCGCTCCGCGGTGGACCGCGCCTACCAGGAGGCGACGGGGGCGATGGCGGAGGAGTAGGCGTCTCGGCTACTCGAGCAGCGTCGCGAGCCGGGCCTCGGCCTCGGAGTGCAGAGTCGGCGGAGCGCCGTAGAACGACCCGGCGGCGCGTCCCTCGCGGTCGAAGAGGAGCAGCGTCGGCACCGAGGTGACGTCGCCGTAGGCTCGAACGAGCTCGGGCGTGCCCATCGCCCAGGTGAGCGGCAGGCCGAGCTCGCCGACGACCTTTCGGACCGCCGACTCCTCGGATTGCACCGCGATCGCCACGACGGCGACGCGGTCGCCGTAGCGCTTCTTCAGTCCGCCGAGCCAGGCGAGAGAGCCTCGGCAAGGCGGGCACCAGGTGGCCCAGAGCTCGACGAGAACGGCGCGGCCCGCGAGGTCCGCCCGGGCGAGCGAGCGGCCCTCGAGGTCGGTGAGGGACGCCTCGGGAAGGCGCGAGACGGCCTCGACGGCGGCGGGCGCGGCCACCGAGCGAGCGGCGTCTTTCCGGCCGGCGAGGATGAGGGTGATCATTCTCGACAGGTCGTCGCGGAATCGGTCGTGGCTCGCGGCGGTCTTGAACGGGATGTAGCGTCCGGTGGCCCTGTCGTCGGGGTTGTAGAAATCCCGGGGTGTCGCGACGAGGATGTCGTCCACGAAGATCGCAGGATAGAACGTGACGCCGAAGCGCCTGGCGAGCTCGGAGTCGCCGTAATTCTCGACGACGAAGCGCGCTCTCCCGCCGAAGTCTCGAACCACGCTCTGGGCCAGCAAACTTGCCGGATCGGAGAGGTTTCAGGTGTACGGCCAGCGAACCAGGGTGACGGTGACCTCGGGCGCGGGCTTAGGCTGCGCGGGCCGCCCCGGCTCGAGCGCCGCGAAGTAGCGCGGCAGCACGTCGGCGGCGATCGCCGCGGCGACACGCGGGGGCTCGCCGGGCTTTGCGGCCGCGAGGTCCGCCTGCGCGATCTCGAGATAGAGGCGCCCGATCGAATGATCGACCGCGCCCGCCGCCAGGCGCGCCTCGAAGGCGGCGAGCTTTCCGGCGACGTCCGGGTCCGCGGGCGCCGCGGACAGGCGCAGCGCCGCCCGCAGGTATTTTTCGAGGGCGCCGAAGGCAAGACCGGCCCGGTCGAGCTCGCGGGCTTCCTTGAGCGCCGCGCTGGCGCCGATGAATTCGCCGTGGCGGTCGATCGAAGCTGGGGGCCGGTAGGCCGCGAGCATCTCGTCCTCGAGGGCGTCGAGCTCGGCGGCGAGCGAGCGCAGCGGGGGAGGCGTCTTCGGGGACGTGTCGGGCAACGTGCGCGTGAACGCGACGAAGTCGCGCTGTCCCTCGGCGACGCCTACGTAATAGAGACCGGCCTTCGCCAGCGTGTTCTGGCCGTACTCGAGGCCCGTCTCGTAGTACGCGCGCACCTGCAGGAGCGCCGCCTCCCCGAGGGCGCGGGCGGCCGCGGGGCTCACGCCGGAAAGAGCGTCGGGCCGGGGTGTCGCGAGGTCGGCGCTCAGAGCCTTTCCGGCCCGGTTCCACTCGGCCTCGAAGCCGGCGGCGTTCTCGTACGCCGCGGGCGGCTGCTTCGAAAAGTACACGGCGGCGGCGAGGTTGGGGTAGGCGGCCGCGAGCCGCTCGAGGGCGAGAAGGCGGCGTCCGTCGGTCAGCGCCCTGGCCGCGCTGGCGAGCGGCGGCTGGGTCGCCTCCTTGATCTGGGCCCACATCGCGTCGGTCGAGCGGTTGCTCTCGACGTACGCCTGCCAGCGCGCTACCTCGGCGGCGAGGGGATCACGAGCGCTACCGCCGCCGCCGGCGGCGCCGACGGTGGCCAGGGCGAGCAGCCATGCGGCAACCCGGGCGTTCTGCGGGAGTGTCACGCAGGGCAGTTACGGGTCGAGGGGGCGGGTGTTTCGGGGCCGTCACGCATTCCGGAGCGTTCGTCCCTCGAGAGCGGGAAAAAAGTGCGGCCCGGGCTCTCGCGCACCCGGGCCGCGGAGGGATGCCTCACTCCTGCGGAGGCTGATGGGCCGAGCCCATCCCGTGAGTGGCGTGAGTGGCCATGCAGGCGTTGAAGGTTTGCTGCTGGTCGTTGGAGAGCTGGGCGAGGACCTGATCGTGCAGCGCCATCGCGTCGGCCTTCATCTTCGCGCGCGCCGCGTCCATGGCGAGGACGTCGGATCCGAGCACAGTCTTCTCGGCGCCGGCAGCCAGGTCCGCCTCCATCTGGTCGTGCGCGGCCTTGAGGCTCCTGCCGTCTTCCTTGAGCGCCGCCTTGCCCGGCGCGAGGCCCGTCTCGATCGACGCCAGCTGCGCCCCGGGCAGATCGAGGGCCAGCAGGCACTGCTCCAGGGCGTGGCCGTGGCCGGGCCGCTGATGGGCGCTCCCGGCATTCTGGTCCCCGCGGGCCATGGCGGCCGCGGCGAAGGCGACGAGGGCGAGGGATGGGGTAACGGGGGAACGTTTCATGGGGTTGAGTCTCCTTTTTTCTTCATCAGGCGCCTTCAATCCCTTAGAACGGGGGCCGGGTCGGCCGGATTACACGGCCGGAACGGGGAACTTCCGGCGGGCCGAGGCGTCACTCTCCAGTAACGGCGCCGGTGTGTCCGGCGGGGAAGGGCGGGATCCATGGAGATTTTCCTGCAGGACGTGCGGTATGCGCTCCGCGGGATGCGGCGGGCGCCGGGGTTCACGGCGGCGGCCGTATTGACGCTCGCCCTCGGCATGGGGGCGACGACGGCGATCTTCTCGGTGATCCGGGCGGTGCTGCTCGCGCCGCTGCCCTACGCCGAGCCCGAGCGCCGCGTGATGGTCTGGAGCCGCTGGAACGCCTTCGACAAGACCTGGGTCGCCGACGGCGAGGTCATGGACTACCGCCGGCTCGTCCCGAGCCTCGAGAGCGTCGCGGCGTGGGACGCGGGCGAAGCGAACCTGACGGGTGGAGGCTCCGAGCCGGTTCGCGTCGGGACGGCCGCCGTCACGGCCAACACGTTCACGACGCTCGGCGCGAGGCCGTTGCTGGGCCGCGGTTTCACCGAGGAGGAGGATCGTCCGGGCGGCGCGCCGGTCGCGGTCCTCGGCTTCGGCCTGTGGCAGAGCCGGTATGCGGGGGACCCGGGCGCCGTCGGAGGGCTCGTCGAGCTCGACGGCGTCTCCCGGCGGATCGTCGGCGTGATGCCCCGGGGTTTCGCTCTTCCGACGGACTACACGGTGAGCGCCGTCGAGCCCTCGCAGCTCTGGACCCCCATTCAGTTCGATCCGAAAGACCTGAGCCACGGCAACCACGGCTACTACGCGGCGGCGACGCTTGCGCGCGGAGCCACGGCCGCCCGCGCCACTGCAGAGTTGCAGGCGCTGGCGGCGAACCTGACGCGGCAGGGCGTCTATCCCAAGGAGATGGGCTTCACGGCCTTCGCCGTGCCGGTCGAGACGGAGATCCGCGGCCCGGCGCGCCGGGCCCTCGTGCTCGTGTTCGGCGCCGTCCTCTTCCTGCTGCTGATGGCGTGCGCCAACGTCGCCAACCTGCTGCTCGCCCGCGCCGAGGGCCGGCAGCGCGAAATCTCGGTGCGCGCGGCGATCGGCGCCGGCAAGGCGCGGCTGACCCGACAGCTGCTGACCGAGAGCTTCGTTCTCGCGGCGGCGGGCGCGGTCCTCGGGCTCGTGATCGCGTGGGCCGGCGTGCGCGTCATCGCCTCCCGCGGGGCGGCCGGCCTGCCGGCGCTTTCTCCCCTCGGTCTCGAGCCGCGGATGCTGCTCTTTGCCGGGGCGCTCTCGATCCTGACGACCTTTCTCTTCGGGTTCGCGCCCGTCGTGCAAACGCTGCGGTTGAACCTCGCGGGCTCGCTCAAGGACGGGGCGCCGGGCTCCTCGTCGGGCCTGAAACGCCAGGGGCTGCGCGGCGTTCTCGCGGCCGCGCAGATGGGGCTCGCGGTGCTGCTGCTGCTCGGCGCCGGCCTGATGTTGCGCAGCCTCGACGCCCTGCTGCACGTGGACCTCGGCTTCGAGCCGCAGCACGTGCTGACGCTCCAGGTGCGGCCCCCCGAGGCGACCTATCCGAAGCCGGAAGCGGTCGTGGCCTTCGACCGCGCGATGCTCGAGCGCGTGCGCGCGATCCCGGGCGTGCGGGCGGCCGGCCTCATCCGTTCGCTGCCCCTCGCGGCGGAGATTGGAGACTGGGGCCTGGCGATCGAGGGCTACGTGCCGCCGCCGGGAACGCATGCCAAGGGCGACTGGCAGGTCGCTTCCGACGGCGCCTTCGAGGCTCTCGGGGAGCGGCTGGTCGAGGGCCGGACCCTCGAAGCCTCCGACACGGCCGACGCGCAACCCGTCGTCCTCGTCAACGAGACGCTCGCCCGCACCTACTGGCCGGGGCAGGACCCGATCGGCCGGCGCCTTCGGATGGGCTCGAACAGCCAGCGCCCCTGGATGGCCGTCGTCGGGCTCGTGCGCGACGAGCGGCACAACGGCGTGACGGCGGCGGTGAAGGAGAAGTTCTACGTGCCGTACGCCCAGTTCCCCAAGGCGCGGGGCGGCGACGCGGCACGGGGGATGACGCTGGTCGTCCGCGCCGTCGGCGACCCGATGGCCCTCGTCGGTCCCATCCGCGCCGAGGTGCGGCGCCTCGATCCGAGCCTGCCGGTCGCCAATCCGCGGCTCATGACGGACGTGGTGGACGCCTCCCTCGCGACGCCGCGGCTGACGGGGGAGCTCTTCTCGATCTTCGCCGGCCTCGCCCTCCTGCTCGCAGGCGTGGGGGTCGCGGGAGTCCTGTCCTACCTCGTGAGCCGGCGCCGACGGGAGATCGGCATCCGACTCGCTCTCGGGGCATCGCGGACGAACGTGCTCGGGCTCGTGGTGCGCCGGGGCGTCGCGTACGCGGGTCTCGGCATCGGCGCCGGCACGGTGGCGGCGCTCTTCCTGACGCGCGTTCTCGAGGGGATGCTGTACGGGGTGGCGCCGCGCGACCCCGCGACGTTCGCCGCCGCCATCGGCGTCCTCTTCGCGATCGCGGCCCTGGCGAGCGCGGTCCCGGCGCTCAGGGCCTCGCGGGTGGACCCGCTCGAGGCCCTGAGAACCGAGTAATAGGGAGGCGCCGGGAACGGCCGGGGCTTGACTTAATATTTTAGTTATAACTAAACTATATCCATGGACTTGTTCCAGGCCCTCGGCGAGCCGCGGCGCAGGGAGATTCTCGGGCTCGTGTGGAACCACGAGCGCGAGGCGGGAGCGATCCATCGTGCCGTCGGCGACGTGACGTTCGGCGCGGTGTCGCAGCACCTGCGCGTGCTGCGCGAGGCGGGAGCGGTGCGGGTGCGGGCGGACGGTCGCCGGCGGCTCTATCGCGCCAACCGCGCGGCCGTGCGGGGGGTCGTGCGGGAGCTCGAAAAGATGTGGACGGAGAAGCTCGGCGACCTGAAGTGGCTGGCCGAAGCCGAGGAAGAGGAGAAGAGACGATGACCGGATCCAACGACGTCGTGCGGCGGGTCGAGATCTGCGCTCCCCGCGAGATGGTGTTCCGCTACTTCACGGACACGCCGCGTTTCGCGGCCTGGTGGGGCGAGGGCTCGACGGTCGACCCGCGCCCGGGCGGGGCGTTGAGCATCCGCTACCCGAACGGGCAGAAGGCGTCGGGCGTCTTCCGCGAGCTCGTCGCGCCCGAACGCGTGGTCTTCACGTTCGGCAACGAGGGGCCGGACGCGCCGATCCCGCCGGGAGGCTCGACCGTGATCGTCACGCTCGAGGCGACCGCGCGCGGAACTCTCCTCACCCTGCGACACACCGACTTTCCGAATGCCGACGTCGCAAAGCACTTCGTGCAGGGCTGGCGCTATCAACTCTCCGTCTTCTCGAAGGTCGTGTCGACGGAGCGCCATGCGGGCGCCGCGGCGATCGCGGACGAGTGGTTCGCGGCGTGGAACGAGACCGACGCCGCAAAGCGCCGCGAGCGGCTGGCCACGAGCGCGGCCCCCGAAATCACGTTCTGCGACGACTACGGAGTGCTCTCGGGCTACGACGACCTCGACGCGCAGATTGCCGCGACGAAGATCTACATGCCGGGGATGACGATGCGACGCGTGGGGGAGCCCGCGCTATCGCACGGAAACGCGCTCGTGCGGTGGGAGGTCCTCGGGCCCGACGGCAACGTCCAGGGCAAGGGCGCAAACGCGGTGACCTTCGGGCCAGACGGCCGGCTCGCGCGCGTCGTCGGCTTCTGGGGCGCGTGACGGGATCCGCCTCTCCGGAAAAGAAAAAGGCCGCGACCGCCCGATCCCGGGGGCCGCGGCGAGGAGGAGGAAAGAGTTCCGAGGAGTCGTTTGGATCAGTGCGAGCCGGTGGTGGTCTTCGTCGAGGAGCCCGCGACCGACGGCATCGAACAGCGGTACGCGGTGCCCTTGTCGGCGGCGTCGCTGGTCAGGAGCACCGTGTTGGCGCCCTTGGCCTGCGCCGCGCGCGTGAGCTGGGTCTGGGCGTCCGACTCGTCAAACCGGCCGGCCGAGGCCGAGATGTCGGCGACCTTCTCGCAGCCGGCGACGGCCGACGGGCTCTTCGTCACCGCGACCGACTCGAAGGAGTTCTGGCTGCAGGCCGAGGCGCCGATCGCGAGCGACGCCGCGGCGAGGATTCCGAGAGAGATTGTCCTGACGTTCTTCACGAGAACCTCCATTTGAAAAAGTGCGTCGGTCACTGCGCCGACACAGGATGAGACGTTGAAATGGCCCCGGTGGTTTCAGTTCTCATCGGAATTTCAGGTTTGGGACGCGGTGTCACACGTCGCGCCGCGCGAGCGAGTGCGACGAGATGACACAGCACCGGATTAACGGTTTCTTCAGGACGCGCCCGCGCCGTTCGCGCCGTGGCAGCCGATCAGAACGCGATGACGAGGCCGCCCGTAACGCCGGCATTGAAGAGCCAGCTTCGGACGCACGACGTCGGCTCCACGGGCCCGCCCGAGCCGCCGGGCGCGAAAGTCGTGCAGACGCTCTTGAGCGCGTCGTCGGTTGCCGAGGCATAGCCACGCGCATCGAGTCGTACGCCGAAATTCGGTGTGAGGAAGTGTTTGATGCCGACGCCGAGACTGGCCGTGAACAGGTTGTGAGGATCGCCGAAGAAGGCGAACTGGCCCACGCCGACGTCCATGGACACATAGGGTCGAGTCGTTGGATCGCCGAAGTTGTAGCTCGCGCCGCCGAGGTAGTAGTCGAGGGTCAGGGGGACGAGATTCGCCGCCGGCGTGAGCTCCGTTTGTGTTCGCGACCATTCGAACTCCGGTTCGATCCGCGGAGTGACGTTCCAACCGATGCGAGCGCCATAGGTCAGCCCGTCGGAGAACTTCTGACTGAACACCGACGGGTTGTCGAATGTGCCGCCGATGAAATAGCCGGCGAAAGGGGAGATCTCGATCGCGGGAAGGCTCGCTTGAGCCAGCCCCGATGCCGATAGGCCAAGCAGACCGCCCAGAGCCAAGAGAAGCCGCATTCGTTTCCTCCTGCCTCTCCATACGGAGCGGGCGCGGCTTCCGTCGCTTGCCGCCGGCGAGAAATGTCGCCCCGTATAATCGCCGCCGTTCGAGGAGGTGACGCTTGCCGAACGCGCGTCGAGTCCTGTCGGGTTTCGTCCTGGCCGCGTGCGCGGCACTGGCTCTTCGCGCGGCGCCGTTCGATTCCGCGCTCTTTTCCGGAATGCGCTGGCGCATGGCCGGCCCGTTTCGCGGCGGGCGCGTGCTCGCGGTCGCGGGCGTTCCCGGGCAGCCGAATCATTTCTACTTCGGCGCCGTCGGCGGCGGCGTGTGGGAGAGCGGCAACGCCGGGCGCACGTGGGAGCCGATCTTCGACGGGCAGCCGATCGCGTCGATCGGCGCCCTGGCCGTCGCGCCGTCGGACCCGCGTGTCCTCTACGTCGGCTCGGGCGAGGCCGACATGCGTTCGGACATTTCCTACGGCAACGGGATGTACCGGTCGGGCGACGGCGGGAAAACGTGGACGCGCACCGGCCTCGAGGCCACGCGGCAGATCGGCCGGATCCTCGTGGACCCGCGCGACGCGAACCGCGTCTTCGTCGCCGCCCTCGGCCATGCCTACGGGCCCAATCCGGAACGCGGCGTTTATCGCTCGACCGACGGCGGACGAACCTGGTCGCGCGTCCTCTTCAAGGACGAGAACACGGGCGCGATCGACCTCGCGTTCGATCCCTCGAACTCGAAGACGATGCTCGCCGCGCTCTGGGCGACGCGCCGGCCGCCCTGGAACACCTACCCACCCTCCGACGGCCCCGGCAGCGGCCTCTTCCGGTCCGAGGACGGCGGCGACACGTGGACGCGGGTCGGGGGCGGTTTTCCCTCGGAGAAACTCGGCCGCGTCGGTCTCGCCTTCGCGCCGGGCGATTCGCGTCGCGTCTACGCGCTCGTGGACGCGAAGGAGGGCGGCCTCTACGCCTCCGAGGACCGCGGCGTCACGTGGACGCGAACGAGCGCGGACGCTCGGATCTGGGAGCGGGGCTGGTACTTCGGCGGCGTGACCGTCGACCCGAAGGACGCGAACACGGTCTACGCCTGCAACACGGCGATGTACCGCTCGACGGACGGTGGGCGGACGTTCCTGCCCGTCAAGGGCGCGCCGGGCGGTGACGACTACCACGAGCTCCGCATCGACCCGTCGGACTCGCGCCGCATGATCGTCGGCAGCGACCAGGGGGCGGTGGTCACCGTGGACGGCGGGAAGACGTGGAGCTCCTGGTACAACCAGCCGACCGCCCAGTTCTACCACGTGACGACGGACGACCGGTTTCCGTACTGGATCTACGGCGCGCAGCAGGACAGCGGCGCTGCCGCGACGCCGTCGCGCACCGACTATCCCTCGATCACGTCGCGCGACTGGCGGCCGATCGCCGTCGGCGGCGAGAACGGCTACATCGCGACGGACCCCGAGCGGCCCGACATCGTGTTCGGCGGCGGCGTCAGCCGCTTCGACGGCCGGACGCTCCAGGAGCAGGACGTGGATCCCACGCTGGCGTACCCGGGCGACTACCGCGGCGAGTGGACGCTGCCGCTCACGATCTCGCCCCGCGCGCCGCACGCGCTGTATTTCGGCAACCAGTTCGTTTTTCGGACGCTGGACGGCGGAGGGCACTGGGAAAGGATCAGTCCCGATCTGACGCGCGAGGCTCCCGCCGTGCCGGCGACGCTCGATCCGGCCACCGCGGCCGACAGCGCGACGGCCGGCCCGCGGCGGGGGGTGGTGTACGCGATCGGAGCCTCGCCGCTCGTCGACGGCCTGCTCTGGTGCGGCACCGACGACGGGCTCGTCTGGCTGACGCGCGACGACGGCAAGACCTGGTCGAACGTGACGCCGCCGGCGCTGACCGCGTGGTCCAAGGTCGGGATCCTCGAGGCGTCGCACTTCGACGCCGACACGGTCTACGCGGCGGTCGACCGCCACCGGGTCGACGACCTCGCCCCCTACGTGTACCGGACGCGCGACGCCGGGAAGACCTGGACGGCGATCGCCCAGGGAATCCCGGCCGGCGCCTTCGTCAACGTCGTGCGCGAGGACCCGGAGCGCCGCGGGCTTCTCTACGCCGGCACCGAGACGGGTGTCTTCCTCTCGTTCGACGACGGCGACCACTGGCAGCCGCTGCAGCTGAACCTGCCCAATTGCTCCGTGCGCGACATCTCCGTGCGGCGCGGCGATCTCGTCATCGGGACGCACGGGCGGTCGTTCTGGGTGCTCGACGACGTCTCGCCCCTGCGGCAGCTCGACGCGAAGGTCGCGGCCTCCGACGCCTGGCTCTTCGCCCCGCGGACCGCGGTCCGCCTGAACCCGGCGGGATTCCAGGGCACGCCGGATCCGAAGGACGAGCCCTCGGCCGAGAACCCGCCGCGCGGGGCGATCCTCGACTACGCACTCAGGACGGCGCCGGCCGCGCCGGTCGTGATCGAGATTCTCGACGCGAAGGGCGACCTCGTGCGCCGTTTCGCGAGCGACGAGAAGGCCGAGCCTCCCGACCTGCAGAAGATCCAGGTCACCGAGGACTGGGTCCCCGCGCCGGCTCCGCCCGGGGCCTCGGCCGGGATGCACCGGTTCGTCTGGGACCTTCATTACCCGGCGCCGAACGAGCTCCGGCGCGGCCGGCGCTCGTCGGCCGCCGGCGTCTGGGCGCCGCCCGGGCGCTACACGGTGCGCCTGTCGGCCGGCGGCCGCGCGCTGTCGCAGTCGCTCGTAGTCGAGAAGGACCCGCGCGTGCCGGCGTCGGACGCGGACCTCGTCCGGCAGTTCGAGCTCGCGCGCGCGATCGAGGCGCAGAGAGTGAAGATCGCGGCCGCCCTCGGCGAGGCCGCGGAGCTGCGCCGGCAGGCGGCCGCGCTCGCCGACAAGGCCCTGGGGGAGCCGGCGGGGGCGCTCGCCGAATTCGAGCAAGCGCTCGTTCCCGTGGCGGGACCGGACGTCCGCCCCGAGCTGTTTTACAACCTCTCCGACGCGGCGCCGGCGAGCCTGCTGCGGCTCTCGGTTTCGCTCGGGCGCCTGCAGGGCACGGTGGAGAGCGCGGACGCGCCGCCCACGCCGGACGCCGCGGCCGGCTTCGCCGAACGCCGCGAGGCCGCCGACCAGAGCCTCGCCGCCTGGCGTGAATTTCTCGGCGCCGAGGTCCCGAAGGTGAACCGGGCCCTCGGGGCCGCCGGTCTTCCGGGCCTCCGGCCCGGGGGTTGAGCGCTCCGGGGATCCGGGTGAGCGCGGGGATCCGTCTCTCCGTCCTTCCGGTTCCGGGCGCGGGCCCGGCGGCGGTCCCGTTTTTCCTCGGGCGCAC
>Ga0326726_10002324_pt1 | contig 17516 bp, 15 predicted proteins | sample MHFenrmetagenome_2_FD_207603 | JGI IMG/M metagenome (GOLD analysis project Ga0326726, IMG submission 207603) | Lab enriched peat soil microbial communities from Michigan Hollow, Ithaca, NY, United States - MHF15MN | ecosystem: Environmental > Terrestrial > Soil > Wetlands > Peat | place: USA... | reverse complement strand
CCGGAGCCGCGTGGCCGCCCGCTGCGCCGGAGTGCGGGGGAGGTGGTCCATGAGCTGCTCGCCTCCCGGCAGTCGATTCTCCTGGCCCTCGCCGCAGCCCGGGGGCGGAGCGGGGACAGTGAGCGGTGTGCGTGAGCGGTTTGCGGTGAACGGAGAGCAGCGAGTGGTGAGTACTGACGGTGAGCGGGAGCAGGACAGGTGGGCGAACAGATGACCGGGACCGTGTCCTCCCGAGAGCAGCGAGGGATCTCCGAGGCGGCCCGGTCGGAGATCCCTCGGCTGCCGCCTGACTCGCCACGGTGCGCTATGTCACCCCCGTCCACCGCGCCAGCATCTACGCACTGCTCGTGGAGGAGGACAGCGCCATGTGCTTGGACTGTCCCCCCTCGGCTCTCCGGATACGCCGTCCGGCTGACCGCAGGGCCCCGCAGGCAACCAATCCACTCATTGGCCCTCACCCGCCCGGCAACTCCACCCTCGCGGCTACCTGCGGCATCGGCCGCGGGATCGTCGGATCTCCTTCGCGCAGCGGGAACCCCAGCCCCAGTCGCGCCGCGAGGGGCTCCGGGACACCCATGGCGCTGCCGTGCTCGTCCAGCCAGCCGAGCAGCTGCCGGATGCTCCCCGTGGCCAGGGCCAGGCTGGTGTCGGCCGCACCATAATAAAGGAAGAGGGTGTCCCCGTCGGCCCCGATGGTGTAGCCACACGGAAAGGCGACGTTGCAGACGTCGCCCTCGCGTTCGTACGGCGCCTCCGGCCCGAAGACCCACATCTCGCCGCGCAGCAGGCACTGATCGGGGCGGGCGAGGTCCAGCAGCGCCAGCCCCAGCCGATACAGGCTGCCCGACGCCGTGTGCCGGACGCCGTGATAGAGCATCAGCCAGCCGCGCGGCGTCTCGATCAGCGGTGGCGAGAGCCCCACCTTGTTCGCATCCCACCATGCTCCCCGCCGCGCCTGCAGCACCAGTTTGTGACCGCCCCAGTTCCTGAGGTCCGGCGAATAGGAAATCCATACGTGGCAGCCGGAGTCGTGCATCGGCCGGTGCACAAGGGCGAAGTTGCCATCGATCCGACGGGGCAGGAGGGCGGCGTCCTTATCGTCCGGCTGCATCACCAGGCCGCAGCGCTCGAAGTGCCGAAAATCCTCCGTCAACGCCAGCGCCACCCCGGGCCCGCCCCGGCTGTACGCCGTGTAGGCAATGGCGTACTTCCCGAGCTCCTCCATATAAGTGATACGGGGATCCTCCACTCCCCAGACCTCCTCGGGATAGCGTTCGGGATCGGCCTGGAAGGTGGGTGTCGGGTCGATGACCCAGCCGTCCACGCCGTTGACCGAGCGAGCGGCGCACAGGTGGGAGTGGCCCCTGCGGTCCTCCACCCGACAGAGGAGCAGCGTGGTGCCATCGGCCAGCCGGGTCGCCCCGGCGTTGAAAACGGTGTGGGCCGGATAGGGCCAGTCAGCCGCGGTCAGAATCGGGTTCAGCGGATGCCGCTCGAAGAGGATCGGGTAATGCTGCCGTGGTGTCATTGTCTGCCGGGTCGCCGGTTGTGCATCAGGTGAGGTCAGCCCGTTCGGCTGAACGCATGTCCCACAGGGCAAGGAGGAAGGAGAGCGTCGATTCCGCGCCCTGGTTCTCATTCACGCGGTCGGCGTGCAGTCCGTCGCGGCAGCCGCCGGTCGTGGCGTCGTACACCGACTGCTGCAGGTGGTTCTGGCCGAGAAACCAGTCGAAGGCTGAGCTGGCGTACCGGGACCAGCGGGCGTCACCGGTGATCCGATGGGCAGCGAGGCAGGCGGAGACCATGCCGCATGCCTCTACCGGCTGCTGATCGAAGCGCGCGGGGACCGTCCCCCGGCGGTAGAAGCCGTTGGAGCCGACCGGTGCGAAGTAGCCATCGGGCGTATGCTGCAGCGATCCGAGCCAGTCGAGCGCCGCCGTCCCGACGATGACCATGTCATCCCGGGCCATGGCGGTGCCGGAGACGATCAGGGCCTGGGGCAGGCGGGCGTTGCAATAGGTCACGTGGTCTTCGAACCAGGGCCAGTCCTCGGCGCTGGCCCGGTCGAACAGGTCCATGAGCCTCGCCGTGAGCAGCTCCCGCATCGCCTGCACGCTGGTGTCGCCCTGGAAGGCGCGGAGGTACTCGTCGATGCCCAGCAGCGCGTAGGACCAGGCGCGCGGACTCGAGAGATGGGTGAGCACCGGCAGAGCCGCATGGAACAGATCGCCACCGAGGCTCCGCCGGCCCGGATCGGTCGCGCGTCCCACCACGGTCCCCAGTGCCCAGAGGGCCCGGCCATGGCTGTCCTCGGAGCCGCGAGCCTCGCCCCAGGTCCGGGCGTAGGTCAGGAAATTCCGGAACCGGCCGGAGGCCGGATGGAAGGCGTCGCTCACGTAGGCCAGGTAGCGTGAGGCGAGAGCGCGCACCGTGCGGCGCTCCACGCTGCCGGCCTCCTCGAGCAGGACCATGAGCATGAGCGCCCGGGCGTTGTCGTCGAGGCAGTAGCCCTCGGCGTATCGCGGCACCACGAACGAGGCGTGCTGCAGCACGCCGGTGTCGTCGGTCATGCACTGCAGATGGTCGAGGTTCAGCTCCGGCAGACTGGCCGGGCGCTCGGCCAGCGTCCGTGCATGGAAGGCGCTCCGCCGGCGCTCGGCATGGCTGGCCACGGCCGATTCCAGGCTGGTGACATGGCGCCGGGCCACCGCCGCCCAGGCCATCCCGCGCCCGTGCTCCGCCGCCCGCCGGCGCATGGCCCCGCAGCGCACCTCGTCTCCCAGGAGACCGATGACCTCGCGGGCGATCGCGCCGGAATCCCGCCACGGGACCAGGATACCCCGCTCGTCGGCGAGGAGCTCGCTGGCATAGCGGTAGGGCGTGGAGATGACCGCCTTGCCGGCGCCCACGGCGTAGGCCAGCGTACCGGAGGTGCTCTGTTCCGGCTTGAGGTAAGGGGTGATGTAGACATCGGCCGCGGAGAGGAACTCGCCCAGCTCGGCCTGGCTCACGAACCGGTTGTGGAAGATCATGCTGGCGTCCACGCCCAGCCGCTGGGCCCGGGCTTCCAGCATCAGCCGATAGGTCTCGCCCGACTGCTCCAGCACGTGCGGATGGGTCGCTCCGAGCACGATGTAGACCGTGTCCGGGTACGCCTCCAGGATCGCGGGCAGCGCGTCCACTACGTACTCGATTCCCTTGTCCGGCGAGAGCAGCCCGAAGGTGAGGATCACGGACTTGCCCTCGACACCCAGCCGGTCCTTGTCGCCGGAGGCGAACATCACCTCCGGGATACCATGGGGGATCAGGTCGATCTTTTCCGGGGCGACACGGTGCACCTGCTGCAGCAGCGCGGAACTGTGCTGGCTCATGACGACCAGCCGCTCCGACAGGCGGACAATCTCATCCATCACCCGGCGCTGGGTCGGGTCCGGGTCGGCCAGGATGGTGTGCAGGGTGGTCACGATCGGCATCCTGAGCTCGCTCAGCAGGGGAAGCACCAGGCTCCCCGCCTTGCCCCCGAAGATGCCGTACTCGTGCTGCAGCGAGACCGCGTCTACCGTGGAGACATTCAGGAAGTCCACCGCGCGGCGGTAGGAAGCGACGTCGTTCTCTTCGATCTCGAACCGGACCATCGATGGGTAGTCATGCCGCCGGCCCGCGTCATTCATGGCCACGACGAAGCAATCCACGGCCGGGAACTCCCCGGCGATCGCCGCGCTCAGATCGGTGGTGAAGGTGGCGATGCCACACTGGCGAGGCAGATGATTCCCCAGCAGCGCGACTCGCCGCAGGAGCGGGGGGCCCGGGGCGTGATCGCCACCATGACCATTGGACCAGGAGAGCGGCGCCGAGGACGGTAGCGGCGGAAGTGCGAGAGCCAAAGGACCAGCCTGCTGGCACTATAGGGAGGGAAACCGGCAACTGCGGTGGGCCGGGTGTCACGCCAGCGTGGCGAAGCCGGGAATCGGCCGCGACAGGGGACCGGTCGGCGCCGGCGATCGGTCCTGAGGAATGGCTCTGAAGTATACCCCCCTGTCCCCGTGCCTGCGCGGTTCGGGGAGCCGGGGTCACTCCGCCTCCCCCACGAACTTGTCACGCCGGCGGTAGGCCATCAGGGCGATCCCGGCGCAGACTGCGAACGCCGGCAGGATCAGGATGAGCATCCCTCCGTACATGGCCTGCATGAACCTGGCCATCGCGTCGATGCCGGTGACGCCGGCGCACCAGTACTCCCAGGCCATGACTGTCCTTTTCCGTCAGGGCCGCAGTAAAACCATCCGGGCGGCATCGCGCCACAGATGGTTCATCAGGAGCAGCACGAAGATCAGCCCCGGGATAAGACTCCAGAAGAGAAGCCGGCGCTCATACTTGAGGTGCATGAAGAACATCACCCCGATCCCCGCCTCCACCACCGCGAGCGCCAGCAGCGCCGATAGCAGGACGCCGGCCGCAAGACCGGCGTACGTGAGGGCGACCTCCACTCCCACGATTAGCAGCAGTCCGATCCAGATTGCGACGTACAGCCTCATTCCAGGCTCGGTGGTCGATTCCATGGAGGCCATGTCCTGCCTTTCACTCACGAGATACCTCCGCGGGCGTTCATCAGGTAGACCAGCGGAAAGACGAACATCCAGACTACGTCCACGAAGTGCCAGTAGAGTCCCGTGGTTTCGACGTGCGCTGCGTCGAAGCGGCCGCGTCTGAACCCGATGGCAATGACGGTGAGGGCCACGACACCCGCCGTGACGTGCAGCAGGTGGAGGCCGGTAATGCTGAAGAAGGTGCCCCCGAAGAGAGCGGATCCGCCCAGCGGGTTGGTGGAAGTACTCCACCCCTCGGCGAACATCTTGAACCACTCCCGCAGGTGCAGGCCGGCAAAGGCGGCTCCCAGCAGCGCCGTGAGGCCGAGCCACCGGACGCTGGATTCACGCCGGTCCGCCTGGGCAGCGGCCACGGCGAACAGCATGGTGAGGCTGCTGGTCAGCAGGACCGCGGTCATGACCATGCCGTTGAGGATAGTCGGCATGAAGGCGAACGGCCGGGACCAGTTCGGGCTCCCCGCCCGCAGGTAGCCGTACCCGAACAGGATGGCCCCGAAGGTGGCGGCATCGGCGATGATGAACAGCCACATGACCAGCTTCCTGGACTGGATGCCGAATGGGGACTGCTCGTGCGATTCCTCGTGGGCGGCTTCAGGTCCCATGGCCAGGGCCATCTCGGATTGCGTCACGTCACCTCCGGCGGCGGGTCACAGCCGCGTTGCGAGGACCAGCAGGAGATACAGCCAGAGGACATCCATGAAGTGCCAGTAGAGCGACGCCGCGCCCAGCGCCGCCCGGGGAGGGCCGGCACTCGCGGCGCGAAGCCGGGCGAGGACATACCCCAGCGCCGTCACCCCGCCGAGCAGGTGCAGTCCGTGCAGGGCGGTGAACACGTAGAAGAAGTCGCTCGCGGGGTTGGTGGCCAGGAAGAGGCCCCGGGCGGCGAGACCGCGCCAGGCGATGACCTGGCCCGCGATGAACAAGAGCCCCAGCGCCATGGTGGCGGAGAGCCAGGCCACCCCCGGGCCGCTGAACGCCCCCGCCCGTCCCTCGAGCGCCTCGAGCGCCCAGTCCACCTCGAGCCGGCGACGCCCCGCTTCCAGGGTTGCGCTGCTCGCCAGCAGCAGCAGCGTGTTGAAGTAGAGGATCCTCGGCAGGGCGACATGCTGCCAGTCCGCGCCCGAACCCTGCCGGACCACCATCGCGCTGGTGTAGGCCGCGAAGGAGAGCGTGATGGTCGCGATGCCGACCCACACCCCGGTGCGCGCCGGGGAAGAGGGCGGGCTCAGCTTCAGGGTGTCCACCTCAGGCCGTCCCGCCGGCGGTCGGGGCGGCCTGCATGACGAAGTCGCCCTCCGGGCCGGTGCGGCCGTACTCATCGGGACCGTGGGCCACGACGGGGTGCTTTCCCCCGAAGTTGTCGAACGGCGGCGGCGAGGGGACCGACCACTCGAGCGACGTGGCCTGCCAGGGATTGTCCGGCGCCTTGGCCCCGCGCAGGCGGCTCCAGACGAGGTTGACCAGGAAGATGAGCTGCACCGCCCCGGTGAACAGGGCCGCCGCGGTGATGAAGCGGTGCAGCGGCAGCGAACCCTTCATGTAATCGTCGGTGAAGGCGGAGTAGCGGCGCACGTTCCCGGCCAGGCCGAGATAGTGCATCGGCATGAAGGTGGCGTAGACCCCGATCAGGGTAAGCGTGAAGTGGATCTTGCCGAGGGTCTCGTTCATCATGCGACCGTACATCTTGGGGAACCAGAAGTAGGTGCCCGCGAAGATGCCGAACATCGCGGCGACACCCATCACGAAGTGGAAGTGGCCCACCACGAAGTAGGTGCCGTGCAGGTAGGTATCGATGGACGGCTGGGCCAGGAAGAATCCGCTGATCCCACCGCTGACGAACACCGAGATGAATCCGAGGCAGAACAGGCAGGCGGTGGTGAGCCGCAGCCGGCCCCCGTAGACCGTCCCGATCCACAGCAGCACCATGATCGTGGCCGGGATGGTAATGATCAGCGTGGGGACCGAGAACAGCGTGGCGGAGAGCGGGTTCATGCCGCTGAGGAACATGTGGTGCCCCCAGACGGTGTAGCTCAGGAACGCAATGGCGGCCATGCAGGCCACGGCGACCTTCGGGCCCAGCAGCGGCTTGCGGGCGAAGACCGGCAGGATATGCGAGATGATCCCGAAACCCGGCAGGATGGCGATGTACACCTCCGGATGCCCGAAGAACCAGAACAGGTGCTGCCACAGGAGTGGGGAGCCGCCGGAGTGCGGCTGCAGCCGGTCGCTCACCACCAGCCCGGCGGGAATGAAGAAGCTGGTGCCGGCCACCCGGTCGAGGATCAGCAGGATGCAGGCGGGCAGCAGTACCGAGAACGCGATCAGGCCGATCACCGCGGTGATGAACCAGGCCCAGGTGGAGTACGGCATGCGCATGAACGTCATGCCGCGCGCCCGCAGGTCCAGGGTGGTCGCGATGAAGTTGAGCGCGCCGAGCAGCTGGCCCACGCAGAAGATGGCGATGGAGAGGGCCCACAGCGTCTGTCCGCCACCCTGGCCGGGCCCCGCGTCCTTGCCGATGGCGCTGAGCGGGGCGTAGGCGGTCCACCCCGACAGCGGCGGCCCGTCCGGCACGAAGAAGGCCGCGAGCAGCACCAGGAAGGCGACCAGGGTAACCCAGAACGACATCATGTTGAAGCGCGGGAATGCCATATCCTCGGCCCCGACCTGGATCGGCAGCACGAAGTTGCCGAAGCCGGCGAACGGGGCGGTGGTCAGCACGAAGAACACCATGATCGTGCCGTGCATCGTCATCAGCGAGAGGTACAGTTCCGGGGTCATGACCCCACCGGCCGCGCGGGTGGGCGCCAGCCGGCCCAGTCCGGGGATGGCCACGTCGGGATAGGCGAGGTGGAACCGCATCAGCCAGGACAGCACCATTCCCGTGAGCACCGCGACCAGGGCCAGGTCGAGGTACTGCTTGCCGATGACCTTGTGGTCCAGGCTGAACACGTGGGTCCGGAGGAATCCCGTCGGCGGCACATGCTTCAGTACGCGGATCTTCTCGACCGTTTCCCGGAGTCCAACGGCGGGGGGCGCCGGAGTGTCTGGCATGGTTGCTGGCCTTTCAAGACCGCGGCTCACCCACCCGCGGGTGGGAGGTCCGGCCGAACCGTTATTGGGCGGCCTGCTCGGTCAACCACTGCGCGAACTGGTCCGGCGGCTTGACCTCGAGGTAGGCCCGCATGTTGAAGTGCCCCAGACCGCACAGCTGGGTGCAGACGATTTCCTTCTTGACGACCTCGGTCGCGGTGAACTGGAGCGGGATGACCAGCCCGGGCACGAAATCCTGCTGGACCCGCAGCTCGGGCACGTAGAAGGCGTGGCCTACGTCTTTCGCGTGCAGCGTGAGGAGCACCGGCCGGTTGACCGGCACCACCAGCGAGGCAGCGACGATATCGTCCCGCGCGGTAGTGTCGTTGGCGGGATCGAGCCCGAAGAAGTTGCCGTTGCCGTCGTCGATCAGCTCCGGATGGGGAACCCCGAACTTCCCGTCCGCTCCGGGATAGCGGAAGTAGTAGGCAAACTGCTCGGCCTGGACGTCGATGTGCAGCGCGTTGGGGTCGGGGGGCGACAGGAAGATCCCGGCCCAGACCCTGGTGCCCACCAGCGTCAGCACCAGGATCTCGATCCCCACCAGTACGGTCGCCAACACGACCATGGGGGTGGCCCCGCCCGGAAAGATCTTGACGGCGCGGCCGTCGCCGGCGTCGGCGTATTGCCAGACAAACACCGCCAGGACCAGCTGGGACAGCACGAACAACACGCCGGAGGCGATCATCGTCTCCCCCAGCTGGTGGTCGATGCCCGCCCCAAGCACCGAGATGTCGGGTGGCAGCCACCAGACGCGGGCGATGAACACCCCGGCGGAGACCGCGGTGATGACCGCCACGATCACGGCAAACAGTTTGCCCACGGTGGGTGGCCTCCGCTGAGGAGATGGAATCATCAACCGCCCGGGCCGTCCCTCCCGCTGGCGGACGGTCCGGTCACGCGCCCCGCTGGGGGCCGGCGCTCAGTAGGGCAGCGCCTTGAAGACGAAATCCGCCTTGGCTTCGCTCCCGCCGACCGTCACCTCCTGGGTCTGGGTGCCGAAGCGCTCGTGCCAGGCGATGAGGGTGTACTTCCCGGGCGGCAGGTCCGGGATGGTGAACTTGCCGTTGCCGTCGGTGGTGGCGAAGTGGGCGGTACCCAGCACTGCGAAGTACCCGTGCATCCAGGGATGCACGTTGCACTTGACCGCGATGAACTCCGGCTTGTCGTAGGACGCCTTGATGGGCGGGGAGCCGGCCGGCTGGGACTTGTTCCACTCGGGGTTGGCCTTCGCCAGCGGGTGGATGTTGTGGGACGTCTGATCGTCGTTGTAGATCTCCAGCGGCTGGCCCACGTGCATCACCGCTACGTGGGGGAGGTACTCGCAGCCCTTCTGGTCGTAACGGACCGTCTCGGTCGGCGCCGGCCCGGGCTGATCGCCCGCCGATACATACACCACCACATTCGCCAGAGTGCTGCCGGGACCGGTGACGACGCTCTCCGTCATCACCGGCGTCGGGTGCTGCTTCTCGCAGCTGGGCTCCTTGGCCATGTCGATCTTCAGCATCTTGGGCGGCGTGCCGGTGAACGTCACGGTGCCGTTGATGCCGCCGGCGCGGGGCGCCGGCGCCGGTCCGGCCGCGATGGTGGACGTGGCCAGCACCAGCAGGGCTATTGAGGCAACATGTTTTGTGCACATCGTATGAACCGTTCCTGAGGAGTCAGAGGGATCGCCTCACTGCCCGCCCTCGTCCGGGCCGATCGGCTTGAGCTCGGCCGCATGGGAGGGCAGCCAGGCGTGCCAGGCCGCAGCCTCCGGGGTCTGGAGCGGCTGAAGCGTTCGGAGGAAGTGCACCAGATCCCAGGCATCCTCCGGCTTGATGTTGTCAGCAAAGGAAGGCATCGGGGTGCCGTCCAGCCCCGTCATGAAGATCCGGTAGAGATCCTCGTTGGTTTCGCCACACTTGAAGCGGGACCCGGAGGAGAAGTTGTACGGCCGGATCGGATTGTCCTTGCTGTCGGTGAGAGTGGAGGCGGACGGACCGTCGCCGTGCCCGGCGGGGCCATGGCACTTCCAGCACTCCATCTTCTGGAACAGCCCCCGGCCGCGCAGAATGCTCTCCATGTCCGCGGGGGTTTCGGCGGGGATGCTGATCGGTGTGCCCGCGCCCTGGGACTTCCACCGGGGGGAGAACGACTTGATGTACGCCACCAGATCCACCCTAACCTGACGGGTCAGCGGCCCCCAGGGCGGCATGTTGGTAGTCACGAACCCGCGGGTGATGGCGTGAAACAGGTCCGCGTCGGTCGGCAGGGTGCCGGTCGGAGTCGAGCGGCACTTGAAGGTGGCAATGGTGAAATCCCGGGGCCTGGGATCGATCCACTGGGCGTTCTCTCCAAGGCCGTCGCCCTCCTTGCCGTGACAGCCGATGCAGTACCGGCGGTAGTGCTCCTTGCCCGCCGCTGCGTTGCCCTGCATTCCGTCCACCTGGGCCTCCTGGGCCCGGAGTGGTGCCGCGCCCGAGGCCAGCAGGCAGAGGCTGAGGCCTGAGACGAGTGCCGCGACTGCATTGCTCATTCTCATGCGGGCCTCCGGTCAGAAGTCGAAGTCGAGAGCCAGGAGCACGCTGGTGCTGCGGACGCCGGTGCTGGGCGAAAGCGGATCGAGCCCGACTCCGTCCCCGCTCAACGGCACCATGCCGGTGGTCTTGGTAAACGACAGCTCGCCGACCACGGCGAGCCCAGCCCGACTGTACATGATGGGATACCAGCGATAGCCGAAGGTGAACGCATCGATGTTCCCCAGCTTCTTCGGCGTCGCCGGATCGGCCTGCCGCGACATCCGGATGATCTCGTCGCGCTGGGTGAAGACCAGCTGGGGACTGACGTAATAGTGCAGTTCCACCAGCCCGCTGTTCCAGGTGGCGTTGCGGGTGCCGCCGGCGAGGTCCTTGTTGTCGGAGCCGTGCATGAACAGCGGCAGCAGCTCCAGCTTGCCGAGGAAGAAATCCCCCACCGCTCCGACCCGGTAGAACGACTTGCCATTGCTGCCAGTGCCGGGAATCGGCTCACCGCCGCTGGTCTCGAAGCTGGTGGGCCGCTGGCCGACGTATCCGTACAATCCGATCCGCTCCAGCCCGAGCTTGCCGGCCTCGAAGGCCTGGCTCAGCGTGAACGTGGCATCGTAGCTGCTCTTCGCCGAGGGCAGCCCCGGGACCCCGTCGACGCTGCCGAGGACGGCGACGCTGAAGCGGGTGTAGCTGTTGGCCGAATGCCCCAGCCACTCCGCGCCGATCTGGTTGTCGCCCAGGCCGAAGTCGGTACCATCTCCCGCTGGCACGAAATGGTAACTCTGATAGAACGTGCCGTTGCTGGAGAGCATCATGCTCCGCTTCTCGGACAGCATGTTGTCCAGCTCGAATTTGCCGATCTTGAGGTTGGCCCAGCGGGAGCGGAACAGGTTGTCGAAGCGGACGAACGCGGCCTCGATCCCGACCCCTTCACCATCCGCGACCGTAGGCACGAAACCGAAGGTGATGTCCTTGTAGAGGGTGCCCAGCATGAGGAGGTCTGCGCCGGAGATATCGAACCCCGACTGGGTCAGGGTCTTCTCCACCGTTCCGCCGACGCCGTCGTCCACCGGCTGGTGGGTGGTGCGCTCCAGCCGCCACCCGGGAGTGGTGCGGATGGCGAAGGGGATGTAGGAGGGGTTGACCCAGATCGGGGAGTCGCGGTCGTTGCCGATCTGGTAGCCGTTGTCCTTGAACGTCTGCCCGAAGGCGTTGAGCTCAGGCCAGGCGGTATGACAGGCCGAGCAGGGAAGGTTGTACTTTCGCGCGAAGGCGGGGATCGATGCCGCGCGGTGAACGCTGAAGCTGGTCCCTGACCGGGCCGGGAGCACCCCGCTGGTCGCCGCGATGTACTTCTCGTAGGCGGCGGCGCGTCCCCGGCCGCCATCGACGTCACCCGGAGTGGACTCAGTCGGGTGGCTCGGAGGCATTATCGCCGCCACTTTCGACGCCGATCCCAGCAGCAGGGCGCCACAGACCAGCGACGTACACGACCAGGCCCACGGCCGACAACCCTTCCCCTTCACAGACCAGCCGGTCATACCGCCTCCTGAGGTGAGAGGTGCGCGGTAGGGGATCGCGAACAGATGGCGAATAGATGGACTCTTTCTCCGACCTGGGTGCTGCAAAACAGCGGTGCTGTGATAGCCTGGTGTGTGCGCCTGCTGGGGGGAGTCCGCGCACAAGCCGCGACTGGCGACGGGTCGCACGCTGGGACCGTTGGTGGGGAGGCTGACATCACGGCGGGCACCGCAATACCTCGACACGGTTGGCGCGCAGGCCGGGTCCGGGGTCGACTTTCTGGCCTATGGCGAGATAGCATTCTGGGGATTCTCTGTCAAGAGCTTTTCATGCCAGAGGAAGGTCAGTCTGGCCCACTACTTAACGCCGATTAACGCCGACCTCAAGTTTCGCAGAGACAGCACGGCTCCCTCGCTCGCGGGACATCGTCGCGACAGCCATATGGCAGAGCCGATCCTCCCCGAGGGCCATTCGAGTGGCGGATGAACGGCAGCGGCGCTTCCTCAACGACGAGCTAGCCGCTATGTATCTCCGAACCGGGCGACACGCCGAGACCATCCGCATCCTGAGATCGGCCCTCGGGGGTGGCACCGTGGGACCGAGCCTGTACATCACCCACACCGAACTCGAGGCCCGTCTGGCCGAGGCGTTCGATTCCGCCGGCCGGGCAGATAGCGCGCTCTCCTACTATGGCGAGGTGCTTCGGGCCTGGGATCACGCCGATCCCGAGTTCTCGGCCCGACGTCAGTCGGTGGAGCGGGCCATGCTGCGACTCGGCGGGGTACCGGCCCGCGCCCCGTCCTGACTCAGGGCCTTACTCTTCCATAATATGGAAACTCGCGGACTCGGTCCTGTCGGGAGATCGCCCTTCCACTGCGGCCGTCCGGCCACTCGTTCCCCATGAACCGCAAGAAGTTTCTGCTGCTGTCCGGCGTGGTGGCATCAGGCATCGCGCTCCCTGTCGTGGTGCGATGGACGCGGTATGCGGGCCGCGACAGGCCCCTGCTGCACCCCGGGTCCCTGGCGCACCTGTTCGACGACGAGACCATCCGCGGGATAGGGCTCGCCTACCGGTCTGCCACACCCTCGGAGAATGCGGCGCGGCAGCTGACCGGGTTGTTGCTCACCAACCCGGGCGGCCCGGCAATCTCCGCGGACGACGACTCAGCAGTAAGGCGGGTGTTACAGGGAAAAGTCCATGGCGACTTCGAAGCGGGCAGAATCGTCATGGTGGACGGCTGGATACTGTCGGTCACGGAAGCCCGTCAATGCGCCCTGTTCTCGATTGCGGCGAACCAACCCGGGTGAACGGCGGGCGGAGACGCCTCACCTCGTAACGGCGATATCGACATGCACACCGATGCAAGACTGCTCGACAACGATTCCTTGATAGAGGGCGATCTCTGCATCGTGGGGGCAGGCGCCGCCGGCATCACCATGGCGCTGGAGTGGCTGAATACTCCCCGGAAGGTCATCCTGCTCGAGGGTGGCGGCTTCGAATACGATGACAAGGTCCAGGAGCTGTACCGGGGGAAGACCACCGGCCAGCCGTATTATCCGCTGAAGTCGACCCGGCTGCACTATTTCGGAGGGACCACAGGACACTGGGGCGGATTCTGCTCGATTCTCGACCCAATCGACTTCGTCAAGCGAGACTGGGTGAACGAGAGCGGCTGGCCGATGGCGCAGCCGGACATTGTGCCATTCTACAAACGGGCCCACGAGTACCTGGACCTCGGGCACTATGACTACACGGCGGCCTACTGGCAGGAACAGAATCCCGACTTCGTGCCGTTGCCGCTGAACGAACAGATCGTCTGGAACAAGATCTGGCGATTCAGCCCTCCGACACACTTTGGCGCGAAGTACCGGGACACGGTGGTCAATGCGCCCAACATCGCGTTGTACACCTACGCCAACCTGGTCGACATCCGAGCCACCGACAATGTCTCCGCCATCAGGGAAGTGATCGTCAGGAATCACGCGGGGAAGACCCACCGGGTCAGGGCGCGATACTTCGTGCTTGCCTGTTGCGCGATTCAGAATGCCCGGATCCTGCTGGCCGCCAATCGGCAGGCTGCTCGAGGCCTGGGGAATGATCGGGATCTCGTGGGCCGGTACTTCATGGAGCACATCGAAGTGAAATCGGCCGAACTCTGGCTCAATCACCCCAATGCCCTGAACTTCTACCTGCTGAACTCCCGGGCCCGGGTGGAGCTGGCCATCTCGGCCAGGAAGCAGGAGGAGTGCCGGATACTCAACGGAACGGCCTCGCTCCAGCCGCTTGCCACCGCCAGGAAGTTGAAGCCGGTGATCGAGACATGGTCAAACGATGACCCGCGGGAGAGCCAACAGGTCATGCGTGCCGACCAGGATCGAGCGGTGGGCAGCAGGATCTCCCGGATGCTTCGATCGAACAGGCATCGTGCGTTTGAGCTCGCTACCAGGATGGAACAGGCGCCCAATCCGGAATCGCGGGTTTCCCTCGACACGGAAAAGGACGAACTGGGTGTACCTCGTGCCATGCTGCACTGGGCCCTTGCACCCCTGGACAAACGAAGCATCAGGAAGCTGTATGAGCTGATCGGACAGGAGATGGGAGCCGCCGGAATCGGCCGCGTCCAGGTGATGGAGTACCTGCGCGACGAGCATGACGATTCCTGGCCTCCGTTCACTGGAGGTGCTTGGCATCACATGGGTACCACCCGGATGAGTGAGGACCCGGCGAAGGGAGTCGTCGACCCTGATTGCCGGGTCTTCGGGATCGAGAACCTGTTTATCGCCGGCTCCTCGTGCTTCCCAACCTCCGGTGCGGTGAATCCGACGCTCACCCTGGTGGCGCTGGCGCTTCGCCTTGCCGATCACTTGAAAGGAAAGCTCACGAACGACCCGATTCACGCCTGACCTTCAGGCCGAGGCTGGGCACATTGTCGCACGCCTCCCGGTGACCGGTCGGCGTGACGCCCGCCTAGCCGACCTCGCCATTACGACCTATTCTTCGTGCAGTCTCTCGCTAATCTCCCGGGCACAAAGGCTCGAGCGTGACGGACGCGGTACAGCGCCTGTCGTTCGCCTTGTCCGACCGCTACCGGCTCGAGCGCGAGCTGGGGCAGGGCGGGATGGCCACGGTGTATCTGGCCCACGATCTCAAGCATGATCGCCGGGTCGCGATCAAGGTGCTGCGGCCGGAACTGGCCGCGGTGATCGGCGCGGAACGGTTCCTCCGCGAGATCAAGACCATCGCCACGCTGCAGCACCCCCACATCCTCGGCCTGATCGACAGCGGTGAGGTGGGCGGCACCGCCTTCTACGTGATGCCGTTCGTGGAGGGGGAATCGCTGCGGGACCGGCTGACCCGGGAGAAACAGCTCCCCATCGCCGATGCCGTCCGCATCGCGAGCGAGGTCGCCGCCGCGCTGGACTATGCCCACCGCCACGGAGTGATCCACCGGGACATCAAGCCGGAAAACGTCATGCTGCACGACGGGGCCGCGCTGGTCGCCGACTTCGGGATCGCGCTCGCGGTCTCGAGCGCCGGCGCCACCCGGATGACCGAGACCGGGATGTCGCTCGGCACGCCGCACTACATGAGTCCCGAGCAGGCGATGGGGGAGCGGGAGATCACCGCACGGTCGGACGTCTATGCCCTCGGCGCCATGACCTACGAGATGCTTCTGGGTGAGCCGCCGTTCACCGGGCCCACCGCCCAGGCCATCGTGGCCAAGGTGATGACGGAGAAGCCGGCGCCACTCGTCGCCCGGCGCGAAACCGTCCCGGTGCCGGTGGAAGCCGCGGTGCTCACCGCGCTCGCCAAGCTGCCGGCGGATCGATTCGGGAGCGCCGCCGAGTTCGCCACCGCGATGCGGGGCGTGGCCAGTGTCCCAACGGAGGCACGCCCGCTCCGCGCGCCGCCGGCGAACCCGGTGCCGCTCCGGGCCGCGGTCCTGGTCGCGGGCCTCGCTACGCTCGCGGCAGGGTTCTTCGCCCACCGGGCGGCAACCCGCGCCCCGGCACCGGTCACCCGGCTCACGCTCGACCTGCCTGACCTGCGGGTGAACCACCTGAACTACGCCGGCGCCGCCTTTGCCATGGCGCCGGACGGCTCACGCCTCGCCTTCGTCGCGCAGCCCCCCGCCTCGCCCACCCAGCTGATGGTGCGGGAGCGAGGCGAGTTGACGACCCATCGGCTCGAGGGCACCGAAGGGGCGGATGGCCCCTTCTTCTCTCCCGATGGCCGGTGGATCGGGTACACCGCCGCCGGGAAGATCTACAAGATTGCGGCGAGCGGGGGGGCGCCGATCCTGCTGGCGGACGCCGCGGCGGACGTCCTCGCGGCGGGAGCGTGGCTCAGGGACGACCACATCGTGTTCACCAATCGAACGTTCGCGCTGCTCTCCGTATCCGCCGCGGGTGGACCGGTGAAGGTGCTGGCGCCGCCACCAGCCGGCTTCGGGATCGTGTTCCCCACGGCCCTCCCCCGAAACGACGTCCTGCTCGTCACGGTCTGCGGCAACAACTGCGCCCAGATGACGCTGTCGACTCTCAACCTGAAGACCCTGGCGCTCGACACCCTGCTCTCCAACACGGCCCGGGCCTGGTACCTGCCGACCGGGCATCTCATCGTGGTACAGCAGGACGGCAGTGTGCGGGGAGGGAAGTTCGACCTCGACCGGCTCCGTTTCAAGGAGCCGCCGACGGTCCTGTTCACCCCGGTGCAGCTCGAGCTTGGGATCACCCCTGAGCTGAGCGTGGCAGACGACGGGACGCTGGTGTACCTGGCCGCCGACCAGGCCGGGCGCGGCGCTACCGTGGCCCGGGTCGATCGAACCGGCCACGGTACCTCGCTCGATCCCGATTGGGTGGCGAGCTTCACCAGCCTCGCGCTCGCCCCAGACGGGCGCCGCCTCGCCGTGAGTGCCCTGGACGGGGCGAACAACGTGCTCTGGGTGAAGCAGCTCGATGCGGGGCCGCTCACCCGCCTGAGCTTCGGCGGCACCCTCAACTATCGCCCCGCGTGGCGGGCCGACGGCCGGTCGCTCAGCTTTACCTCCGACGTGCAGGGCCCGTTCTCCTTCCTGTACCAGACCCGCGCGGATGGCAGTGCCAGGCCCGAACGGCTCATGCCGGGCGACACCTCCCAGGTGGATGAGGCGCTCTGGTCACGGGATGGCCGCTGGCTGGTGTATCGCACCGGGGTCAGCGCCGGTTTTCGTGACATCTACGCCCGGCAGCTTGCCGGCGACACGACCCGCATCACCGTGGCCGCCGGGCCGTACGACGAGTACATGCCCGCGCTCTCCCCCGATGGGCGCTGGATCGCCTACGTCTCGGTCGAATCGGGGCGGGAGGAAGTGTATGTCCGGCCCTTCCCCGACACCGACCGGGCGCGGTGGCAGGTATCGACCGCCGGCGGCTCCGCGCCGGCGTGGTCGCATTCCGGCCGAGAGCTGTTCTACGCGGACCGGGCCGACAGCCTGATCGTCATCGGCGTCACGCTGACCCCCGACTTCCAGGCGACATCCCGGCGGGCGCTGTTCGGGACCCGGCCGTTCGTGCAGCTGCCCTTCCATCGATCGTACGATGTCAGTCCCGATGACCAGTCCTTCCTGATGCTGCAGCGCTCCAGGGCATTCGGCGCCGAGGCCAATCGGCTGACGGTGGTGCTCAACTGGTTCCAGGAGCTGGACGCCAGAATGCGGCAGGCCCCGTGAGGGGCGGACTGGAGCGCCTCGCCGCGGCCCTGGCCGACCGGTATCGTGTGGAGCGCGAGCTGGGGCAGGGGGGCATG
>Ga0326726_10002323_pt1 | contig 17517 bp, 15 predicted proteins | sample MHFenrmetagenome_2_FD_207603 | JGI IMG/M metagenome (GOLD analysis project Ga0326726, IMG submission 207603) | Lab enriched peat soil microbial communities from Michigan Hollow, Ithaca, NY, United States - MHF15MN | ecosystem: Environmental > Terrestrial > Soil > Wetlands > Peat | place: USA... | reverse complement strand
TTCAGGCCTATTCACGGTCGGTCATGGCGCGGTCACGCCGCGCCGGGAGACACTCATGTCCAAGAACAATCCGGTGGAGAAGACGCCGCGCGGGCGTCGTGCATTCCTCGGTCAGCTCGCCGCGGGTGCCGCGGCCGGGGCTGGTGTGCTCGCATTCACGGGCGTCGCGAACGCGATGCCCGATGACGTCTCAATCATCGGGCGCTCCGGCTCAGCGCCTGATGCGGAACATTGGCTGGACGCGCTCAAGGGAAAGCACCGTCAACTCGTCGACGCCTACGCCGCGAACGACGCGTGGCCTCTCGGGTTCACGCACACGTTCCTCGCGACGCAGGGTCCCAAGGAGACGGCCGGCGCCGTCATCGTGCTACGGCACTTCGCGATGCCGATCGCGCTGCAGGACTCGCTGTGGGCGAAGTACAAGATCGGTGAGTCGCTCAAGATCACCGATCCGGCTACGAAGCAGATCGCGACCCGCAATCCCTATCTCAAGACGAAGCCGGGCGTGCTCCTGGCCGACGACATGGCGATCGACCGCCTGCTCGGGCGCGGTGTCATCGTCGGCGCGTGCAGCGTGGCGCTCGCGGTGCTGAGCGGCATGTTCGCCGCCAACGCCGGTGTGAGCGCCGACCAGGCGAAGCAGGAGTGGACCGCGGGCATTCTCCCCGGCATCACGCTCTTACCGTCGGGCGTGTGGGGCGTGAACCGCGCCCAGGAGAAGGGCTGCACCTACGTCGCCGGCGGCGGCTGATTCCGGCCGACGAACGACGTCGAGCGTGAACCCTCAACGGCGCTCCTCACCTCTACGGCGAGGAGCGCCGCGGGCTATTTCTTCTGGAACACTTCGGTGAGCCCATTCGGGAAGATCGCGGTCAAGACCGTCCCACTGAGTGATGCCGAATACGTAAAGCCCGCCGTCTCATCGGTGATCGTGAGCGACGTGTTGTTCGCGGTGTACACGCCCGTGTCCGTAAAGACCCGCCCGTCCGCGAGCTTCATCGTCTCGCTGAACTTGCCGTTGTCGAACAGCGTCAGCACGTCGCTGTTGAGCGTGGCGCCGTCGGAGAACGTGAACGGCAGCGGGGACCCGTTGATCGTGCGAAGCGTGTAGTCGCCGGGGATCGTCTGAAGCGGGATCGTCGCGTTGTTGGTGTTGTCGCTGCACGCAGCCAGGCCAATGGCGAGCAGGGCGATGGACATCATTCTCACGGAGTTGTCCTCGGGTGGTGTGAGCCGTCCACTCCAGGGCAACTCTCAAACCGCAACCCGACCGCCGAGCCGAATCCCGTCGGTCAGCGAAGTCGATCCGCGTTCCGAGCGGCTACGGACGCGCTTGGGGTCGTCGCATCGACACGAGCTCGACCACCTCGTTCCCGCCTTTCGTCGTCATCTCACGCACCACGCCGACGCCACGACAGTAGATCTTGCGCTCCATGGTCTCCGGCTCGAGCGGGCTCCAGTCTTCCGTCGTGATGCAGCCGGAATAGCGTCCCGCCGGCACGCTCACGCTGTCGTCGACGCTCACGACGCGGCCCATGTCTTCGGCGATTCCCTTTCGGTACTCCTGGCGGTACGCGCCGCCGACGGTTGGACGAGCCTGCATGATGATTCCGGCGCGCGCGCCGGACACGCCGTGCTCCCAGGATCCGTTGGTGTTCGGCGTCTTCCCTTCGTACGAGGTCGTGGCTTCGCCCAGATACCAAACGGTGCCAGCGGTATCCTGCGCATACCAGTCGCGTGTGTCCTCGACGATCTTGCCGGCACGCCGCACGCGGTCGTGCACGACGACGACCGCCACGCCGCCGACTCGCTTCTTCTCCCGCGTTACCGTGATGCTGTCGACCGACGTCCGCGTCCCCTCGCGAATCGCGTAGACGTAGACTGCGCCAGGTTCGAGCGGGAAGAACGGATTCGTCACCGAGGCATCGCGAAACGCGCCGGGGTCGAAGCGCGGCACCGGAGGTGCGGTCGGCGCCGGCTGCGCGACGCCCGGTTGTGACGCCATCAGGCACGCCGACGCGCATGCCACCATCATTCGCCGCATTGTGCGGGCAATCCGTTCTGTCGTGTGTCTGCTAGTCACTTTGCGCTCCCCGCGGTCGCCTTCTGGCACCGCGCGACGAGTCGTGTGTCGCCGAGACGCTCGGCGCACGCCGGAAAACGTTCCGTGGGTCCGCGCCACAACAGCTCATCCACATCGTCGAAGAGCGGCGCGTCCGTCCGCAACGTCGCGAGACGCTTGAACAACAGCGCGAGCTCGAGGCGATTCCCGAGCACGTCTGGTGGAAAGCTCTCGATGGGGCCGTATCTGTTGATCAAGCGTGCGGCCGACACCGCGCCGATGCCAGGGACGCCCGGATAGCCGTCGGCCGAGTCGCCGACGAGCGCGAGATAGTCCGGAATCAACGCGGGGTCGACGCCGAACTTCTCGCGGACGCCGCTCGCGTTCCGAATCTTGTTGCCGCGGCGGTCGATCTGCACCACGCGATCGTCGCGGACGCACTGCGCGAGATCCTTGTCCGGCGTCCAGATGCAGACCTTCTCGACCCGCTCGTCGGCGGCAGCGAGAAACGCAGCAGACGCGAGCGCGTCGTCGGCCTCGAGCTCGACCATCGGCCACACGGCGACGCCCATCGCGGCGAGGGCGTCTTCGAGCGGATGAAACTGCGCGGCGAGCGCGGGCTCGATTCCATCGCCGGTCTTGTAGTCGGTCCAGAGATCGTTTCGGAACGATTCGATCACGTGGTCGGTGGCGACGCCGCAGTGTGTGCCGCCCGTCTCGAACAACTGGAGCACCGTGTTCAGCACGCCGATCACCGCGCCGAAGGGCGGATTCTCGCCGTTCGTGAATCGCCGCAGTCCGTAGAAGTGGCGGAACAGCTCGTACGTTCCGTCGATCAGATGAACGATCATGGGTCAGCGGCAGGAACGCGCAGCCGCGGCGGTGAGCGCGGCAGGCACGACGATGTTTCCAACGATGACGCGGACGCGCTCCGGCGTCGCGGTGGGACGACGAAACGTACGATAGGTGATCGGCTCGGCGAGCTGTCCGATCGTGTACAGCGCGCCGAACACCGCGAGCACATTGGTGCCGCGCTGCGCTGTCCGAGACGAGCCGAGGAGCATCGCGCTCACTCCAGCTTGCACGACGAGCATCGGCAGGCCGGGGGAGAGGGCGGTGCCGAAGCCGATGTAGAAATCGTCGGTCACGGGTCGCCATGCCGCGGCGGCAAGCACGAAGCGCGACAGGCGGTCGACGCGGCGCACCTTCCTATGAAGAACGATCATCGGTGTGGTGCCGGAGTGGGTCGGACGATTGCATCATCGTCCGCATAGCAACGAGATTGCTGCATGCCCGCCACCGCCCGCAAGCTCGCCCTCGTCACGGGCACGACCTCCGGCGTCGGCTCGGCGACGGCGACGCTGCTGCTCGAGCACGATTGGGAGGTGATCGGCGTGTCGCGCGGTGCGGCGGCCCGATCACATCCTCGATACCGTCACGTGCGGCTCGATCTCGGCGATCTCGCACAGGTCGTGAGCGTTCTCGAACGCGACGTCGCACCATCCATCGCGAACGGTGGCTGGTCCCGCGTCGCGCTCGTCAACAATGCGGCTAGCGCCGATCTCCTCGGGCCCGTGGAGAGGCTGGGCGCGCTCGAGCTGTCGGCAGTCCACTCGGTAAATTTCGTCGCGCCGGTCTGGTTGATGGGGTTCGTGTCCCGCCACACGCCGAAAGACGCAGTGCTGCGCATCGTCAATGTGTCCTCGGGCGCGGCGGTGCGCGCGCTTCCCGGGCTGGCCGCCTACAGCAGCGCGAAGGCCGCGCTGCGCATGGCCGGGATGGTGCTTGCGACGGAGTGGGAATCCACCGTCGAGCACGCGCCCACCCGCGCGAACGCCGCAATCATGAGCTACGAACCGGGCGCGGTCGACACGCCGATGCAAACGACGGCGCGATCCCAGGCGCGGTCCGAATTCCCATGGGTCGATCTGTTCATCGGCATGCGCGACCGTGGGATCCTGGTCGAACCCGAGGTGCCCGCCGTGGAGATCGTCGCGTTCGTCGAGGCCGACGGATCGCCCGTGTTTTGCGAGCGACGCCTCGGCCAGTAGCCGCTTCGCTACGCCGCTTTGGCCGTCTCGCGACGATGCGCGAGAATCCAGCGCACGTGCTCGCGCTGGTGATGATAGATCGCGGCGCCGAGGATGCCGGCCGCGATCACCAGGGCCAGCTGCGCTCCGCTGGCGCCGACGCCGCGCTGAAACCCACGGCTCGTCTCCATAGCGAGGGCGATGCAGGCGCATTCAGCCGCGACACGGCGGACGACCCGCGGGAACGGCAGCTCTCGTCGTCCGCGTGCCTCGGCGAGGAGATACCCGAGCACGGTCATGGCCGCGACCGGCTCGAGCAGCCGCACCATCTGCATCCCGAGGTCGCGCCGCGCGCCGGTCAGTCCGATCTCGAATCGCCAATGGCGAATGCCATCGCCGAGCGGCAAGAACGTCGCGACGAGGAGATACGCGACGATGAACGGGGCCGCCCGGCGCAGCGTCTCCGACTCGAATCGCCGGTCGGCGTGCGGTGGAAGGGCCGCGTGTGAGCACTCGAACCATGCCATGGCCGCGACGGCGCCAACCATCGCGATGCCTGCGACAGGATAGCGAAGCCACACGGGGAACGTCCCCATCGCCATCCACCCCGCGCCGACCGACGCGGCCCCCCGCGCGTCGAACAAGCCCGACGGTCCAAAGTGGTTGCGCTGCACCGCGCCGATGAGCCGCGCACCCACGAGGCCGAGCGGGAGCACTGCCAACATCCGAAGCGGCTGTTGCTCGGCGGACAGGCTCGCGACGACGAGGAGCGGAACGAGAAGGTAGATGAGGCCGATCAGCGGGATCTCGAGCGACAGACGACCGACGAGCTTCGCGTTCACGCGAATTCGGCGCGCGCTCGCGCGGACCAGGAGGGCTCCAGCAAGCGCGCCGGCGGTGTTGGCCAGCACGTCGAGCAGCGATGACACGCGGGCGGGTTCAAAGATCTGAATCGTCTCGATCGAGACGCTCAGCAACGCGCCGAGGATCGCCGCTTCGAGCAGCGAGGGCTCGTCGTCCGTCGCACGGGTGAGCGGATAGAGAAACCCGAGCGGCACGAAGAGCAGCACGTTGGCGACGACATCGAACCAATCGCCACTCGCCAGAAGACGAATCTCTCGCGGGCGAATGAAGCGAAACGGCGCGAGCGTGATGACCGCGATCACCCCGAGGAAGTAGAGCAACAGCACCAGACTCAACCTGGCGCGCGTCGGAGTGGGGCCGGTGGGGCGGGCGCTCATCGTCTTAAGGACGCGCGGGGCGGCGGCCACGTCATCGTCAAGTCAAACGGCTTGTGCTCGAGCGCCGCCGACGAGATCGTTGAGCGGTCACGGACGGCGCGATGCACTCGACGCATGCGGAGAGATCGCTGAATACAATCCACGGGGGGGACGCCCGCACCACACCCTACGCCGGCGCCGCGGCGCGCCTGCGTCACGAAGTAACCGGCGTCGCCGAGTCTCCACTGGTGCAGATCGCCACCGCGGCCGAAGGCATGCCGGGCTCGGTCAAGCTGTGTTATGGCGAGTCGGACGTAGCGACACCGGAATTCATCTGCCGGGCGGCGGGTGAGGCGGCGCTCGCCGGACACACCTTCTACACGCACCCGGCCGGCTACCCTGAGCTGCGCGAGGCGATCGCGACGAAAGTGAACGAGCTCCATGGCCTGTCGTATCGCCCGTCGGAGGTCATGAGCACGGTCGGCGCTTCGATGGGGATCTTCACTGCCGTTCGCGCATGCGTGGGCCCGGGCGACAACGCCGTCGTCGTCTCGCCGGCATACGCGATCTTCGTCAACGCGGTGACGATGGCCGGCGCCGAGGCGCGGAGCGTTCCGCTCGAGCGCGGCGGTGCGCGGTTCCACCTCGACGTCGATCGCGTGCGCGACGCCATCGACCGCAACACGCGCCTGCTGATCGTCAACAGCCCGTCGAATCCGACCGGCTGGGTGATCTCCGTCGACGAGCAGCGAGCACTCGCCGAGCTGGCCGAACGAAGTGGCGCGAGGATTCTGGCCGACGAGGTGTACGAGCGACTCGTGTACGACACGCCGATTGCGCCGTCGTTTGCGCGGGTCGTGCCGGACAAGGATCGCCTCATCGTCATCAACAGCTTCTCCAAGACGTACAACATGACCGGGTGGCGGCTCGGGTGGGTACAGAGCAGTGAAGCCGTCGTCGGTCAGATGTGCAAAGCGGCGGAGTTCATCACCTCGAACGCCACGGCGATCGTGCAGCAAGCGGGAATCGTCGCGCTTCGCGACGGGGAGCCGTACGTCCGCGAGCTACAGGTCCAATACGCGGAACGCCGAACGCAGGTGATGCGCGCGATGTCGCAGATTCCCGGACTGTCGCTGCCGCACCCCGATGGCGCGTTCTACGCCTTTCCGCGCATCGAAGGTCTGACGAGCTCCGCGGCGTTCACACTCGACCTGCTCCGGAACACTGGCGTCGCGCTCGCACCGGGCTCGGCGTTCGGCGAATCGGGCGAGGGTTACGTTCGCCTCTGTTTCGCGGCGAGCGAGGCGAATCTGGCGCGAGCCCTCAAGCGACTGAGCGTGCACGTGCAGCGTACGAGGCACTCGACGTAACGAGTCAGGTTGCGCCGCCGCGCCGCCCGGCGAATCGCTCGACGACCGTCGCCGCCGCCAGATGGCCGGTCACCTGCGTCGCGGTGCGCACCATGTCGGGGATCCGGTCCACGCCGAGCAGAATCGGAAGTCCGCCGAGTGGAATGCCCATCGTAGTCAGCGCCGGCGCCAGCGTGACGACGCCGGCGCTGGGCACGCCGGCGACCGTCTGCGCGATGACGAAGATCGTCAACACCGCGCCGGCGAGCGCCGTCGGCGACAGCGACACGCCGTAGGTCGCGGCGAAGAACACCACGCACGCGCCCTGGAACAAGGCGCTGCCGGTTCGATTGATCGCCGACCCGAGCGACAGCACGAAGCTCGACACCGATTCCGACAGCCCGAGCTCCGCCGCCGATTCGTACAACGCCGGCAGCGTCGCCGCGGAGCTGGTCGTCGCGAAGGCGAGCGAAACGGGCCCGACACACGCCTTGGCGAAGCGCGACGCTGGAATGCCCCCGATGAATCGAACGGCCGGTAGATACACGGACGCATAGAACACCACGAGTCCGATGAGCACGGCGGCCACGAGCAATGCGAGACTCTTCAGCATCGACCATCCGAAGACCGCGGTGGTCGACGCGGCGAGCGCGAACACGCCGATGGGCGCGACGGCGAGCGCCCAGTGGACGATGGTGATCATGACGCGCGTGATCGCGTCGGCAAAGTCGAGCAGCACGTGTCGCGCCTTCTCGTCGAGCGCGCCCGCGGCGGCGCCGAAGGTCGCGACGAATACGATCAGCGGCAGCAACGCGCCTTTCGCCGCGGCGTCGATGGGATTGGACGGAATCAGCCCGACGAGGAAGTCCGCGGTCGTCGGCAGCGGCTCCGCGGACGTCGTGCCCATGGGCATCGCGCCGGCGGTAAGCAGCGGGACGAACAAGGACATCACCGCCATGCCCATCACGATCGCTATGAGCAGCGTGGACCAGAAGAAAGCCATCGTGAGGAAGCCGAGCCGGCCAAGCCGGCGCAAATCGCCGAGGCGCGCGACGCCGGTGAAGACCGTCGCGGCGACGAGCGGCACGACGACCATCCGGACCAGGTTGCCGAATGCCGTGCCCAGCGGCTCGAGCCCCTTCGCGACGCCGACGAGCGCGCGCGAGCCGGTCGCGGCGGCGAGGAGCCCGAACGCGAGGCCGAACACGAGTCCGAGCGCGATGCGGCGGTTGGTCTTCACGATTGACAGGCTCTCGCTGCGGCAGCGACTTTAGCCCGGTCCGCGCACCGGAGCAATACGCTGACGACGCCCGAAGCCGTCTACCGCGCTCGCACCCCCCGCTCGGCGGCGCTGCACGAGGAGGCGCGCTGCCTGCTGCCTGGTGGAGCCACGCGGTCCGTCACGCTGTTCTCGCCCTATCCGGTGTACATCGCGAGTGGGCGCGGCTGCCGAGTGCGCGACGTCGACTTCAACGAGTACCTCGACGTCCAGAACAACTTCGGCTCGATGATCCACGGCCACGCGCATCCGTCGATCGTCGCGGCGATCGGCGCGCAGGCCGCGCGCGGGACGGACTTCGGATCGCCGACCGAGCTCCATCTCCAGCTCGCGCGGGAAATCGTTCGCCGGCTGCCGTCGATTCAGCGCATTCGGTTCACGACGTCCGGCACCGAGGCCGTGATGTACGCGATCCGCGCGGCGCGTGCGTTCACCGGCCGGCCGAAGATCCTCAAGTTCGAGGGCAGCTATCACGGGGGATACGATTCCGTCTCGCTGAGCGTGGACCCTGGTCTCGTCGCGCCGGAGTTTCCAAGCGGGAAACCCGGCAGCGACGGACTGCCGCGAGACGTGACGTCGCACACGCTCATCGCGCCGTTCAACGATGTCCAGCGCGTCGCCGAGATTCTGAAAGCGCATCGCGACGAGCTCGCCGCGGTGATCGTGGAGCCGGTCACGGTGCGCGGGATGATTCCCGCCGACGCCGAGTTTCTCGTCGCGCTCCGGGAGCTCACGCGCGCGCTCGGCATCCTGCTGATCGCCGACGAGGTCGTGACGTTGCGGCTCGGGCCCGGCGGCGCGCAGGGAGAAGCCGGCATCATTCCCGATCTCACCACGCTGGGCAAGTTGATCGGTGGGGGACTTCCGGTCGGAGCATTCGGCGGACGCGAGGACGTGATGGCGGCGTTCGATCCGGCGCACCGCCGGCCCGTGCACCACTCGGGCACGTTCGCCGGCAACGCGGCGACGATGGCCGCCGGTCTCGCGGCGCTCGAGCTGTTCACGCCGGATGCAGTGAAGCAGATCAACGCGCTCGGCGAGTCATTGCGTGCGTCGCTTCGGGAAGCATGCACGGCGGCCGGTGCCGTCGCGCAGGTCACCGGCGCCGGCTCGCTGGCGGCGGTGCACTTCACCGACCAACCGGTGCGCGACTATCGGTCGGCCCTGCGCGCCGATCGCGCGCGCGCGGCGCGGCTGCACCTCTCGCTCCTCAATCGCGGCATCTTTGCTCGGTCCGGAGGCAGCTTCTTTCTCTCGACGCCGATGACGGAGCAGGATGTCGCCGAGGCGGTCAACGCATTTCGGGAGGGCCTGATCGAATGCGCATCGTAGCCAGCGTCGCCGCCATGCTGCTCGCGGTCCGAGTCGCGGCGCAAGCGCCGGTGCCGAGCATCGTCGTCGAGAAGAACGTCGAGGCGAAGATGCGTGACGGCGTGATCCTGCGCGCCGACGTTTACCGGCCCGACGTGCCGGAGCGGTTGCCCGCATTGCTCCAGCGCACGCCGTACTCCAAGTCCACGCGCTCCGACAACAATCAGTTTCGGCGGCTGGCCTCCGCCGGCTATGTGGTCGTCGTGCAGGACACGCGCGGCCGCTACATGTCGGACGGCGTCGCGGTGCCGCACGACGAGGGCGCGGACGGCTTCGACACGATCGAATGGGTGGCGTCGCTTCCGCACGTGAACGGGCGCGTGGGGACGTTCGGCGGGAGCTATGCCGCCACCACGCAGCTCCTTGCCGCGCCACTCCGCCCGCCGCATCTCGTCGCGATCTTTCCGTCGTCGTCGTACAACAGCCGGTACGACATGGTATTTCAGGGCGGCGCGTTCTATTTGGCCGACGGACTGAGTTGGAACCTGGGTCAGGGGGCGGACGTCCGGCGCCGCATCACCACGCCCACCGCCGATCGCGACGGGGCGATCGGCATGACGCCCGACGAGCGGCAACGCTTCAACACCGAGTGGCTGCTGCACGTGCCGCTCAAGACGATCGACGCGTTGAACATCCGCGAGTACGCGCCCGGCTACTTCGCGATGCTCGACCATCCGTCGTACGACGCATTCTGGACGACGTTCGACGTCGAGGCGAAGCACGGTGAGTTCGAGACACCGGCGTTCCACGTGACGGGTTGGTACGACGCGCTCTCGAACGGCACGATCAGGAACTTCACGGGGCTGCGGAAGAACGCACGGACCGCGCGGGCGCGCGACAATCAGCGGTTGCTCATCGGTCCGTGGACGCACTCCACGCCCACGCCGCGGTCGACCTCGATCGGAGCCGCCGACTTCGGTCCCGACGCCGGCTTCGACGCCGAGCGGCTCATGCTCGACTGGTTCGACTACTGGCTCAAGGACAAACCCAACAACGTCATGTCACGCGCGCCGGTGCGACTCTTCGTCATGGGCGCGAATGCGTGGCGCGACGAGCGCGAGTGGCCGCTCGCGCGAGCCGTCGCGACGCCGTTCTACTTTCACAGCGACGGCAACGCCACCACGGCGGCGGGCCATGGCACACTCACCCCCGAGGCTCCACGCCGTGAGCCCGGCGACCACTTCACATACGACCCCGCGAATCCAGTGTCGACAGGCGCCCGCGGCGGCTACTCGCGCAGCCCGAGCGATCAGCGCGATGTGGAGTCACGGCCGGACGTTCTCGTGTACTCGTCGGCGCCGATCGAGATCCCGCTCGAGGCCACCGGTCCGATCACGGTGACGCTCTGGGCGTCCAGCGATGGAACCGACACCGATTTCACCGCGAAGCTCGTCGACGTCTTTCCCGACGGCACGGCGCGCGCCCTCACCGACGGCATCCTCCGCGCGCGCTATCGCAACAGCAAGACGACGCCCGCGCTCCTCACGCCGAATCAGCCGGTGCAGCTCACGATCGACGCCGGCTCTACCAGCAACGTCTTTCTTCCCGGTCACCGCGTTCGCGTGGAGATCTCGAGCAGCAACTTCCCACGCTTCGACCGGAATCCCAATACGGGCGGCCGCTTCGGTGAAGACGCGGAGCTCCGTCCCGCTCGGCAAACGATACTGCACGACGCCGAGCATCCGTCGCGGATCATGCTGCCGGTCGTGCCCCGGTGATCACGCGCGCGCTCGGCTATGCCGCGCTGCTCGCGCTCGCCGGGCCGCGGCAGGCGCCGCGTCGCCTCGGATACTCGCCGGACGCGTTTCGCCGGGAGCAAGCGCTCGAGGAAGAATTTCGTCGCCGCGTTTCCGCCGACAGCATCTCACGTTTCCACGCCGCTCTGACGCGACGGCCGCACCTGGCGGGGACCGACGCGTCGCGCGCCGTCGCGGACTCGATCGCGGGCTGGCTCCGGAACGCCGGTCTCACGGTGGAGATGCTCGAGTATCAGGCGTACCTGTCGTACCCGGAGAGCGTGTCTGTCGCGATCGTCTCACCCGTCGCCGAGCAGCTTCGAGTCACCGAGCCAGCGTCACCGCTCGATCCTGACACGAGCAATCCGGAGCTCGGTCCGGGCTTCGTCGCCTACTCGGCGAATGGCGACGTGACCGCGCCGGTGGTCTACGCGAACTATGGGCTTCCCCCCGACTACGCGGAGCTCGCGGTTCGCGGCATCGACGTGCGCGGCAAGCTCGTCATCGCGCGCTACGGCAAGAGCCATCGCGCGGTGAAGCTTTACACGGCGCAGGAGCACGGCGCGGCCGGACTGCTCCTCTACAGCGATCCGGCCGACGATGGATTCGTGCGCGGCGACACCTGGCCGCGAGGCTACTGGCGAACCTCCGATCAGAACCAGCGCGGAAATGCGAAGTACAGCTGGTATTGGCACGGTGATGCGCTGACGCCGGGCACGCCATCGCTCAGCGGCGCGCCTCACGCCGATCCCGCGACCGCGCCGACGCTGCCACGCATCCCGGCCGCGGTGCTCGCGTGGGGCCAGGCCAGGAAGATCCTGGAACGGCTCGACGGAGAGGGTGCGCCCGCCACATTTCGCGGCGGGCTTCCGATTCCGTACAAGCTCGGCGCTGGCGGCGTTCGCGTTCGTCTACACGTCCAGATGAAGAACGACTTTCGGACGATTCGCGACGTCGTCGCCCATGTGCCTGGTGCACGACTGGGCGACCGCGGTGTGTTGCTCGGCACGCATCACGACGCGTGGACGTTCGGCGGCGTGGATCCTGGCACGGGCACGGCCACGCTGCTCGAGGTAGCGCGCTCGCTTGGCCAACTCCGGCGCGGCGGATGGCGGCCGGAGCGGACCATCTCGCTCGCGTTCTGGGACGCCGAGGAGTTCGGGCTGATCGGATCGACCGAGTACGCGGAGCAGCGTGCGAGCGCGCTGCGCGCCGGCACGATCTGCTACATCAATACGGATCTCTATACGAACGGGCGGCTCGACGCCGGCGGAGCGCCGTCGCTGCGCGACGTCCTGGTCGAAATCGCGAAGGATGTCCCTGACGGAACCCAATCAGTCTACGATGCGTGGATCGCCGACGAGCGCGCGCGGGCTGCTGCAGATCGCCGCGCGGCGCCCGGCTTCGAGGTCGAGCTCAAGGCGCTCGGGAGCGGCGCGGACTTCGTGCCCTTTCAGGATTTTCTCGGGCTTCCGACGCTGTCGATCGAGTACAATGCCACCGGCGGGTACAGTTATGGGCCGTACCATTCGAACTACGACACGCGGCGATTCACAGAGCGAGTGGCCGATCCCGGATTCCGCCGCGGGGCGGCGTTGGCTCGTCTCCTAGGCACGGTCGCGCTCCGCCTCGGCCAGGCGCAGGTGCTGCCGTTCCGGTTTTCACACTATGCTCGACGCCTCGACGAGTTCGTGACCACAGCGTCCGGCTGGGTCGCGGACACCGCGCAACTCGGTCGTCCCGAGCGCAGTGAGGGATCTGGAGTTGGCCGGCCGACGATGTCGCTCGACTTCGCGCCGCTGCGCGCGGCCGTTGCGCGCGCTGAACGGCAGGCCGCGGAGCTGGAGCGTCGTGTCGACGCGTACACGAACCGTCTCACCGCTACGGCGCCGGGGCCGGCGCGGCTCAACGATCTCCTCGCGCGCCTCGAGCAGCGGTTGCTCGACGAGAGCCTGCCGCCCGACAAGCGATGGTATCGGCACCTCGTCTACGGCTGGAACATCTACTCGCTGTACGACGGGCAGCCGTTTCCGGGGCTCGCCGAGGCGATTCGCCAAAAGGATGAGGTGGAAGCGAGGCGCGAGCTGGCGAAGATCACGTCGGCGGTCAATCGCCTGGCTGACGGCCTCACCGAAGGAGCGGCACTCCTACCGTGAACGCGCCGGCGGCATGGCGCCCTGGCCCACGCGCCGGGCGCGCGCCGACCCGCTGTGTTGGCGGAGGATCTGCACTCGCCGGCTGAACGCGTACTGCTCCATGTCGTCCTTCACGTCGGTGATCGAGAGCAGGGCAATCCCGAGCGCGAGGATGAGAGGCGCCCGCGTGACCATCGGCCGAAGAGTGGCGCTGCCGCGCTCCGCGTTCACGCGCTCGACGAGGCGCGGGAATCGTCGCTGGATCCATACGGTGGCCACGATGAGCAGGATGCCGAGCGTGCCGAGGATCGCGGGCAGCGACAGATACTGGCGGAAGACGTCCAAGGCCAGGTACGACAGATAACCGAACAGTCCGAGCAACCCGAACGCGAGATGCGTCCGCCGTTTCAGGAAGAGCGAGAGGACCACGAGCATCAACGCGACGACCACCATGGAGTGTCGCCACACACCCGCCCTGGCCCAGATGCCCATGTACGCCACGGCGAATGCGAACAGCCCGACCAGCCAAAAGAAGAACGCGTAGTCGCCCTCGCGCCCTTGCTCGGATGAGCCGGCGCTTATCTGTCGGCGTTCGACCTCGCCGGCGACCATGCAGACCATGAGTCCATTGGCGAGGAACAGCCACCGATCGAGCGACCCCACGAGATACTCGCCCGCGACGGCACGCGATGTGTGCAGCCAGAGTCCCCACAGCATGACCGCCATCGGAATGGTCAACGCCACACTCGGACGCCGGCGAGCGGCGAGCAGCGCGGCCAGGAGCGTCGTGAGATCGACGATCACCCAGCAGACGGACATCCACTGATTCGAGTCATCGAGCCAACTGCTCTGCACTCCGGCGGGCCAGAACCCGGTGATCACCTCCAAACTCCACGCGGCCACGGGTGCCAGAGCGACTGCCAGCATCAAAGCGATCGCCGACGCTTGCCGGTACCCGCGGCGCTCGAGCCATATGCTGGAGCCAATCAGCAGGCCCGCGTACACGGCGGCAAAGAGCAGCACGCCCCATGGACCGAGTGCATCCCACCGGTCCGCGAGAAACCAGACAGACGCGAAGACGACGAGAATCGCTCCGATCGCGTACGCCACGGTGACGGAGTTCAGACCGCGTGCCGCCTCGACAGGCGCGTCGGGCGCGAGGCGCAACTCGGCGCTCAACGCCCGGAGCACGTCTCGCTGCGCCGCGGTGACGATGCCACGCTCCGCGGCGACGTCGATCAGCGTACCGACTTGATCCGAGTGGCTTGGAGTCATGGGTGGAGTTTGCCTCACCCTACATCTTCGTGTGGAGGGCAGCCGTCGGGGTTTGGAGGATGTGGTGCCAGGTGACTCACCGATGCGTTGGCCGATGGAACGATCCTGGTGCGTTAGTGAGTAGTCTGGCGGCGCACCGTGCGCCAAGGCAGGTTTCGGCCAGTTACCTACGGCTCTCGATCAAAGCTCGAAACCTGCCAGGGCCGCGCCGCGTCGTTCTCGAGAGACCACCAGTGCCACCGGAGTCGCCGTGCAACTGTCCATTCTCGGCTTGAATCTCATCTACGCCGCGCTCGGCGTGGTATTGATGTACGTGAGCTATCGCATCATCGATCGGCTCACGCCCGAGGTCGACTTTCCGGCGGAGCTCAAGCGCGGCAACATCGCCGTGGCGATCTTCATCGCCGCGCTGTTCATCTCCATCGCGCTGATCGTCGGGCGCGCGATCGGGTAGCCGAATGAATACCCGGCGGGTGCTCGCCCTGGCGTTGTTGATCGCGGCTGCGTCGTTGCCGGCGCAGGACTCGTCGAAGGTGGCGGCCAAGGGCGCCGTCGGCGACGCGCTCGAGAAGGCCGCGGCAGCGCGCAATCTCAAGAAGATCAGCCAGCGCTTCGATCCGACCTTCAAGAAGTACACGAAGCGCTACTTCGGACCCGCATTCGACTGGCGCTACTTCAAGGCGCAGGGATTCGCCGAGAGCGGACTGAAGCCGACCGCGACGAGCTGGGTCGGCGCGCGCGGCATCATGCAGCTCATGCCGTCCACGTATCAGGAGATCGCATCGCACCGCCCCGAGTTCGGTCCGATCGATCAACCGGAGTGGAACATCGCCGCCGGCATCATGCACGACCGCTACCTCTGGGACCTCTGGCGGAAGGACATCGACGACGGCGAGCGGCACCACTTCATGTTCGCCAGCTACAACGCCGGCGAGGGGACGATCACACGTGCGCTCGGCGTCGCTCGGCAGAATGGCGGCCTCGCCGCGTGGTCGAGCATCGAGCTGATCGCGCCGACGGTGCACCGCTGGCGGTACAGCGAGACGCTCGGCTACGTCCGCCGCATCGATTCGACGTACGCGCGGCTGACCGGCGTCCCGTAGCCGATATCCCTCCGCATCCGCTTCCCCTCCCCTCCGTCAGACCGGCTTCTCGATCGACGGACTCTGTGGCGTGAACATCTTCGGCCCGGCGTCGGTGATGTGCAGGCAGTCCTCGAGCCGGATGCCGAACTCGCCGTAGATCACGATCGTCGGCTCGTCGCTGAAACACATGCCCGGCTGGATCTTCGTGGTGTTGCCTTTCACGAAGTTCGTCCACTCGTGGCCGTCGAGCCCGATGCCGTGGCCGGTGCGGTGCGGAAGACCCGGCACCTTATAGCCAGGCCCGAAACCGGCGTCGGCGATCACCTTCCGCGCCGCCGCGTCCACTGACTGACACTCGGCGCCGATCTTGGCCGCGGCGAGCGCCGCGCTCTGCGCCTTCTTCTCCGTCTCCCACACGTCGCGCATGCGCTGCGTCGGTTTGCCGAACACGGTCGTGCGCGTGATGTCCGACGTGTAGCCGTCCACCGTGCAGCCGGCGTCGATGAGCACGACGTCGCCGTCCTTGAGCTTCTGCGGCTGGATGCTGCCGTGCGGGAACGCCGTGTACTTGCCGAAGATCACGAGCGCCCCGTCCGAGTTGCCGCCGAGCTTGCGCGTCGCGGCGGCGACGTTCGCCGACAGCTCTTGCTGTGTCATCCCCTCCTTCGTCGTCTTGAACGACGCGCCAATCGCCGCGAGCGTGATGTCGTTGGCACGCTGCATCAGCGCGATCTCGGCCGGCGACTTGATCATGCGGCATCCGGCCGTGACCGGTGTGGCGATGACGAATTGTGCCTGCGGCAGTTCCTGGCGAACGCCGTCGAAGATGAAGAAGCGGACGCGCTCCTCGAAGCCGATCTTGCCGGTGGCGCCGCCGCGGTCGCGGATGATCTGCGCGATGACCTTGAACGGACTCTCGTCCTCCTGCCAGACGCGCACGTCATTCGAGAATTTGATCAACTCGCGCGCACGCGCTTCCTCGAAACCGGGTGCGACCCACGCCAACTCGCCCTTCGCGGGAATCACGACGCCGAACGTCCGCTCGCTGTTCCCCCACCGGACGCCGGTGTAGTAGAACATGCTCGAGCCGCCCTCGAGGAACATGGCCGAGATGCCGTTGTCGGTCATGAGCTTTCTGGCTTTCTCGATTCGGGCGCGTCGCTCGTCGTCGGTGATCGGGGCCACGGGTGGGCCAAGCGGCTGCAGAGACGCGATGGCGCCTGGCGACGGTTGCTGTGCCTCGGCGACGTGCGGGCCGAGCGCGGCCACTGATGCCAGGGCGGCGGACTGATGTAGGAACGTGCGACGCTTCATGCCGAGTCTCGATGTGGGTCCAACTGCCTTTGCCACGGAGTGCACTGGAACTGCGACGCGACCAAGAAATGATGCATCAGGCGGCGGGTGCGCCAGGTCCATTTGTCAGCGCTCGGTCAGACGGCGCAGCATCTGCCGCCGTCTTGCTCGGTGAGTTGCATCCGGATCGGCAACGACGTACGATAGCGCGCCACCCGTTTCCATCGTGGAGCCCGTCGTGAGCTCGCTGTTTCTCGGTTGTTTTTCGTTCGGCCTCCTCTTCACGGTGGCGTCGTTCCTACTCGGTTCGGCCGGCTCGCTGCACCTGCCGCATCTCTTCGGCACGGGCACGCATGCCGGCGGCGCGAGCGGCGGCCACCACGGCGCCTCCGCCGGAACGGCCGTGAATCCGAGCACGCTCAGCGCGTTCCTGATGTGGTTCGGTGGCGCCGGCTATCTGCTCACCCGCTACTCGCCGCTCGCCGCGATCACCATCACGCTGCTCGCCACGGGGGCCGGAATCGTCGGCGCGGGGATCGTCTTCGCCGTGATCATTCGCTACTTCATGCCGCGGCTCACGGTCCTCGCGCGCGAAGACTTTCAGCTCGAGGGCATGGTGGCGCGCGTGAGCAGCACGATCCGCGCGGGCGGGACAGGCGAGATCGTGTACACGCTTGGCGGC